>ERZ795030.71-NODE-71-length-142460-cov-10.838770_pt1 | contig 142460 bp, 108 predicted proteins | sample MGYA00375122_ERZ795030 | MGnify/ENA primary metagenome ERZ795030 (study PRJEB30165, sample SAMN05720146) | activated sludge metagenome | isolation source: anaerobic digester from wastewater treatment plant | place: Japan | collected 2015-04-20 ... | reverse complement strand
CGAACTTCCATTTTGGGCATTGTATGAAAGAGGTGGAGGCGGCGCGACAAAGAGATCTGTGGATGCGTGGACCGATGGAGTCCCCCCTTGGTCGGACAAGAGAACCTCGAACGATGTAAAGAGATACTTCGAAGCTGGCGGGAACGGTGTGGCAATGCGCATCCTTCCACACGTTCTCATCAACACCGATATCTCAGACTTCGCCCCTCTCGCCCGGAATATTATGCTTGACGGGATCGTGACGCACGGTCACCCGCGCGCTTTGGTAGGAGCATTGGCTTATGGCTATGCGCTTTGGAAGTCCATAAGACGCACAGAACAACTCGGGTTCGGAGAAATGGTCGAAGACCTTCTGGGGAACGCATCCGAATGGGAGACAATCCCGGAGACTTCTGTTGCTGCCGACGACTGGATCAAGGCAGCAAGCAATCATATTCCTGGCTACCAGAATATGTGGAAATCTGCGGTCAAGGAAATGATCGACCTTCTGGTAACATGCAAGAAAGAGCTTTCCAAAGGCGCTTTGACGAGCGACAAAGAAACCTTGCGAGCCCTCCAGTGTTTCGACCAGAAGACCAGTGGTGCCGGTACTGTGGCGGCTGGTGCTGCAGTCTTTCTTGCATCCCGATACGCACCGGACCCCATTAACGGGTTGACGACGGCCGCCCATGCGGTCGGTGCAGATACGGACACTATAGCCTCAATGACCGGAGGACTTCTTGGAACTTTCAGTGGCATGGAATGGCTGGCCTCATTAAAGGATCAAGTCCAGGACTCAAAGTATTTGGTCAAGATTGCCACCGATCTCGTCTCCAAGGGTGAATCTACTGGACTGCCCGATATTCAAGATGTCAGGCGATCAAACCTCAATAGATGGGTGGATGAGCTGTCGGAGATGAAGTCCGGCGCGACCTGCGAATTACCGGACGGAAGAAGGGGCAGCATCGTTTCAAGAAGCGAACGCGTTGGCAAGAGCGGGAAATTCAAAGTTATATTTCATAGGATCGCATGTGAAGATGGTCAGAATCTGTATTTTGCCAGAATAAAGAAAGGCACCTTTTCAACAGCCGATGCGCCAAAGCGGCCTGCGGCGTCTACGCCAACTTCAAGAGCATTCAATTTTGGCCCCAAGCTACCTGTTCATTCACTCGATGAGGCGGTTCATTTCTATCAAGGCATCCTCGGGCTCAACATAAAGAAAAGGATGCAAGAGGTAATTGTGTTCGAACAAGGACTGGTCATCGTACCGGTGGATTATCCGAAAACTCAATACGGCGGGAAAGATATTCACGCCCTCATATATATTGAACGGACTGATATTGAAAAACGGTACGAACTCGCGAAGAGCAAGGGTGCCAAAATCATATCTCCCCTGTCCCTCTGGGGGAACTCCAAGAGGTTATATTTCAGGTGTTCGGACCCCGACGGGAATATCGTCGAGGTGTTTTCCACTGAAGCAACCTAACAAGAAGGGAGGCAGATACATGACGAAACGCAAAACCTATCACGTGACCCCAGGAACCGACGGGGGCTGGAAGGTCAAAGAAGAGAAGGCATCAAGGGCTTCGAGCAGTCACGATACGAAAGCGGAAGCTGTGGATCGTGCTAAGGAACTGGCAAAGAACCAGGACCTCGGACAAGTCGTCATCCACAAACAGGACGGAACGATCCAGACCGAGCACACTTACAGCAAGGACCCGTATCCGCCCAAGGGATGAGGCGAGCACCTGCAAGGCACGTTTGGACAGGAACTGGTATAAATGAGACTGATCCGTATCAGAATTGAGAACTATCGCTCCGTGAAGTCATTGAATTTCCAGCCGGGGATATTGTGTGCCCTTGTCGGTGAGAACAACGCCGGAAAGTCGAATATCTTAAGGGCATTGAATCTGATACTTGGCGAGTCATGGCCAAGTGAGAGGATGTTCTCCGAAGAGGATTTCTTTAACCATGATACCAGTCAAGACATCGTTGTCGAAGTATGGGGCGACACGCCATATTCGTTTAATCGGAATGGGGCAGACCTGGAATGTCATGGACTGCGCATCACAGTCGGCCACTACAAAAGAGCTGTGAAATCCAAGGGGAAGTGTGCCGGAGATCTGAAATTCGATTTCTACCCAATTGATTCCAAGGGCGAACAGTTAAAGGCCCCTGACCAACGGTTTACCAAAGGTGTGAAACCTACTTGGTCCCCGGTTCGTGTAAGTAACGACATCCGTGATGCCTTCCCATTCGTCTATGTGGATGTTCGTCGCGATTACGCAAGACATACTCCTGGCTCACGCTGGTCGGTTCTGAGCCGACTGTTTGCTGGGGTAAATGATGACTTTCAGCGCGCAGACAATACAGTCACTGATGACTCTGGCAATTCAGTTCCGCGACGAGAGGCTTTTAGGCGGAAGGTAGACGCGGCTTTCGACCTGTTACGCACGCCAGAGTTCAGAAAGATAGAGGATGCCATTCGCACGCATGCGCTTAGACAGGTCGGCCTTGACCCCACGTCAAGTGACATTCGCGTCGAATTCAGGCCGTTCGACCCAATCAATGCCTATAAGAACCTCGCAATGGTCCTGTGCGAGGGAGCGCAGGAGTTTGAAGCCGGGGATGTTGGGGCGGGCTATCAAAGCTCCATCGTCGTGGCTATCTTCCGAGCCTATCAAGAGATCAGCAGGCAGGGCGCAATTATCGCCATCGAGGAGCCAGAAGTCTTTCTTCATCCGCATCGACAACGGTTTTTTTACAAGGTCTTAGCTGACTTGGCTGCCAGCGGAAACCAAGTTTTCTACACTACGCATTCGGCCCACTTCGTTGATATCGTTGCACCCGAAAATGTGTGCATCGTGCGCCGAACCTGTGTCGAAGGCACAAGTGTTTTCACTTGTCCTTCGCAGCAGTGGTCTCCGGACCAAAAAGAACGCTTCAAACTCGAAAAGGAGTTTGACCCAGAACGTAACGAGATGTTTTTTGCCAAGGGTGTATTGTTATGCGAAGGGGACACCGAAAAATGTCTATACCCTGTTCTGCTGAATCACTGCGGGATCGACATGGACGAAATCGGCATCTCTGTCGTCGAAGTTGGAGGAAAACAGAATCTACCGATCTTTATTAGGGTGCTGGAAGCGTTTCAGATTCCTTACGTGGTGGTTTTCGATGAAGATAAACCAGGGGACAAGGCCAATGCCGACATCGCCGCTACCGTCAAGGATTCGAAACGCATTCACATCCATAAACCGAATTTGGAGCAACAGGTCGGATATGCACCAAAAAAACGGGGTAAGGTGGAAGAAGCCTTGAATTATGTAAGAAATGGACTCACGGAGGCACAATCAACTATCCTGTACGCACCGCTATTGAGCCTGTTATCCGAGGTACGACCGAACGCGGTTTCTTGTCTTCCAGCGGATGTCAGGAGATCTGCGGACTGTTGACATGGGGAAACGCCTTGAACCAAGATTCTGTATTACAAACGGAATACGACATTCATGTCCATCACCATTCTGCGGCATGAATTGCGACAACTCCACAACAGGTAAAGCGGTCCCCTGATGACACCAAGAGCGGAAATGTGACTTGATGCCGCTTCCGGTGCGCCGGGAACGGCCTGATCTTTGATAACACGTTGATATTGAAGGTCTTTGGTTAACTGCGGGAGAAAGAGAACGGTTATGAAGAGGGTTGCAAACGGGGAGCCATCATCCATAACCGCGGACCTTGCAAGGCTCAGCGGTTTGTTCCTGAGAGCAGGGGAAGCGGTCCGAAGCGGCTGCTTCCCCTGTTGTGCTATAGGGTGGAATCATGAAACCGGAAGGCTTCCCCCTCGATCCCGCTCGTTTGAATGATCTGCGACGCAAATACCGGGTTGAGAAGTTCGAGATTTTCGGGAGCCGCGCGGCTGGCGTCACAGATGAGGAAAGCGACCTCGATATCATGGTCACATTCGAACCGGGGGCAAGGATCGGCCTCGGCATGGTTGCCCTCAAACAGGACCTGGAGGCTCTCACAGGACTTTCGGTCGACTTGATCACGCGCAGTTCGGTCGAGCGTTCCCCGAACAAGTATTTCCGCTGCTTCGCCCTGCGTGGCGTGACTCCGCTCGCGTGATCGGAACCCCGCATGCCTGTGCCGGTTGACCGCGAGCGCGATCTCGCAAAATGCGAGGACATGAGGATTCATGCGGCACGTGCCCGGGATTTCCTCGGGGCCATGTCATTGGCCGAATTTGAGAAGGATGAGCTCCGCCAGGCGGCAGTGGTACGGTGCATCGAGGTGATCGGCGAGGCAGCGCGGTCGATATCTGAAGCGACGCGGCGGGATGCACCGGAAATCCCATGGCAACTGATCATCGGGATGCGGAACGTCCTTGCACACGACTACGGGACAGTGGACTTGCCACGCGTGTATGAGGTCGTCACTGACCATTTGCCGGCGCTGCTGGGACACACAACCGCATTGATCGCCCGGCTCGAGCGCGAGACGAACTGGCAGGCGGAGGGTGAGTAACGAACAACTACTTCACACAAAGACGCGAAGACGCGAAGGGAACATCGGGAAGCCGGTAAGCGAGAGGGGGCACAATGGCGATGTTTGACTGGGCGCTGGCGAAGGCGAGGACGTTCACCGTGTGGGACTGGGGCGCGTTGAAGATCTGTCTCTTCTCCGGGGGGTTGCTCGTGGCGAAGCTCTGGCCGGGCGTGCTGGGGCTTGATTGGTACTGGTACGCGCTCATTTTCGCGATTACGTACGTCTGGGTGATGGTGAGGATGTTCACGAAGAGCGCCTGAACACGGCTCGCCTCACACGAAGACGCGAAAAACGCGAAGGAAAATGGGAATGACCTTCCACTTCGGAAAGGCGTTGCGGGACAACGGGCCGCGGGAAGCCGGACGGGACTGAATGGATCACACGAAGGCGCGAAGAACACGGAGGGGCTCGCCCAGGGCAAAGGTCACCTGCTTCACACGAAGACACGAAGAACGCGAAGGGCATCGGAAGACGTAGGAGGGCTCTGTTCGCTTGGTGGAGGAACCTGCTCTCTTTCGGCTCGATCTTTTCTGTCAGGGTTTGCTACTCGCTACGCGCGCACGTGAAGCTCCAACCGCCTTTCCTCACTTTCCCGGTATCCAATCCTGATCGCCTTGCAGCGCAGAACGTGGTCTCCCGGCGGAATCCGCAAGGGTTCCGCATAGAGCAACCAGCGGGGCGTGCTTTCCGAATCGAAGGTGTATGCGATTGACGCGCCCTGTGTTGCGCAATGCAACTGGATCAGCGCCGGGGCGGTGAGCGTGCACTGCCCCCACGCCTGCTGCGTTCCCGGTATCTCCCGGCAGATAGGAATGAACGTGGGCGGCGCGGTTACCGGTTGGACGCCGTCCGGGTACCACCGCCGCACCATCTCGCTTTCAGAACGCTCCCCCATATCGCCGACTTCGCGCAGCCAGTTGTCCAACGCCGCGCGGAGCCGGACAAGGTCCCCCTCGTGGGCCGCGTCGCCGGCAAGGTTATGAATTTCATACGGATCGGATTCCGTGTCGTACAACTCTTCTGTCGGGCGGGGATACCGAAACATCAGTGATTGCGCCTCGTTCAGTTCGCCCGCGAGGTGGAGCCGCCACGACTCCTGCATGATCGGGTGGCGGTTCAGGTACGAAATCCAGAGCTGATACGGAAGCTCCGGGCGGCAGTTGCGGATGTACTTGAAGCGGCGATCCCGCACGGCACGCACCATGTCGTACGATTCGTCGTACCTGTCCCGGCTGACATAGACGTAATCGCGCGGCGGTTTCGCCGACGACCCGAGGAATGCCTGCCCCTGCATGTGGTAAGGAACTTCTAGCCCCGCAAACGAGAGAATGGTCGGGCCGAGGTCGACGGTGCTGACAAGGTCGCCGTTGACCTTACCCGGTTCGATGCCGGGTCCCCGGCATATGAGGGGGACATGGATGCCCGAGTCGTACGGCCACCGCTTGCCCCTCGGTAGCGGCCCGTGGTCGCTCCAGTGGACGACGTAGGTGGTGTCCGCCAGCGCGTCCTCCTCAAGTTGGGCGAGGAGCTGTCCGAGTTCCGCGTCGCTCTCCTCGATGTGCGTGTACATCCGCGCCATGGCTTCGCGCACCTTCGGTGTGTCGGGGAAGTACGGCGGGAGTCGCATGTCGGCGGGGTCGAATCTGAGCACCGGGCAGTGTTCCGGCCACATGCCGCTTTCGTGGGTGCGCGTCGGATTGAACACCGCGAAAAACGGCTGATCGGGGTCGGGGCGATTGCGCCAGTGGGCGTGGGTGCCGAGTTCATCCCACGCCGTAACGGGCGGATCGAACTGGTAGTCGGTTTTTGCGTTATTGGTGCAGAAGTAGCCCGCCGCACGGAGGTACTCGGTGAAGCACTTCACGTAATGTGGCACCACGGCGGAATAGGGCGTGGGCAACTCAGGCGTTCCCGGGTTCATGTGCGTCGTGCGCATGTGGTGCGTACCGATGGAGATCGGGTACATCCCTGTGATAACGGCTGAGCGGGCAGGGGCGCACACCGGCGCGGTGGAGAAACAGTGTGTCCATCGGCAACCCTGCGCCGCGAGCCGGTCGAGGTTTGGCGTGCGGGCCACCGGGTCGCCGTAACACCCGTAGAACGGGTTGGTATCCTCGAAGGATATCCAGAGGAAGTTGGGTTTGGCGGGCATGGGTGAGTTCCTTCTATTGTCCGCAAGAGACAGGTGCGGAATCCAGCGGTCTGAGGTCCGTTCGGAAATGTCTCACGCGAAGACACGAAGACACGAAGAGAATGGTAGACGGTGTGGACCTGATGGAACGGACCAGCGTTCCTGCCCCTGTGTCAAGGAATCCATTTATTGGCTCACCGGAAGAATGAGCGCCGAAGGGTGTTCCGGACTGTGGTGAACCTGTTGCTCGGCGATCACCATCTCTGCATCCAGGAGGTCATTTCTGCCAGTGTTGTGGTTACGATCGTGATTGGGAAAGTCGCTGCCGCAGATTTCGAGTCGAATGCGGTGGCCCTTGCGGAAACAGCATGACGTAATCCCCATCCGAATGGCAAACCGGGTCACTTCGCCGGGAGTCAGGAGGTCTTCCTTACCCAATCCGTTGCGGTGCCTCGCGCGAACCATCCCGTAACAGATCTCCATGGCTGTTCCACCGGGGTCATCGTCCACGAGCCGGGCAAAGAAGTCCGTGTCGACCGCGGAGGAGGCTGCGTACAGAACAACCTCCGGGTTCCCCACGACCTCGACATCCTCTTTGAGCGGCGCGGTGCAATAACGCAGGACATCCTTCCGGTGATCAAGGCGGCGGCGGTCGGATACGTTGTAGAAGTAGGCAGTATCCCACAGCGTCGGCACGGGATCAAACGGGTCGTGGGTGTACGTGTCGGGCGGTCCGTTTTTCGGGGGTTCATGCCCCAAGGCCCCGAAACCATCGGGTAAGTCGGCATCTCCCTCACCCGCAAGGTACAGGGTCATCCGGCCGAGGTTCGGCGGTGGCCACGTCTCAGCCGATTTCCACCTTCCCGATCCCATGACAAAGTAGCGCACCGGAGGCTCCCGGGGCACACCGTTGTCGATCCCTTTGAGCCAATAATCGAACCAGCGTATCTGCATTTGTTGCACATTCACTTCGGCATCCGGGCCGAAATCGAAGTCGCCCTGTGTGCGCCGCCCGGGGCTGACGTGATTCCAGGGCCCGATGATGACCTTTGTTTGGTTGCGCGCCTTTTCAGTGCGTGCATTCCCCCGCATTCCGATGAACTGGCCTATGCTGCAGCAGTGATCGAACCAGCCGGTGAAGTCGAGGTTAGGCACTTCAATGTCCCTGTGAGCCTCCTCGAATCTCCACGGGCGTCGGTCAGGATGCCGCAACCAGCCGGCCACCTGGTCGGCGAGCGGTGCGGGGAGATACCGGGCAACGTTGATCCAGGGCAAGAGGGCGAGCATTCTGCCCTGTTCGAGTTCGTCCCATATCTTCGCAGCCTCCGCCGGCGTGTGAGGCGGAGGAAGGCCCTTTCGACGCCGGAGATCAGGAGCGATGGTGGTCACCCACCATTTGACGCGACGCGCCGGCTTGAACGCGCGGGGCCAGTCCAAGTCGGTCAGTTCGGTCGGAATGGAAACGGCGCTCATCGCCACCAGATGCGGCGGTCGGAGCCGGGCGAGCTGGTACTGCATCCAGGCGTTGTAGGATGCGCCGAACGTGCCCACCTTCCCGTCGCACCAGGGCTGAACAGCAGCCCATTCCACGGTATCGTAACCGTCCTCCGCGTCCCCCGTGTTCTCCTCGGAGAACACCCTGAATTCGCCCTCAGACGCGTAGCGACCGCGGGTATCCTGGGTGACGACCACGTACCCCGCGCGGACAAAGTCCTCGAACCCGCCCTGAGCCTTCCCGTACGGCGTCCTCTGCACAAGCGCGGGGAAACGGCCTGATGAATCCGGACGGAACACGTTGGCGCGCAACGTGATGCCGTCCCGCATCGGCACGGGGACGTCGCGTTCGACGATGATGCCCAACGCACCGGTCTCTTGCTCCATGGCGTGGTCTCCTCCAGATGCTGATTCGGATCCGGACGGCGTAAGGTGGCTCCTCTGATGATGTATTCGCTGCCAGAAGGCCGAACGGGCCCGCGATTGCCCTCGGCTATTTCAGCACGATGTTCTCCGCAAAGTCCCCGAGATTCACCGCGGCTTCCTCCAACGTGTTCACCCTTGCGCCGTTCCGGTACAGACCATCGATCGTCACGTTTTCCACCCGGTGGTGCGCATCGTACCCGCGGAATGAGGATGGCGGCATGCGGTCGGACGACACGTGGATGTTGCGGAACGTAACGTCGGAAATATGCCCGCGCTCAATTCTGCCTTCGCTGTATTCGTGGTGCTGCGTGATGCTGCAAGCCATCAGCGTCGGCAACCATGTGGAGTGCGGGTCCACCGGGAACACCTCCGCATAGTCTCTCTGAATGCGCGGCCGCTGGTAGACCGGGTCCATCTCCACCCGGATATCCTCGAACAGAATATCGTGAACATGGCCGTAGTCCACATTGCCGATGTTCATGGCGATATCCAGGCTGCGGATGACGTCCATGTTGCGGAAGGTCAGGTTGCGCATGTGGTCCGCGCAACACTCCGCGCCGATCTCCAGGCAGTGGTCCCAATCGCACCAGACCACGCAGTTCTCCACCAGAATGTCTTCGCACACCGGCTGAAAGCCCAGGTGCCCTTTGAAGCAGATGGAATCGTCGAACGTGCGGACGAAACAGTCGGTCACATGACACCGGCGGCAATTGTGGAAGTCGATGCCGTCGGTATTGAACCGCCAGCTCCCAATGATCTTCAGGTTCCGGATCTCCACATCGTCGCACCCCCAGAGACCGACGTTGTAGACCAGTGAATCCCGAATCGTGAATCCATCAAGAACCACGTCCTGGCAGCGGACCAGGTGGATCGTGTGCTCTCGTTTGGCGTTCCTCACGTCGACGGAGCCGTCGCCCAGCTTCTCCATGGGGAACAGGATGGTCTCCACATTTTTGCTGTTATCCAGCACTCCCCGGCCAAGGATACGGATGCCCCTGCAATCGGTGGCGTGGATGCAGCCGTACACGACAGCGCCCTCGTCGAGAAACACGGTCTGCCCATCCTTGAGATGTAAAATGCCGACATCGTGGCAGCCCGGCGGGAAGTAGATGGTCGCGGGGCCGTGAAGGTCCACCGCGTACTTCGCGGGAGGATCGGCGAACAGATGCAGATTGTGGTGATAACCGTCCATCTCCAGAGAGTAGCCGCCTGCAGATGGCAAAGAGAAGGTAATGACGCCATTCTCGACCTGCGGGTGCACGCGCTTCGACAGCGGGCGCACCACTGCCTGGGAAAACGCGCGTGCAGACCGAACCTGGACGGTGACCGGCGCGGTCATTTCGAACGAGGCGAAGTACGCGATTTCGGACTGCTCGATCTGCCGCTGGTGTCCCGGCCAACGGCGATTGAACGGCACGGCGGACACACGGCAGAGCTGCACCGGCGCTCTCTGGCCGTCAATCAGGCAGATGATGTCGTCGGCAACAGGTATTTCCCCGGGTACGCGATACGGGCGAGCGGGCATTTCAGACTCCTTTGCATGCGCAAAGCGCTGTTCACCTGGCGCGGTCGTTCCCATCGTCTGCTCTCGGCTGGTTGGGAGTTCCTGCGGTCGCGTTGTCCAGGAAGAGCCTCCTGAACTCATCAATGCCGATCTCGCCAAGGCCAAGAATGTGCAGGAGTTCTCCCGTGTCTGAGAAATCAAGTCGACCTTTCGGATTGTAGTAGATGAACGCAGCCCTCCAGACTGGCCCAAAGACAGGGTGCGTCAGGGCGGCGTCCTCAAAGGCCGCATTTCCGCCGCCCGCATTGAGGTAGGAGTTGGCGTCCCGGATTTTCAGGTAATCTGCGTGCCTCCTGGTGTAGTCGAGCGCGGAATCAGTAGTCTGGTTCTCGTTCCACTCGCTGTGTTGCACCACATGCACTCGTGTCGCCGTATCAAGATCGGGGGCTTCATCTCTGATTCTCCGTAGAACCGCTGCGGTGATGTCGGACTGTCCACCTTCCTTGACCCAGATGTCGCCACCCGCCTCCAGAACCGCAGTCCAGCGTTCGAGCAGTTCTGCCACCACCTGTTCGCGGTGCGCATGGGCGTTCAGCCAGCCGCCGCAGTCGTTCCACGCGGCGTCCATGACGGCATCAGAATTCGCGTTGAAGCTGCTGGCGTTCTTCCCGCATGCACCAGAAACAACCACCACATGCCTCGTTATCCAGTCCCGACCAAGAAGCGATTCAAGGATCGTCCTGTCGGCTGCCGCACTGTGCCCGTCATCCATGTCTGCGGCGTGGTCATAGTGCAGCGACAAGAGGTCCGTCTCCTTGTCGAATTTCCTGCCGGGGTGTGCTTCTCCCGCAAGCGCGGCAGCGGCGATCCCAATCCCCACAACGAACGCGAGCATCAGCTTCTTCATTCCCTCATCTCCCCGCATCTCCCACCGTTTTGGCCTCCGGCCTCCGCGAATGGGAGGGCGGTTCCGCGGCGTGGCGCGGTTTGCGCCGTCCAGTGAACGCCGATGCCGACTCTGCAGGCGGCGAGCCAGTCGGTGTTGGCCGGTGTGTACGTCTTCATTGTGCCTCAATCGCTTGCGGTCGCGGAGGACTGGCTCCCGCTATCCTCCCGAGCACCTCCCATGCGAAGACACGAAGGACCTGGTGGACAGGGTGGACCAAACCCCTGATTCGTCGTTCCACTCTGGTGCCCAGTCGAATCCCAATCAGGGTTTGAGCAATCAATTCAAATCCGTCGACGCACGGATCGAGAGGGATTCTTGCCGGATCGTGCTCGTAGCCGAAGACAACAACCGCGTTGCGTTCCGCGCCACTGCTGCCGACCAGTTTCAGGCAGTCCCCGATGGAACTTGTGTTCCCCGGGTACGGGTGCAGAAGATTCTGCGACCAACTCTCAGCCTCTTTCCCGTTGTCACCAAATGGCCGGATGATTTTGAACTCGATGCTCCACTGCCCCGGAATCAGCAGGTCTGGCTGGCGTTTGGTAACGGCAGCTGCATACACATCGGGGCACTGCGCCTTCAACACCAACAGCGCAGCTTTCACAGCGTCCGCCTCGCCAAACGGTCCGATTCCGGGCTGAAACTGCTTGTGGGAAGCGCCGCTTACGTCCACGTCTCGCAGGGCGGCGGCAAAATGGCTCACAAATCGTTCTAGTGTCAGCTCCACGGGCTCCTCCTCAATGCACAGCGCAATGCGGGCGATCCGGTTGACCGTTGTTCGCCCTGCCGTCACCTCACCCAGACACCCGCAAAAGCCGTTCGGCCCGGGCCTTCGCCTGCGACAGAAAGACGGCGTGGTCCTTGAAACGGGAATTGCCGATGTCGGTCTCGAGCAGCAGATTGCCGCGGTAGTCCAGTGAGTGGAACAGGTGCCGGAAGCGCTCCCAGTCGGTGGTGCCCTCCCAGGGAAGGACGTGGGCATCCTTTGAGCCGTCGTTGTCGTGAAGATGGACGGTCAGGAGCCGATGCCCGAACTGCTCGAGCATCTCGAAGCCGCCGCTTTTGACGTGCTCGTGCCCGGAATCGTAGCAAAACCCCACGTGCGGGTCGGTGAATTCGTTCAGGAACGTGGTCAGCACGTCGTCATACTCGTGTTTCTGCCCGTTCTCCATCGCGAGCTTCACGCCGCTTCTGCCGGCGTAATCCGCGAGTGCTTCAACGCTCCGGCGGCCCTGCTCGATCATACGGTTGCGAACGTCGCCTTCAGGGATGCCGTAAGGCTGAATGAGGTGGATAACGACGATCTGGCTTTCCAGTTCCACTGCGGCATCCATGGCGAGCTGGCAGAGGCGGACGGATTCCGCGCGATCCGCATCGTCGAGCCAGAAGAGCCGGTCGCCTTCCGGGAATGGGGCATGCACGGAGTCAATCGCCATGCCGTGCTGCTTCAAAAGTGTGCAGATGGCGGCTCTCCCCTCGGCGGCAGCGTACCCCGAATGCCCCGGCCTGCCTCCGAGGGCGACGACCTCGAACCCCGCGGCCCGGATCATCGCCATGGCCTCTGGGAACGGCAGGGTGTAGTCGAACGAGGTGCAAATTGCGGGTTTCATGCGTAGTTCCGAACCCGGCTTCTGCCGTCAGCGCGGTGCGGCCGCTCCAGGACCACCGCAGCAAAACCGAAAGGTGGAAGCGTCGTGAGCTCGATCTCTTTGCCGCGCAATTCACCGGCGCAGCGAATGAACCGCGCACTTTCGTACTCATCACACAGACGAATCTTCGGGGCGATGATTTCGTCCACGGAGAAGTTCCAAAGCCCGATGGAAAGCGATCTCTCGTCCTTCTTGCACTGAATGTAGAGGTCCGGATTGCCCGGACAGACCACGTCCATTGGCTTGCGCCGGATGTACTCGATGCTGGCGGCAAGCTGACGCATTCGGCAGTAGCAGCGAAACGCGCGATTGTGTTGCCGGGTCTCGTATGCGTGGAAAGGGTACACCAGAAACCGCACGGCATCGGCGTTCTCATACTCATAGGCGCCACCGGATGCGCCTTCCCCCTTGATGTGCGTCACGAATCTGGCCCGGGCATCCACTTCGAGGTTGAAGTAGGTCCCGCTGACAGGCACGGTTTCGCCGTCGGCCGGGTAATACTCGGCGTGGACGTTGGCTTTCCCCAGAACCTTTCGGAGCCCGACGTCGAACCCACGCTGCGTCAGTATCTCCGCTGCCGGCGCATCCAGAATCGCCCCGTGTTGCAGTGTCTCCACGCCGGCATAACGCGCGTTTTCGCCAAACACAATGGTCACGTCAGGGTTGTCGTACTGCATGGGCACGGAGTTGTCACAAAGGAACTCGATCGAGGCGGGGATGAAGGTCTCCTGAATGTAACCGCCGCCGGGGAACACGGGGGGCAGAACTGCGTGCTGCAATTTGTGCATAGCCTCGAAGACCCGGACGCCCACCGCAGGCTTCGATGAAAAATGCGTTTCGATTTCCTTGTAGAGAGGCATGTTGCGCACGTGGCGGTCAACGTATCCCGTCTCGTAGCGTGGCGAGCAGGAGTAGTCGATCATGTACTTCAGAATGCCGTCCAGCCCTCCATCGGCCCGCAGCGCCGTATCGAAGCCCTCCAGATACGCGGCAGGCACATTGAAGCGCGGCCGGGGATACACATCTCCTTCCGCGAAAATTTCGATACCCTGACCCTCGCACCATTTCCGCTGCATACGCTCAACCTCGATCACGCTGGCAAGACGGAACCCCCAGGCGCGTAACGGCGCCCAGTACGGGGCGGCGATGAGGCGGAGGAAGGGGCTGGTTTTCCCTGCGAAGATTCTGGCCAGTTCGATGGAGTCCACACCATCCACATCCCACGTGGAGAGGACGGCGCAGTGGCCGAGGCGGATATCGTCGCTGACCGTATCCACGGCCGCTCGCAGCCGGGCGGCCAGGTTTCGCAGGGAATCGCCAGACACCTGCCGCCACGCGTCGCGTTCAGGGCTCGGATTGCCCGCGTACACCTTCTGCACGAGTTCCTCGCGGCTCAAGGCCTGACCGGTCAATTTCGCGAACGCCGCCAGGTGCAGGTCGCAGAAACAGCCCAGGGGGCTTCCCCGGTAGGAGAGCCGGTAGTCATCATCCAGCATGATCATCTTCGCCCCTGCGGAGGCGATTGCACGGAGCCACGCGCCGAATTCTGCGGCGAAGTCTTCGTCCAGCGGGCACATGGAGCCTGTGCAGTCATCGCCGGCGGCGGAGCGAATCTTCGTGTACGGCACCTGGCCATAGCGTTCGTCCCCGTGGCCAAGGCTGTTCGTCCACACGCCGACTTCCAGCCCGGCGGCTTCGAAATACGGAATCAGTTCCCGGAGCGATCGGAGATTCGTTTCCTTGGCTTCAGCCGATGCGACGCTGCTGCACACCGCAAGGAAAACCCGGTCTGCGTGGGCGCGGCGCAGTTCCGCGAGCCAATCCTCTTTGGGGATCTCCGGGTATCGTGCTGCAATTACGGGAATGGACACCTTATACACGATGATTCCTCCACAGCCTGTTTTGTCGCGTGTATCGCGTTGTTTGGCTACGCGCTTTGCGTGCTACGAGTATTTCTCAGCCGCCTCTTTGGCAAACCGAGTCCATTCATGGAGACGATCGGGATGGCCGGCGAGGGTCTGGAGTTCCCTCAGCACGATCTGGTAGCAGTGCCCCTGCAGTCGGCTCGTGCCCTCCATCAGATCAGTCCTGATCTTGTCAGGGTCGTCGGGGAATACGACGTCGCTGGCTTTCTGGCGCCACATGATGCAGCAGGTCCGGCCAACCCGCTCAAGCACGAGGTCGAGGTCCGTCCATGCGCTGCACACGAAGATGCGGAGATTCGGGATGGAGAGGACCCCGTCAATCTTGTGAGTGAGGCTTTCACAGCAGCCGTACCCCACGAGGCCGAAACGTTCAAAAATCGGCATCTGGTAGTTCAGGCAGAACTCTTCCCACATGGCGGGAGACACCTGGTCGAATTCCTGCGAGTTGGCCATGCACCAGAGATTTTTGCAGGAAAGGGTGCCGTCAGGTGCGGTTTCACCAATCGGGTCGCTGCAGGTCATGGGGCCATTGTTGTTGGGGGTGATCAGGCCCGTCGCCTCGAACTGGTTCACGGCCGCCAGAGTCGCATCGCGCAGATACCCCATGAGCCGGTGCATCAGCTCTGGCTCCACGGCCATATCCATCATCATCTGTGCCAGGCCACGCAGGTCCGCCGCGGCGGTGCCCAGAGTAGCCCCCAAGGGAGGTCCCACCGCCAGCCTGACCGGCAGGATGTCACCAAGAAGGTGGTCCATTTGTTCCATGCGCGCGTTGGTTTCGTTCTCGCAATAGGTGTACGTGGGGATACGCAGTCTGTCGAGATCGGCGGCAGTTTTGATCGGCGGGTCGTATCGCCACGAGCCGCCTGCGACATCCGGCAGATGCCGGTGGATGTTAACACCCCACGTGTTCGCGGGATCGCACTTGAATACCGCGTTCACGCTGAAATATTCCCCAACCGGGGAATCGTCGTTGATATCCCGCTTGTGGAGAGTCTGCAGAAACTGGTATTCAAGGTTCCGCAGCCGCGGTTTGGTGCACTCGAGCATGTCGTCGGTGATGATTTCTTTCCAGCACCCCACGGGTCTGCACCATACCGGGGCCCGATCCGGCTTGCGGAGGGCATTGACGTCCGCCCAGCGTTTTTTGATGGCCTTCATTCCGGGTTCGTGCGCAATAGCGGCGACTTTTTCCGCGAGCGCACGAACGCGGTCAACCTCTTTTTGTGGATATGTCATTGACTCATCCTCTATTCGGAACGTTGTGGACCCCCACCGCGAGGGACACACGCGGATGAAGGGGCGGTACACGGACTGGGTCAATCACGATCTTTCCGACGGCGGGCGCAACGGGGGGAGGTGAGTGGCAACCGGATATTCAAACGTGCGCTTTCTTGCCGGAGTTGTACTGGACGAGTTTTCTCCAAAGAATGGAGCCATCGGGGGCGCAAAACTCGTTCGAAAACTCACGGGTAAACCTGTTGATGATTTTGGCGTACTCGATCAAGAATACCCTGTTCTTCTCTTCGGCTTTGTGCCCCAGCGGCTCAATGATTTCCGTGTAAAGATTCCCGTCGCCAGAAATGAACTCCCAAAAACGTTGGCCGCAGAGCTTGAGATAATCACCTTTGTCTGGGCGGTCGTCCTTTCCGTAACAACAACCATTGACAGCCACTACGGCTGGACCCGCGGCGTTTGTGCCCAAAATCCTTTTTGCTTTCCTGAAATCATCTTTCATCTTGGCCACTTGACGGCTGTTACCCCAATTGGGGCCGGATTTGATCGATACCAAGTAGATCAGGCCGTCTTTCTCGAACCCCAAATCAATCCCTTCGGCAGGAGCTTTCCTGCCGCCGTAGGTTCTGCTGCAAATGAAAATGGCAAGCTCCTCAAGGAAACCACCAAAGATGCCCTCTTCCTGGGAGGATAGATGCGCGTTCAGAAAGGATTGGACCAAATCCTGAGCAGTGTTCAGGTTTTTGGCTTTGAACAGATACGGATTTTTGCGTGACAGGATCGACTTCAGTTGAAGAGAAAGCAGGCTATCAAGCCTCCGGTTGTGGAATCGCACCATATTCGGTTCGATAAACTCAATGATTTCAGTTTGCGTCACGCTCCCCATACCTGACCCCTTTTTCGAAAAGCATCATGTCGGCAGCGACGATTTTGCGCCTGGCGAGATCAACATATTCCGGCAACACATCTATCCCGACCGAGTTCCTCCCGAGCTTTTGTGCCACTTCACAGGTTGTTCCGCTTCCAACAAAGGGATCGAGCACCCAATCGCCCTCTTTCGTGAAAAGTTTGATGAACCATTCGGGCAACGCACGGGGGAACGTGGCGCTGTGATTGCGGTTGTCCGTTTCTGTGGCAAGGTGCAGAACATTGGAAGGATAGACTTTGTCTCTGCCAAGCCAATTGGCAATGTTTTTCCCAAACCCGCTGCCAACTTGCGAGTCATAACGCACCACATCGTTCTTGCCAAGGTGCTTCAGGCGTGTTTCAGCCCATTTGCCCATGGGGACCATTACGTTGTCCTGAAACATTTGGAAGTTTTTTGTTTTGTTGAACTGCAGGCACCGTTCCCATGCGTCCCGAAATCTATTCGGCCACTTCCCGGGATGGCAATTGCGTTTGTGCCAAATGAATTCCTCCGTCCATAACCAACCCAACTTGCGGAGGGCAAGAATGAGTTCGATTACATAGGTGTGCCGCTCGCCATCTACTACCTTCTCTTTGATATTAAGGATGAAAGTCCCCGATGGTTTGAGAACTCTTAGTAATTGCTCACCCTTAGGTAGGAACCATTCAACATAATCACTGGGCCTGATACCCCCGTAGGTTTTCTTCCGGCAATCCGCGTACGGAGGCGACGTGATTATTAGGTCGAAGTAGTCGTCGGGATAATCCAAAAGGACTCTCGCACAATCCCCGCATTCGATAATGCTTTCTACTGTTCTCATGTCGCGGCGCGTTCCCTCAATCCAATCACCGGTGCAATCTGTCCCGGTTTTTCCCTGCGTCTGGTACGTGGAACGGTGGCGTCGTGCCTTCCACTTTGTTGTTGCTCGCTGTTGCCCGCATAGACCCTTTTGCAGCAATGTACGCGCTTCGCTGTCCATGCATCAACTGGCATGCGCCAACCCCCTACATCACCCTCTCCAGCCTCCACCCGTTCTCGTCCACATCAAGCGCCGTATGCCCTTTGTACTGGTCATACACGGCGTACATCTCGTCGATGGTGTCGAAGAAGCCGACGATATGCGCGGCGCTGAAGGATTCGCCCGCCTTTACTGGCTTGCCGTGGACTTCCTCGATCATGACGATGATGTCGCCGGGGCGCTGGCTGCACCACGCCTCGTACACTACGGATGGTTCCAGCGTCAGCCCGGCCAGCCACGGGCCCGCGGCACCGGTTTTCGGGTCGCGCAGGTGGTAGGCCCGGATGAACCGCTCCGGAACGCGGTTGAGGTCGCGCCGGTAGCCGAATTTGAGGTCAGGAGGGAAGGAATTGAAGAACTCGCTTGACGGGATGCGGACACCGTTCGGGCCGCTGAGGTAGCTCAGATACATCTCGCCAAAAGTGTCGCCCTGAACGTGGCGCACGCAGCCCGGCGTGTCGTTGCGCAGGAACATTTCGGGCGAGTCGTTGACGCTGTCGATCCTGTCCATGAGCACGAAGAAGCGCTCGCCCTTCGGGAACACGATAAGCTGCGTCCACCGCGAGCCCGCGTTCCGGCCCGGAGCGGCGTATTCGTAGCAATAAGTTGTCCTCACGGCGAGGAAATCGGCGCCCTGAATCACCTCCGGTTGCACGGGTTTCATGCGGTGGCAGAGCTGCGGGCCTTCGATCATGCGCTTGCGGTGGCTGCTGCCGTGCGCCGTGAGGGCGTATTCCCTGCGTTCCGGATCCGTTTCGTTCTCGTACCACGTGTAGCGGCCAACCCCCTCACCGTCGGGCGCGTAGAGCTCTCCCGCGTATTCCTCGTCGCTGCCGGCCTCCATGAGCCAGTCAATCACCATCAGCCCGTCGCCGACCTCATGGAAGCCGGTTGCCTTGTCGCGGAAGGATTCCTTCTCGATGCCGGTCATCCAGCGCTTCGGGTTTTTCTTCGGGATGGCGGCTTCGAGCCGGTCGGTTTCGATGAATACCCGGTCGTCGGTCTCTGTTACGCGCACCCAGTCGCTCGTGTGCATGGGTTCAGTCCCCTCGAATCATAGAAATACCGGTGACACGATGCTCCCCCTGCCCGTTCCCCCTCGCGGCATGGTGCGGGGGAAATCGGGGTTGGGTTTGGCAACGCGTTCATGGACAAGAGTCGATACGTCCCCGCACGGAATGTACCGCCCGGGGTTATGCGGGTGGGTCACAAACACGCCCTCGACGGTCAGTCCCTTCACCACGGGGTTTGCGTTCGGGTTGAACACCTCGAACCAGCCCTCGTCGCGTTCCCTGTTGCGCGGCCAGGTAAGGGCTTTGGGCCCGACCGATACGAGGTTGGCAGCCATGTCGTTCTGGCCGGGGGTGTAGTTGAAGCGGACGTCACGGATCGTCATGCCGTCCACGTCGGCGCAGATGTCGAACACGGCGTCGGATGAGGGGTCGTAATACTCCGCCCCGCTGATACCGTCCACAACGATGTCGGAGAAGAACAGATCCACCATCCTGCCGATCGGGTCGGCGAAATCCTGCTCCGGTTTGAACATGTTGGGCTGGTCGTACATCTTGAACGTGTGCATGCCGCGGATGTCACGAAACACGCACCGCCGGATATCGCAATCAACCCGCTGGCCACTCGGGAAGACCTTGGTGCCGGGGAGAAGCCGCACCTCCGACCACGTGTACCCGGGCGCGCTTTCGACATCCTCCACCAGCACATCGGTAATCGGGCCAAACGTGAGACTGCTGTTGTCCCAGTCCCACGCGTTGAGCGCGACCACATCGTCGTTGGTTTTGCCGGAGACGCGCCGGATGATCCCGCGTTCCGACGGCCCCTCGATGTGGATGCCGTCGGCCGTTACGTCGAAGGTGATGCCGTCCAGCAGGAAATCCCGCGCGTTTCCAAGCTGGATGGCGAAAGCTGAGCAATCCCGGAACCGTGCGTTGCGTACGGCCAATCCGGCGACGTTGTGCAACAGGAATGCTCCGTGGGCGCCCTGCATGGAATCCGCTTCGTCATACGTGCCGCCGCGGCCGCGCCCTTCGTTGTTCTGGTCGCTCCAGATGCCACCCTCGATCACAATGTCTTTGTCCGCGTTCTCGCACATCCGGACCGGCTGATCCTGCGAGAAGACAATTCCCGCGTTGCGCACAAGGCACGTTCCGACGGCTCCCACGATGAGGCGGATCTCGGTCTCCGGATGGACGATCAACCGGGCGCCGCTCCTGAGGACAATGGGACGGTCAAGGTAGACTGGAGCTTCCATGCGGGGTATCTGCACCGAGCCTGTTTCCGCAAGACAACGCTCGATAGCATCCGACCAGACGGTTCCGGTGACTTCATGAGGCTCCCGGCTCGTTCTCGCGTCGGCATCCCATTTCTGCGTCCACGTTGTTCTGCGTGCAAGGGAGGCGTACTTGGTGACATCATGCGGCGTCTCCGCGCCACCACGAGGGACGCGCTTCTCGATGCCGCGCAGTTGAGCCAGCAGTTCCGTTTCGGTCAGCAATGCTCTTCCCTTCCGCGTTACGGCAACGAAGTCAAAAACGCACGATCGAGCCGCGTGAACGTGATGAACTTGTAATCTTCGCGTTCCCATAGAAGCCCGATACTGCCATCCTTCAACCGCGCCGCGTCCACGTATGCCGCTTTGCCCGGTGCCACGAGAAGTTCGGTCGGGAAGCTCGCCGCTTCGTCTTCGCTGATGCGGACGACGAGGTTCTCCCGGCCCGGGCCTTTGGGCCCTGACCAGATGATGCGGTTTTTGTCGTCGCCGGCGGATTTGAGGGTGAAGCGTTCAATTGCACAGGCGACGGGAGAGACAGGTTCTCCCACGCGCGGCTGCGACCACGTCCGCCCGCCGTCGGAGCTTTCTGCGAACCAGCGGTGGTCGCCCTCCGCCTGCCGGAAATCGAGGAGGATGCGACCGTCAGCAAGCTCCACCAACTGGTCTTCATTGCCCAGGACTCCGCCGGGGACGAAGCCGCCTCGCTGCCACGTGCGGCCGTGATCGTCGCTGAACACGGCGAACACGCGCATCGGTTCGGTCATCCAGCAGGCCACCATGAGCCGGCCCTTGCTGTCCTGAATGCCACCGCCTGGCCCCACCACCGTGCAGCGCCACTTCGGATCGGCCATGTCGCGGCAGACGGTGGTGATGTCGGTCGGTTCCGACCAGCTCACCCCGTTGTCGTCGCTCGTCCGGACGAGGTTCTGCAGGTCGTCTGTGCCCGGGCGCGCGTGCTCGGAGCCTCGCCCCGGTTTGCTTCGGAGATAATGCAGCCACACGCGTCCGGTGTCGCGGTCGAAAACCGTCGCCGGGTTGGCCGCGGACCACCCCTCACCGGGGTCTTCAATGATCACCATGGGCGACCACGTGCGGCCGCCGTCAGTGCTGCGTTTCATGGCAAGCGCAATGTGGTTCTTGTCCTGCCCCGGATCGCCGAGGTTATGCTTCCGCGCCTCGACGAACGCGAGGATGGAACCATCGGCCGCCACTTCGATGACAGGGATGCGGTAAAACGCAAATCCGTCCTGCCCGGAGACAAACACGTCCGTGTGATGAAGTTCTGACATGGGTGCAGCTCCTTCATTGCGCAAAATACTTCCGTATGGATTCATAGCCGGCGCGCATGGTGCCGTCGGCTTCGATGCAGCCCATAAACCCTACCTCGCTCACCGGGCCGAACTCGGCGCGGTGGCAATCGGCGACGAGGCTGTGGTGGAGAACGTGAATCATGAAGCCCACTTTGCGTTCGAGCAGGCTCGACAATTCGCGGTGGAGTGTTCCTAGACGTACGTCGCCGTCGAGGCTTCCCCAACCCGTCTCGCCGGCGAACATCGGCTTCGCGACACGGTTCGCGAACTCGATGAAGGCGTCGTTTGCCGCGCTGGCGCCGTAGAGGTGGGGCGTGAGTACGTCGCACATCGGCTCCACCAGTTCAAGCTGGTGCAGGTCAGGTGGGACGCCGATCGTGACGGGAGCCACCGCGCCTGTTCCTTTCACGAACGCGTGCAGGTCGGCAAGCCATGGGACGAACGCATCTTCCCTCCCGCCGTTGAACGGTTCGTTGCAGAGGTCCCACGCAAGAACGCGATCGTCGTTCAAGAAGGGCGCGACCAGGTCGCCCGCGTAACGGTGGAAGTAGTTGACTTCCCGATGGGGCGAGTTCCAGTACCCGACCATTTCCGCGCTCACGCCGCCGAAATCAGGCAGGCTGTGCCAGTTATTGAACAGGCACGGCATCGCGCGCAGACCGAGATGACCGAGGATGTCCAGCACCCGCCCGAAGTTCCGGACGAAACGCGCGGGTTCGCGCAACCAGGCATCGAACGAGAGCCAGAGTCGGATGGCGTTCGTGCCGGGGAAATGCTGCCTTCCGCGGGCAAGTTCCGTGGCAATCTGGCGTTCGTCAAAATGGAGCCAGATTTCCAGCCCGGTGGGCGCGTAACTGGGTTGATACCCGAACCCGCGCACCCAGAAGAAGGATTGGTCATGCAGCGTGGTCACAGAAGCGGTTTTCCCTCCGCCGAGGGTGCAATGGGGAACCGTCTGCCCCGGGGCGCCAACCGCGGACAAGACATGGTGATACGACATATAGGACTGATAGGACGAAACCCCCTCTTGAGCCAGCCGCCCCGAACCAGTCCGGCGGCCGGAGGACAGGCCGCCCTGGCAAGGAACACGGACATCGGGCTCAGGCACGGAAGCGCTCCAGATCACCCTTGAATTCGAGACTAAGAACCTGCTGCGCCCGCACGACGTTGCAGTACTTCTCCGCGCCGGGGGTGCCGACGATGTGCAGGATCTCGTGTTCAATGGTCGGGTTTTCCGCCGCCAGGAGGCACGCCTCGGCAAGATCATACCGGCAGACCCACCCCAGCCGCCAGGGCGAGCCACCGGGACCAAGCCGTTCGCGGAACCTGCCGATACCAAGGCGGCTATCGACGATGTAGTCGGGGCGCAGCACGACCGTGCTCATGCCGTGTGCTTCGTGGTACTGCCGGCACATCTCCTCCTGCAGCCGTTTGCAGACACCATACAGGTCGCCTTCCGCGCGGCGAATGTTGGCGTCGTAGAACAGCCCCTGCGGGTGGATGGTGCCGCAGGAGCCCACGTGCACCACGCGGCGGATACCTGCCAGCCGCGCCGCTTCGAGCACGTTCCACATCCCTTTGAGGTTGATCAGGAACGGGCGGGGATCGTTCGGTTCATCCGCTTTCGGAAAGAAGACTGCCGTGTGGATGACGGCGTCCATGCCGGCAATGGCCCGCGCGACGGTGGGGTAGTCGGCGATGTCGCCGTGAACGACCTCGCCGTCCGTCCAATCGCCATCAACGTCACGCCATTCAGCCCAGGCGTCGGGTCCGCGGTCAAATGCCCGGATGGTCGCCCGCCCGGATGCCTGTGTGAGAATGGCCCTGCCGAGCCACCCGGCTGCTCCGAATACCACGATGTTCACGGTGATTCCCCCTTGTGCGCGTGTGAGGAGAGCACACGCAGGCCACGCTCGCCCGCAATTCGCTGTCACGCACCGGCAACCTCGTGCAGTGGAGGCGATCCGCCGCTACGACATCAGCGGTCTTCCCTCGCCGGCCCGTCTCTTGATTAGGCAAAACGTCGTCTTCGTGTCAAGGGGCAACTGCGGAAAATTCCGTAACGAGGTTGGTGCGGAAAACCTTGCGCGCTTCGGGCGGCAAGCCTTGCAGCGTCTGGTTCTTCATGCTATGTTCTTATTTAGTAATTATTCCTATCTAATTTGTTTTCTTATTCTTGAAAGGGGCAGTGTGGACCCTGCACAGGATGATATCAAAAAGCGGGTGCTCACCTTTGAAGAGGGCCTTAAGGCGGCGGGCATACGCCTGACCCCCCAGCGACTGGAGATCATCCGGGTGCTGGCAGAGTCGAACGACCACCCGGATGCGGAGACGATCCATCGTACCCTTCGTGCCAGAATGCCGACTTTGTCGCCGGACACCGTGTACCGCACCCTTTGGCTGCTCCTCGATCTCGGGCTCATCACCACACTGGGGCCATCTCGGGGAAAGGCGCGGTTCGATGGGAATCTGGCGCCTCACCACCACTTCGTCTGCACAAAGTGCGGTCTTGCGCGCGATTTCACGTACCCGGACTATGACCGGCTGAGCATTCCGGACGTGGTGAAAACGTTCGGAAGTGTCGAAAGGATGGAGGTGGAAATCCGGGGCGTCTGCGCCGATTGTGCGCGGAGAGGTGGTCCGATTTCACGCGCGTAACTCACTCGCGGCGCCGCGGCGTGGCTGTGGCGCCTCAGGCTTCATCACCGATTGCGCCAACCAAGGAGGGAAGACCATGCCCAGGAAAAAGAAACTCACCACGGTGGTGGGGGCACCCGTCGTTGACAACCAGAACCTGATGACGGCAGGCCCGCGGGGACCCGGACTGTTGCAGGACGTCTGGTTCCTCGAAAAGCTGGCTCATTTCGACCGGGAAGTGATCCCGGAGCGGCGTATGCACGCGAAGGGATCGGGCGCGTTCGGCACGTTCACCGTCACGCACGACATCACCAAATACACAAAGGCCAAGATATTCTCGAAAATCGGCAAGAAGACCGACTGCTTCGTGCGGTTTTCCACGGTGGCCGGTGAGCGCGGCGCGGCCGATGCCGAGCGGGACATCCGCGGCTTCGCGATGAAGTTCTACACCGAGGAGGGCAACTGGGATCTTGTCGGGAACAACACGCCGGTGTTCTTCCTGCGCGACCCGCTCAAGTTCCCGGACCTCAACCACGCGGTCAAACGGGATCCAAAAACGAACCTGCGCAGCGCGAAAAACAACTGGGATTTCTGGACATCCCTGCCGGAAGCGCTCCATCAGGTCACCATCACGATGAGCGACCGCGGTATCCCGGCGTCGTACCGCCACATGCACGGGTTCGGCAGCCACACGTTCAGCTTCATCAACGCGAAAAACAGGCGCTACTGGGTGAAATTCCACTTTGTGTGCCAGCAGGGAATCAAAAACCTGACCGACGCGGAGGCAGAGGCCATCATCGCCAAAGACCGGGAGAGCCACCAGCGCGACCTGTTTGACGCCATCGAAAAGGGCGATTTCCCGAAGTGGAAGCTGTTCGTGCAGATCATGACGGAAGAGCAGGCGGCGAAAATGCCGTACAACCCGTTCGACCTCACGAAGGTGTGGTATCACAAGGATTACCCGCTCATCGAAGTAGGTATCATGGAACTTAACAGGAACCCGGAGAACTACTTCGCGGATGTCGAGCAGGCCGCGTTCAACCCGGCGAACGTGGTGCCGGGAATCGGATTCTCACCCGACAAGATGCTGCAGGGCCGGCTCTTCTCGTACGGCGACGCGCAGCGGTACCGGCTGGGCGTGAACCACAACCTCATCCCCGTGAACGCGCCGCGCTGCCCGGTGAACAGCTACCACCGCGACGGGCAGATGCGTGTGGACGGCAACGCCGGAGCCACTCTGGGGTACGAACCGAACAGTTACGGCGAGTGGCAGGAGCAGCCGGAGTTCGCGGAGCCGCCGCTCAAGATCACCGGAGCCGCGGATCACTGGAACTTCCGCGAGGATGACAGCGACTACTACACCCAGCCTGGGATGCTGTTCCGCATCATGACAGCGGCGCAGAAGAAGGCGCTGTTTGAGAACACCGCACGGGCCATGGGCGACGCGCCGAAGGAGATCAAGGTGCGGCACATCGGCAATTGCATGAAGGCCGACCCGGCCTACGGCAAGGGCGTCGCGGCGGCGCTGGGGATTCCCCTGAAGGACGTGCCGAAGAAGTAAGGGGAAAAGGGAAACGACAAACCGTAGGGGCGACGCATGCGTCGCCCCTACGGTAAAACGCGATCCAAACACGGGCGGACACAGGGGTCCGCCCCTACGGTGTTTTCGGGAGATTGCACGTCCTGAGGCTGTCATTCCGTGTGCGCGTTCGCGCACGCAGCGCAGGCGGGAATCCGGCGAATACCCGCGCGGCGGCTTTCACATCCGAAATATGTTGCATTCGCGGAAATATTTGAGTACCGTACGCCGCGACAAGACGCGGGTTGTTGCACCGTGATTGCCGCAATGCACATTTCCGCAGGAGGAGGTCAAGATGAAACGTGTGCTTTTTGCCCTGCTCGTGGTTGTGGCGCTCTTTGCTGGGTGCGAAGGGCCGATGGGGCCGCAAGGGCCAAAGGGGGATACTGGTGCTACTGGGGCAACTGGGCCCGCTGGTGCCGTGTTTGAAGTGTTCGATGGACAACTAGACGCTAATGGCAAAGCAACAATCTACATCGACTTCGGAAACGACAAAAAACCCGCCATTGTCTGGGTAGGTATTGCCCCCGCAACTGGAAACAGCTACGTCAACATGAGCCTAGAGATGGATGGCACAAAATACAACAATTATACCGTTAGTTTTGGCAATACATTATTCACAATGATAAATTTCCCCAGTTTTCCTTACTGGTACTATCGCGTCATAGTTGCAAGATCGCCATCATAGACGCGACGCAGGGAGAAAGATACAGAACACAGAACAGAGACATGAGATGCGGGTCTCTCGCGTGCCTGCGCGCACAAACGAGCATTCCGTTACCGTGTCACACCTATGGGGCTTAGACAGCGCATTTAAGCGCCTCGGGCACTAACGCACCAGTGTCATGCGTCTCGTCAAAACGCCGTCTTTCCCTGTTAGGCGGTAAACATACACTCCGCTCGCTACCTCGCGTCCTGCCGTATCTGTTCCATCCCACACAACCCTATGCCCGCCTGATTGGTACCTGCCGTCGGCGAGTGAGCGCACCAGGCGGCCGCTCACGTCATACACGGCCAGCCGCACCTGCCCCGCTTCCGGCAGGCTGAACCCTATCGTCGTGGACGGGTTGAACGGATTGGGGGCGTTCTGACACAAGAAGAAGGGGGCCACCAACGGGGAAGCAGACACACCGACAGGATGAACGCGCCACACCTTCACCATGCAATCCCAACCCCCGGAAACGATCGTCTGACCATCAGAAGTCACGGCAAGAGCGTACACCGCATCTGTGTGCCCCGAAAGAGTGCGCAAAAGTGCACCATCTGAAAGCCGCCATAGCTTGATGGTTTTGTCCACACTCCCCGAAACAATTGTCTGCCCGTCGGGAGTCACCGCGACGCAACACACAGAACTTGTGTGGCCGATGAGGGTGCGCAGAAGCGCGCCATCAGAAATGCGCCACACTTTGATGGTTTTGTCACCTGCCGACACGATATACTGACCGTCAGGAGTAACCGCAACCCCATTCACGCTGCTCGTGTGTGCAGCGAGGGTGCGCAAGAGCGCGCCATCTGACAGCCGCCATAACCTGATAATTTTGTCATCACTTCCCGAGATAATGGTCTGCCCGTTAGGCGTCACGGCGACGCTCCTCACGCAGCCAGCATGACCAACGAAAAGGCGCAACAAAGCGCCGTCGGAAAGCCGCCATGCCTTCACCGTGTTGTCCCACCCACCTGAGACGACCGCTTGGCCGTCAGGAGTCACCGCGACACTCCAAATGTTATCGAGTTCGAATATCGTGCGCAGCAGCGCGCCGTCAGAGAGACGCCACACCTTGATGCTGTTGTCCATACCACCCGAGACTATTTTCTGCCCGTCAGGGGTCACTGCGACACTATTGGTGAATGTGAGCGCCCATAGCGTGCGCAAGAGCGCCCCATCTGAAAGCCGCCAGACCTTTATTGTGTTGTCCCAACTCCCCCCCGAGACAACTGTCTGACCGTCGGGACTGGCAGCGACACTGAAAACAAGACTCGTGTGGCCTGTGAGCGTGCGCAGCGCATCGTCTGCGTAGGCCGAGCGGGGAAGCAGCAAAAAACACCCAAAAAAAAACACAACACTGATGCCTTTTCCCTTCGCCGCTTGCATCTTCGTTTCCACCCTTGGAATGCCGCCGGCAATCCCCTACCTCAGCAACGTCATGCGCCTTGTCAACACACCGCAACCCCCGGTCAGGCGGTAGACATACATGCCACTGGCTACCTCGGCGCCCAGGGTGTTTTTGCCGTCCCAAACAGCCTCGTGTATACCCGTTTCGACGGGCCCTTCAACCAGGGTGCGTACGAGCGCACCCGTCACGTCATACACGGCAAGCTTCACATATCCCGCGTCTGGGAGGCTGAACCGGATCGTTGTGGACGGGTTGAATGGATTGGGGGCGTTCTGGAAAAGAGCGAATGGCGCGACTGCTGCCACTTCTTCGACACTAACAGGCTGAACTTGAACAATCCACGCCTGTGTCGTTATCACTTTGAAGGTCCCGTCCAGCACTTGAGCCTGAATGATCGAGTTCCTATAAAACACTGCGGTGAACAACGGATCAGCATAACCGTTCGCCGCGCTAGAAGCATCTGTCTCTTGGTAAACGCCGTTGACGTACCAGTTGGTGAATTTTCTTATCGCCGTCTCTGTGTCGCGGGCTTGGGTTGCGAGGACTTGGTTCCGTGCGGCAGTGTAATTGGCGGCTGCCTGCTGGAGCGCGGCGTTGATAGTGGACATCGTCCCACTCCCGCCAGTCTGCCGAATGCGATTGCACTCCTGCACGTATGCCGTTTCCAACTGACTGAGCTGCAGGTCCGCGGCCGCTTTGATATTCTTGACTGCCGTGGTGGAAACGATATCTGCGACGATGCCCTGCACCCTGAAATGCGCCGGCGTCAAATATGACACCCACACGGACTGCGTCTGACCGTAGAATGGGTTGTGTGGGATGGAAAACGTTGGTTCTGCAGCCCGCGCCAGAAACGGCGTCCCAAGAACCGCCGCCCAAATTGCCGTACGCAGGGTCTTTGCGCACATATCGAACCTCCTCGCTCCTGCACCGGGCGGCGGGAGCGGTTTCTGCTCCGTAATGGAAGGACAAATGACAAGGGACAACTAACAGAGGAATCTGAAACATGCGCGTGAGGATGTCAAGTGGGGCGAAGGCACGGTGCCGGTTTTGCGGGGATTGGGGGGTGTAATCCCTCACCCCTCCTCCGCTTCAGCGGAGGCTTCCCCTCTCCCGATGGTAGAGGGTAGACGGCGCGCCCCCTTCCGTCGCCGGGGGAAGGGGGGTGTTCGCCCTGCGAACGGGGGGATGAGGGAGGAATCCGGCGCCCCAAGGTCGTGCGCCACCGCGGACACGACGAAGCGTGTCCCTCCAACCGCCGGCGTTTCGACAGGCTCCCATTCGCGGGAACAGGCTCAACGACCGGCGCATCGCACACGCACGGCGCGCGACGGGGTGAAGAGGGAGAAAGGCCCTCACCCTTTCAGCTATTTCGCCTCCAGCCGGTGGGGCATTTCATTTCCCTGCGCAGCCAGCACTTCCTGCTCGGTGAACACGGTCAGGATGACCTCGCCCGGACCGTAGCGGTCGCAATCGTGCACGGCGTAGATCGTGCCGTCCGGCGCCTGCACGGCATCGGGGTAGGAGACCTTCTCGCGGCCGTCGAGCAGAAGGCCACCTGTCTGGGGGAAACCGCTGTCGGCGTCCACGTCACTGACCGTGGCAACCATGGTCGTGCGGGCATCCGGAACGGGGGTGTTGATCAGCAGAAGGCGTCCCGATTGCAGGCGACGGATGAAGAACCGCGTGCCGGGGTTGACGATGCAGGAAGGCTCACCCGGCGACCACGTATGGCCGCGGTCGTGAGAAAAGCTCTGCCAGATAACGCCGCTATTGGTGCGAATCAGCATCCAGAGCCCTCCATCGCGACGCTCGACGATCATCGTCTCGATGGCCCACGGTGCGGCCTCTACCTCACCGTGGAGCGTCCAGCTTGCACCCTGGTCCGTGGAGATCGCAACGCCCTGCCGGAGCGTTTCTCTGGCAAACCATTTGTCGGGAACCTCCCGCGCGAAGCTTACCGGCAGCACCCATTCCCCGGCGGAAAGCACGGTGGGTTTGTTCATGCGGATGATGTAGCCGACGCCGAGGTTCCAGCGCCGCTCGACGCTCCAGACGGGATTCGCCGCGGTCGAGTCGTCGGTGGTAATAGCGGCAAACGGGAAGATGCCGTTTTCAAGGTCGCCGAGGTTGTAAATGAGCCACAGGCGGCCGGTCGGGTCGTGCCAGAGGGTCGGGTCGTACGCGCGCATGGAGCCCGGTGGCTGCACCGTGACAGTCGGGTTGCTCCAGGTGACGCCGTCGTCCGCGCTGGTGCTGAGGAGGATGTGGTTATCGGGGTGCGGCTCTTTCGGCCCGCCGCTGTACAGGGCTGCCCAGAGGCGGCCGTTGGCGGCGTACTCGATGCCGGGGATGCCCTGCCAGAGTCGGTCCTGCTTCGTTGCGATCAGGTGTGTGCGCACGGGGAATCCTTTCGCGGGCGTTGAAAAAGGCGGCGTTCCGGTACCCCCGAAAGGGAATGCAAAGACGCCGGTGAGTCAAGGAACAAGCAGGTCGCGCGAAACGACGTGGTTTGCAACGAACCAACAAAATCCGTCGCCAAGCTGCACGGCGTCACTGGAATCTGAGAGGGTACTTCTCCGGAGAACTCAGCGAATCCATTTCGAGATCAACGTCGAGGTCGGGCCAGCGCAGGTGGATACCGTGATGAAGCTCCACGTTGTGGATCGCTCCTACCGTCGCATTCCGAAACCACGGGTACTCGCCGAAAGGAAGGAAATATTCTCGGCCGCGCGCATACAGCCACACGCCGGTGGGCGAGATATTGCTTACCTCAACGTCCGAAGTGCTCACGCCATGCGTCTTCGATCTCACGTCTTTTACCCTCGATGATCGCTGTAATTTCCCGTATCTCTCCAGTAGAGAGACCGTGGTTGACCGCAAGCTCGACCTTCGGATCCAGCCAGAACTTGGCTTCGCCGGTTGTGCCCATTACATGCACGTGGACTCGTTCCTCTTCGCGGGAGAAGAACAAAAATCGGAATTCACCGTGCCTGAATATCGTCGGGCTCATGCCATTAGTATCTCACTTTTTCCGTTACGGCGCAAATCCAAACGTTCTTCCTGCTCGAGACGCCACACCCCGCACCACACACCAAGGGGGCGCCTTTGCGGGCGCCCCCTCAGAGAATCAACCGGACCGCGCCGACGTGTCTATTTCTTTCCGCCGATTTTTCCCTCAATGGCTCCGATAATGGTTTTGAGCGTTTTGATGCGCGCGTAAAGCTTGTCGTTGCCCTCGACAATCGTCCACGGCGCGTAGCTGGTGCTGGTGCGTTCAAACACATCCGTAAGAGCGGCCTTGTACGCATCCCATTTCTCGCGGTTGCGCCAGTCTTCTTCCGTGATTTTGTACTGCTTGTATTCGGTTACCTGCCGTTCTTCGAACCGGCGAAGCTGCTCTTCCTTGCTGATGTGAATCCAGAATTTCAGCACCACGGCGCCCCAGTTCACCAGGCTCTGTTCGAACTCATTGATTTCCTGATACGCCCGCTGCCAGTCGCTTTTCGCGGTGAATCCTTCCACCCGTTCCACCAGAACACGCCCGTACCACGTGCGGTCGAAGATGGTGATGTGCCCGGCTTTTGGAATGTGTCGCCAGAAGCGCCAGAGGTAGTGGTGAGTTGCCTCGTCACCCTTCGGCGCTGCGATTGGCACGACATTGTATCCGCGAGGATCGAGTGTCTGCGTCACCCGTTTGATGTTGCCGCCCTTGCCCGCGGCGTCCCATCCTTCGTAGCCGATCACCACGGGGAGACGGTGTTTGAAACACTCGAACTCGAGTTCGCGCATCCGCACCTGGAGCTTGGCGAGGTCCTTCTTGTACGCCTCGGGATCGTAGGTGAGCGAGGTATCCACCCGGTCGAGGATGGACGGCATGACGTCCAGCGGAAGGGCCTGTTCGTTCCCGTTCTTGAGGCCTTTCTTGAACGCTTCTTTCTCTTCCGCTCTCCGTGCGTCCAGGAATTTCTTCCTCTCCAGACCCGCCTGCATGGCTTGAATGACGGTCTGGAAGATTTTCACGCGGCGATACCGACGATCAGTCGCTTCGATGATGGTCCACGGCGCATAGCTGGAACTCGTGCGCTCGAGCATTTCCTCGTTGACGCGCAGGTAATCGTCGTACTGCTTGTGATGTTTCCAGTCCTCTTTGGTGACTTTCCACGATTCGGCAGGATCCTTTTCCATCTGCTTGAAGCGTTTTGCCTGTTCCTTTTTGCTGATGTGCAGGAACAGTTTGATGATCACCTGCCCGTCGTCGGAAAGTTGCCGTTCGAACTGATTGATCTCCTGATACGCCTGTTGCCACTGGCGCGGCTGCAACATCCCGTCCATGCGCTCGACCAGCACACGTCCGTACCACGAGCGATCGAAGATCCCGATTGCGCCGTAGGGAGGGAGTTTGACCCAGAACCGCCAGAGGAACGGGCGGAGTTTCTCGTCCTCACTGGGAGGTGCCGGTGGATCCACCCGGAAGCCGCGGGGATCCAGTTTGTCCACCAGCTTCATCACCGCATCGCCTTTGCCGGAGGCGTCCCATCCCTCGAGTACGATGAGCGTTGTCATCCCGGCTTCGAAGGCTTCCCGCTGCAACACGCGGAGATTGTCCTGCAGCTTCGGAAACCATTCGTCGTACGTCGCTTTGTCGAGTTCTTTTGACAGGTCAACAGTTTCCAGCATGTCCCCCTCCTTGGAAGGTATGGCGGAATTCCGTGATCATGTGACAAGCAACTCGAAGCGTTGAAAGGTACAAATCAGCACGTCAAGGGTACCACATTTCGTACAGCAAGGCAAATGGTTGGAAATGAATGAGAACCGCAGAGGGACTACTCTGTGCCGGAAACGCCGCACGCACGGTTGAGCAAGCGCGCCATCTGGCCCGTCTGGCTTCTGCGGGAGAGGTGTTCCACGCCCTCCATCGGTGCGCGCACAGGTAGCGAGTTACGTTTCCAGAGACCAAACAGACGCTCCAGTTCCGCCCGGATTGCCCCCACGTCGTCTCCCGGAACGACAGGTTCGCGGCCGACACTCCGGAGGAGACGATCCACGTCCCCGCCGGGAGGGGCCAGCGCGAGTATGGGGCGGCCGGCGGCAAGGTACTCGAAGATTTTGGAGGTCAACAGGTTCGCCGGGCCGATGAACAGTGCCACCGTCGCCGTACGAAGCCGACGCACGGCTTCGGCGTGCGACACAAAACCAGTGAACTCGGCAACACCGGCAAGCCCGACATGTTCGATCTGCTCCCTGACGGCGGGATGGACGGTACCCACGAACACGAGCTTCGCTGCGGCGCGGAACTCCGGGTCTGCCGCCCTCAGGGAGGCAAGCGCTTCAAGGAAGGGGCCCGGGGCGTGCAAAGGAATAATGTTGCCGCTGTAGACAAGCTCAAACCACTCCGTTGTGGGAGTCAGTTCGCCCGCGAAATCCTCCTCCTCATAGCCGTTGGGAATGATGTGTCCTCGCGCCGCCACAGGTCCCAGCGAGTCGCGCACCATTTCGTTGATCATCACCAACTCGGAAGCAGAACGCACCACTCCCTGCTCGAGTCGCAGGTCAAGCCGCCTGGCCGCGTTGCACCGCGGAAGCTCGGCGTTGTAGTAGATCTGCGTCCAAGGGTCGCGGAAGTCGGCAATCCAGGGCAGCCCTGCGGCCCGGGCTACCTTGCGGCCTATGAGGTGCACCGTCTGTGGCGGGCTGGAGGTAAGAATCGCGTCAATCCGTTCCTGCTTCACGATGCGTTTGGCAGCAGACACGGCAGAGGGTATCCAACCAATGCGGGCGTCCGGCACGAACAGGTTCGCCCGCACCCAGCGCGAAACGCGGGCCGCAACGCCGCCCCCGCCCTGCCCGACCGTGCCGATGGGCAGCGTTTCGTCCGCTGGTTTGCCACGGAGCCGGTTGTAGAGCGCAAAAGGTTCGAAGGCTTTCGTTCGGTACACGGGAACCGAAGGCGGGACGCGGGCAAGCGATTCCTCGTCGCGGTTGAAGAAGGTGCCGCCTTCCACGGTCAGGACAACCGGTTCCCAGCCGAACGACGGCAGATGGCGCACGAGCCCCATGATACGCTGCACGCCGGGGCCGCCCGCGGGCGGGAAGTAGTAGGTGATGATGAGGACGCGAGGCATGGCAGTTTCTGCGATCAGCGTCGAACGGTCATCTCGATACAACGAGCGCGGACGCGCTCGCCACTCGATGACCGTCCGCGCCAGTTTTCGAGCGGTACCTCTGCACAGAATGTACCACCAGCGGATGTGACTGTGCGCAGGTTTGCTTCGCCGGGCTCCTCGACAGGACGATCGGCACGGTTGGCGGCGATGCGTCTTATAGGACCTATGGGGCGCGCGAGCGGAGGACCCGACGGAGCGGGTCCCTCCACAATTGCGCGGGTTCCCCACCCGCTTTGGCAACGCCCAAGCTGACCGGGCGATGCGATTCTTCGCTTCGTCCGGGTGGCGGACGCCGTTCAGAATGACGCGGAACGGAACAAATGGCTGTTGGAGGCGAAAAATGACCGCTGTTTTGAGGCAGACGGTTGCCGCGAAGCTTTGGAGTGCGTGCTGGCGGCACGCCAGCCGGCGCGCCTCCGCTTTGATAGCGCACGCAGGCTTGCGCAGTGCAAAGCGCTGGAGGGACCCGCTTCGTCGGGTCCGGCACTGGGTGCGGAGGTTGGGCGCGTAGTTTTTCCTGGATTCCCGCCTTCGCGGGAATGACGGCAACGGGTTCTCCGCTGCCATCACCAGACCGGTTTGCCGGCCACGGCCTCAAGCTGCCAGCCGAGTTCCTCGAGGAAATCGCCTGCGTCGCTGTTCCCGAGGCGCTTGAACCGGATCGTGCCGGTGGAATCCACCACGGCACATGTGGGGAGGCCCTCCAGGAGATAGGATTTGTACAGCCCCTCATCCCCCGGCACCACGGGGAAATCGTACCGTTTCCGCGCCAGGAACGGTGGCACCACCTCAAAGTGCTGGTCGAAACTGACGGTGAGAAGCTCGATGTCCTTGTGCGCTTTGAGCCGTGTGTGCGCCTCCTGAATGGCAGGCAGTTGCCGCTTACAGGGCCCACACCAGGTTGCCCAGAAGTAGAGCACCAGGGTTTTGCCCCGGAAGTCGCTGAGGCGGTACTGCCGACCCGCCAGCGTGGAAAGGTCGAACGGCGCGGCGGGCTGGGAAATGCGTTGCGCGAGCAGGTCCGCCTTGCGTTTCGCACGGGCATGTGCAACAAGAGTATCCAGCACTGCGGCGGGATCAACCGCAGGCCCGTGAACGGCGGGATAGAGGCGAGCAAAGCCCGCGAGCGCCGCAGTATCGGCGTGGCTCAGACGGAGCGCCTGCATGTACGACTCAAGAGCAGAATCCAGTTGGCCCATGCTTTCGTGGATTTCCGCCATGCGCAACAGAATTACCGGCGAATCGGGGACACTATCCGCCGCCGCCCGCAACGCCGCCAGCGCGGGACGAGATTGCCCGCTCAAGGCGTACAGACGGCCGAGTATGTGGTGGCATTCGCCCACCATCATCCGGCGCTGCTGAGCCCATTGCGCCTCGCTCATCTCCTTGGGGCGTTTGACCTCGCGCACTTCCGCGAGAGCCCGGTGGGCGTACCGGAGCCCTTCAGGGGCGTTGATGGCAAGGTCGGCGTACACCGATGACGCGAAGTTGAATGCCGCGCCTGACGTGTCGGTGCTCAGGAAGTCGTTGACGGCGCGAACTACCGTCGCGGAGTCGCTCCTGAGTTCCACGTGCGCCCGGAGCTTCTGGTACACGGCGACACGGCGGATCGTTGCGTCGTCCGGGTGAGCCGCCATGATGCTGTCGAGAAGGCGGATGCGCTCCCCCGGGTTCTCGTCCGTCTGCTCCAGAATGCGCGTAAGAGCCTGCTGGGTTCCGGTTGCTCGTTTGTAAGACCACTGGCGCCAGACGAGCGTTCCCGCCGCAATTCCCAGCATGGCGAGCAGTGCGTACATCGTGTTCCGGCTCATGACTACTCCAAGCGTGCAGCGACTTTTTTGTGTCGCACAAGCGTGCGCTGTGCGAGATCGGTGAAGCGATGTGGTTTCCCCTGGTTGACGCCGGAAAGAGCGCTGTGCAGCGTGTCGTTCAGGCATCCTACCCACTCGTACGGCAGCCCGTTCGCACCGTGCATGGCCCCGAACACGGATCCGGCCGAGGCACCGTTGCAGTCGGTGTCCCACCCGCCAGTTACTGCGCCGCAGATCGTTGCGCCAAGGGAGGCCCGCCCGTACATCAGCCCCGCGACTACCAGCGCGGCGTTGTTGATGGTGTGCACCGGATGGTAGTGGCCAAACTCCTCCTGAATCCGATCCAGCGTCGTTTCGAGGGCGCCATCGGTGTTGCACCACGCGAGCGTCTCGTTCAGCGCCTTCGCGAGACGGCATTCGGTCGGTACTTCGCTCAGACCGATTCGGATCGCCTGCTCCACGTCGTTCACTGCAAATGCGGCGGCGATGGTGGCGGCCATCCACATCTCGCCATAGACGCCGTTGCGGGTGTGGCTGAGAATTGCATCCCGCCATGCGAATTCCGCGGCGAGTTCGGGTAGTCCAGCGGCGGCATAGCCCCAGAAATCGGCACGAATCTGCGCGCCGATCCATTCGCGGTACGGATTGCGCAGGGTGGCAGTGCCGGGCGGTTGGATGCCCAGCACCAGATTGCGGTACGCCACGGTTTCCGCGGTGTAGACACGGTGGTACGGCAACGTGTTCAGCCACTCGTCGGCCACGTTGCGCGTGGTGAAGCCTGGGCCGTGAGCCTCCATGATCACAAGGCCGAGCAGGGTGTAGTCCATGTCGTCATCGCGCGCCATGTACCGGATGTTTCCCCGCAGGCAATCGAGTTGCCATCCGTGGTACCGCCTGCCCGTCCACTTCTGCCCGACCGGCGGGAAATAGCGCCGGAGGGGATACTCGCCGACATGCTCAAGGAGCGCTCGAATTTCCTGCCTCGTCCACCCCTCCACCGGCTTTCCGAGAGTACAACCGGCCGCCCGCGCCAGCCATGCTCCGAGCATGCGATCCAGAAGCGCTTCGTCGGAGCATTCCAGCCGCATCCGGCGCGGCCCCTCCGGGCGCAGACGGCGGATTTCGCGGAGATCGGTCGGCTCGCGTTTTGCAAGCTCAGGGCCGGGTTCCACCGCCTCAAGACACCGGTAGAGCACCTCAAGATCACCGTGGGGTGCACCGTCGGGCAGTGCGGCAACGTCCCGCTCAATCCGGTCCAGCAAGTCTTCGGCAGCGCCCTGCTCGCGCAGTGTCCTCAGTTCCTCGCGCAGCATTTCGATGCTGAGTGGTATCTGGCATTCTCCTGCCATTCGTGTCCCTTCCCGCTACGGCACGACGCACATCTTGGCCGCTTCGCCGGTTTTGAGTCTGGCAATTCCGTCGAGGTAGTTGTCGAACCCCACCGTAACGCCGATCAAGGGCTTCACCTTCACACCTCCGCACGCCATCAGCGCCAGCCCAAGTTCGGCCGATTCACGCGAATGTCCGGGGTATCCGAAGAGGTGCACGTTGCGGCTCCAGTGATCCATCGTGAAACGGATTTCCCCGTGCACCACGCCGAACAGGTGCACCGAGCCGGATGTCACGCGCATGAGATTCTGTGCCGACGCAGCCGCTCCCGCGCACTCGAACGCGACCTCGTATGTTCGCGGCGAGAGTGCCTTCGCGTCGTCAGAGGCCGGGTCGAACGCTGCATGCGCTCCCAGTGTAAGGGCGAGTTCCCTGCGGCTTTCGGTGGGCTCAAAAACGTCCACGCGGCGCGCGCCGAGGGACCGCGCCATCTGGAGCGCGAGCAGGCCCGCCGCCCCTGCGCCGCCGATTGCGACGTTCCTGCCCGAGAGGTCACCCGCCTGCCGGATGGAAGCGGCCACGCACATGGCCATCTCCAGAATGGCGGCTTCCTCAAACGGCATGGATTCGGGAACGGCAAGCAGGTCCTCCGCGGGAATGGCGGCGAACTCCGCGTAATACCCGAGCTTCCCCTCCTGCTGCGAATGGCGGGAACTCCACGCCGCCACATGGTCGCCCGGGCGAAACGCATCCACGCCTTCCCCCACGGCAATCACTTCGCCCGCCACTTCATGGCCGGGCCAGCCGGGCGATATGGGGTATTTCGGGAACCCGGGACGCTCAAAAATATCCCACCCGCCGAGCATGCTCAGGTCCCAGTGGGAGCAGACGGTTGCCGCCTTGATCCTGACCAGCACGTCTCCCGCGCCGATCTGCGGTACATCCACCGTGACGACGCGGGCGTCATTCGGTGCCACTATCTGCAATGCACGCATGGTGTTCGGCATGTCTTCCTCCTCACTGCCACTTCAGGCAGATTCCCAGGAATTCCGTTGGCTTGCGAAGAACCAGATCGTATGCCTCTGAAGCCTTTTCCACCGGCATGAGGTGCGTCATCAGCTCGCGGACATGCATCGTGTCTTTTGCGACGAGATCAAGCGTTGCGACGAGCCGTTCCCGTGTCCACCCGGCGGGGGCGTGAGTGGTGATCTCCCGGCCGTGGAGGAGCTGGATATCCAGCAGGTTCTCACCCTCGCGGTAGTAGCCGTTCAGCACAAGGTGGCTTTCGTGGTGCGCCAGCGGGATGATCTGTTCGAGGCTGGCGCGTGTACCCACGGAATCCGCCACAATATCGAATCCGTTCGGCGCTTCCCGTTTCGCCACCTCCTCAAGAGGCATCTCGCGCACGTTCGCCGTCACGTCGGCCGACCATTTCGCAGCGATGGCGAGCCGGTCCGCCCTTCGCCCCGCCAGCACCACCCGGGCGCCGCGATGTCGGAGCGCCTGCGCCAGCCACTGGCCGACCAGCCCGTCCCCGATAACCAGCGCGGAGGCACCCGGTCCCACGGGGGGACGAAATCCACCGTTGTAGCCTACCTGCGTCAGGACGAGGGCGGAGGCTTTCACCAGGTCGAGCCCTTCCGGAAGGGGAATGACCTCACGCTGAGGCAGTACGGAGTGCTCAATGTGGCCGCCCCACCCGGGTAGAACCTCGTCGTCTGCCATCCGGGAGGTGGTGGCGAATACCCGCTGGCCAACGCGCAGCCCGGTGACCTCGGCGCCGAGTGCTTCGATCACACCTGCCTTCTGGTAGCCAGGAACCATGGGGTGCGGCATCGGTCTGGCGCCGGGGGCGTGGAATTGCCCGGTAATCACCCATCGTTCCGTTCCCGTGCTGATGGAGGAATACTCCGCCCTGACAACAACTTCGCCCGGTGCAGGATCCGGTACCGTTACTTCGCGCAGTACGACCTTTTCCGGGGACACCGCAACGACAGCGCGTGTTTTGAATGGCATGGTGGTTGTCCTTGTTGAGTTGTTCGGAGTTGTCCAGACGTACCGAAAGATACCCCTGCATGCTGATCGGGGGCAGGGATACTGCGCCCGGCTTCGACCGGTTCTCAACGTGGAGGGGCCCGCTCCGTCCGGCCCGGTTCACCGCAGGCGCCACATCTTCTCCGGCCGGGGACCGTCCCACTCCAGCGTGGAAAGGCCGATGAACTCGCGCGCAGGGCTCCACCCGTCGCGGGCGTTGTAGAAGAGCCAGAGCTTCCCGTTGTACCACCTGAGATCAAGCTGGTAGATGTGCGACTTGTTCCACCCGTTGCCTGAAGGGACTACGATGGGGTTGTACGGCGCGTCCTCCCACGCGATGCCGTCCTCCGACATCAGCACGTTGATGGCGGAATGCGTCCGGTTTTCCAAGTCTATGTAAATGCCGTTTTCCAGCGCGAGGAAGGCATCCCCGAAGCGGAACACCTTGATGGCCCCGGCGCCGTGGTTTCGGTACCAGATATCAGGAGACGGGCCGAGCACGGGCTTTTCGCGCTTCACGTACGGCCCCAGCGCGCTGTCGGCCTCGGCGAACCCTATGTACTTTGGTTCCTCGAACCCCATGTCGTGCATCATGACCGTACCGCCGCAGTAATAGAGGCGGAACTTGCCGTCGGGCAGCATCACGAGGTTGGGGTTGCGCACCTGAATCCGCTCGCCCTCGCGTTCCCAATCCAACACCGGCGCAACGACCTCCACCGGCTCCGACCAGTGCAAAAGGTCGGTGGAGGTTCGACCAACAATCACCGATTCGCGCCGCCAGTCCAGTTTCCAGTTGCCCGGGGAGGAGGCGTCCGGCCAGCCGTGGAGCGAATAGAGCGCGATCCACTTCTCGCCGTCGCAGGTGACACAGGGCGGTCCCGCGGTCCACATGTTGTCGTAGACGAGGTCCCAGTGGACGCCGTCGGTGGAGTCGAGGCGGTAGAAGTGCGCGTGACCGATGATAAACATGTGCCAGCGGTCGTCAAATTCGCCCGGCAGGATGACCTGCGGGTCGCCGAGCACGCCGTATTTGTCCGGTTGTTTGACACGTTCCGGCGTGATGAGCGGGTTTGCCGGGTGATCGTGCCATTTTTCCCGCTGCCAGTCAGGGAAGTGCATGTCCTGATCTCCAGTGTTGCGGAGTTGTCAATCGTTGGTGGTGTTTCTGGATTCCCGCCTGCGCTCCGTGCTCCGCCGAGCACGCCGGAATGACGGGTTGTCAGGGGCACCGCTTGCCGAGAGGACTTTGTTCTTCTCTTTCCAAACGCGACTCAGAACTCGAAGACGTGTTGCCGCAGCGGACACCGTTTCCGAAGAAAGCACCAGGGACTCCAAGTCAAAACCGAGAGGGCATTTCCGAATCCGGAGCTTGTTCCTTGTCAACCCACGGGACGGGCTTAGTATCACCAAAACACCTGTCCTTGTAGACTCCCCGGTAGCCACAAATGCCTAGCACGACGAGATCCACGAATGAGGTTATCACAGGAGCACCGTACAAACTGAGCGCGCCAAAGTCGTAGGATTTGCCGCGTTCCGCATGGACGATGACATTCCTGATCTCGACGAGCGCCTGTGGAATGTCCGACCACCTGGTCTGCGCGGGACGCAGGACGTCTTCCAAAAAGACGTGTTCTTGTTGGCTTGCCTTCGTCGGGATGCCCAACGATGAAAACAGAAGCCGGAATTTGTCCGCTGCGACAAGCCTGTCAAAACCTTCTTTGCTGATCAGCTGACGCTTCTGGACCACATATGTGAAAGCGAGTTTTTCCAATGCCGCAAAAGCTAGGATGTAATCAGCCTCCGGCCCTCGGGATCCGCCAATGTATGGCGAAAGCCACTCAATGGTTTTCCCCAGCGGGCCTTTCCAATCCGCATCCAACATTTTCCTTGCGAAACCCGGGAACAACTCGCGAAGCTGCTCCGGGGCAGCGGGGTCGAACCAACTTGCTCCAACGCCGAACGACGGTGTCGGACATGACCACTCACCCCACACCAGGTTGCCCTTCTCGTCGTAACCTGCCGGACAGAACGAGTTCCAAGCGCACCCTTTCGCGAAACTGATCACCGAATCAAGGAGGTACAACAGCTCTTTTGCTTGCGTTGCGGTGAAAACCGATCTGTCCGATCTCTGAACGCAACCGACACCTACCATGGAGAAACCGGTTCGCCATGAATGGAATCCTACCTTCGTTCTGGCGATCCGTGGCAACGGCTTGATTCTAACCTGCCATCCCCGCGAGGCGAGATCAACCTCAAAGTGGTTCCATGCCCCGGTTTCGCGCGCGGAAAAATCACCGGATCCAAACACCGGCGGCGGCAGGAAATGCGGCAGGTGGAAAACGAGAGACGACATTACTGAGTCTTTCGACCCTGACCAACACATCCGCCCGAAATCCCATTCCACGATCAGCCCGCCGGGTTCCTGAATCTGGACATGAGACGCTTCCCCGCGAAAGCACGGAACACCTTCTGCCACCGTCCCGTCATGCCAGTTTCTGCCGTCCACAAACGCGAGAGGCATACATCTGTCCCCGAAAAGGCTATCCAAAAACGTGCCAGCTTTCGAAGCAACTTCGGATGGCAAGTTGTGGAATGTACCGCGGGCCACAATTCTGGGCTGCGGCAGGAAAACAAGGAAAACCTCGACGGACCCCGGAAATCTCAGATCCTCGATACCAACATGAGCGTCTGTTCGAGGAAGCAAACACACCTCCTCGTTAGGACCCTTAAACTCGTACGCAGGACCAAAGTCGTCGATGTTCATAATCCCTCCCCATTCGTGTTCGCCGCGCCACATTCCCATCCGTGACAAACACCCAAGCGTTGCACCTCATTTTTTGCTATCCAAACCGCACCTGCCACTCGGCGCGGTCGGCGTTCATGGTGACGGGAAGGATAAGGCTCTCGTTCGCGCCGGTGCGGTGAGGCACCGCGACGCCGTCCACGCGGCAAGAAACAGCGACCATGCCGGCAGTGGAGAGGGCCACGAAGCCCGTTTCGCCGGCGGGGCGGCGCACTTCGCCGCTCAGGACGCCGCCTGTCGCATCCCACGCGACGTTGTGCAGCTCCGCGCCGCAGCTCTGGTGGAAGCTCGTGCCGACGACCCACGGATGGGGGCGCTCCGCCCGAAGCGCGAGCAGTTTCACGCACGGCCCGAAGAACGCGATTTCGAGCACGCCGGGCGCGTCGCCGACGGAGAGATCCTGATAGTCACCGGGGTGAACGTACCCGCGATCGTTGGTGCGTTTGCCCGGCAGGGTGCCGACAAACTGCCCCGACCAGAACTCGTACCCCCACCGTGTGCTCTCCGGAGGGATTTCCAGCATGGAGAACGGGATGGAGAAGCGGTCCATCGCCGGTGTTTCGGCGGACGCTCCGGGCGAGTAGGAGAAGACGCCGACAAGGTCCCACTCGTCCCAGTCGGTCTTCACGTGCAGCTTCCAGACGGAACCGGGCGGGTGCTCCTTCGGCGTTGCATCACCGCTTGCCTCGCCACGGCAGATGGCTTCGTAATCGAACGGCACGGCGTAGACCGGGTCGAACAGGTCCACTGCCTTTGCCGTGATGCCGAGCGGCGGCAATGTGGCGGTCAACACCGCCCAGCGGTCTTCCGGCAGCGTAGTGAGCGTATCCGAAATGTCCACCTGCCCGCCGGTGAGGAAGGCGATGGTGGCGCGGAGCCGTGCGTCGTCCAGCGTACCCGGTGCCCCGACGCAGAGGCATGATGGCTGCAGGACGCCCCAGCGGTAGTTCTTGAACAGGTGAACCGCCGCAGCCTGGTAGTTATCGCGCTGAAACGCGTGGCCGATGAAGCCGGTGTTGCCCGTATCCTGAACGGTGTAGAGAAGAGGCCAGTGACCGGTTCCCGGCATCTCCGGGCCGCCGCAGTTGAGCTGCAGCGCGTCGGGGAGGCATTCCCTGATGATACGGGCACCGATTCGCGCCGCTTCGAGCCCACCTCCCGCGGCGATCTCCGGGTTGTGCCGGCGCTTGGCGGCCTCACCCGCGACACAACCGATGAAGTCCGATTTCAGATACTTCACGCCGCGTTCGGCGAGGCTGGTCATCTTCTCCCGCAGCCACGCCTGCGCACCGGGGTGTGTCAGGTCGAGGATGAACACCTTGCCATGCGGCTCCCAGAACCAGTCCCAGTACGGCGCGGGTTTACCATCCTCGCCTTGAATCAGGTATTCGGGGTGCTCCTTCGCCATGGGGTCGAACTCGCTGATGGTGAACGGCGCTTTCCAGACGCCCATGTCGAACCCAAGCTTCGCAAGTTCCTCGGAAAGCCACTTGAGCCCGTGGGGGAATCGCTCGTTCTCCTCGAAGGTGCTCGGAAGGTTGCCCGCTTCCCAGCCGAGGTCGAGCTCCATGATTCCGAGCCCGAGGGGCTTGAGCCGCTCGGCGGCGATGCGGGCATTTTCGAGGATGCGCTCCTCCGACACACCGAGGCGATAGGCATACCAGCTGCACCACGAGACCGGAGGCACCGCGGGGAACTGCGGATTGTGGATTGTCCGCACTTCCCCGGCATACGATGCGAGGAGTTCCCACGGGTCGGCGCCCACGAGGAACAGCAGGTCCTCAAGCGGTGTTTCACTGTGCGGTTTGAGAAGAACATCCGCGCCGTCGAAACCGATTCCCCAGTGGAGCACCTCGCCTCCGGGGGCTGTTTCCACGCTGATCCGCCCCGACCAGCGCTCCGACGAGAGAAACCCGGCGAGAAAGGCCATGCGGGAGGCCTGATTGTATGCCACCCACACGAAATCCGACGAGCCGTGCGTAGTGCCCGGCGCTTCGTTCGGCTCGCCCTGAGCGTTTTCGGCAGGCACCGCTTTTGGCGCGCTCAACGGCCGCACTTTGCCCCAGTAGTTGCCCTGCTCCATCACGCGGACCGGGTCATCCGCCGCGCCAAAGGCGACACGGAAACCTTCGCCGTCCGTGCCCAGGAGCACGACGTTGTTCAGCACAGTTGCCGTGCCACCATTGTTGTGAAGCACGGTGTGGAAGCGGTATCCGTATCCCTGCCACGGCTCGATGTGGCACGCCAGTGAAAGCCCTTCGCGGAACCGGTAGTCCACCGCGGTGGAGTGATCGGTGTGCGCCACTACGCGCGCAGAACAGGGTTTGAAGTCCACGCCATCCACGCGGAGCGCCGGAGTCAACCCGCGCAGGGTGAAACCGTGCCAGGATGGGCAGGAGGCGTTGATGACACCGGTCTCGTTCACGTTGAGTTCGATCGTCGAGTGTTTCATTGCGGTCCCTGTTCTTCCGAGAGATTTTTCACTCCGTCTGGAATGACGAGAAGCGCAACGGCCACGAGAAGAAGGGCCGCCGGGCGATCAACCAGGATGTTTGTCTCACTTGCACCCGGTGCAAGTGCACCCGGTGCAAGTTCCCTGGGCCTTCTATCCGATCAGCGCGGTGATGCGCCGCAGGCTCGTGCCGGCTGCGTGGTCGAGGTTCTCATATCCGCCGCCGCCACGAAGGGGCGAGCACATTTCGTACGCAACATAGCCGTCGAACCCGCCCTCTTTCAGCCCGCGGAAGAACGCATTCAGGTCAATGAACCCCTCCCCCAGCGGCACCGCGCGCACCATATCCGGCAGCCTTCGGTAATTGACCAGACCCGGCTCGTACGCCCACCGAGGGATCCGCACGTAGTCGGCGAGTGTCGTTTGCACCATGCGGGGAGCCAATCGTTTTGCGCAGGCGTACAGGTCCTCTCCCAGCAGGGCCGGCACCCAGGGGTCGTACATCGCCTTGCAGTTCGGGTGGTTCACCTCTTCGAGAAACTCGACGTACGCATCCGTAGAAATTGCCGTGTCATGGTGATTCTGCACGCCCAGCACAATACCCTGATCGGCCGCCACCGTTGCAGCTTCACGTATGCCGGCCACGCATCTCTTCCAGTCGGTGACGTACGAGTGGTCATCGGTGGAGTACCCCGTGAATACGCGGATAACGTGCGCATCGAGGAGGCGGGCGATACGCGCAAGCTCCCGCACGTACAGCACCTGCATCTCACCGAAGGGTACCTCCGGAGCGGGGCCGGCAGTGAAATCGGTGTATGCCGCGATGGTAACGATCTCCACATTGGTGGCGGCGGCTCGTTCCCGGATACGCCTGATTCGTTCCGGGCTCGCGTCGAGGACGGAAAGATGGGGCCTCTTGCCCACCAATTCGACAGCCGGGTAGAAAAGCTTCGCCGCTCGTTCGATGAACGACTCTACGTCCAGCGTGTCCTGACCCCAGAGCCCCGCGTAGCTTACGGAGAAGAGAACCGGTGTCATACGTGTCCCTCCCGAATGGTTTTCTGTCCGGCGTTCCGCCATTAACGGTAGTCTGTCTGCCGCGCAGGGCCAAGAGCGGGATAGCTCACGGCCGCTCAGCTTTTCGGGAGTCATCTACAGGTCGCAGATTTCGTTAACTTGTATATCTGTTGCATGCTACCACCCGCGTTTGAGAAGGAATCCGCACTATGTACCGCATGGGTCAAGAGGAAGTAGACGAAGTCGCGAAGGTCATTCTGGCGAAGCAGTTGTTCCGCGTGGGCGATCCGAAAGCGGGGCACCTGCAAGAGGTAGATCGTTTCGAAAAGGAGTGGGCGGAGAAGATCGGAACGGATTACGCGCTCATGGTAAGCGGAGGCGGCACTGCCGCGCTTATCTGCGGCCTTGCGGGGATGGGTATCGGCCCTGGCGACGAGGTGATTGTCCCCGCATATACCTGGCTGGCAACTGCGTCGGCGGTCTTGTCCGTCGGTGGGATCCCCGTGCTGGCGGAAATTGACGAGACCATGGCACTTGACCCGGATGATTTCCAGCGCAAAATCGGGCCGCACACGAAGGCAGTCATCCCGGTTCACATGCTCGGGCGCCCCGCAGATATGGAGCGTATAGTCGCCATTGCCCGCAGGCACAACGTGAAAGTGCTGGAAGACTCATGCCAGAATAACGGGGGCACGTACAGAGGACGGCGGACCGGTACGTGGGGGGACGCGGGAGCATTCAGCCTCAATTACTACAAAATCATCTCCTGCGGCGAAGGTGGAATCCTGGTAACGAACGACCAGAAGATCGCTGAACGGGCCGTAATCTTCCACGACTCCGGTACTGCGTTCCGCCCCAAGGCAGGCGAACTCACTGAGCCGATCTTCATTGCTCAGCAGTACCGCGCATCGGAGGTCATGGGCGCCATTGCGCGAATTCAGCTCCAGCGCATGGACGGCATCATCGCCGACCTGCAACGTGTACGACGCACTATCGAAGCCGCTCTGGCAGGGGAGGCGGGCCTCAAGTTCGCCCCGAGTAACGACCCCGACGGCGACAGCGGCGTGGTGGTGGCGTTCCAGTTCGACACCGAGGCCAAAGCCCGCGCGTTTCAACAATCACCAGGCGTGGGCGGTTACGTCGGCATAGACCACGGGAAGCACGTGTACACGGAGTGGACACCCATACGCGAGAAGCGCTTCATGCATCACCCTGCCATGAACCCGTTCAACTTCCCTCAGAACAAGGGCCTGCGCGCAGATTACAGCGACACCGCCTGCCCGCGCTCGCTGGACTTGCTGCGCCGCACGGTATTCTGCTCGCTTGACCCGGATTGGACGGAGCAGAAAGTCGCGGAAAAGATCGCCGCGTTCAAGATGGCTGCGAAAGGCTGAAGAGAAGTCAACGCGCACCATTTTTCCCCGGAGGGCGCGTTCCCGCCCACCGGCAGGAGGAACCTTCATGACCATCATTGACGCGAACGCGTCGTTCGGCGCAGTGTACACACCGACGCTTGCCCCTTGCAGGACGCCGGAGGAGTTGATCGCCGCGCTTGACCGCGCCGGTGTGGACAGGGCGCTCGTGGCGGCGGATGCGATTCGCGGTGGATGCCCGTCGGAAATGAACGTCCGTGCGGCCCTGGAACTCGCTCCTCACGCGCGGTTGATGCCTGTGTGGGCCATCCTGCCGCTTGAAACGGGAGAGTTCGGCACACGGACCGAATTCCTCGATTCCATGAAGCGGTACGGCGTCCGTGCACTGGCGGCGTATCCCTCGAAACACCGGTATCTGCTCGACCGGGTGGGCTGCGGGGAACTCCTTGACGCCATGGTGGAGTGCCGCATTCCGCTGTTGCTGCCACTGGAGGAGAGTTCTGGCGGCGTGGGCGGCTGGGCGCTTGCAGAAAAACTCCTGAGCGAGACACCCGGGCTGCGGCTTATCGTGCTGGGCACCGGGCCGTGGGGGGATGACCGGCTCTTCCGCCCGTTGCTGCGGAGCTTCCCCACGCTGACCGTTGAGGTCTCTCGTTACGAGCTTGACGGCGGCATCGCGGCACTGTGCGGCAAATACGGCGCAGAACGGCTTGTGTACGGCTCGGGATACCCCCACTGGGCCATGGGTGGGGCGCTGTTGACCGCACTCCATGCCGACATCCCCGAGGCCGACAAGGGACTCATTCTGGGCGGCAATATCGCCCGTATGTTGGACGAGGTGACGATATGAGCCAGACTACGCCGCTTGTGGACGAATTTCGCCGGCTTGGAAAAAGCGCGACGTGCCCGATTATTGACATGCACGGTCACTTCGGGCCATTCAACGGCATCTTCTTCCCGAACGTGACAGCCGAACAGATGGTCGGTTCGATGGACAGGGCGGGGGTGCGGCTCATCGTCTGCAGTTCGCACGAAGCGCTGCTCGTCAACAGCGGGACGGGGAACGCCCGCATGGCCGATGTGGTGCGTCGCTTCCCCGATCGTTTTCGCGCATACTGGGGCGTCAATCCGAACGAACCGGATGTCTTGCTGAGGCAGCTTGATGGACTGGCGGAGCGCAAGGAGTTTGTCGGAATCAAATTCCTCTCCGACTACCACCGCTACCCGATCACCGGCGATGCATATGTCCCCGCACTGAAATACGCGCAGGAGCACCGCATGCCGGTGCTGATGCATACATGGGGCGGCAGCAAGTTCGATGGGCCTGAACTGGTGGGCGAGGTGGCCGACCGCTACCCGGACCTTGTCATTCTGATGGGGCATTCCGGCTACGGCGAGTGGGACGTGTCGATCAGCGTGGCGAAGAAGCACCCGAACGTGTATCTCGAACTGACCGCGGCGTATGCAGTGAACGGGGTGGTGGAAAAGTTCGTGAACGAGGCAGGATCGGAGAAGGTGCTGTTCGGCACCGATCTGCCCTGGTTCGACCCGCATTATGCGGCGGGATGTATCCTCTACGCCCACATCAGCGACAATGACCGGCACAACATCTTCCACCGCAACGCGGAACGGATTCTGGCGGAGTGTGGGAATCCGGTGAGGTTCTGACAGGGCGCACAGGAACCCCTGCCCATTCACAAGGGATTCCTACCGGTGCGGTCCGGGATGCCGAGCGTGATGGATAGGCAGGTGGAAACTGGATTCCCGCCTCCGCGGAATTGCCGGGTTGGAACCGGCGGAGACTCGCGTGAAGGCAGATAGAGAGCGCGCGCGGGCAAGTTCCGCCTTTGCGGCGGCTTGCCGCCGCTTTGAAAGCGCAGGCCAGCCTGCGCAAAGCAAAGACAGATGCGCGCGAAAGACGGGAAAACCGCCGTCATTCCAGCGGAGGCGGAAATCCAGGCCTGCCAAGATGGGGCTGCGAGATTACTCGTCCCATGGGACGAATATGGCGCACAAGCAGCGATGTCCCCAAAACGGCCCCTCTATATGCATTGCACCCCAAAGCGTTCATTCGCGGCGATCTACCGGGTTCCCATCCAGCGCACGTCCTTCCACGGAGAAACAAGTGGCTCGGGCGGGCAGTGAAGTCTGCCATCGACCACCCAGCCGCAGTCGCGTTCCGCCAGTTCCTTCACGAGATACCCCCGCCACGTGGCAATCTCGCTCTGCCGTGACGGATCATCAATCAGGTTGACCCGTTCTCCCGGATCAGATTCGAGGTCGAAGAACTGCTCGACGTTGATGCGCGGGAGCCAGATGAACTTGCGACGTCCGTCGGTGACGTACTGCATCTCCTGTTCGGGCGAGTAGTTCTGGCTGTGTTCCCCGTGGATGTACGGCCGCCAGTCGGACGCAGGGGCGTCAAGGAGCGGGAGCAGGCTCCGGCCTTCCGCGGTGGGGGGAATCGGGATGCCGGCGGCCTCGAACAGCGTCGGCATGATGTCGCGCAGTTCCACCACTTCGTACGCGACCGCCCGTTTCGCACCGCGGAACTCCTTCGGAGGCACCACAATGAACGGTATCCGTGCGCTTCCCTCGTAGGCGTGGTTTTTGCGCCAGAGATGGTGGTCGCCCTGCATATCGCCGTGGTCCGCGACGAAAACAATCCACGAGTTCTCCCATGCGGCCCGGCGGTACCGGGAACACCAGTTCATGAGTCTCCCGATCTGGGTGTCGATGAACGAAACTTCCCCGTAATACGCGGCACGGGCCCGGTGAATGGCCTCCGGCGTCTGTTTGCCGCGCCACGCGTTTGGATCCACGGCGGTGACTGGATCGTCGTTACGGGCGGACCATTCACCTACGTGAGGGGGTGGCGTCTCGCGATTATGGTAGAGGTCGAAGTAGTATCGGGGCGGAACATAGGGTGAATGGGGTCGGGCAAACGAGATGTTGAGGAAAAAGGGCTGTGTGGAGTCGTGCGATTCGAGAAACGCGAGCGACCGGCTCATGGTCCACGCGGTCGGGTGAAGGTGCTCTTCGGTATGCCACGGCCTCGCGTGCCATGAGTTGAAGGCGACCCCGTGGTCGTCCGGTGTCACGCCTTCCGGTGCGTGCGTGCGGAACCATTGCCTGTGTTCACTGTCGGGCATCCGGCCTGATTCGTCCAGTTCCATCGTCTGGAAGCCCATGGAAGCGCGGTGCGGGGTGAAATGCCCTTTTCCGACGAGGTGCGTACGGTAACCGGCGTTGGCAAACTCACCGGCGATCGTGTGAGCGAAATCGTTCGGCATCGGGCCCTGCCCGCGTCCCTGGCCCAGCACGCCGGTATGCCACTGACTTTGCCCGCTCCAGAGGATCGAACGCGCCGGAGTGCACGACGGCACCGCGGTATAGGCGCGGCGGAACCGGGTTCCCCGCGAAGCGAGGTAGTCGATGTTGGGTGTTTCGATGAACCGATTGCCGTCCGCGCGCAAGGCGTCACCACGCATCTGGTCGCAGAGGATAAGAATCACGTTGGGGCTGGGCACGGGGCGGCTCCTCTAGCTTGGGGCGGCGTTGGCAGAAGCAACACGCACGTCGTCACATGTCCTTTGGGACGAATATGGCATATGTGCCGCCATGCGACAAAACGGGCCGATAGCGCCGCGCCTGTATGCACTCGTTGCTGCCCGGCGCCACTACTCCTCTCCGTTCCAGCGCACGCCCTTCCACGGGGAGACGAGCGGGTCGGGAGGACAATGGAGTTTGCCGTCGACCACCCAGCCACAGTCACGTTTCGCAAGCTCGTTCACAAGATATCCGCGCCAGGCAGCGATTTCAGTCTGCCGCAACGGATCGTGGATGAGATCGTGGCATTCTCCGGGATCGAATTCGAGATCGAAGAACTGCTCGACGTTGATACGCGGCAGCCAGATGAACTTGCGCCGGCCGTCGGTCACATACTGCATCTCCTGCTCTTCCGAGTAGCACGTGCAGTGTTCACCATGGATGTACGGGCGCCATTCGGCGGCGGGCGCATCGAGCAAAGGCACGAGGCTTTGTCCGTCCACGGTCCCCGGAAGTGCTACTCCCGCACCTTCCAGAAGCGTAGGCATGATGTCGCGGAGTTCTACCACTTCGTCGGCCACCTGCCGTGAAGGCCTCCCCAGTGCTCTCGGCGGGACGATAACGAACGGAATGCGGGCGCTGCCTTCGTAAGCGTAGGTTTTGCGCCAGAGGTGGTGGTCGCCCTGCATGTCCCCGTGGTCCGAGGTGAACACGATCCAGGTGTTGGCGAAACTGGCGTGGTCGTTGCCCCGGTTGAGGCGTTTGATGAGCCGGCCGATCTGCGTGTCGATGAACGAAATCTCACCGTAGTAGCCGCTTCGCGCGCGGTGGATGCGATCGGGGGTTATCTTTCCGCGCCAGGCGTTGGGGTCACGCGCGGTGTGCGGGTCGTCGTGCATGATTGCCCATTCGCCCACGGAAGGTGGCGGCGTTCCGCGGCTGTGGTAGAAATCCCAGTAAAATCGCGGCGGAACATACGGTGAATGGGGTCGCGCAAACGAAATGTTCAGGAAGAAGGGTTGCGAGTAGTCGAATGTGTCGAGAAAATTGAGCGCGCGGTTCATCGTCCACGCCGTGGGATGGAGGTACTCGTCGGTGTGCCAGGGCCGGCTGTGCCAGGAGTTCCAGTCCACGCCGTGGTCGTCGGGCGTGACGCCGTCCGGTGCATGAGTGCGGAACCACTGGCGATGCTCGCTGGTGGGCATGCGACCGGATTCGTCCAGTTCCATGTCGTGGAAACCCATCGGGGCGCGCTGGGGATGGAAATGGCCTTTGCCCACGAGGTGCGTCCGGTAGCCCGCGTTGGCGAGTTCACCGGCGAGGGTATGCGGGAAGTCGTGCGGTATCTGTCCCTGCCCGCGTCCCATCCCGAGCACGCCGGTGTGCCACTGGTTCTGTCCGGTCCAGAGGATGGCGCGCGCGGGCAGGCACGACGGCACCGCCGAATACGCGTGACAGAACCGCGTGCCCAGTGATGCGAGGAAATCCAGATTCGGGGTTTCGATGGAGGAGTTGCCGTCGGCTCCAAACGCGTCCCCTCGCATCTGGTCGCACATGATAAGGATGATGTTGGGGCGGGGCATGGGCGCCTCCTTGTCGGCAAGGTTTCATTCGCATAGTGCTGTAGAAGGAGATTACTCCGGGCGCGTTGGGCAACGCAAGGCGGGGAACGGTGCGTCCGCAACGCAAGGGACTCTGGATTGCCCACGCGTGCGTGCGCGTTCAAAGCGGAGGCGCGCCGGCTGGCGTGCCGCCAGCACGCACTCCAAAGCCCCGCGGCAACTGCCCGGCGCGACCGCCACTGCATTCTGCCGCCAATTGTCCTTCGCCCCCTTCCCCGTCATTCTGAGCGGCGTCCGCCACGCGGACAAAGCGAAGAACCTCTTCAGCAGGCCGTTCTGGATTCCCGCTTCCGCGGGAATGACGGCGCTTTTCCTCGTGGGTATTCTGTGAAGGTTGGACCTGCCAGCGCCCGAGGGTGGGAATACGACGCACAAATGACGCAATGCTCGTGTAGTGCCTGTCATTCCCGCGAAGGCGGGAATCCATGGGAAGACGCAGCGCAACTCATTTTGGATTGCGCAAGCGTGCTTGCGCTTTCAAAGCGGAGGCGCGCCTCCGCATTCCAAAGACCGCCGGGGCGCTAGAACGCGGCGCGTTCGGCGAACGCGCCCTACCACGCGGGTTGTGTGTCGGCCGGTAGGGCGCTTTGTCCTCAAAGCGCCGCAGTGGCCAGAGCGGATTTGGTGCCCCTGGAGGGTCACGCTTCGTCGTGACCGGTAGCCGCTCTCGTCATTCCGAGTGAAGCGACGGGTCTCCCCCGAGCCGGGGAACCGGGGGTACCGCCTTCACGTCCTTCGGCATCGGCTCCGGGTGCCGTTTCCACGCCCATCCGAGCCACACGGAGAAGAGCGGCAGCAGCGCACCGCACACGAGGTACACCCGGCGAATCGGCACCCTGTCCGCCCACCACCCCGACAGCACTTCCATCGGCCCGGCAACGCTGGAGATGCAGATGCTCCTGAGCGAAAGCACGGTCGCCCGATCGTCCGGGTCCGCCAGTCGGTTCATGCCCTCGATGGTCACCGGGCGCACGCCATCGGCGAAGAAGCGGAGGACGAGGAACGGGATGACGATCGTAAGCCCCGGCAGCCAGAACAGCCCCAGACAGGCGATTGTGGTGCCCAGCGCACCAAGCCCCAGCGTGCGCGCGATTCCGAAACGGTCGCTGGCCCATGTCATGGCGATCGGCCCCACGGACGCAATGAGAATTGCACCCGCGTAGAACACGCCGAGTTGTTTGATCGGGAAACCGAGGGACACCAGAAGCGGCTGCTGGTACACCACCGCCATGATCTCTACGACCTGAATAAGTGCAGAGTAAATCAGCAGGTAGCGGAACCGGTGGCTGCGTTTGAGGAGTGCACTGATGGAACGGGCAATGTTCCGCACCGTCGCATGGACAAGCCGCTCGGCGCGGGGCGGCTCCCGAAGGCGGAACGCAGCGAACACGGTGAATGCCAGCAGCGCGGTGTGGACGAGGATCGGCACGCGGTAGCCGTATTCCGCCATCCATCCGCCAAGAACCGACGCGGCAACCATGCCAAGCATCGAAAGGCTCGAAATGCGCCCGAGGACCTTCCCGAATTCATACCCCCGCCCGTCCGCGCGCAGGGTTTCGTACACGAGCGACGCGTCCGCCCCGTTGATGAGGGTGGCGGCAATTGCCCAGAATGCCCACGCGATGCTGATCCACCACCAGGCGTTCCAGCCCGCGCCCCACATTCCCATGGCGAGAAAGAGGCTGAATGCGCCGCCGCGGAGTGCCCACCGGCGGCCGATGATATCGGCGAACATGCCGGTCGGCACTTCCAGCAGCACGATTGCCGTCTGGAAGAAGAAGTCGAACAGCATGATTTCGGTGAAGGAGAACCCGAGTTCGTCGCGCATGTAGAGCACCCAGGTGGGGCCCCACATCATGAAGTCGAGCGACATGCGGAAAAGGATGTACCACCTGAGGTTGCGGCGGCAGTCATCGCGGGAGAACATGCGTATTCCGAGGGGGAAAAAGGGTGGAGACGATGGTTACATGAATGCAATCGAAGCGATGAGGAAATCGGCCCCCAGAATGACGACGGAAGAGGACACAAACGCCCTGATCGCGGCCTGGCCTACGCCTTCGGCTCCACCTCTGGCGTAATACCCGAAGTAACACCCGAGAAACGACGTGGATGCGCCGAACACGAACGCTTTCAGAAGCCCGACCGCCACGTCACGCACGTAAAAGAACAGGCGCAGCCCTTCAAGAAACCTTGCCCCGTTCAGCCCTCCGAGCGACACCGCGGTGACGTAGCCGCCCGAAATGCCGAAGAAATAGCTCATTACGACCAGTACAGGAACCATCACGAACCCGGCGACCACGCGGGGAGCAATGAGATACCGCGCGGGGCTTATGGACATGGTGACCAGTGCGTCTATCTGCTCCGTTACCCGCATCGTGGCAAGTTCCGCGGCGATGGAAGACCCCACGCGCCCGGCGATGACAAGCGCCGTGAGCACCGGGCCCAGCTCAAGAATGAGGCTTTTCGCCACCGCCGTACCGATTGCCGCGGTGGGCAGGATGCCTTCAAGTTGGTACTTCCCCTGCCATGCCGTCGTCGCGCCGGCAAAAATGGACACCGTAAACACGAGCGGAATGGAATCCGTTCCCATGCGCACCATCTGCTCGAGCGTCAGGCGCGGATTCTGGAAGATTCTGGGCAGCGCACGTACGACTTCGGAGGCAAACAGCACGAACCTTCCCACCTGTCGCATGGAGGCAAGCACGAGATGCCCTGTGCCGCGCGCGAAACGAAGTGAGAGCAGGTCGGCCCCCCGCATCAATAAAGCTCCCCGTCTTCTTCGACGTCTGCCGTGGCGAACTCGTCGTCGTCACGCCGGTAGGTCTCAAAAAGGCCGAATTTGTCCGTCCACCGCAGCTCGATTTTCCCCGTCGGGCCGTTTCGCTGTTTCTCCAGCAGGATTTCCGCCAGCCCTTCAACGTTCCGGCCCTGTTCATCGTGCGTGATCTTGTAGTATTCGGGGCGATGGACAAAAATGACGACGTCCGCATCCTGTTCGATGGATCCACTTTCCCGCAGATCGGAAAGGCGCGGCCGGAACTCCCCGCGCTTTTCCACTTCGCGCGTGACCTGAGAGCAGGCGATGATCGGAATGTCCAGATCCTTCGCAAGCGCTTTCAGTGCCTGGGAGATGACGGCGACTTCCTGGGCGCGCCCTTCCCTGTGCCCGGGAACGCGCATAAGCTGCAGGTAGTCGACGATGATCAACTGGACGCTGTGTTCGTGGACGAGTCTGCGGGCCTTTGCGCGCACTTCCAGAGGGGACAGGGCGGCGCTGTCGTCAATGTAGATCGGCGCGTTCGCAAGGGTCGTAACGGCTTTGGAAAGCCGGTTCCACATGTGCTCGTTCAGTCTGCCGCGACGCACGAGTTGGCCGTCCACGTGCGCCTCGGCGCAGAGAAGCCGCTGCGCCACGGATTCCGCGGACATTTCCAGGGAGAAGATGCCGACGGGCAGTTTGTGCTGGAGAGCCGCGTTCCGCGCCATGTTGAGCACGAGTGCGGTTTTTCCCATACCCGGACGTGCCGCGACGATGATCAATTCGCTCTTCTGAAATCCGGCGGTCATCTCATCAAGCGCGGCAAACCCGCTCGGAACCCCCGTAACTTCTCCCTTGCGCGTGCTGACCTTCTCGATCCGTTCATACGTCCGGTGCATGATCGGTTCGATATGGGAGAATCCCTCCCTCCAGCGGTTTTCCGCCAGCTTGAACAGGTCGTTTTCGAACCTCTCGAGGTTGTCGTAGATTGTCCCGGTGGTATCGTACGCGGAATTGATCAGTTCGCTGGAAAGCGCGATCGTGCGCCGTCGGACCGCAAGTTCGAGAATCTGTTGCGCGTGGTATTCCACGTTCGTGCTTGTACCGACGCTGGCGGCGATGTCGGCCACATACTCCGCGCCGCCCGCCTCTGCAAGTTCGCCTTTCCGTGTCAGTTCCTGAATCACCAGCGGCAGGTCGGCGGGCTGATCGGCTTCGTACAGGCGCACGCACGCGTCAAACACGAGACGGTGCCGGCCACGGTAGAATGCGTTCCGATCCAGCATCGACACGACCTTGCTCACCGCCTGCCGGTTAAGCATCATCGCGCCGAGAACCTGCTGTTCGAGCAGAATGGAATGGGGCAGCACCCGCTCCGCACCCGCACTGGCGAGTTCTTCCATTGCCTCCTGCGCAGGACCTTCAATCCGGCCCGCCATGCTCTCCTCTCCTCACGCCTTCTTCGGCCGCAAAATGGTCCCGTCCAACTCGTATCTGATTTTCTGCAGGTCGTCCCACGACAGCGGCTTCCACTGAGGGTTTCGCAACAATGCGGCGGGATGGTACGTGACCAGAACCTTGACGCCGCGGTAATCGTGGAACTTACCCCTCAGACGGTTCAACCCCTCGCCGGTGTTCAGCAGCGCCTGCGCCGCCACCCGGCCCAGTGCACAGATAATCTTCGGGCGGATCAACGCGATCTGCCTGTCCAGATAAGGCTTGCACTGCTCCATCTCGCTCGGCAGGGGAGTTCGGTTATTCGGAGGGCGGCATTTCAGCACGTTGGCGATATACACGTCCTCACGCCTGAGCTTCATCGCTTCAATCATTTTTGTCAGTAATTGCCCCGCACGCCCGACAAATGGTTGCCCCTGAAGGTCTTCTTCTTCTCCGGGTGCCTCCCCGACAAACATGAGGTCGGCATCGGGGTTGCCCGATCCGAACACGAAATGCGTACGCGTTGCGCCAAGCGGGCATTTGTGGCATTCACTGATGCTCGCGCGGAACTCCTCCAGCGATGCTGCGTCCGGAACTGCTCCCTCCGGCGCAGAAGCGAACAGGCGGCCGGCGAGGTCGCTCTCTCCTGCGATCGCCGGCTGTTCTGTCGCAGGGTGGTACGCGGTCTCGTGTTCCGGCTTTTTCTCCGGTATCAGGAAACGCTCCGCGGATACCGGCGGTCGAGCCGCAGTCGGCGGAGTAGCACGTGTTCCCTGCTTTGCAGGGATCGCTGCACCTTCGGGTCTGGGCCAGAATCCGTCCCCGAGTTCGCGGCGTTCCTCCACGAAGCGGCGGAGCAACTGCAACGTCTCTCTGCGTGATTCGGCGGGATCCATGAACCTATGCCTCGTTTTTGGCCTGGGAACCCGTGCCCGGAAGCGCCGCGATCCGTTCCAACATTATCCGCGCGATCTCTGGCTTTTCCATCAACGGGAGTTCGGTTTTCGAGCCGTCCCGGCAGAACAATGTCACCCGGTTCGTATCCGTGCCGAAGCCCACGCCTTTCTCGCCGATGACATTCAGCGCGATCATGTCGAGAGACTTCTTCTGCAGGCGTTCCCGCGCCCGCTTCTCCGCCTTTTTAGCCTCGGTTTCCACGGCGAAGCCGACCACAATCTGCCCCGGTTTCTTCTTCCTGGCAACCGATGCGAGAATGTCCGTAGTGCGCTCCATTTCGATTGTCAGCGTGTCGGTCGTTTTCTTTATTTTCTGGTCGGCGACCGTTCTCGGGCGGTAATCGGCCACTGCAGCCGCCATTACGAGCACATTCGTTTCCGGGAATCTGGCAAGAACCGCATCCATCATCTGTTGAGCAGTTCCTACCGCCATGCAGTCAGCGCCAATCGGCGGGGGTACCGTCAACGGACCATGGACAAACGTTACGTGTGCCCCCATCCCCGCAGCCATTTCGGCGAGTGCGACGCCCATTTTTCCCGATGATCGGTTGGTGAACACGCGTACAGGGTCGACGGGCTCTTCTGTCGGTCCCGCCGTCACCAGCACCCGCTTTCCTGCCAGAATGCCGGCGCGGGGAATCGCCCTCACGAGATGATGCATGATCTCACGCGGCTCGATCATCCGCCCTTCGCCTACTTCGCCGTCGGCCAGCTCACCTTTCCCGGTCGGAGTGATGTGGTAACCTGACTCCAGGAGCAGAGGGATGTTCCGCTGAGTGGCGGGCGCCTTCAGCATGGCGGTGTTCATCGCTGGCACAAACATGACCGGCGAATACGTGGCAATAATCATCGTGCTGAGAAAGTCATCCGCGATGCCGTGTGCCGCTTTCGCCAGGATGTTCGCCGTTGCCGGCGCAATGACGATGATTTCAGCCCACCGTGCCAGAGCAATGTGTTCCGTGGACATCGCGCGGTTGCGCCCGTACATACCCACGACGACGTCGTGGCCGGACAAGGTTTCGAATGTGAGCGGTGCAACGAATTCCGTCGCGTGCTCCGTCATAACTACCTTGACTTCCGCACCCGCCTTCACGCAGAGACGCACAAGTTCGCACGTTTTGTAACAGGCGATACCGCCCGTCACCCCGATGACAATCCGTCTCCCCCGAAGCATGTCCCGGTTCCTCCTTCCAACCCCCTGCGCAGCCGACGGAACATTCGGGGGATACGCCGCCGCGCACCCCCCGTTTCCGTCGCAAGAACACGCGGAGTTACCTCCCGATAAGAGCCACAGAACGCGGCGGCAGAAGGACACCCCGCTGTCCGTCTTTCTCCTCGATTGCGGCAACTCCCAGCAATTCCCGCGCATCCAGCGGGATCTGTTCGCCCACCGGCACCGCGAACACTTTTTCGTCCGTGAAGTTCTCCAGTACGACATCGCCGCTGATGTACGGGTAGTACCCCACCCGGGCTGGAGCGAGGAAAGCCTGCCCCGTGGCAAGCGCAACCTGCTCCTGAATAACGTTCACGACGGGTTCCGGATAGTTCTGCATTTGAAGCACGATCGGAACGTTCAGGTTTTCGTCCATCCGGTAATCCGCGGGAGATGCGCCGAACACGTTCAGCACGACAACAGCGCCACCGGAGACGTGCACCTGGCGGGTAACCACGGGAATGCGTTCCGCGCGATGATGTGCAACCCCGCTGACCGACGCCAGCACCTTTGCGGTACTTGGCCTGAGGTCGAACCGGAACTCAACTGGCGCGGAGGCCTCGACGGCCCTGTCGCCTACCATGAAGTGCGAGCTGAACCAATGATTTCTCTGGGACCAGCCATCGCCGCCGAACCCGGCGAGCGTTTTCAATTCCTCGTCATCATCATGTTCCGCGAGCAACGATGCGGTGAGGAAGACGGTTCCTCCCGAATTGACTACCTCGGATACGAACGGGGTGAGCTCCGGGCTCCCTGCGACATGGTCGGTAAGGAGTACGGTGGGCGGCAGGAGTTCCGGGAAATCGGCCCGCGGCACCAGCGGCATTCCGAGCATCCCGAGTCCGTCGAAGACGTACCCGTCGTTTTTCGGAGTGGGACTGTGCGGGCGAATGGCGGTGATGCCTGTCGGTTGCTGGCCGTCCAGTCGCGAGGCAAGTTTTTCCAGCCGTGGTTGCTCTTCCTTCAGGGCCGCCAGCAGGTGTCCCTTCCCGCGGAAGAGCGGGTCGCCATAGCAGAAAAGCGTCAGATTTCGCACGCCTCCAAGGAGCGACTGGTATGCCTGCTCTACGTAAAGGTCGGTGTCGCACTCGATGTAGTCGAACCACGCGCCCTCGAGATTCGGTTCGGCCGCTTTGTGCCAGCGCACGTTGAAGCAAGCTTCGTACTGGGGCGTGAAACCAAAATCGGGAGTGTCCGGGTCGCGTGTTTCCGTGCCGATCCAGGTGGCATCAAATTCGGCGGGCTGGCGAGCCGTATCATACCCGAAGGTAGCAAGCTGATCATACCACTGCGGGAATTTGAGGATCATCTTTATGTTCGGATTCACTTTCCTGCAGGTGCCGACGAGAGTTTCCCTACACACCTCCAACAACAGCTCGCGCCGGAATTGAGTCCACGTGCGGTCGCCCTTCGCTTCGCGACAGCGCGGGCACGTACACTGTGTGCAGAGGGCGTCGTCAATGATGAATTCGTCGAACAACTCGGCACCGGTCTGCATCGCCTTCCGAAGCGCCTCGCGGCTCCACGGCCGGCTGTAGCAGATGTCGGCGCCCCAACGGCTGTTTCCGCCGATTGCGGTGTCGCTATCCCACTGCGGGATACCTTCCAGTGTGATATCGCGGCCACGGACCGGCATAATGCCGGTGGCCACTTCCAGTCCAGCCGCTTTGCACTCGTCGCGCAGCGTTCGCAGGATGCCCGGGTCAGTCTCGACAGTGCCGCGCCAGACCTCCAGAAACACCTTCTTCGCGCCGATATCGAGAACATCCTTGATCAGCCGTGCGCGGCTTTCCGCAGTCTGACCGTACCGGGTGATGTGAGGTGCAGTGACAAATACCGACCAGGTGATTGTTGCCATGATAATCCTCGCGAGTCTTCCTGACAGTGGATTCCGAAGGGACATTGTGAATGATAATGACTACCCCGTTCGGGGGCGAAGGTCAGGGAGGCGGACAACACCGTGGCGACAGCGGGATCAGGGACCCGGGTAAGACTTTTCGCCGCTCCCCTGACCGGCACTCGCAGACTGATACAGGAGGGTTGGTGGTTCCCAAGGCACACACTTGGAAGCGCGTGTGACGAACACGTTCGACGCTACCGCGCGGGCGCCGGGAACCCGCCGTCATTGCGCGCAGGAAGAGGGCCCGGGTATCTTGGAACACAGCTCCCGTTCAACGCTCCGCTTGTTTTGTGAGGGAACTCCTCATGACGACGTCCCGAACCGTGTCCGAAGAGCGTTTGCTCGCCATCATTTGTCATCTGGTAGAAGGTGCTGGCGTGCCTGCCACTGATGCGCGGCGTTGTGCCCGAATTCTCGTCACAGCGGACCTTCGGGGTATCCCGTCGCACGGCGTGCGGATGCTTCCCGGCAAGATCCATCGCGTGCTGGGGGGAGCGTTCAACCCGAACCCGCGCATCACGAAAGTCGCGGAAATCGGGTCCATTACGGTTCTGGATGCCGACCGGGCGATAGGGATGGTGGCGGGCGCGGTAGCGATGGAGACGGCGATTTCGCTCGCACGGGGGAACGGCATCTCCTGGGTGAGCGTGCGCAACTCAAATCACTTCGGCGCCGCGGGCAGCTATGTGATGATGGCGGTGGAAGAAGGGATGGTCGGGTTCTGCTTTTCCAATTGCGGTCCCATCATGGCGGTCTACGGGACGAAATCGCGCTGCATCGGCAACAACCCGATGGCCATAGGAGCTCCCCACAGGGCCTTTCCCGTTGTTCTCGACATGGCGCTGAGCATCTCTTCGTTTGGACGAATCCACACGATGAAACGAAACGGCGATCCTGTACCCGACGAATGGTATGCCGTGCCGCCAGAACCCGGCAAGGATGCGGTGTTACGGGCGATGGGAGGGCCGAAAGGGAGCGGCCTTGCCATCATGGTGGAGATTCTTACCAGCGTGGTCGCGGGGGGAGCGATCCCGTGGGACATGCGGCCGTTCAAAAGCACCGAGAAAAACGACGGAACGACTCACACGATGATTGCGCTCGATGTGCGGCGGCTGGTTCCGGAGGACCAGTACGAGGAGACTCTTGACCGGTTTGTGGAGCAACTGAAAACTGCAGAACGCGTGGAGGGGGTGAACGAAGTAATCCTGCCGGGAGAGCTGGAATGGCGTTCTACGCTGAAGAAACGAGCGGAAGGAATCCCTCTTGATGCGGACGTGGTGGAATCCCTGGACAACGTTGCAGCTTTCCTTGGAACGGCTGTGCCGTGGGAATAGACAACGCGGCTCCGTGTCCGGTAATCTTTTGGGCCCGTGCTGTTTCTTTCAGGGCCGCTCCGCCGACGGCAGCCATTCCGGTTTTATGAAAGTCCGCACTGTATCCGCGGCGTAGGAACCGAACACTCCGAGGCCCCCTCTCACGTAATTGGTGACGCCGGTGTCGTAATCCGCGCCCGAGTTGCCTCCCCCTGAGGACATGAAGTAGTTGTAGAAATTCCTGTCCATGGCAAACACGATGATGTCGTACCTGCCCTGGTATTTGAACCCGACCCAGAACAGATCGCTGCTCAGGGAATCGGGGAACGCGGGGTAGGTGAGTGTCACCTCGCGCTGCCTTTTGCGGGCGTTGCGGTAATCGCCCGCTTTCCAATCGTTGTAGTCCCCGAGCCGCAACAGCCCCGTGCCGCTGGTATCCCGTGCGGTGATTGCAATCTGGTACCCCTCAATTCCGGCGGAGGGCGTCCAGAGGATTTTGAAGGGTTTGGGCGAAATTGTGGCGCGGTCAGGGAAGCTGTCCGGATACGCGTACTCCCTGGGAAACACCAGTGTATCTGCGGACGGGACGTAGCGCGAGGGTGCGCCGTTTATCTGCGCGGAGACGGTGACAGGCGTGGGAACGGTAGTCTCTGCGGCGAGCGAGTGGACCCCGTGCGTAACGGTGATCGAATACGTCTGGCCCGCCTGAACGATCAGCGAAGGGTTCCCGTAGATCCCGGCAGCAAGTTCCGAAAGTGTATCTACCGATACTCCGTGACGGAGGACAACGACAGCGCCCGAAACAGGTGTCTGAGCGATTCCCTCGTAATAGGTTGCCGGGTCCATCGTCCGGGTGAGGCGTATGTTATCCACCGGTGCACCGGGGGAAAGGAAGGCCTGAATAATGAGTTGTTCCCTCGGCGCGGGACTGACGGGGTCAAGTCCGCACCCTGCAACCGTAAGCGCCACGGCACACGCGGCCGAGAGTCTATGGAAAGCTGTCTTCTTCATGGTTAGAACTCCAGATCCACGCCGAGGGTAACGAGGAACGGCAATTGCGGGAAGTTTTTCTCCTTCCCCGGTTCCGGGGGCGTCGTATCCGGGTTTCCGTCATCCCAGTATCGATTGAAGATGTTTTTCCGGTTTGTCACATTGATTACTTCCATGAACGGCATCCATGTCACTCCCCAGCGTCGGAATTTGCCACGCAGGCCCACATCCAGCCGCGAATAGTAGGGAAGGCGTCTACTGTTCAGACGATCCCGGTAGAGCTGTTCGCTCACGAAAATGGGGTCGGAGATTGAGTAGCGCCCGATTACCGGTGTGTATCCCTGTCCGGATGCAAACGCGTACCGTGCGTTGAGTGTCCATCTCGGGGTGACGTCGAAACCGTATACGAAGTTCGCGGCGTGCCGCTGGTCGAATTTGGGGTAGTAGGGCTGCGGATTGCCGTAATTATCCACGTTGATGCCTTCTATGGTGCGGGTTGTCCATCCCAGCGTGTAAGAAATCCATCCTTTGTGCCTCCCCGCGCGTTTCTGGAGGCCGAATTCCAGCCCGTACGCTTCGCCATCCCCTCGCCGCAGCATCTGGCCTGCCGACATCGGTGTCTGGGCATCGCTGTTGAACTCCGCCAGCATTTCGAAGTCCTTGTAATACCCCTCCAGCGTCAGATCGATATCCGGGGTCAGTTTCGTTTCCAGCCCCGCCACGTACTGCCACGCATGGCTCGGCTCGGCGGTGGAATCCGCCGTGAACCAGAGATCGGACAGGAAGTTGATCCCCTGAAACTCGCGCGCGACACGGAAGAGGTACTGGCTGTACCTGCCGACCGCCCCTTTGAGATAGGTGTTCTCGCCGATCTGGTAGCGCGCGGAGAAGCGAGGATCGATATCCACGTAGCCGCCGTTATCGAAGTAGTTAGCTCTCACGCCCGGCTGAACGGAGAGAAAGGCCCACGGACGGAGGGTTGTCTGCGCGTAGGCACTGGCGTGGTGGGTTCTTATCGAAAACGAGTTGTACGTCTGTTTGTCGAAATCCGCGGTGTAATTCATCGTGTGGCAAATGAATTCGAACCCGGTCTCGACGGTGTTGTGCTCAGTCAGGAAGACCGTAGCATCGCTTTTGACCGTCCAGTCGAACAAGCGATTTCGTTCGACAACCCCGAAGTCTTCAATTCCGAGCTGCAATCGGCTTCGATACCGGGCGATGGCACCGGTGGTGCGGAAAAACAGCCGGTCAACCGGAACATACGACCACGTTGCGGAAAGGGACCGGTTTCCCCAGAGCAACTGGGAATCGAACGTCTGATCGGAGAAACGCAGGTTGTCGTCCCCGGCGTAGCCGGCAATGGAGAGCTGGTGCTCGTGTGAGAACACCTGGTGCGTTTTTCCCTGGACGTCGTAGAAATTGTAGCCGAGGTTGCCGAACGTGTCATTCCAGCGGGAGGCCAGCTTCAGGATAGGCTCCAGATACGTTCTTCGTCCTGAGACAAGCCACGAACCCTTTGCGAAAGGGCCCTCCATGGTGAGGCGTGAGCTAATGAGGCTTACGCCGCCTTTCCCTACCATTGTGCGCTTGTTGCCTTCATCGGTGTTGATCGTCAGCACCGACGACAGCCGGCCACCGTACTGAGCCGGGAACCCGCCTTTCAGCAGTTCGCTGGATTTCACGGCATCTGCCGGAAACGCGGAGAAGAGGCCGAACAGGTGAGAAACGTTGTAAAGTGACACGCCATCAAGGAGAAGAAGATTCTGGTCCGGTGTGCTGCCGCGCACGTAGAGGCCCACGGAAAAATCGGAAAGCGACAGAACACCCGGCAGTGTCTGCACCACGCGAATTGGATCCGGTTCCGCAAGCGCGGGTGCGGTGCGGAAATCCGGCATGCGGAGTGTCGTCCGGCTCGGTGCGATGGTGAGTGAGGGTGCGGTTACGCGTTCAGCTTCGACCTGAACCGCGGCGACCTCTATTGCCTCTTCGGCAAGCTCAATATTGTGGACCATCACGCCACCGTTGACGGTGATTTCCTTCGTGTAATCCTGATACCCGAGGAAGGCAACTCGCAGCACGTGGTTGCCGGGAGGCACGTTCGGGATGGCATAGTAACCCGCAAGGTTCGTGATCGCGCCTGTACGGAGATCCTCAAAGAAAACCTGAACGTACGGGAGGCTTTCGCCGGAGGATTTGTCTCGAACGTACCCGCTTACGGTTGCCGCCTCGGCGGCCCGTGGAACAAGCACGGCGGCGAGCGATGCAACCAGCGCGGCAATCCGAACGAAACGTTGTGGCATTCTCTATCCATTCGTGGTGAAGAATCAGTCTTCCGGGTTCGCACGCGGGGTGCCGTCTGTCATCCCAACTTACCTATACCGGCGAACTTGCGTGACCGGTTCCAGAAAATGAGCGGTTTGCACGTTTTTTCTGCAGCGGTTCCGGGAGGGTGGGAACCGGTTGATGTTCTGTGCCAGATTAGGTGGAGGGCAATCCTGTCAGAACAACCTTCCGGAAAGTACGATTGTGGCGAATTGCGGATGTGACGTCGAGGCCAGTAATCGGGGAAAACACCGGACCCTTGTTGCCGTTCTTGTGATCAACGCGTTGATGTTCCTGCTCGAGTTCGGCTTCGGCGTTGTGGCTCAATCCACGGGCCTCATATCGGATTCACTGGACATGCTTGCGGACGCTTCTGTCTACGCGATCAGTCTCTACGCCGTTGGCAGGAGCGCTGCACTGAAAGCAAGGGCTGCCGCACTGAGCGGCTTCTCGCAGATTCTCCTGGGAGCAGGCGCGTCCGTTGAGGTGGTACGACGATTCGTGTTCGGAAGCGATCCTGTCAGCAGCGCGATGGTGGCGATTGGCCTCGTGGCGCTGGTGGCAAACGTTACCTGCATGATGCTCATTTATCGTCACCGTCTGGGCGAGGTCCACATGAAAGCGTCGTGGATCTTTTCGAAGAACGATGTGATCGCGAACGTGGGAGTCATCGCAGCGGGGATTCTCGTTGGAATAACCGGTTCCCGGTACCCCGATCTGGTGATCGGCCTGGCAATCGCGGTGGTTGTTGCGCGCGGCGGCGTGCAGATTCTGGCGGAGGCACGAGCGGCTGGCGACGGACGGACAGAATGTTGACCCGGTGAATAGTCGGACTCTGGATTCCGTGCGAGAGCGGTACCCGAATTGATTGGCGGAGGCTGGATGACACAGGAAAAACCGTGGGTGGAGTCTGATGCCTGGCCCTCGGGCCGGTATCTGGCAGCATATCTCGGCATCGGCGTGTTGGTCGGACTGGCAAGCGCGCTTCTCGGGATCGGTGGAGGCGTTTTGATTGTGCCCCTGCTGACAGGTTTCCTCGGTGTTCCGATCCGTCGAGCGGTTGCCATCTCCATCGTAACGGTCCTGTTGATTTCCTTCATTGGCGTTGCGCGAGAACTGCAGAGAGGCACCACACTACCCTGGCTTCTTGTGGCAGTACTCGCGGTGGGTGCTCAGGGAGGCGTATGGCTCGGAGGGAAGGTCCACGATCATATCTCGGACAGGGCGTTGCGCCATGTGTTTATGGTGGTCCTGCTGCTTACAGCCGCGAAAATGGCGAATCTGGGAGGTCTCGGTCCGGCCCGGGGGATCATCCTGCTCGAGGATCCAGTTCACTGGGTTGCGTGGGGACTGGTGGTGGGAGCGCTTGCCGGTCTTCTTTCCGTCCTGGTGGGGATCGGGGGCGGAATAGTGGTTGTTCCGGGTTTGGCACTGCTGATCGCCGACATAGATTTTCGCACGATTCAGGTGGTGTCGTTGGCCATGATCATCCCGACGTCTCTCACGGGAGCATACGTGCACGCGCACCGAGGCAACGTTCTGTGGCGTTCCGTGCTGACGCTTTCGGTGCCAGGGTGTGCGGGCGTGCTGGCTGGAGTGGCGCTGGCCCATTCAATGCCATCATCCTGGCTCAAAGAGATCGTCTTTCCGGTGTTCCTTTGCCTCATGGTGATTCGTCTCGGGTGGATGTCGCGGCGGCAGGCAGAGCGTGGGTAACGGGTGGCCCGAACGCGGGCGGGTTCTGGAGCGATATCCGTGCGCGAGAGTATCCGGGCGCGGGTCAGGACTCAAAGGCCATCAGGAGGATGCGCACGCCTACCAGTCCGAGCGCGATAGCAAGACTGCGTATGATCCACACGCCCTTCACACGGTTTGAGAGCGACGCCCCCAGTTGCGCGCCCAAAAGAACGCCGATACCGAGGTAGAGTGTGCGCCAGAAGCCACCGTGTGCAAACGAACCGGTTGCGATGTGAACGACAGTCCCCGTGAGCGCCATGATCGCAAGGACGAAATGCGACGTTGCCGTGGCGATGTGTACTGGGAAATTGAGGAGGCGCGCGAGAACCGGAACGTGGACGATTCCCCCGCCTATGCCGAGGAGGCTCGAGATATACCCCACGAGAGTGCTCCACAACATTCCGGCGCGAAGACTGAACGAGTACGTGTGGACGATACCATCCTTCTCAACAATGCGTCGGATGGTTTTGTGCGCGTCTCCGCTTCCCACGTGGCCGGGACCTTTGTCTCGCTGGAGAATGAGGTAGGCGGCCGCCGCAACCATCAGCACCCCGAACACGCCGTTGAAAGTCCGCCGGGGTATGGAGTCGGTGGTGAAGGCCCCGAGGATCGCTCCCGGTATGGTGGCTGCCGCGAACAGGACTCCGGACCTGAAATCGATTCTCCCCATCTTCCCGTAGGCCACCGAACCCGACAACGCATTGAAAAACACGACCGCCAGGGAGATGCTTGTAATAGTTTCGGGGCTGTTCCGGGGGTACATCAAAAGCAGGACGGGAACAAGAACGAAACCTCCGCCCGCGCCGATCAGCGTCCCAAGTGCACCCAGAACAAAGCCCATTGGAACGAGCCATAACCACACGTGTTGTCCGATCATTTCTCGAGCGAGCTCCGGGATACGCTGGCGTGAGACCAATCTGTCGCGTCTTGGCCCGCGACTGCAATCACTCAAACGGAACGAGGCAAGACAGCAACATTTCGAATGTGGATGTCCGCCGGAAAGGGACTGCGTCAAAAGATATCTACCACGCGGTTGGGCCGGCAACGCACCTCATTGTTTCTCGCGTGTGTTCTTCGTGGCACTGATTCGGTGACAGAGCGTGGCTACACTACATTGCATCGAAAGGACTCGGCCTGCGAGAGATTGGATTTCGTGCGTGTCTCCGCGGGAAGTTCGATTTTGAGCCTGGAACCCTCGTGCAGCCTTGTCACTGGCGGCGTACTCTTCGGATTATCGTAAACGCTGCAGCGAGGCAGAGGACAATCCTTTCACCAGCAGGTACCGGTATGATTGTTGACGCACACGCGCATCCGTGGTGGTACGGGTACGACCCGGACAAACTCGTCGCGAACATGGATGAGCACGGGATCGATGTGGCCTGGTTGCTCACGTGGGAAGTCGCGGAAGGCATGTACGACCACAGTTACGACCGCACGTGGATGGCACCTTACATCGGGATGCCCATCGAAGCGGTCTGGGATACGGTAGAACGGTACCCGAAGCGGTTCGTCGCGGGGTACGCGCCGGATCCGAAATCGCCGATGGCGATCGAAAAGTTGAAAACTGCCGTGAAACACGGCGTACGGGTCTCCGGTGAGCACAAATTCCGCACGCTGTTCGACGACCCCGACTGCATACGGTTCTACCGCGTATGCGGCGAACTCGGTCTCCCGGTCACCCTCCACATTGACGTCCCCTGTCTGCCACCCGATGACCCCACGAAGCCTGTTCAGTGGTGGTATGCGGGGGACATTTCCAACCTTGAGCGGGCACTCAGGCAATGCCCCGACACTGTCTTCCTGGGCCATGCCCCGGGCTTCTGGCGAGAGGTGTCCGGCGATGCCGATTCGGACCCCAACGCATATCCGAAAGGCCCTGTCAAGCCGGGCGGCAGGTTGCGTCCCCTGTTCGACAAATACCCCAATCTGTACGCAGACCTTTCCGCAGGCAGCGCCCTCACGGCAATCAGCAGAGATCCCGAATGGGGGCGGCAGTTCCTTCTTGATTACCACACACGCCTTCTTTTTGCGCGGGACTACTTCGATAGCGCGCTCATGGATTTCCTGCGTTCGCTGAACCTGCCGGATGAGCCTTTCAACGCCATTTTGTCGGGGAACGCATTGAGGCTTGTCCCGCTGGCGGTGTAAGCCGCGGCGGAGCGTGTCCGCAGGCTATCGTCGCCAGCCCTTACTCGCGAGGATAGCCTGCTGAGGGAACACTTGCCGGAGGGAGCCGCGTATGGTGGAGGAACTCAGCGGAACGCTTACCCCTGAGATGGTTGATTCGAGACGTCCGATTTCGGTGCGCTCAGTCGTGGGTGGCACTGCTCTCATCGCGCTGCTTGCCTTTGTCACTCCATACTCTGAGTACCGCGTCCACTCCATGGAGTTCTTCCAGGGCCAGATCCCCGTCGGGGCGCTGGCCTCCCTCGTCGTGGTGTTGTTACCGATCAACTGGTTCCTCGGGAGATTGCGACCCGCGTGGCGGATATCGTTGCCGGAGTTGGTGTTCATGTTTATCATGGCGTTCGCAGGAATAATGGTCTATCACATCGGCATGATGGGGCTTTTCCTGAGTATGATATCGTCGCCGGATTACTTCGCCGCCCCTGAGAACCGCTACGCTGAGTTTATCCTGCCCTACCTCCCGCCGGCGGCGATCCCCAGCAACGCACACAACGAGATGGCCTATTTCTACACCGGGTTGCCTCCGGGGCAGAAGATACCCTGGAATGTGTGGCTGGTTCCGTTGTTCTGGTGGTGGTCGTTTTTCGCAGCGTTCCTGCTCGTCTGTTGCGCACTGACCGCGATCTTGAGGAAACAGTGGTTTGACCACGAGAAGGTGACCTTCCCCCACGCGGAAGTGACGCTTGCCCTCGTAAAAGGTTCGGGAGAAAAGGGCGGGTTACCGGAAATCATGCGCAGCCGGCTTTTCTGGTACGGCGCGCTCATCCCCTTTGCCTTTATCGTGTGGAATATCATCAGCTACTTCACTCCACTCTGGCCAAGAATCCGGTTTTCTCAAGTCGAAACAGGAATCGCGATTCAGTATTTCGACAGCTTCCACGTCAAGCCTGACTTTTTCACGATCGGTTTTGCGTATTTCGTAGACACCAACATTCTCTTCAGCCTCTGGTTTTTCCGATATCTCGTGATGGTGCAGGATGCCGCCTACCGGCGAGTCGGCGTAGTCGCGGCAACGCGGAATGACCCGTGGACGACCGCCAACGCGTTGATCGGCTGGGAGTGCTTCGGGGGCCTTGTCCTGTGGACGTTGTGGGGGCTGTGGATGGGGCGTCACCATTTTCGCGCGGTGTGGCAACGAGTATGGAATTCTGGCGCGGGCGCAGACGACTCAAATGAGCTGCTTTCATACCGGACGGCTGTCCTTTCACTGGTCGGCGGGTTGTTGTTCATGCTGGTGTGGTTGATGTACCTCGGGATGGCGTGGTACGTCGCCACGATATTCCTCGCAATCCTGATGGTGCTCATCATCGGTATCACCCGCGTGGTGGCCGAATCGGGGATGCCTATCGTGGGAGCTCCGATTACCGCCCAGGCCTTCACGATGCGCACGATCGGTGATGCCAATCTCTCTCCGCAGTCGTTTGTCGGTCTTTCCCTATCGCTGGCCGCGTTCCGCATGATCGAGGGGTATCCGATGCCCATGGTGATGCATTCCGCGCGGCTCGGCGACATCGTGCGTGGTCGGCGGCGCGCGCTCTTCGTCGCCATTTTTGCGGGCTCGATCATCGCAATGGTCCTCATGAGCACGACCACGATACGCCTCGCCTACGACGGAGGCGCGTTCAATTTCGGGGCACACCACGCGTTCCACCAGATGTGGGAGGCATACGATCACATGGTGGCACGCATCAAAGACCCGTGGCCGAGGGAACCTTCGCTTCTGCTCCACTTTGCGGGCGGAGCTTCCTTCGTCGCATCCCTCCTGTTCGCCCGCTACCGGTTCAACTGGTCCGGTTTGCATCCGGTGGGGTTTTTTACAGCAATGACGTTTTACCATTCCGTCACGACGCTCAGTTTCCTGATCACGTGGCTTATTAAGCTCATCATCAACAAGATTGGCGGGATGGCGCTGTACAATCGGTGGAAGCCCTTCTTCGTGGGATTGATCTGTGGCCAGGTGGCCGGTGCCGTTCTGTCGTTCGTGGTGGACGCGCTCTTCTTCATGGGCGAAGGTCACGACATCTACACGATGGCTGCATTTGGCGGCCAGGGCTGGTAAGGCGAACCAGTGCCGGGCGACGCAGGGGTGCGAATGAAGGTATCTGCCAACACCGCAAAACGGTTTGCCGATGAGCACTCGGGAATTGAATTCTTCCTCCTGACTCCGGACGCTGTGGAGAGCGCTCCGCTCAGTTACGACTGGCCCGCGTTTTCACCCGACAACGAATGGGTCATCATCCGGTGCCAGTTTCCCCGGGAATCAGGCAAGCCATCGGGGTTCTACCGGATCCGTACCGACGGAACGGAGATCGCCCATCTCTCCGAAGGAGGGATTCACCCGCGCCTGACTCCCGACGGTCGGACTCTTTTCGTTCTCCATCCGGACAGCCCGGTGCTCCACGCGATTGACCTTGCATCGGGGCGGGATGACGAGGTGTGCAGCCTCGAGAAGTTGCTCCCCGACGGCTGGGTATTCGTGCAGATGCGGCTGTCTCCCGCCTCAGGTCACCTGTTTGTGATGTTGCGACAGCCGGACATCACACCTCTGCGCGTTGACCTGAGAACGGGTGAAGCGGTCCGACTTGACGATTTCGACGGCATGGTCTGGGCGTGCGCCGCCGAGAAGCCGCGCGTGATCGCGGTACGACAGAGGCGCGCAGAGCGTGGGCGGCGGTACACCTACATGGATTACAGGAAACTGGAATTGGAACCGGGCGACCGTTCCCTCTGGTCGGTGGACGTGGACGGGGGGGATGAGGAACTCGTGTGCGTGGACTACTTCTCCCACGCGACTATTCATGGCCGCACCACGCAGGTACAGGGGTGCGGAAAGTGGGGTGACCGAAGCATCACGATCTGCGACGCAGGGAAAGAGCCGCGCAAGGTGTGTCAGGGACCCTATTTCTGGCATTCAGGCGCGTCATTCGACGCGCAGTGGATCGCAGCCGACACCAACTGGCCGAACTACGGAATCCAGCTTGTCCATGTTCCCACCGGCAACTTCGGATATCTTTGCGACAGCGGCTCGTCCCTCGCCGATGGCCTCAAACACCCTCATCCCGGTCTCAGCCAGGATGGGAGGTGGGCGACGTTCCGCTCAGATCGATCCGGCAGCACACAGGCGTACCTGGTGAGAATACCGGACGAGTTCCGCCAATCGGTCATCGCCGGGGAGACCGGCGACTACGCACCGGTGTGGATGCCGCAGCACGGCTGACGAGTTCCCGAAAGTACCTCGACGCCGGGAAGCGCGGGCCGTTTTCATTCTCCCGAAACGCAACCGTCACTCTGAACGACGCGAAGAATCTCCGAAGCGCGGACAAGGGAAGCGGCCCTCAGGCGCGGCTGTTCCGGTCTTCCGCCCACACGTGCACTTTTCCCAGACGGCGTTTCACCGCGCGTTTGAACGATGTGGCAGAATACCCGAAAATGACGAGGATGCCCTGCTGGTTTTTCGGTGGGATTCCATATTTCTCCGCCACTTTTTTGTAGTATTTCAGGATTGGCGCCACCGTACCGATCATGCAGCTTCCGAGCCCGAGGGATTCCGCCGCCAGCATGGCGTACGTTGCGGCAATGACAGGGTCTGCGGGGTCTGAGTACGGCGAGGTGTGGAAGTACATGGCGAGAGGCGCGTCGTACAGAAGCCAATCCTCACCTCGAGCGCGTTTTTCGGGAAGCGCGTGCGCAAGCGGCCGCAGGAAGGTGCGGAACATCTCGGCTGCCTCCTTCCCGATGAACCGACGCATGAGCGTGGTCATCAGCGGCGAAACGAACCATTGGGAGCGCCTGATCGCGTCCACAATGTCGCCTGCAAACTCCTGGACCCGCGGCCTTCCTCTGAGCACGAGAATCTCAACGTCCGATGGCGGCAGTCCCATCGGGGCAGTTGACACGGCGTCAACGATCTTCTGAATCACCTCCTCCCCCACTTCCGACGAACGAAATCTCCGAACGCTTCTCCGGGACAAGAGAAGAGCCAGCAGTGAATCGAAATCCGCGCGCATCTCCGGTGGCGGAAGTTCGCGCACGTCCGCCAGCGACGTATCCCGTCCGTGAACGGCAATCGCGTCGGTAGGACAGACGAGCATGCAATGGCTGCACCCGACGCACCCGAAAAGACGTGTGGTGTCGGCAATGACGGCCCCGTTCTCCATGCGGAGAACATCGGCAGAGCACACGCGGACACAGCACCCGCACGCATCACACAGGGCGCGATCAATCGTGACTGTTGCCGATCCTTCGGCCCTTCCCGTCTTCAATGCCATCTGGCACCTCGTGGTTCGAGTGGAGGTAACTACGCGAACGCGAACTTGCCCCACCAACCGAATATGGCGTGCTCCGGCGTCCGGCGGAGAGGTGCCCCGTCCGGCACTGCTTGGGAACTCATCTCCCCGTCTGGTACATTCCTTTTCGTAACCGATCCGACTCAAGGTCCGCCCACAGGAGCAGGAACCGATGTCCGAGCTTTACCAACGAATTGCCGCCGCGGTTGACGCAATCCCCCTGTTCGACACGCACGAGCATTTCTACGACGAAGCAACGCGATTGAATGTCAAAAAAGAAGTAGACCTTTTCTACTTCCTCCACTATGTGGAATGCGACATCAAATCTGCAGGCTCGCCGGACGAAGCGGGCGAATTCGCCGGAGGCACGCTATCTTCCGACGAGAAGCGCAGGCGGTTTTTGAAATACTGGCCATATGTGCAGGATACCGGGTACGGACGGGCATTCAGAATCATGGCGAACGACCTGTGGGATGTGCCTGAGATCAACGAAGGAACCTACGACCTGCTCGCGGACCGCGCAACCAACTTTGCAAGACCCGGTTTCTACAAAACCGTGCTCAGGGACCGTGCGAACGTTGCCCGCTCAATTCGCATTGTCTGGGCAGGGCAGAACACCCTTTGTGATCTGGATTCTCTCTTCCCCGCGCCAGTGTTCGACAATTTCGTCGGCCCGACCAGCCGCGCCGATATCCGCAAACTCGAAGCGCAGACCGACACGCGCATTCACTCGCTTGGCGATCTTGAGACTGCACTGGACGCAGCGTTTGACAGACGCCAGAACGAAGGGATGGTCGCTGTCAAGATCTTCCTTGCTTACCGCCGGAATCTTGATTTTGCTCACACGACCACTGCCGCGGCAGAAGCGGCTCTTCAACGGGTGCTCGTGGCCCTTCCGCCATCTCCACTCGGGGTGGACGAAACGAAGCCCCTGCAGGATTACATGGTGCACCAGATCGTCCAGCGCGCGGTCGAACGGAAGCTGCCCATCAAGATTCACACCGGGTATCAGAACAGCAACGACAATGTGTTCGCCAACGGGAAACCGGAACCGCTGATCAATCTGGTTATGTCCTATCCGACCGCCCGTTTCGTGTTTCTCCACTGCGGGTGGCCTTACACCGATCAGGTTCTTGCGTTCGCGAAGATGTTTCCCAACGTGTTCCCCGACATGGCGTGGGCGCACATTCTTGCCCCCGGCATGGCACAGCGGCTTTTGCACGACTTGCTGGATACCGTCCCTTCGAACAAAATCCTGGGGTTTGGGGGCGACTACAACTTCGCGGAAGGTGCGTATGCCCACGCGAAGCTGGCTCGAGCAGGTATTTCGAAAGTCCTTGCGAAACGCGTGGAAGAGGGAGTGTTCACCGAGGAGCAGGCACTCGTGATCGCGAAGCGCATCATGCATGACAATGCGGCGGCGCTGTACGGGTTCCCTTCTCTGGATGCCTGATGGTCAAAGGGATGTGTGGTACGCCCCGGGGGAGCTGAACGGCTCCCCTTTTTGGTGTAGATCAGGCGAAATCAGAAGGCCTGTGTGATGCCGAATTCGTAGGTCCAGTGAGTGGACGGCGTGATCTGCCGGACCAGATCGAGCCGGAACATGAGCCCCCAGTTCAGCCTTGGTCCGAATCCGGCGCTGAGCGCGAAACGTCCGGCTTCCATGGCGCTCCACCCCCGAAACGCACGTTCCTCGGCGGTAGGATTGCGCACCGCGCGGGGAATCCATACCCAGGCCTGTCCCGCATCTACAAACACGGCCGAACTAAGACGCTTCCAGAGCGCGACGCGCGCCTCGGTTTTGAGGAGCAGATACGCGACCGCGGGGCTGCCGACGGAATCGCCGCGGATGACCGTGATATCGTCGCGAACGAACCCTCGTACGGTGGGCATTTGCCTGCTCCGCCAGAACTGCTCGGCCTGGTTCAGGCTGTCGTCTTTTCCCACGTAGTAGAAGCCCCCGCCCAGAGACACCGCGCCGATTACGAACGGCGACACCGGGCGATAGTATACGGCCAGCGCCTCGGGACGCATACTCATTCGCGAAACGCGGTGGCTCGGGTTCACAACTCTCACCTGGGCGTTGAGCGCAAACCCGCGCGAAGGGTTGAGAAACTCGTCGCGTGTGTCGTAGAGGGCGTTTACACTCACCGCGCTTTGCAACGTGGCACCACTTCGGGGCCTGCTGAAAAGGAACCGGGAGGTAGTGTCGCTTCGCGAGAGGTCGAACGAAATCCCGATTCGCGCCATCCGCCCAAAGCGACGGCTGAGAGAGGTCTTCCACGCGAACGTCCGTGACGTGTCTCCCGCGGCAAGCACCTCCCAGCTTCCGGACAACGCCTGGTCGAGCCGCAACCGCATGCTCGTTTCGCCCACCAGCGGCACGAAGGAAGGCACCCCGATACGCGGCTGCCCGTACATGAAAGACAGCGCCTGAACGTCCCGCGACAGTTGCCCTTCCTGGCCGATCAGGCGCGCTTCTCCAAGGAAGTTGCTGTACGTTGCGGTCTCGCTGAACCGCCACTGCTGGATGTTCGAGTATCCCAGTTGCACCCGGACGTCTCCCGCGTCGCGTTCGGCGATGTCTACCATCGCGCGCCGCTGGAATGGTGATCCGCGGGCGAACGCGGTGTCGGGTGCAACGCGGGCGCGTCGGAACACGCCAAGGTCAAACAGGTTGCTTTCCGCGTCGAGCATCCGTTGCCGGCCGAAGACGGATCCGGGGACAAGCTTCGCGTCTTTGAGCGCCTGAACCACGACCGCGCTGTCTGTGATCAACGGGAGAGGAGCGTTCCCGTTGATGATTGCATAACCAGTTACGGTCGTCGGTGTGCGCTCCTCAACTTCGTACCGCTCGCGCACACTGCGCGCGAGCGTGTCCACAATCGGCAACTGGCGGATGGTGACTGCGTTCGAGTCCAGATACCCCGCATCCGCGTATGCGGTCCGGAGAGCGACGAAGTTTTCGGCAGCACCGGACGGGGAGAAGAATTTGCCGGCGTTGTGCCGTTTCCGGAACTCCTTTGCCAGCGCGGCGGTATCGAGACTGGTCACTCCTGAAAACTCAATGGAGTGGAGGGCGTAACGCTCCTCTGGAGTGATACCTCCTATCACGATGAGCAAATTGACGTACTGAAGTCCCTCCAGTCGCCCACCTACCGGTTCCTGCGCGGTTGTGGCGACGTACGCCCCCAGATACCCGAGATTGCGATAGTACGTGAGGACGCTCATCGTATCTGCCGCAAACAGTACGTCGTCGAATCGGACCGGCAGCCAGAGGTTCCGAAATGACGGAGTGGGGTGCTGCAGAATGCCGTTCAGCTTGCGCCGCTCAGGAACCTGTCGCCATTTCTCGTCGCCTACGGGAGCCGGGACGGTAGTGGAGGTGATGATGATCTCCTGCACGAAGGTGGACCGTGCGGCCCCAACCGCCTGGGACATCGAAAGAATTGCCAGCGCCATCAAAGCGGCAAACCGTGCTATCCGCTTCGTTTCCCGTTTCCGCACTTCGTTCCTTTCCCCGTGCGTTACGCAGCGTGCGTCACGCAGCCCGTTACCGGAAGCGTACGCGGAGCTGAAGACCGGAGGTGAGTTCGTTTTGCAGGTACAGGTCCGTGCTCGCCTGTGCCTGTTGCAGTCTGTTCTGGCCGACCGTGAGCGAAAGTGACTCAAGGTTGGGCCATCGAGGAGGACGCTCGAGTATGGTCCAACGCACTTCGGCGCGTTCAAGCCCGCTCACGCTGGATAACTGCCCTACCGGTGATACCGCCGAGAACGTGAGCTTCTGGCCCCACACGCGAACGTTCTGCCCGACTTCCACTTCGACATCGTTCATTCCGCCGGTACCCTGTTGCGTGCCATTGTCAGCAGATTCCCGCACGGTGACCTGATCTATCGGCAACACACTTCCCAGTGCGGAGGATAAGGTGGCGTACCCCCGCTCCTTTAGCATTGTGTTGAGTCGTCCCTGGGCATCGATTGCGAGGTAATCAGGGCTGCGCTGACCGTAAATGAGAATCTGCATGATCTCGAGCTGGTTTACGATTACTTCGCCGCTCGGGAGCTCTTCCGCCGTCATTTCCGTTTTCACGAGATTCGGCACGACACCTGAGGCGTGAAGCGTTACGTCATACGACGGCGCATTGTTGTCCTTGGTGTTCACCACCTTCGCGCGTGCGGTCACCTCGATTTCAGGCGCAAAACGCGTTGGATCCGGGAAATTGACGGTTGCCTCCTGAATGACGAAGTCGCGGCCGAGATAGCGGAACACCGACCCGGGGGAAATCTGTACGTTGCCCTGAAGGTTCGGGCTGTAATGCCTGCCCGTAAGGTTCATTTGTGCCCATAGAGTCGCGTGTTTGCTCAGATTGTTGTTGATGACAAGCGAATCCTCCATGGAGAGCGAGATGTTGAGTTCCGTGTTGTCCAGCAACGGCCCAAGGCTTGTGGGCGCTCGCGGCTTGAAGATCGCCTGAGGATCCGCGATCGGGTACTGGAGCGTTGAGCTGTACAGCACCACATCGGCGTTCAGATTGGAGTGTTCCATTGTGCCCCGCCAGCTTCCAGTCGCGCTGGCGGTGAATACGCCTATGGGTTCGGTGTAATACGCGCGCAGAAGGGGCTCCAGTACCCCCTTGAAAAGGCGCCAGCGAGGAGGAAGAAAAACCGGTTCTGTACTTACCAGGCTGAATGTTGCCCTTTCAACTATCGCCTCGAGGATGAATTCGCCGCGGCTGAGCGAATACTCGGCCCGTTCCAGGGAAATGGCCGGAGGGGTTTGTGTCTCCCGCTGCTGTGCCCCGACAAACACCCGTACAGGCGGCACTACAGCCCGTTTTCCGGTGACGCGTATGCTCAACGTATCGGGCAGCCATATCGGTTCCTGGAGCGCCTCAATCTCCAGATACGCACCAAAAAGCTGCGCATTGCCAAACAGAAGGGGAAATTCCAGAGTCCCTCGAAGCTCGAACTCGGCAGCCATCGGCAACGTTGCCGCATACGGGTGCTTCATGGCTCCTCTCCGCGCCCGAACGAGCCGGTCAAACGTTGTCAGAGGAGCGTTCACCGTTGCTCCGCGCGCTTCCGCGGGCAATGCTCGAATCTGTTGAGGGAATCCGGGGAACGGGGCAGTTGTCGGAAGCGGCGGCGGCGGCTGGTACGTCCGCAGCGGTGGCAACAGGTCGGTAAGCACGGGAACCAGTTCGAGGTTGGCCGTGTACGCGTGGAAGAGGAGTGTGTCCGCCGAAAGGTCCACAAATCCGGTCACGTTGAGCGTGTCGCCGGCAGTGTAGAAATTTGCCGATTCGACCCACACTCCCGAATCCCTCACCGCGGCAACGCAATCGAGCGAATCACCTCTCAGGGAGTACGCCGTCGGTTCGCGTATCAAGAAACTCATGTCCACGCGAGGAGAACTCAGGTTCATGTCCCACCGGGCGTGCCCGGAGAACTCGCCGGAAAGGTCTTCCGGTACGGACGTCTGCGCATCGAGTGCATTGAGAAGGGGAAGGATTGTGTGGCGGAAATCCTCCAGCGATACCCGGTTGATACTGACGTCCAACGGGGGACGGGCCACCCCCGGTGGCTGGCTGATTGATATTTCGCCCGTCTCCGCCCCGCGGTAGGACATTGCCAGGTCCAGCGGCGATGCAAGGTACCGGCTCTCTCCGATTGCCACGGTGGCCGGCCGTTTGGTGCGCACCACACGGTTGAACGGCGCCACAGCGGCCAGGGAATCCAGCCGGAACGAACCGCGGTACGACGAGATATCGGCCAGATCCCGTCCTCGAAGAGCCAGTTCGCCCGAAATACTTACCGTTCCGCTCCGAAGTCCCTCCCAGTTTGGAACTACCGCGCCGGCATCTTTCATCACGAGACTGAGCGCAAAGTCCGGCGGGCCGGTGGCCGTGTCTGCCAGCCCGAGCGCACTCGCCGTCGCACGGAATGCCCCCCTGGCTTCGCCGAACGGGAAGCGGAATGAGAACTCCGGCACGCTCAACTGGTTAGAGCTGTAGGTGGCGAGCGCGCCCGCCGAGTCAATCTCCACGGTCTTCCACCTGATACCTCGGAAGGTGACTCTCCCGTTCGCAACAGGCTCCTCGAGAGTTCCGCCAAGATGCGCACGGAGCACCATTTTCCCGCTGATCGCCAGTTTCCCGTCGGTCAAAGTGCTGATCGCATTGCCGACATCGAAACTGTCGAGCGCGGCGCGGAAACTCATCTCACCGCTTCGCGAGATGCTCCCCTGTAAATGGAGCCGCTGGTCGTTGGAGCCTCGAAACAGAGTCGGTGTGAGGTCCAGAACGCCCTTTTCCATGGAGAACCGCGACGGGGGATCCGCAAGCTCGTACGTTGCCTGCCCCAGCCTGAGGCTGGCTCGATCCAGCCGTGCCTGAATGACTAGGCTGTTGACAACGAGCCGCGTCCACCGTGCCGAAATCGTACCGTCGGTCATGCCCGAGATTTTGCCTGCGGGCTGGTCGGTCAGCGCCGAAAGGATCCCTCCAAGATCGAAATTTTCCCATTGGACGTCTATCTGCGACGTAGCACCGGAGTCCGCCGCCACTCTCCCCTGTGCGGAAAACGTGTCGTTGCCGTTTCGCACGTCCAGAGTGAGCGAGTTGCCGAACCAGTTCAAATCCCCGCGTATCGTTCCGATCTGCTGGCCGTGCCATGCGACGGGAGTGGTGCGTATCGAGCCCCGGAGGTAAGGGTTCGTCAGCAGGCCGGCCCCGACGATATCCGCGCTCAGGGAGCCGGTGATGTCCTGTTCCTTCGCGAACCCGCCGGGCAATTGCTCGAAGGGAAGCGGACCAATGGATGCTTTCAGGGACGCGAAGCGCGTGAATTTGTTCACAATAACGGCATCCGCCCTGACGACGCTGTCTACGCTTGTCAATGTGGCCGAAATGGTATCCCCGCGCGCCATCCGCGCGTTCAGTTGGAGGTCGGGTAACCGCATCCAGGGGTTCACGGGGTTTCGCAGCGTGGCAACGATGCCGACGGTAGGTGCGCGGAGGGCACCCGTGATCGTTGTCTGGACGTCAAGATCACCGTCCAGACTGTCAACGCCGAAAACCTGAAGCAGGGAATCCAGGTGCGGTGTCCGCAGATTGGCGTTCAGTGCCACATTGTCGAGGTTTTTCGCGACGCCGGTCACGTGTACCGACGTACCTGCGCCGTGGAACACTCCTTCCACGTCGGGGCCGGTCTGGTTCCAGACGAGGGAGGTCGTACCTATCGGCATCGTCCCGTACTGGAAGCCCTTTGTGGATAGCTCTATGCGGCTTATCTGCTGGCTGAGCTTGAATCCTCCGGCGATCGAAGCGTGTGCGGAATACTGCCAGCGTACGCTGGCTTCTCCCCGAAGGTCAGTCCCGGCAAGAGCTTCCTTCACCGCAGGGATGCGGGCCACCGAATCGAGATCAACGTCAACCGCGGCAAAATCCACCGTGAGCGGTCCGCTGGCTGGCGGAACAACCATCGTCGCGGAAAGCCCGACGTTGCCCTCGGCGACGGAAGTTGCGCCTCTGAGCGAAAGCGTGCTGTCCGTCTCCGAGGTGTTGAGGAACAGCGTGGTGTTCGCCAGTGCTGCCCAGGGAGTCGAAATGGTCGCAGACTCGAGTTTCATATTGATGCGGGGGCGGCCATCCCACCCGATATCGCCTTCCGCGTTCACCGTGCCGGACATTTCCACGCCGGAGGCCTGACTCGGAAGCCGCGCAAGGTCGACAGCGAACGAACCGTGGGTCTGATAGGGGCCGTTCACAAGGTCGTCCAGATACCCGTGTCCCTTCGCGAGGAACCCGGGACCACTGACAACCAGATTGCCGATCCGGAGAGATGCCCCCCGGAAGAAGAGATTGGCTTTACCCGCAAAAGGCAGTGTCCCGAGAGGTTTGAGCGTGACTTCGCCATGAAGGTTGATGTCCGCGTAGAGCGAGGAATCCTGCTGGTCGGGAATCGAGCGTAGCTGGACCGCTTTCAGCGCGAAACTCATCGTATCGGTTGCGCTGAGAAGGCGAAGCCGAAACCCGCGGATATCCGCATCTTCGGGGACATACGGGAGGTAGGGGACGACGGACCAGACAAACTTCGCCGTGTCCGGCTTGAGTGGCACCGTCACCACAAGGCTGTCCGCCGCAATGCGCCGAATCCCGTTCACCCTGCCTGTCAACACGCGCCAGAGGGCCATGCGCAACTGGAGCCGCTCGAACTGGAGGGACGGTCCGGAATCCGGCAACGCGACATGAACACGCCGGAGATTGACGTAGGTGAAGATGTCGGTGTCCAGACCGCCGATGTCGGCCTCTACCCCGGCGAGTGAACGCGCCTGCGACTTGATCGTGTGTGCCGCCCAGCGGGTGCCAACAGGACTTGTCACAAAGAGGTACCCGAGCGTCGCCGCGATAACCAGCAGCGCTGCAAGGACGCCTACCCCGCGAAAAAGGGCGAACACGATTCTGCGGGCCGTCATTGGGTGGCTTCTTGCACCTCGTCCGCCAGCGGCAGCAAGGCCGGCGGAACGGTTATGAGTTTCTCATGCCGGATCGTGACCGTTCCGGGCGGTGAGCCCCGCGGCTTCGTGACATACTTTCCCAGCGTGTAGCTCACCCCCACTTTCGATGAGCCGCGGGCCTTGCTCCAATATGCGGCAACAGCCGCCGCCTCGGCAATAGCTTGTCGGCCCGGTTGTTCCTTGCGCCCTTCTTTTTTCAGTACCACGTGGGACCCGGGGCATCCCTGCGCGTGGAACCACAGGTCATCTGGCGCGGTGGCTTTCAGGGAGAGCGCATCGTTTTCGTCGTCATTTCTGCCGACCAGAACAAGCCACCCGCCGTCCTTCGTTCGGTACCGGCGCGGCCGAATCCCCTGAAAGGGCTGCTTTCTCCCTCCTCCGTCAGACACACCTTGCATCTGATATCTCCGCACACGCTGGTCATTCGAGCCGCGGGCCGCATCTTCGGCTTCCCGAATTTGTTGTTCCAGGCTGTTTATTGCGAGTTCGGTTTTTCTCAACCGAGCAGTAATAAGCAGAAGACCGTTCTGGAGCCGTTTCGCCCGGCGGTACAACTGCTCCGCCTGCGAGGCGGCATTGCGCGTCGGATCCAGCCTGACTTGAACCGTGGCGCCGGAATTCTGGAACCAATCCGTGAGCGTGACTACTTCGGTGCCTTCTGGAATATCACTCAGATTGGCCATGATCAGGTCAGCAAGTCTGCGCAACTCGCCTGCCTGTTCCGCGCGGACGACGTCTCCGCGGAGATTGTCCCTCTGGCGGAGCAGCTTTCTGAGTGCTCCACGCCAGGTGGCGAGCTGGTCGAGAATTGAGCCGCTGCCCGGTTGCGACTCCCGGCGTGCGCGCCATGTTCGTGTGGCCGCCTCGCAGAAAGAACCGGCGGGAGCAACCCGATCGGGTGCCACGTGCGTCGGGCGGTACCCGCAATAGCCCGCCGGTTCGCCACTCTCGTCAAGAAGAAGATGCGGCGACGGATCCGCAAGAAGGTTGCGGAACTCCGACTCGATGCGCACACGCGTTTCACGGCCGCATTGCGCCACCGGCAGGGCGCCATCAACGCCGCAACGCGCCAGAAGTTCGTCCGCGAGAAACCCGCTTGAAGCGAGGAACCCTCCGGCGAGGAATTCGCGCACCGTGCGCCGGTTGCCTCCTGTGTCCGCGCCATCTCCTGTATCCCACGTCCAGGGTTCATCCAGACGCTGTCGCACTCCGGTGGGCGGGGGCACATAGGGTCTTCCCGGCAACACCGTCCGGACTCGGTTTACCCGCTCGCTCACGGGACGCAGTACATCCAGTACCGTTCCGTCCAACGAAACGAGAATCGCGTTGGTTCGCAATCCGCCAAGTTCCCAGATCAGTTCGGTTCGTTCTTCATCTCCGATGCGGTTTCTCCACACGAGGTGAATTGAGATCACTCTGTCCCCGTCACGGACACGGACGTGTTCCACCTCAGCGCCGTCAGTTCTTCTGGCACCCCACTGCCGCCATTCTTCCCGCACAACCGGGTAATCACTTTGAATGTGGCTCGAACCGGGGGTGAGATCGGCAACGCATACTCTGGCGCCCCCTGCGTCAAGCAGGCACGCCGGCGCCGTACGGTGACGGTACAAAGTAACCTTGCGGCCGGCGAAGGCCGTTTCCAGCTCCCGGCTCATTCCGCAAAGCCACACCAGATCAGACCCGGCTTCAATCATGCGTACGTTGACGCTCACGTGTGCAGTCGGTACGTTTTGTACCACGTTGTAGCAGGTTCTCCGGGGCAGGGTGCAATTCCTGACCGGCGGTGAAAGCCCGCAAAGCTGTCGAGCAGTATTCGTGCTGACGGCAGTCCGAACCGGTTCGATTCCGGTGCCGACGGTGATAGTCCGGATGGGAGGGGAACACGGTTGTGGCGGTATTCGTGCTTCCGCCACCGGTACACCCCCCTGTGATGTCCTTCAGCGCCGTATTGCCCCCGAATCTGTGCGCAAAAGTGGTTTTCACGTCATTTGACCTGTAAAATATACGGTTGCTCGTTGAGCGAGTTTGCCGTACGGAATCCGCACTTATGATGAATTCGTCCCGGTCCACCAGACCAGCCGGCTCTTCCGGCGTGCGTCTGCGGGAGCGGCAGGAAGCCCGCTTCATGGACGAGGCCCTCGCGTTGGCCGCGAAGGGGAGAGGATACACGTCCCCGAATCCGATGGTCGGCGCGGTTGTGGTCAAGAACGGAACCGTCGTCGGCCGGGGGTATCATCGTCAGGCGGGTCTCGCACACGCGGAAGTCGTTGCCCTGGATGAGGCGGGTGAAGCCGCCCGAGGCGCAACGATGTATGTGAACCTCGAACCGTGCTCTCATCATGGCCGCACCCCACCCTGCACGGATCGGATTATCGCCTCGGGGATCGAACGCCTCGTCTGTTCTCACATTGACCCGGACGGGCGCGTGAACGGGCGTGGCATTGAGCTGTTGAGGAAGGCCGGTATCGACGTTCAGGTGGGCCTGCGCGAGCGTGAGGCTCGCAGACTGAACGAACACTTCCTGCACTGGAAAACAACCGGAACACCGTGGTTGACGCTCAAATGGGCGCAGAGCCTTGATGGACGCGTGGCGACGTCTACCGGCAATTCTCAGTGGATTACGGGTGAAGAAGCACGCACGCACGCTCACCGTTTGCGATCCTGGCATGATGCGGTGCTGATCGGCGTGGGAACCGCGCTGGCCGACGATCCCCGGCTCACGGTGCGGATGGTGGAAGGCCATCAGCCCTACCACGTGGTTCTGGACCCGGGTCTGCGTCTTTCGCCGAATGCCCGGCTTGTGGAGCCCGGAAACACCGTGATCCTGTGTGCAGAGTCGGCCGATCCGCAACGCATCGCGGCATGGGAAAGAAACGATGTTCAGGCGGTGCCGGTCAGGTCACATGGCGACGTGCTCGAGATTGAAGCTGTTCTTGAAGCTCTGACGGCATTGCGGTTCCAGAGCGTATTCGTGGAAGGGGGCTCGCGCACGCTGACGAGCTTCCTGAAAGCCGGCGCGGCGAACCGCCTGACGGTGTTCATCGCCCCGATCATCCTTGGCGAGGGCATACCGGCGGTCGGTGACCTGGGAATCGAAACGCTCGATCAGGCCATACGCCTGCGTGAAGTCGAGGTCGAGCGGTTCGGGAATGATCTCTGCATAACCGGCCTTTGCGGAGCGGGACCCTGATGTTCACCGGAATCGTCGAAGCAGTCGGAACCGTCACGCGCGTCGTCCGTTCCGGCGGCGTTCAGCACACGGAGGTCGCCTGCCCGGAAGTGATGGACGACGTCGCCCTCGGTGACAGCATCGCGGTGGAAGGTGTATGCCAGACTGTCACGGGTCGGACGGCGGATACGTTCACGTTCGATTCCGTTGCGGAAACGCTTCGTCTCACCACCATCGGTTCATGGCGAACTGGAAGGCGGGTGAACATCGAACGGTCGCTCAAAGTCGGTGCTCGGTTGGGCGGGCATTGGGTTCTTGGGCACGTGGACGGAGTAGTCCGACTCCTTGAGCGGAAGAACCTCGGGGATACCATCGAAATCCGGTGCTCGTTGCCATCCCAGCTTCTCCCTCAGGTCGCACTGAAAGGATCCGTGGCGCTCGACGGGGTGAGCCTGACGGTCACGTCGGTGAACAATTCGTCTTTCGGAGTCGCCGTAATCCCGTTCACTCTTGAACACACGACACTGGGCGGCAGGAAGACAGGCGACGAAATGCACCTCGAAACTGATGTTCTTGCGAAATACGTCTCCCGCCTGCTTGAAAGCGCGACTCCGGGAGGCAAAGCCAGCGACAGGAACATCGGAGCGCTTCTTCGGGAAGCGGGGTTTATAGACACATGATAGCAGTGGATGAAGCGGGCGCTTTTGCCACGATCAGCGAAGCGCTGGACGAATTGCGCGCCGGCCGCATGGTCATTGTGGTGGACGACGAGGGCCGCGAGAACGAAGGCGACCTCGTAATGTCAGCGCAGATGGCAACACCGGATGCCATCAATTTCATGGTTACCCACGCCCGGGGGCTGGTGTGCCTCGCCGCGGAGCAATCCCGTCTGCAACAGCTCGGTCTCGAACTCATGGTCCCGTCTCCCAACAACACCGCGGCGCACGGGACTGCATTCACCGTCAGCATTGATGCGGTCCACGGCACAACAACCGGAATATCGGCGGGTGACCGCGCGACAACGATTCGCAAGTTCGTGGATCCCGCCGCCAAACCACAGGATTTCGCCAAGCCGGGGCATGTGTTCCCCCTTGCGGCGGCAAAAGGGGGTGTTTTGCGCCGCGCGGGGCATACCGAGGCCGCCGTTGATCTCGCGCGCCTCGCCGGGCACACGCCGGCCGGGGTGATCTGTGAAATCCTGAATGAAGACGGTACAATGGCGCGCGTTCCAGAACTTGTCCTGATGGCAAAACGCATGGGCCTGAAAATCGTTACGATCAAAGACCTGATCGAACACCGGCGCCGAAGCGAATGCCTCATCCGCCGCGTTGAAGAAGTGCAGATGCCAACGGAGTACGGCGACTTTTTGCTTATCCTTTACGAAAGCCTGCTCGACCAGGAATTCCATATCGCTCTTGTGAAAGGTGATGTTCGTACGGAGGACCCGGTCCTCGTGCGAGTACATTCTCAATGTCTCACGGGGGACGTATTCGGCAGCGCCCGATGCGATTGCGGAGCCCAGCTTGCGTGGGCGCTTCGCAAAATTGAAGCCGAAGGCAGAGGCGCGGTCGTCTACATGCGACAGGAGGGACGCGGTATCGGTCTGGAAAACAAGCTCCATGCGTACAGCCTGCAGGAAATCGGTCTCGACACCGTGCAGGCGAACCAGTTTCTCGGGTTTCCGCCGGATATCAGGGATTATGGCATCGGTGCGCAGATTCTGCGGGATCTGGACATTCAGCGCGTGCGCCTGATGACCAACAATCCGGCAAAAAGGGCGGGTATTGAAGGATACGGGCTTGATGTGGTTGAGATGATACCGATACTGATCCCGCCGAATCCTCATAATGAGCGGTATCTCCACACCAAGCGCACCAAATTAGGACACCTGCTGGAATATGAGTGACGACAACCCATCCAACGAGGAAATGCCTCCCATATCACTGGGATCTTCTGATGAATCAACGGAGAGTTGTTCCCCTTCTGAGAAGGACGGAACCATGACATACGAAGGCCAACTGAGCGCCGAAGGGCATCGCTTCGGGATTGTCGTAAGCCGCTTTAACGCGTTCATCAGCGAACACCTGCTCACGGGATGCCTGGACGCGATAAAGCGGCATGGCGGAGACCTCGACAAGGTGGACGTCGTCTGGGTCCCCGGTTCGTTTGAAATCGGTGTCACGGCGCGGCGTTTGGCGAAAACGAACGCGTACAACGCCATAATCTGTCTCGGAGCCGTCATCCGGGGCTCCACGCCGCATTTCGACTACGTTGCCAACGAGGCGGCAAAAGCGATCGCGCAGGTGGGTCTGGAAACCGGCGTTCCGACGATCTTTGGCGTTCTCACTACCGACTCGGTCGAGCAGGCGATTGAGCGCGCAGGCACGAAAATGGGGAATAAGGGTGCCGATGCGGCCCTCGCAGCAATCGAAATGGCAAGCCTGTTCGCATGTCTACCGACCTCGGAGTAAAGCGGGAAAGCCGCCACGCGGCACGAAAGATCGCGGTGCAAACCCTGTACTGGCTTCAGAGCCAGCCGTGGGACAACGTCAGCGACATCGTCCAGAACCTGGGTGACGAGGAACACGTTGCGGAGCAATCACGCGAACGGGCGCTCCTGCTGTGCCGTCACGCGGAGGAGAAGCGCCCCGAATTTGAACGCCTCGCGGCTTCCGCCTGCGAAAACTGGGAAATAGAACGCGTCGGACGGGTGGAACAGGTAATCATCCGACTCGCGCTGGCGGAATGGGATCTGAAGGACGTTCCCCCCAGAGCCGTCCTGAGCGAGGCCGTCAATCTGGCACGGGAATTCTGCGGAGACAGGGCCGCAGGATTTGTGAACGGTGTGCTCGATCGCATCGCCCGGGAGACAGGCGTGCTCGCGCGGCCCGACAAATGACCCATTACCGGACGCGATGATCGGTACACGGCGTGGAACAAAGACGTGCAACCTGCGTATGCAGATTGCACGTTCTTGTTGTCGGGCCGTCCCGGCCGTTCGGGATGGAAGCCGCATGCGCGCAATTTCCCCGGTGGAGTTTCGACGCGAGCTCTGTTTGGATTCGCCACGGAGACGTTGCACTCAATTGCCCTAAGTTGGCTCAAAGTTTGCACCTGACGTATCATTGTTGAATACAGCAGTCCTTATCCGCGATCAGGACACGGAGCGAACCGACCGCAAATGCCTCGCCTTCCTGCCTCGATTTCCCGTCTGGTGTTCGTCATCATCGCTCTGTCGCTTTCCGGGCCTGCGTTGTTTGCGCAGACACCGGTCAGCAGGAGAGAAGCCGACGATTACACCTTCGCGCGCCGCCTGTATGACCAGGGCGATTACGACCTCGCTGAACGGCAGTTGCGCGACTTTCTGACGCGATACCCCGCCAGTCCGCGCCGGGCAGATGTCCGGTTCATGCTCGCGGATTGCGACTTCAATCGCGGACGATATGCCACTGCGTTGGAGCAGTTTGAACGCTTCCGCATCGAGTTCGGCGCATCTCCCCACGACGACGATGCGCTGTTCAGGATTGGCCAGTGTCTTTTCCGTCTCGCGCGGTACCAGCAGGCTGCCGACGCCTTCAGCCGGTTGTTGCTGGCATACCCGTCATCCAATCTCCGCTACGAAGCAGAGATGTTCCTGGGCGAAGCGCGCTTTGAACTCGGGCAGCTTGAGGCGGCGGCGCGGAGTTACGAACAAGCGGCGCAAGGCACCGGGAAAGTGGTTGCTCACGCGCTGTACAGCCTCGGGTGGGTGCGCCAGAAACAGGGAAACTACGAAGAAGCGATTTCCGCATACCAGCGAATGCTTCAAAACGATCCCTCAAGCGCGCTGGCCTCGCAGGCCAGGTTCAAACTCGGTGAATGTCTGTACCAACAGAAACGGTATCAAGAGGCAGTCAGCGCCCTCTCGCAGGCGCTTCCAAGGCTCTCAGATCCCCAGCTTCGCGCCAACGCCAACTACCTCCTCGGCGAAAGCTACCGTGCGCTGGGCCAGTATGCCCGTGCGAGAACCTATTACCAGACCATTACGTCAGAATACCGCACCACCTCCCTCGCGCCGCACTCCCAGTACGCCATCGGCCTCACGTACGTCGAGGAACGAAACCTTCAGGAGGCGCAGCGAGCGTTCGCGGAAGTCACTGCAAAGTTCCCCGAATCGGCGATCGTTCCCAATGCGGAGTTTCGCAGGGCGATCGTGTTGAAGGACCTGGGCAACCGCTCCGAGGCAGAACGGATCTTCTCCCTCGTGGCGACGCGTTATCCGTCTTCTGACGTCGCGGGCGACGCTCTCTACGAACTCGGTGTGCTTGCGTACAACCGAATGGCATACGAGGAAGCCGAACGGTCGTTCCGCAGGATCACGTACGACTACCCCGGTAGCGACCTTCGTCCGCAGGCGACGTACATGATGGGAGAAATAGCGCTGGCTCGAGGCACCTCCGACAGCGCGGAAGTGTATTACTCCCGGTTCATCGGGTCGTACCCGACCCATTCCCTGCTCCCGAACGCCTTTTTCCAGCGCGGCTCGACCCGCTTCAAACAGGGCCGGTACCAGCTTGCCATTGATGACCTCACTCAGGTGGTGCGCCGGTGGACCTCCCATGCGCTGGTTCCCGATGCGTATTTCCTTGTCGCCGAATCCCGGTACGCGCTCGGGGATTACGCCGGCGCCGCGGCAAATTACCAGCTCGTGATCGACCGCTTTGCCCAGAGCCCCCTTGTCGCGCAGGCATACTACGGTCTTGGCTGGTGCGCGTTCAAAACCCGCGACTGGGCGAAAGCTGCGCGCGCGTTCGAGAGGGCGAAAACACTGGCCACAGACCCTCGAATCAAATCCGACGCCGCGGTGCGGATCGGCGACTCCTACTACAATCAGGCGAACTTCACCCGCGCTCTTGCAGCCTATCGTGAGGCGAGCGAAATCAATAATTCGGACCCCAGAGCCGTCTATTACGCCGCTCAGAGCCTTTTCCAGACCGGACGTCTCCGCGAGGCCATTTCTCTGTACGAGCAGGTGACCCGGAGATTCCCGGAATCCGATCTTGCCGACGATGCCTGGTACATGATCGGATGGTCACGGCTGCGCATGGATGACTATGAGGGTGCCATCAGCGCCTATCGCCACCTCGTGCTGCACTACCCGTCGAGCGAGAAGGCGCCGGAGGCGCAACTGGGCCTCGGCGACGCCTACTACAACAGCGGGCGATTCAGCGACGCGATCGCCGCTTACGACGATGTGTTGCGGCGGTGGCCGAACTCTGAACAGGTGCAGGGCGCCGTCACGGGGCTGTGGGATTCCTACCTGCGCCAGGGGAAGATCGACGAGGCAATCGAGCGCACGGAGCGGTTCATCCAGGCCAATCCCCGGAAACCCGCGTCTGCCAGCCTTCTCATGAAGCGCGCCGACTGGTTCTACTCCGCGGGCAGGTATGAAGACGCGGTACAGGCCTATCGTAGAATCGCCGATGAGTTCGAAGGCGTGTCATTGCCAACCTCGCCGGTCTTCTGGGAAGCCAGTGCGCTGGCCCAGTTGGGAAGACGTGATCAGGCGATCGCTCGCTTCCGTGTCGTCTCGCTGGAGTCTGACAACCCCCTCGCTCCGGACGCTCTGGAACGGATCGGCGACCTGCAGCGCGAGGCTGGTGCGCTACAGGCGGCAGTGTCGAGCTATCAGGAGTACGAGCGCCGCTTCCCCAACAGCTCTAAGCGGCTGGCCGTGCTGGCCAAACTCGGCGATGCCCAGAGAGATCTCGGCAATGAGGCGGCCGCGGAGCAGGCATACCGCACTGCAGCGCAGGCCGGACCTGCCTCCGCCGCTGGGGCGCAGGCTTCCCTCTCGCTGGCAGAGCTGTTGCTGAAGCGCGGAGGGTACGATCAGGCACGCCGACTCGCCGACTCCGTGCTCGTGTCCCGCTCAGACGAGAGTGCCGCACGGGCGCAGTTCATTCTCGGTGAGATCGCGTTTGCCCAGCGCAAATTTGAGGACGCGCGCCTCGCGTACATGCGCGTCAAACTCATTTACTCCAGCTTTCCCGACTGGGTGGCCCGGGCACAAATACGGATCGCCGACTGCTACCGCGAGATGGGGAACCGGGCGGCGGCACGCGATTCGTACCGCGAGGTGCTGAACACTCATCCTTCGGATAGTCTCGGCATCCGCGCACGGCGCCAGCTCGATCTGCTCGGAGGACGCTGAACATGGCGCGGGGGTATGCGCGGAGTGCGGGAGCGTTCGCGTCAATTCTGGTTGTCCTCGCGGGCCTGCCGAATCTGGCAACCGGACAGGCGCCGGAGACGCCCGTGCTGGATATCCCTGATTCCCTGGTTATTCAGGGACGTGTCCAGCACGAGCTCCTCCTCGCGGGAACGAAAAGCAACACGCTGTATGACCGCGCTTTCCCGGTGGAACGGGAGGATGTTCCGGAACAACTCGCGTCGGTAAACACGCTGCCCGCGATTTCATCCAAGGAGACCTTCCCTCTTTTCATACGCCACGGCTCCGTGCACGCGACGGCGCTCAGAGCAGCGGCACAGCATTTCGGGAACGGTTCCCTGTGGGTGGGCCGCTGGCAGGATTGGAAAGGTGTCCTTCTTTCCAGTGATCTGGAACTTGGCGGTGGACGCGGCCACACCGACAACGCCTCCTGGTGGCGCACCGCATTAGGCACGAACGCCCGCTATATGCCCTCCTGGCGCACCGCCTGCGATGGCTCCCTCGACATTGAATCCGGCCGAACCGCAATCTGGGACGGCGTGTTGTCCTCTCACCGGAATTACTCTCGGGGCGGGCTGGGGCTCGCACTCAGCCGCGGCCTCTCCCCCGATCAGGAGGTAAGCCTCTTTGTAGAGGGCGATGCGCGCCGCGTCAGCGGTCCTGAAGCGACAGCGAATGAAAAAACGTTGGCCTCCGTGATTTCGTGGCAGAACACCACCGGCCGCTTCTGGATAAAAGGAAACGTTCAGGCGGACTTCACAAGCACCGCGCGCCCTGCAGGCACGGACGGCACCGGTTCATTTTACGCGGTAAGTGCGGAGGCGTGGACTCGCCCCGAAGAGAACTTCGGCGGTGCGGTCGGCGTCACCATCTACACCGTCAACTACCTGTCCGGCGATTCCCTGCGGACGATCCGCCCGTCGATTGCCGCGTGGGGCCGGGTACGAAATCTCGTAAAATTCACCGGGCGTCTTTCTTCCGGTGTGCAACGGTTTGGAATCTGGGAAGCCTATCAGGCCAATCAGATGCTGAACCTTGCCACGCCCCTGCGGTCGCCCTTCACAAGCGTGGATATCGATCTCAATGTAGAAACATCCGTCCACCGGGATAACGTTCTTACGTTCGGGTTCAGGCAGTTGATTGTCGACGATTACGCGGTCTGGGTCCGGAAGGACAGTACCGTCACGTGGCGGCGGCGGTTCCCTACGGAACCCCACACCGTGAACCAGTTCGGTGTGGACTACGGCTACGCAGGCACCGATCAGGCGTCGCTCACGTCGTTCTATGCGCGGTATCAGTACGCCTGGCGCGAAGGATCCGTGGATGCGCTCGGACTGATTCGGGCGCACTCTCTCGTGCAGCAGCCTGTTCCGTATGTTCCGGACTGGGAGTTTCACCTCGGGGCGCGTTTCCCGTTCCGACGTTTCACCGTCGCGCCCTCGCTGCACACCATTGGAACCCGACATTACATTGAACCGAAAACGTTGGACCAGATTGCGGAAATGGACCCCTACGTCCTTGTTGATCTCGAAGTATCTACTGCGCTGAACCGCCACTGGCAGCTGGCCCTGCTCGGATCGAACCTTCTCAACAGCAGATACCAGCGCTGGAATGGGTTCAATGAACCGGGTATTTACGGCCAGATTGGCATTCGACGTACATGGTAGAATGTGCGGAGTGGATTTTGTAACGAGTTCCTTAACGGAGCCGGTTTGTAACCAAGGAGTACGGAGATGACGTTGTTGTCGCTGGCGATTCAGGGCGGATGGTTGATGATCCCGATTGCGCTTTGTTCAGTTATCGGTGTCTGGGTGTACGTGGAACGCTACCTGACGTACCGGCGGGTTCGACTGGACGGCATCTCGCTTCTGGAGCAAATTCGACCCGCGGTCACTTCGCGGCAGACCGCGGAGGTGGAACGCCGGCTCGCGATGAATCCCGCGCCTGTCGGTCAGGTGATTGCGGCCGGACTGCGGAGCCTGGCAGGTGGGCGCGACGCCGTCCGGGAGGCGATGGAGAACGCCGGCAACAGGCAGATCCACCTTTTGGAGAAACGCCTTTCCATACTTGCCACGGTCGCCGGAGTTGCACCCATGCTGGGCTTTCTCGGCACGGTAACCGGTATGATAATCGCGTTTCAACAGATTGAAAATCTCGGGGGAAACGTGAACGCGACGGTTCTGGCGGGAGGTATCTGGCAGGCAATGATTACCACCGCATTCGGCCTTATCGTCGGCATTCCCGCGCTTATCGGATACAACCACCTGAGTGGAATCGTACAGGAGTTTGCCGCTGACATCGAGCATGCCGGTGCCGAGTTTCTTACCCTGGTGAACTGACGGGAGCGCTGCGATTATGAAACTTCGCAAACCACAGGGTGCGATCACCACGTTCGCCGCGCAGTCTCTCACGGATATCGTGTTTCTCCTGCTCATTTTCTTCCTGCTTACCTCCACGTTCGTTCTCCAGACCGGCGTGAAGGTGCAATTGCCTCAGACGACCGCGGACGAACCCGTGTCGGAGAAGATGGTCGTGATTTCTCTCACGAAGGACGGCTCCGTGTACCTGAACGAGAACCTCGTCAGCCGCCCGGAATTGGTGGGAAGACTTCGGCAGTTGCTGGTGAGCAAAGAACAAATCGTGATCCTTCGTGCGGACAAAAGCCTCTCACTGGATCTTGTGGTGGGAGTCATGGATATCGCGAAATCGTCGGGAGCGTCGCGCTTCCTGATCGCAACGCAGACCGAGGAGTAGGTCGGATGCGCGCATCGTGGACAGAAACGCCGCAGGCGAGAAACCGTACCGCGGCGATAGTGTCCTTCGGCTTGCACGGGTTGTTGGCTGCTGCGGCCGCATTTTTCGCGATTACCGCGGCAACTCCGCCGCCCGAGTTCGTCGAGTTGAACGTGGGGCGGTTGTCTCAGGCGGAGCTCAACAGACTGATTCAGGAGGGCGAGCGCGCGTCCGCTGCTGCCTCGCCGGAGGAACGGGCACAGACGCCGCAGCAACGTCTCCCTGATATCGAAATGCCCACGATCAGCCCGACGGAGGCGGAGCGCCGCCTTATGCCGACGCAAGTCGCGCTGAAAGAGAACAAGGTGTTCGTGGCGCCGCCGCGCCCGACTGCGATCGCCGCCCCTCCAATCCCGGTGCAGAGCATCGATCGGAAAGTTCGCTACGAGGGCGGACAGATCAGTCTGGGGCCCAGGCCGGGTGAGGGAATTGTGTCCGAACACGTGGGAAGCGACATTCACCCTGTGTTCCAGATTGAGGGAGACCTGATAGGCAGGCGGTTCTACGAGGCCGCGATCACGGAAACCCCCAATGTACCGGCGCAGACCCGTATCCAGTTCGACCTGGTCGTTTCGCCGTCCGGGGCAGTAATCAGCGCGCTCGTCGTTCGACGCGAAAACTCCGATCTGGAAGCATTCGCTGCCAATTACCTGCGCCGCTGCCGGTTCGATCCGTTGCCCGCGGGGATGCCGCAGGAAAACCAGACCGGCCGAATCACCATCACGTTCTCTGCAGGTTGAATCTGCCTGCAGGAGGAATACATGGCGCATGCCGTGTGGGCAAATCCAAAATCGCTCTTCCGACCGCGCACGCCGCTCGCGAAGGCCCTGGGTGACCTTCCCCTGTTCTCCCGCCTTTCCCGCGCGGAAATCGAAAAGGTGGAGGCCATCGCACACATCCGTACCTACAGCGCGGGCGAGTGCATTTTCGAACAGGGCGACCCGAGCGTGGCGATGTTCGTCATAATGGCGGGTGAGGTGCGTATCGTCATCCGGACCGAGGAAGCCGAGGAAGACCGGGAGGTTGCGCGGCTCGGCACGGGAGAAATGTTCGGGGAAACCGCGCTGCTCGACGGTGCGCCGCGGACTGCGGCCGCCATCGCGGCCACACCGGCGGAAATTGCTGCAATTGCACGGCCGGACTGGATCGACCTCGTCGAACGGCAGCCGGCTCTTGGTGTTCGCATGTTGCTTCCGCTTGCGCGGGTTATGGCGGCAAGGGTTCGCGCGCTGAACCTGCAGGTGCCGACCTCGCAACAACAGAACTGGGAGCAGTACGTATGAACACCGGCAGCTCAGCGGCGAAATTCGGGTGGGTCCGGCTGACGGCTCTCGGTGTGGGGTGCGCGATCGGGTTGTACGTGATCCGCGATGTGTTGCCGCCGATCGTTCTGGCAGCCATCATGGCGTACATCCTCAACCCGATCGTGGATATGGGCGAGCGCAGGTCTGTGCCCCGGTGGGTCACAATCATCCTGATCTATCTCCTGATCACCGCTGCGGCAGTGGTTGGCGTCCTGTTCCTGTTGCCGTTGCTTGGCCAGCAGTTTGAGGAGATTCGCTCTCAGATCGGTCCTTTCTGGTCGCAAATGCAGGTATATGGCTACCGTTTCCTCGACCGGATCGAGAGGTGGTGGCCCCCGCTGGCGCGCGTGATTCTGGCCGAAGTCACCAGCGATGCACTGACGACGATGCCACACCAGTGGCTGGCAAGCGCACTGGAAAACGCCCCCGCGTTCATTTCCGGAGCATTCTCAAACGTTGTCGGCATTATCACTTATTTCATTACGGTGCCTTTCATTGCCTTTTTTCTTGTGCGGGATGGCCGCGCATTCAAACGGGCGTTCATCGAGCTCGTTCCCAACCGGTACTTCGAAACCGTCGTCAGCGTGCTTGACAGAATTGACCACTCAGTCGGGCTTTACATCCGTGGGATTCTTCTCGAGGCACTTCTCCTCGGTACACTGGCGACCATCGGATTGCTCGTCATAGGCCTCAAGGGAGCGATTCTGATCGGCATGCTGACGGGGTTCCTTAACCTCATTCCCTACGTGGGCGCGATCGTGGGTTTTGTCACGGGGGTATTTGTCGCGCTTGCAACTGGTGGGAACGTTCCGGGCGTGGTGATTGTGTTCGCGTTCAGCCAGTTCGTGGATAACTGGTTCATTCAGCCTTTTGTGTTGTCACGGTCGGTAAACCTGCACCCTCTCCTCATCTTTCTCGCGGTCGTGTTTGGTGGCGTGTACGGCGGCCTCCTCGGGATGTTTCTCGCCGTCCCCCTGACCGGTGCGTTCGTGGTTACTGCTCGCACGATCCGGGAAGGCCTTCGTCCTCCGGTCTACCCGTACGATGTGATCGCTGAGCTGTAGCCGCCGCTTCGCGCTTCTCACCACTTCACCACTTTCCTCAACAGCTTCGCCTGCGCTCTGCTGAGAGGAACAGTGGTTTTTTTCTCGTCGTCGAGGCGGAGGCGGTAGGATCCCGTCGGAAGCGGGAGTATCTCCGCGACATGATTGATGTTGACGATGTAACTCCGGTGGACGCGCCAGAAGATTCTCCCGTCAAGGTCCTTTTCCAGCTCTTCGAGCGTTTTGTGCGTAGTCATCCCGTTCAACTTCGATGTGCACAGACATACAACACCGTCCACGACATATGCGTGCGTCACGTCGTTCGGGTCCACCAGTACGTACCGGTCGCCTTTTCGTACGGAGATCCGGTGCGGGAGTGTGGCGGTTCGTTCACCCTCTTCCATCTGCCGGACCAGCCGGGAGATTTCCCCCCGTGAGAGCGCAGTCGCCGCGGCCTGCCTGCGCACTTTTTCCAGCGCCTGCGCGAGCCGCTCCTCTTCCACCGGCTTCAGGAGGTAATCCACTGCTGAAACTTCAAACGCGCGCACCGCGTACTCGTCGTATGCGGTTACAAACACGATTGCCGGGAGTTCTTCTTCCCGGTCCATCAGTTCCTGCACCACCTGAAATCCTGTCATTCCCGGCATCTGTATGTCCAGAAAGACAAGATCGGGCGCTCGCTCGCCGATCAATTCCACCGCCGCCGTTCCGCTGGCGGTCTCCCCGATCACTTCGATATCGGCGTGCTTCCTCAGGAGATAGCGGAGTTCATCACGTGCGGGCTGTTCGTCATCTATGATCACTGCAGTTATCATTGTCCAACCCTTTCCCTCTTCGCTGCCGGAGCGTTGTTCAGAGTCCGGTCTGACACGTTGTTCCGTGCGTCTAAAATATCGCGCGCAACCGGCGGCGCTGTGAAATCCATCCTGATGGCGCCCGCATCACGCGGCGAGTATCTTTACAGGAGGACATCGTCTGGCAGGATGCACGCACGGGGGTTGCATGAGGGCTGTGGTTCTGAACGGTCTGCGCGAAGGGGACGTCGGGCAGGCGATCTCAGATGAGGTACGTTTCCGCCTCGAGCACGCGGGGTGGACAACGGAGGAGTTCGTCCTTCGCGACCGGAAGGTTGCCCCCTGCGTCGAGGACTTCGGTTGCTGGATTCGGAAACCCGGCCGGTGCCTCATCAAAGATGACGCTCAGGAGATAACCCGCGCGTTCCTGACCTGTGATCTGGTGGTCTTCCTTACTCCCGTCACGTTCGGGGGCTACTCGTCCGAACTCAAGAAAGTGCTTGACCGGAGCATCTGTTTCGCGCTCCCGTATTTCGAGGGAGTAGGCGGCGAAACGCACCATCCGACACGGTACGACCGGATTCCGGCCATGTTTTACGTCGGAACGGAGACCACCCCGGACGAACAGGCGGAGAGTGTTTTCCGGGAACTGGTCCGGCGCAACGCGCTCAACATGCGTCCGCGGGCGTACCGGGTCTCTTTCGTGAGAGCCGAGAAAGATGCCGTCCGCGTGGTGGAAGACGTGCTGGCTCTCGCGAACGAGGAGTATGGATCGTGACGGGGAAGCCGAGGATTCTCTTTGCGGTGGGGAGCCAGAAGCCCGCGGAAAGCAACTCACGGTCTCTGGCTGATTACCTTGCGGAGCAGCTCCGCAAGCGCGGCGTACCCTCGAAGCAGATACACATATTGCCCCTCGTACGCGGCGAAAAGAGGTGGAATGAGCTGTTTGCAGCCGTGGACGAGGCTGATTTCCTGTTCCTTGTGTTTCCGCTGTTCGTGGATAGCCAGCCGTGGTCGGTTGTGCGTTTCATGGAACTTGTCGGTGCCCACCGGCGATCGTCGAACGCCGGCCCGATGAGGGTGGCTGCTCTGGTCAACAGCGGCTTTCCCGAGGCACGCCACAACGAGCCCGCACTTGCCATCTGCCGCCAGTTCGCCGTAGAATCCAATATGTCGTGGGCCGGCGGACTGGCTCTTGGGAGCGGCCCCGTGATCGGTGGGAAGCCGCTTCCGGACGCAGGCAGAACCGTGCGGCCAGTCATGAAAGCGCTCGAAATGGTAGCGGATGCGCTGGCCGAAGGCCGGGATATCCCTGCTGAGGCAATCGCGTTGATGGCAAGACCGCTGATGCCTCACTGGGTGTATCGAAGCGTCGCGACGCTCGGATTGTGGTGGACGGCCCGCAAGAACGGCGTATCCGGGAAGCTGCGCGCGCGTCCATTTACCTCACCCGCGGAACCCTGATGGCGAATACAGGCGACACTATCCAGCCCGGTGACATCCGTTACGCGGAGGATTCGATTTGCCCGGCAGGGTGCCTCACCCCCGATGAGCAACTCATCCGGACCGTCGCCAATCGAGTTCTCGCCGCCCTTCAGGATACCGCCGACCCGGAATCCCCCAAACTGGTCCCTGTCGGCATTTCCGCACGCCACTGCCACGTCACCGAGGAGGTGCTGCAGATCCTCTACGGCCGGGGCGCGAAGCTCCATCCCTACCGCGAGTTGAGGCAACCCGGGTTCTACGCCGCGCGGGAAACCGTTACGGTGCTGGGGCCGAGGATGAGAGCGATAGAAAACGTGAGGATTCTCGGGCCAACCCGGACATACACGCAGGTGGAGCTTTCCCGCACCGACGGTTTTCTGCTCGGGCTCTCCCTTCCGATCCGTGACAGCGGCGACCTGGAGGGTACCCCCGGTGTAACACTGGTGGGCCCGGCCGGCAGTATCACACTGCCCAACGGCGCAATGAGAGCGGGACGGCACGTGCACATGTCTCCGGAAGTTGCCGCGGCATGGGGGTTGACCGACCGGCAGATCGTCCGCGCCGAGTTCGAGGGGGAGAAGGGCGTTGTGTTCTCCAACGTCCTCATCCGGGTAGGCAAGGGGCAGGTGCTTGAAATGCACCTTGATACCGACGATGGCAACGCGGCCGACCTTGTTACGGGTGACATGGTGCGTCTGTTCTGAGACATCCGCCCGCCTTATTCGTTCAACTGCGATCGCGAGTGTGCCGGGAACCTTTCCGGGCGCACCTTCAGATTTACGTTCCGGGTGCAGGCTGCGGCCCCTGTTTTCGTTCCGTGGCCGTACCCGAGCCAGTCGTTTCCAGACAAGGCGTCGCGCGCCGGTGCGTGGATAACCGAACGCCCGACGCGCCAGGAATGTAACATGCGGAAGAAAGCTCTCATAACCGGGATTACAGGACAGGACGGCGCATACCTGAGTCGGCTGTTGCTGGAAAAGGGCTACGAAGTCCACGGAATCAAGCGCCGCTCTTCGCAGTTCAACACCGCAAGAATTGACGATCTCTATCAAGATCCGCACGAGAGCGACAGGAGGTTGTTCCTTCACTACGGTGACGTAACGGACGCGCTCCACATGTTCCAGATCGTGAAAAACGTACAGCCGGACGAGATCTACAACCTTGCCGCCCAGAGCCACGTGGCCGTGTCGTTTCAGACTCCGGAATACACCGCCAACGTCGATGCAATCGGCCCCCTGCGCATACTGGAAGCAATCAGAAACGCTGATCTGGTGGGAAAAACCCGGTTCTATCAGGCATCCACCTCCGAGATGTTCGGCATGGTCCAGGAAACCCCGCAGACCGAGAAAACCCCGTTCTATCCGCGCTCGCCGTACGCCGCGGCGAAGCTGTACGCGTACTGGGTCACGGTGAATTACCGTGAGGCGTACGGCGTGTTTGCGTGTAATGGCATCCTGTTCAACCATGAATCCCCCATGCGCGGGGAAACGTTTGTGACGCGGAAAATCACGAGGGCCGTCGCACGCATAAAACACGGGCTTCAGAAATGCCTTTACCTCGGCAATCTGGACGCATTGCGGGACTGGGGCCACGCGCGTGATTTCGTCGAGGCGATGTGGCTGATGCTGCAACAGGAACGCCCCGACGATTTCGTGATTGCTACCGGCGAACAGCACTCAGTTCGCGAGTTTGTCGTTCTGGCGTTCCGCGAGGTCGGCATTGAAATCGAATGGAAAGGCAGTGGAGACAATGAGCACGCCATTGCCACCGGTCCGGTGTGCGAAGGGCGTTCTCCTGATGACAACATCGTTGTTGCCGTGGATCCCCGTTACCGCAGGCCCTCCGAAGTGGAGACTCTTCTCGGCGACGCAACGAAAGCCAGAACGCAACTTGGGTGGGTGCCGCGCACCACGTTCAACGAACTGGTGAAGGAAATGGTGGCGGGCGACGTTGAACTGGTCGAGCGTGACCTTCTGGTAAGGCGCCACGGGTACTCCACGCCGGATTACCACGAATGAGCCGCACGAAGCTCGATCACGTGCAGAGGAAGGAGGCTTGACGACATGGCGATCCACACCACGCCGCCGTTCATGCCGACGGATGCGAAAATCTACGTTCCGGGCCACCGCGGCCTTGTCGGTTCCGCGATCGTCCGTCGTCTGGAAAGCCTCGGCTATCGCAACCTGATCCTGCGCACCCGGGCCGAACTAAACCTTCTGGATGCCCGTGCGGTGGCAAGCCTTTTCGCGGAGGAGAAGCCCGAATTCGTGTTTGTCTGCGCCGCGAAAGTGGGCGGCATCATGGCAAACAACACGTATCCCGCCGAGTTTTTCTACGAAAACGTGGCGATCGAAACCGCCATAATTCACGAGGCATGGCGCAACAACGTCCGGCGCCTGCTGTTCCTCGGCTCTTCGTGTATCTATCCACGGGATTGCCCGCAGCCGATCCGCGAGGAATACCTCATGACGGGTCCGCTGGAACCGACGAATCGCGCCTATGCGGTGGCCAAGATCGCCGGTATTGAAATGTGCCGCGCGTACAACCGGCAGTACGGCACGCGGTACCTCGCCGCGATGCCGACAAACCTGTACGGGCAGGGCGACAATTACGATATCCAGACCTCGCATGTACTGCCGGCGCTCATCCGAAAAATGCATGAGGCGAAAATCCGCGGTGATGCCAGTGTCACGCTCTGGGGGACAGGGCGCCCGTACCGGGAGTTCGTGTACAGCGACGATCTGGCGGATGCGTGCGTGTTTCTGCTGAACCTCGATGACGAACGATTCGGGATGCTGCTCGGAGATGGCTCTTCAAATCCGCTGATCAACGTCGGGTGCGGGGAAGACCTTACGATCGCCGACCTTGCCGGCCTCGTGAAAGACGTGGTGGGGTTCACGGGCACCATCGTCTGGGACACGACAAAACCGGATGGTACCCCGAGAAAATTGCTTGACGTGAGCAAACTGAGCGGGTTGGGCTGGCGACCTTCCATGCCTCTGCGGGACGGAATCACCAGAGCGTACCGGCAATTCCTCGAACACGAAAACAACGCGCGCGGGCGTTCATGACGACCGCCGGCCCGTCAGCACGGGTGTGAGGGGTTGAACAACCTGTGGACTGGTACGGTATCATTAAGACGACCGTCGGTATCCTGGCGATTGTGAACCCGCTGGGAGCGGTCGGAACCTTCCTCAGCGCCACGGAAAACCTTCCGGCCGCCGCACGGCGGAAAACCGCCGACACCGCCACAGTCACCGTCACGGTAACACTCCTCGTAGCCGCGTGGGTGGGCGAAACGATCCTTCACTTCTTCGGTATCAGCATCCCCGCGTTCCGCGTCGGCGGCGGCATCCTTGTTCTCAGCATGGCAATCTCCATGCTTCACGCGCGGCCATCACCCGCCAAACAGGTTCCTGAAGAAGCGGCGGATGCAGTTGAACGGCAAGCAGTCGGGGTTGTTCCGCTGGGCATCCCTCTCATGTCAGGTCCCGGTGCGATCGCCCTTGTGATTGTGGAATCTCACCGAGCCCCGACTGTGCCGGAGCGTCTCCTCGTGAGCCTCTGCATCGTGCTGGTTGCCGTTGTGTCGTGGACGATTCTCCGCCTCGCCGGGCTGTTGGCCAAGCGCCTCACCCGCACTCACATCAACATCTCGACTCGTCTGATGGGCCTTATTCTCGCCGCCATTGCCGTGGAATTCATCGCCAGCGGCGCGCTGGTCCTCTTTCCGGGGCTGAGATAGGCCTCCTATTCCACCGCGAACGTCACACTCACCACTGCCGTCACATCCTTTTCGCGGGACGACGTATCGTTGATTCCGTAATCGCTCACCATGGTGGAGTTCCGCGGGGTGATCTGGAACACGCCCATGCGTGCGCTCCGGACTGCTCCTATCCTGGAGCCAACCGCCTGCGCGATGGTTTCCGCGCGCTTGCGGGCGTCCTGCGCGGCTTCCGCAAGCATCTCCACGCGCACGCTTGCCAGATTCGAGTACACGAACTCGGGTGGATTGGAGGAAATCGGCACGCCTTCTTTCATGAGGTCCGGCGCGTCAGCCGAAAGCCGGGTGATCCGGTCAACGTCCTCCGACTGAATCTCGAACCCCTGGAATATCTGGTATGCGAGGATGCGCCCGGTCATATGCCCGCCGGAAAGCACTTCCTGAATCTGATTCGTCTGCATCGCATGGAATGTGACCGCGCTGTCGGGGATTCCCTGCTCACGGAAGTATGCCCGAACACGTTCCGAGTAACGCTTCACGTCCCCGTACGCCTCCTGCATGGAGGGCTTCTGGGCGGAGACGCTCCCGCGCCACACCACCCGATCCGATGTAATTGCCTTCTTCGCGGAGCCGGTTACGGTGATGGTGTCTCCCGCTCGTTTCGCGCGGTTCACGGCCGCGTACCCGACGAATGACGCAATTACCAGCGCGAGTGCCAGCGCAAGCATCCCGGCGAATTGCTGAGGAAACTTCTCCGACATGGCGCCTCCTTCCTTTGGGTGAGATTGCCTACGCAGAATATAACGACGCATCCCGGACCTTCAGAACGTGGCTCGTCCCAGACCCCGGGAAAAGAAGAAGGGGCAAGGTTGAACCCGCCCCTTCTCCGCGTACCGGTTGGGTTCTTCCGGCTCAGCCCAGCCGAATGCGGATGCCTGCGATTTCCCATGGCCGGAACGAACGGCGTACCGTTCCGCCCTCCATGTTCAACCGCACGCCCCTGTTCCATTCCATCAGATCGGTGTCATACGCCTCGACAACAGGACGGTCGAACGTGATCGTCACGTCGGTTGCCGCGCCTGTGGTTTCGTACAGGTGAAGCACCCAGTCGTCGTTGTCCTCCGCCTTCTTCAGCGCCGCAAGAACGATGTTCGGCGCTCCAATTCGTATCATGCTGTGGGTGTCGGGTCGCGCACCTTCGTGTGGAATCTCGCGTGTCGTGATGATGGGCGCGTTAAGCATGTGGGCTTCGCGCACCGTGGCGGCTTCAGTCCAGTTTCCCTTGTGAGGCAGAAGCGCGTAGGTGAACTCGTGTCGCCCTTCGTCGGACTGATCCTGCGATTTGTGCGCCACGGTTGTGCGAAGAAGGGTGAGAGTCATCGTGCCGTCGGCGCGGCGGGAATGGCCGTACCGTCCGTTGTTGAGCACCGAAAGCCCCCATTGATCATTCGAGACGTCCATCCACGTCTGCGTTGCGCGGTCGTTGTCCGGAATCGGCCGCTGAACGGCGCCCCACGGCACTTCGCACGTCCACGGAGCATCAGCCGGCAGCGCAACCGGAATGAGCGCCTTCATCGTGAAATTGGCCTCGTGGCAATCGATGGTGGTATGGACTTCCACGCGCGGACTGGTACGGGTGATGCGGAACTCCTGCACGAATGTCGAACGATGCCAGGTCGTTGTCACGCGGATTGCCGCACGCACGTCGCCGTCTTCGACCACTTCGGTCCGTACGGTCTGATTCATCCAGCGAACCGGGCCTTCCGGGCACAGATGCCACGGATTCCCTACGTCGCCCTGTCCTTCAATCGCACAGGCTTCCTTTCCGTCCGGGAGCACGTTCCGGTTCAGCCGCTTATCGAACAACTTCGATACCCAGCCCGTTCGCGGGTTGATCGTTACGCGAACAAAGTCGTTGTCCAGCGTCAGTCGGTCCGCGCCCACCATTGATGAGAACACTCGTTCATCATGGTGCGCGGGGTGGAGCCAGACCGTTTTGTACCCGATGGCCGGAATCCCATCCGGCTGGACGAGAAGGCGGAAGTTCTTGTTCGTCTTGTCGAATGTGCCGATATCGGTGGAAAGGGTCTGCGCCGGAACCGGCCTCCCGTTCCCGTCGCGGACTTCGAAGCCGTCGCAGTAGCTGTGCGGCTCGGTGAGCAGGATCTCCGCCGGGTCATTTCGGTCCCACCCGAGCGTGTTGAAGAGCACGACGGGGATACCATCCCCTTTGGTATTGATCGTAGAGGCGAGCACGTTTGCCACGGCGTTCGTTCCGATGGAGCAAATGCTGTCCACCTCGTCGTAGCGCTTGTACGCCTCCTCGTAGGCTTCAAAGATGGCCGTCCCCGGGAAGATGTCGTGCATCTGGTTGAAAAGCGTCAGGCGCCACGCCCGCGCGGCATGTTTGGTCGGATAAATCCCGCCGTCGCGCATTGCAAGCGTCGCCATCGCCTCCAGCGTACGCAGCCCCCATTCCGAACGACGGTTGCGCAACTTCACCTCTGCGAAGGTGCTGTACGCCCCCACGTTGTTGTGCCGGTGGTCCGTTGTGCTGATAAACTCGCCCTGCACCACGCGCAAGCCGTCCGCGGCGGTGTCGAAAGAAGAAAAGAACCGGTGCGGCGTGGAAAACTCGATTTTCGGAAACGCCGCGAGCGCGCGCAGGTTCTCAATGCCCTGCGGACTTCCCGGCCACGGCGGAGTAAGGTCGTCCCCGTCCAGCAGCATGCACGCCGGAATGGTCGTCGCCTTCATGTGCTCGCACACGTTGCGGATGACTTTGTCCTGTTCGATCATCTGCGCGGAATCATAGTGGCTGGTCATGTAGTGCGCGAACACGCGGGTCCCGTCCAGGCCCTCCCACAGAAACTGCCCCCCGTGCGGCGCCTGATACCAGTTCCCGAACACGAACGCGTTGATTCCGCACAGCTTCCAGATCTGCGGCAGAGTGTTGGCGTGGCCGGAGAAGTTGTCGGGTGCCCAGTGCAGCGAAATCTCCTTGCCAAAGCGCTGTTTGAAGTACCGTTTCGTGTACAGCAGGTGCCGCACCCAGCTTTCGCCCCCCGGCATGAAGCTTTCCGGTTCGCTGAACGTTGCTCCCGGAATATCCCATCGACCTTCTTTCACGCGACGGGCAATCGCCTTTTCGGTGGCCGAATCCTCCAGATGCACGTACATCGGTGGCTGATCCTGCGCGAACGTGTAGGCAGGGTCGACCTCCATGATTCGCAGCGCCTGATCAAACAGCGCGCGCGCGATTCGCTTTGTCTCAGAGAAATCCCATCCCCAGGAGAGATCCACGTGCGAGTGCGGGACGATGTGCACTGTGTACTGCTTCGCCAGCGGATCCAGTTGCCTGAGCAGCTCGTTCGCCTCCACGACTTGCGCCAAAAACACGTCTGGCGCAGCATCGGGGTCCACCGCCGCAACGTACCGCGCCAGAACATCGTTGATCGCCGCCGCGTTCCCGGGTTGCGCCGCGCGCCATTGCATCACGAAATCAAGGCTGCGTCGAAGTGTTTTCACCTGCCGCAACCGGGGTGATTGGAACAGGATCAGCTTCAGCATCTCGCTCGAAAGCCCGCCCTCCTCCGATTTCACGGCAATCTTGAGCCCGTTCGCCATGAGAGCAGGCACCGGGAGGCTGATCGTTGGCTCGAACCCCTCGCCAAGTTTCATTCCGTTCACCCAGACCGTCAGGTGCCCTCCGATTACGAATCTTCCGCTGATTGGCTCGGAAAGCAGGGGAGACGCGGGAACGGAAGCCCGCAACCACGCGGTGGCCCAGCGTTTCGTTGCCAGATGCCGCCACCCCTCGTCCCACGCCGAATCATCATATTCCGGCGATTCCGCGCCGCGCGCCTCTCCGATGATCGCTTTCCACGTCACCGGCAGTTCATTTGCCTTGAGTAGCTCCAGAATTCGGGTAAGGCGGTCTTCCATGTGGGTTCTCCGGAAATTCGGGGTCTGTGTGGGTGGCCAAATCGTTGCAGACGTAACATAAATGCGCGATCTCTGCGGAACAACGCTCAGCGGGCGAGACGACGGCGAACCCCCGGAACAAAAAAGAGGAGCGGGCACACATCTGCGCCCGCTCCCGCCTGTCCGAAAGCATCGTTCTCTACGCGTTCTCAGTTCGGTATTGTCACGCCGATGAACAGCGTGCTGTTGTCCCGTTTGACGAGGAGCAGCACCGAGTCCCCCGCTTTCACCGCGGCGATCTTCCGCTCGAATTCCTGCACGTTCGCCACGGGCTGCAGGTTGACCTCCTGAATGATGTCCCCCTGGCGCAGGCCGCGGCTGGCCGCGGGGCTGTCCGGGTCCACCGCCGTTACGAGAACACCAGTTTGGGCTTCTCCGCCGCGCCGCCCTGTCGCTTCCGATGCGTTTGTCACGGTGAGCCCCAGTCTGGACACCGCTCCGGTGCGTGATGACGAGCTGGTCCGCTCGCTGGGGAGCTGGAACTCCGCGGGCAATTCATCAAGCGTCGCGGTTACAGTCCGCTCTCTGCCTTCCCGCCACAACCCGAGTCGGACCTGTTGGCCGGGAGGCGTGCTGGCGATGCGGAGACGGAGATCGTTCATGTCTTTCACTGCTGTCCCGTTGATCGTTCTGATTACGTCGCCGCGCTGAATTCCGGCGCGCGCAGCAGGGCCGCCGGAAGTGACATCACCCACCAGTGCGCCGTGCCGGTCCGGCAGATTGAGGCTGTTCTGAATCTCTGGCGTAATCTGCTGAATCTGGACGCCCAGATATCCACGCGAAACACGGCCGTTTTCCACCAGCTGCCGGGCAATATCCCGAACCAGATTGATCGGTATGGCAAACCCCACGCCGGAATTGCTGCCGCTGGTGGAACTGATTGCCGTATTGATCCCGATCAACCGTCCGCGCAGATCCACCAGTGCGCCGCCGGAGTTGCCCGGATTGATTGCCGCATCGGTCTGGATGAAGCTTTCGAAACCGGTATACCCGCTGCGATTGTCACTGTCCACGATCCCGATATTGCGCCCCAGCGCGCTGACGATTCCGGTGGTCACCGTATGTCGCAGGGCTTCCCCGAACGGACTCCCGATCGCCACCACCCAGTGCCCGATTTTGATGCTGTCGCTGTTTCCCAGCTCCAGCGTCGGGAGGTTCGTCAAATCAACCTTGATCACCGCAACATCAGTCCGTGGGTCAGTGCCGACCACCCGTGCGTTCGTCTCTACCCCGTCGTCTCCGATAACCACCGTCAGTTTATCCGCGCCCTGAATCACATGGTTGTTGGTGACGATGTACCCGTCCGAACTGACGATCACGCCGCTGCCAAGCCCTTCACGGCGAAAACTCTGGTCCGGTATCTGCGGGAAAAGATCGCGCGGGAAAAAATCCGGCAGGTTCGGAATGACGTTCTGGGAAGCTTTGACGGTCGTTTCGCTCTTGATCATTACGACCGCCGGTATCGCCCGTTCGGCGGCCCAGTTGAACGCCTCACCCAGTGCCATCGCCGTTGCCGTGGAAGGTGGTGGCGGCGTGCGAGGGCTTGATGGCGGCGCGAACAACCGCGTCTGAGCGTGCGCTTCAAATGGAGAAAACGGCGTGTGAGTAAAAAGTGACCCCGAAGCAAGGATCAATCCGATGAACGTGCCTACACCGATGAACGAAACAGCCCAGAGGACTCTTCGCCCCTTCATGGTGGTATCCTTCCTTTTTTGCGAAAGACCAGGGAACGTGAGATGGTTCATCTTACTACTAAGTGTACGACCGGAACACGCGATTCAAAATGTGGAACGCGTGCCCCGGGGGCGCGGTTCCTTGAACACCCCGCCGACGTGCGTACAGCGCTTGACGATTCTTCGCGCAACCGCTATACTAGGTAGTACGCGAGCGTAACTCAGCTGGTAGAGTTCCAGCTTCCCAAGCTGGCTGTCGCGGGTTCGAATCCCGTCGCTCGCTCCATTCGTTCCATTCCGCATCGGATCAACGATGCGTTTGCATATGCCGCCGCCTCGCAGGAGCCGGCGGTTTTTTTGTGAATTGTCCCGACCCCGCCGCTGCGCTACATTCCATAGGCAGCACCTCTTCTTTCGGCACACTCCGTGGAGGTATTCATGCCGGCTTCACGCCACACCTGGTTACGCGCGTATCACACGGATAACCCCTTCGACCGATCGCTGACGCGTCCCCTCACCATCGTCGCGAGTGAGGATATCGAAGTAACGTGGCAGCCGCCCGGCAGCGCGGAACCGAAGGCGGTTCTCTCGTGCAGCCGCTACGATTTCATCTTCCCCTACCGGACAATCGAAAACGAAGAACGCATAGGTCGTGGCCGCATTTTCCTTCCGCCATCCTGCGAAACTTCCCCGAAGCCTCGCAGCGTGCCGCTTGTGCTGAGCATTCATTACGAGGGCGATCAGGGATGGGCGTCGGGTTTCCTCGCCCAGGGGTGGGCCTGCATGACTCCCATAGCTCTGGGACCAGACCACGGAGGCAACCTCGCCGGCGAAGGAATGGACCACACGCTCGCCATGGCGCAGCTCGTGCGCCGTCTCGGGTTTGTGGACCTCCAGCGAATCGGGTGGACGGGGGGGTCTGCGGGCGGCTTCCAGTGCCTCATGGCGATGGAATCGCTGTGGCCGGTGGCGTGCGCAAACGCCGACGTTCCAGTTGTTGACCTTTATTACAACATCAGGTATCTCGGCACGATGGAGCGGTACAACCGCGGCATAACGGACCCCGCCGCGCTTGTGATACCGGTCATTCACGCGGTTCAGTCCATCGTCGAAAAAACGGAAGGATATCTGAGGGACGACGTGGAGGCGTACTGGCGGCATTCCGTACCGGTCGGTGCGGCACTCATCAGGTCCCCGCTGATCATCCACAGTGCGACCGGTGACCTCCTTTGTCCGGTTGCGCAGGTCGGCGACGACTTCTACCGCCCGCCGAAGCGGAGCGACTTCCCACCGGGCTGGAACATGGAATATCGCAAGTATGCGAATCCACTCGCGCTGGACAAGCCGCTGATCGAATGGTTTTCGCCGGAACACGTGGAACAGGTTACCGTGGCAATCCCGGAATCCGCCCCACGTGTGGACCGCATCCCCGTCCCACCTAACCGGCCGGCGCCTCCGCCCCCGCCACCGCCTTACACACTCGTGAAGCCGTTCAGCCGAACCAACCTCATTACCGTGTTGATCCAGGATGAAGGCAACCCGACTCCCCTGTGCGCGCATTCGAAGTACGCCGTCTGGATGGACCCACTGCCCTATTTCCAGTACCACTTCGCGCGGGGATACGTTCCTGCGGAGCACCTCACTCCCGAAGTGCTGACAAGGGTTCTGGGTCGTTTCTCAACCGCCGTACCGCAGAACGCGACACTCCCGCCCATTCGCCGTTTGCACGAGTATTTCGACCGCTGGGAGGCGCTGCTCGCGCTGGAAACGTTCGCCGGAACCCCGCCTCGCGAGGAAAATGTCAGCACTCTCCGCAGGCTGTATTCGGAGCTTCCACCGGTTGCGAGGGCTCTGGACGTGCAACAGGACGGCATTGTCGCTCAGTTTGCCGAAAACCCGGTCGCAGGCCTCCTTTTCCATCAGGCGGTTGAGTTGCGGAAAACTGGCGAAACCTCCGAAGCAGAAGCGAAAGAATCCCACCTCAAAAGGGAGTACGGTTCTTCCGCTTTCGCAAAACTCCGGACGGAGTAAGGGTTTCTCCGGTGGACCGGGTGCAGGGGTCTCCCCGGGCGAAAGCCACGCCGCGAGATGCGGAACCGGCGGTGGAGATCCGGGAGCTCGTAAAGCACTACGGCGCGACCCCGGTTCTTCGAGGAATCAATCTCACCATCGCCGCCGGTACGTCCGTCGCCCTGTTCGGCCCGAACGGTGCAGGGAAATCAACCCTCCTCAATCTCATTGCCACCCTCGCCCGGCCTACGTCTGGCGCAATACGAGTGTGTGGATACGATTCCGTGGAGGACGGTCCGCGCGCTCGCGGATGTGCAGGCATGCTCTCCCATGCCCCGTGGGTGTACGACCGGATGTCCGTGCGGGATAACGTGCGTTTTTTCGCGAAACTGAGAGGAACCACTCTCAGCGATGCCGAAATTCTGGACGCGCTGGCGGATATGGACTTGGATGACGTTGCCGACGTTGATGCGGGAACCCTCTCCCGCGGCATGAAGCAACGGCTCGGAATCGTGCGAGCCTTTCTCGGCGCCCCTGCCCTTCTCCTTATGGATGAACCGTTCACCGGCCTCGACCGAAAGTCCGCCGGCCTTCTCTGCGATCACATGGTCCGGTTCCGCGAAGCGGGGGGAACAATCCTCACTGTGACGCACGCAATCAGCGAAGGCTGGCGGATTGCCGACCGCGCTCTGGTGCTCCACCGGGGAAGGCTGGTGCAGGATGTCTCGGTCACGTCGGATGGGTTGGAGTCATTTGCGGCTCAGTACGACGACCGCATGCGGGGAGAAGACAACTGATGCGGGTGTTCTGGGCGATTCTGTGGAAAGACATTCGCTACGAACTTCGAAGGCGCGAACTCGTCGCCGTCATGACGGTGTTCGCGCTGCTTGTCGTCGTGATATTCGCCTTCGCGATCGGTGTACGCTCCGATTCGCCGGCTTCGATGGCTGCCGCCGTCCTCTGGGTGGCAACCTCGTTCGCCGGTACGCTCGGCCTGAACCGGTCCCTTGCCCTTGAGCGCGACGAGCAGTGCCTCAAAGCCCTGTTGATGAGCCCGGCGGACAGAAGCTGGGTGTTTCTTGCCAAAGCAACCGGCAACCTGGTATTCCTTCTGGCAGCCCAGGTGATTCTTACTCCCCTCGTTATCGTGCTGTTCGGGGTTGAAGATACGGGTCACTGGTCGCTGCTCGGCGTCACGCTTCTGCTGGGGTCAGCAGGGTTTGTCGGAGTAGGCACCCTGTTCGCCACGATGGCCACGAGCACGCGCATGCGGGATTGGCTTCTCCCGATCCTCCTGTTTCCCGTCGAGGTTCCGGTGCTCATCGCCGCGGTGAAGGCGACCGCACATGTGTTTTCCACCGCGCCGCCCGGGGAGTCCACCATCTGGATCGCCATACTTGCGGCCTTCGATCTCATTTTCGTCTCAATGTCCATTCTCTCGTTCGGGTTTGTGGTCGAGGAATGAGTGACTGTCGAGGTGATTACGCGCATGAATGAGCGGAATGGCACATCAGGCGTTACGTTGGTCGTCGGAGCGGGCCTTGCGGGGCTGACCGCAGCGTACCGCTGGCGTCAGCGCGGTGAGGACGTCGTCCTGGTCGAAAAAGCTCCGTACGTGGGCGGCATGGCGCGGTCGCACTACCGGAACGGGTTCACCTTTGATTTCGGTCCGCATTTCATCATCGAGAAAACGCCCCTGCTCGATGAGCTCTTCGCCCCGGACGAACTGGTCGCATTCGGCCCCGAAATCCACATGGTGCTCGGAGGCCGGTGGATTCGGTATCCGTTCACACCCTCCTCCATGCTGAAAGTGCCGCTGGGCGTGCAGATGGACTTCCTGCGGACGCGCGCTTTGGGACCCCGACCCGGGGTGGATTACGGCCCGCCGGACTCCTTCCGGCGAAACATGAGCCGCCAGTTCGGGCGCGGGCTGTACGACTTCTTCTTCCGCCCGTACCTGACGAAGAAGTTCGGCGGGTGGGATATCAGCGATGTTGTTCACAGTGACTGGTGGGCGATGGCAACCCATACCCGCGGCGTGGTCACGCGCTTCGCACCGCCTGCGCCGCAGACCGGGCATGCGGTGGGCGCCCTCCGGAAGCTTGCGCGGCTGACGAAAGAACTCCCGTACGTGTTCAGGAAACTGGCCCTGTGGTACCCCAAAGCCGGGTTTGGGGAGATACCGAAGCGCATCGCCGAGCAGTTCATTCACAACGGCGGAGTGATTCGCCTGAATTGCCAGATTTCCCAGATTCGCCGGACCGAGAACCGTATCACCGGCGTGGTAGTGGACGGAGAGGAAATCCCGGTGCGGCGCCTTATCTGGACGGCATCTCCCAATCTGCTTGCGCGTATGCTCGGAACCTCATCTCTCGACATGCCGACATTGCATTCGATCATCTATTTCATCAGCACCGATCGCCGGTACCGCCGGCGTGGCACTGAAGTAAGGCCGGTTGACCCTGAATTCGCGTTCTACCGCGCCTATTTTCCGGAAACCATCTGGGAAGGTCTTACACCCGGCGGCAGAAGCGCGGTGGTTGCCGAAGTCGGAACCACGAATCGTGACGATCTCGCAAAAGCGGGCGAAAAGTATGGAGCCATAATCGACACCTGCGTGGCTCTGGGGCTGTTTCCCCGCAACGCGGTAACCGACATTTTCCACGATGTGCAACCCGATTGCTACCCGGTGTATCCACTCGATTACGAAACTCACCTTCAGAAGTACTATTCGGAGCTTACACCGATCCAGAATCTCCTGCTTGCCGGCCGCAACGCGCGGTTCCAGTACTACAACTCTCATCAGGTCATCCGTGACGGAGAACGCACGGTCGAGGACGTGCTGTTCTGATTTCCACTGCTTCGATACGTTGGCCGCGTACGCGATCTCACTGCACATGGATCATTTTTCGCGTATTCCCCTGGGGTCGAAACCCGAGGTTTCGGTATATTAAGAGAGCATCAATTCCACAAGCTGAAATCCGATATCCCGGCGTGTGTCCGCAGTTCCGCGCGCGAGGCCCGGAACCAGGCGCGGCCGCGTCCGCCGATCATGTTCCCCGCGAGGAATCGCGGGGTTGACATACGGAGCACATTCGTCCTTGAGTGCAGCATCCATGGAAGAGCCCGGCTCTTCCACACTTGAAGCCGCCAGCCGAACTTCCCCTGACGACATCATCGACCCCAGACACGAGAAGCGCAACTACTGGCTCACCGTCATCAACGGCATTATGACGGGAGGGCCAAGCACCCTGTTCGATCCGAACACGGTTGTCGCTGCGTTCATCATCCACCTCAGCGGCTCTCAGGCTCTCGTCGGTCTGGTAAGCGGACTGGTCATGCTGGGCCATGTCTGGCCGCAGCTTTTCGTTGCCAACTGGATCGAACCGAAACCGAAAAAGCTGTTTGTGTACCACATCTCAACGGTGTTGCGCCTTGCCAGCCTCACTACCCTTGGCGTGCTCATCTGGGTCTTCCGTGATGACCTGCCGGGGTGGTTCGTCTACGCCATGATCGGCCTGTTGTTTGCCTTCTGGTCTGCGGGTGGGTTCAGTGCCGTCGCCTGGTATGATATCCTGAGCAAGACGGTGTACAGCTACAAACGGCCTGTTCTTTTTGCCTGGAGGCAGACCGGCGCCGGTATCATCGCCCTGCTCGCCGGCGGCGTGATTACATGGGCGCTCAGCCCCCGCTCAGGACTGCGCTACCCGCTGAATTACCTCTTCCTCCTTTCGCTCATGACCGTCCTCATCGCCATCGGAATCCTCTGCTTCAACCTGGTGGTGGAACCCGCCGAAACGCATGCGATCAAAAAACGCCGGCCATTCAGAGAGTATCTGAGACTGGGGCCGCAGATCATGCGCGAGGACCACAATTACCGACGCCTGTTCTGGGGGCAGATCACCTTTTCCCTCGCCGTCATGAACACCCCGTTTCTGGTGCCGTTCCTCATCAAAGATATCCGCGTGGATGACAGCATCATCGGCATGCTCATGGTGGTGGCCGCAATCGCGGACCTCCTAATCAACGTGTACTGGGGTCAGCTCGGTTCGCGAAAAGGCAACCGTGCAGTCCTCGTTCTTGGGAGCAAGCTTTCCGCCTTTTCCCCGGCGCTCGCGCTTGGTGCGGTCCTGTTGCCCCGGTTCGCGCTTTTCGGCGTTGACATCAGAATCATTCTTGTTGCGCTGTCACTGGTGATGTCCCGCATCGCTGGCAGCGGGCTCGGCGTGGGAAGGATGAACTATCTCCTCGACGTTGCTCCGCTGGGGATGCGGCCTTCATACATGGGGTTCATGAACACGTTCTCCGCCGTCTCGATGATCATTCCAATGACCGCCGGCAGCGCGATTCAACTGGTCGGGTACTGGCCGGTATTTGCCCTCGCAGTCATATTCGGTATCGTTTGCGTCAGAGTCACCACGAATCTGGACGACGTGAAATTCACATCGCACCCGAACGGGTACCGCCCGGAAGAAAGCTGAATTGCGTTCCGTGATGTGCTGACTCCCGTATGGAGTCTTCAGGCCCGAGAGCATCAGGAAAGGAAAGAACCATGGCGAAAATCAAAGTGCTCCAGTTCGCGGGTGGCGAAATCCACGACTGGAAGGGTGTGGGCGACGAAGTTGAAGCCACCCTCAAAGAAGACAGCGAATTTGAAGTGACGCGCGTGAACGAGGATCTCAACGTGTTCACCACCGACCTCAGCGCGTACGATGTCGTGGTATTCCACTACACGGTGGGAAGCATCACCGACGCGCAGCGGGATGGGCTGTTCAACTTCGTGAAAAGCGGCAAAGGATTCGTCGGAATCCACTCGGCCGCCGATTCCTTCCGTGATTCGCCGGAGTTCCGGGATTTCATCGGCGGATACTTCGTTACCCACCCGCGCTACCGCAGCTATCAGGTGAGCGTTCTCGATGACAAGCATCCGATCACCGAGGGGTTGGACGAATTCGTCGTGACGGACGAGCAGTACATCACGGATTACGATCCCCGTGTGAATGTGCTGGCTACCGGCCTGTACAAGGGCAAGGCGTACCCGGTGATCTGGACGAAGTCGTTCGGCAAGGGCAAAATCTGTTACAACGCCCTCGGCCACGACGCCAACGCCTGCAAAAACATGTACTTCAAGCTCACGCTCGTTCGCGGAGTGAAATGGGCTGCCACTACGGCGTGATCCACACCTTTGACCGAGATCAGCGGGACGGGCCACGAGGCCTGTCCCGTTTTTCTGTTATCTGTCCGATCCCGCGTGCACAGGAAACGGCCGTAGCACGGGCATCTTGCCCGTGCCGGACGCTGCCGTGGCAGTTCCAGGAGGTCGTGTTTCTGGATTCCCGCCTTCGCGGGAATGACCGCTTTGTCTCGGGCCACTTTCCGGCATTGCAGCAGCGCCCTCCGCGCGTCGTTTTGCGCCGCGAGTTACCCGGGCGCTCATTTCGGCAGCTCGCGCGGTGCTCCCGGCGTCGTGCGCATTGTACACCCACCCCGGATGAACAAATTACCCGCTTTCTCCATCTTACTAGGAGGAAGGGAGAGGTGATGTGCGGTGTAGGGTAACTGAGGCAGGGACGAACGCCGACCGCTCCCACACCCCGCAAACCCCAAAGCCTGCGCGGTCCCTGAGCTTGTCGAAAGGCGCGCGGAACATTCTGTAGCAACACGACAACAAAAAGAGCGGGGTCTGCGCCCCGCTCTTTTACGTTCTCGATTTGTGACTCGATCGTCAGACTGCCGGTTGGCTGCCCACTCGCCTCATCATCCGCTCATAGGTTTCCCACCGGGCGAGCACCGCATTCACGTACCGCGCGGTTTCTGAGCCGCGGAAATACCCCGACGACGCACGCCGGTAGAAGCGCTGGTGGGCCAGAAGCTCCATTGCCGCTTCCACGTTCCCGCGCCAGCGGTTCGGGTCACGGCCGATTTCGGCCGCCAGCTTGCGTGCGTCTTCCACGTGCCCCAGTCCAACGTTATACGCAGCGAGACCGAACGCGATCGCGTCCCGTTTCTCCAGCGATCCGAACTGCGCGATCTGGTCCCGGAGGTACCTCGTGCCGGCGTGGATGTTCTGCACCGGGTCCAGAACGTCAGCCACCCCGAGCGATGCTGCGGTCTCCGGCATGATCTGCATCAGCCCGACAGCACCCATCGGGCTTTCCATGTCGTGGGCGAACCCCGATTCCTCATACGCCACCGCAGCCACCAGAAGCCAGTCCAACCCAGCCTCTTCCGCCGCGAGTTTCATCGTACGGTCATACGGGGATATTTGCCCTTCGCGAAGGAATCGGGCGCTCGCAGCACGGTAACGGGCGGCGCGCTCGCCCTTGTCGAAATACTTCGCGCGGAGGGTGGCGGTGATTCCCGAGGACTGAACTCTGCTCATGAAGACGTCCACCGCATCGCGGAGTTGGTTGGCGCTCGGGCGGACATACCAGCCGACAGGCTCGTTCTGGCCTATCCGGGGACCGATGGTGATGTTCTGGTGGTAGCTCCGTTCGATCTTCGCCAATGGCCACGGCGCGATGACGGCTTCCACTTCGCCTTTCGAAAGCGCCGCAAGGAGCATCTCGTAATCCCACCCGGACGGCGCCGGTGCAATTGTAACTGCACCACCGAGCTGCGTGTTCAGGTCTATCAGCGCGTAATATCCTGGCCCGCTCGGAATCGCGTGCACGGTGCGTCCCGCAAGCTCATCAAGAGAAGCAACAGCAGCGCTGCCGCGGGTAACCACCACGAAGTACGAACTATCGTACGGCAGGCACCGGAGCGCCACAGGGTGGTTCGGAACAGCGGTCAAAAGGCCCGGCGCGATGATGTCGCCTTTCCCTTCCATAAGCCAGGGAATCATGTCTTCCGGGGTCGGGGGGATCACCATCTGAAGGTGGACGTCCAGCATGTCGGCAAACTGGCGCGCCAGTTCGTATTCGAGACCCCGCTCATCACCGCGGAAAAGGAAGTAGCTTGATGCGGAATGCTGGGTGATAACGCGCAACGTATCACGTTTCTGAATATCTGGAAGGTCCTCACGCACCGTGGTTGCAAGGGATGCGTCTTCCATTCTCGGCAGGGAGGGCATATTCACCCACGCCGAAGCCTGGAACAACGTGAAAATCATGATGATAAACCAATAAAAATACATATGTTAAGCGTTCCTTTCGTTACTACTGCGCAAGCAGAGCGACACGAATTACGCGCAGTATCATAAGCAAGAGCCATGCCACGGCATTTTGGGGAGAGCAGCTAAGTTCCTGGCGAAAAGTGGTGCCAGACGAGGCAAAAACTTCGCCGTACCGCGAAAGAAATCGGATGCATTTCCGCGCACTTAGCGCTTCTGTGGCCGGAAAGGTCCAGAAGGCTCCCGGAGCGGAATCGTGCAGATTCTGCACGGTTCCGCCACCCTTTCACCTGCGTGATGTCGCTTGAGTGATGCCGCGCGCGTGGGCCCGCCTGTCATCGGCTTGGTGCGACAACCGGCCGGCCAGAGGAAAGGCTGCGGGAGCGGCACTGGCGCCTTTCGGTTCTTGTGGGAGTTGAGACGCGTGAACGGATGCCCTCGTTCCATGCTCTCAGGACCGGACGTTCATAACACGTTTTCCCCTATTTCACTTGCGACACTCCCATCGCGAAGGGCAGCCGTATTTGCCGCCCCGAATACATGCCCGTACATTATAAAGTCTGGAAAATGTTTCGGGGTGTACGCGTTGCGGACCGCGAATCAACGGAGCTGCCGGAATGGAATCCGCACAGGACCTGCACGCTCGAATCAAGCTCGCCGTGGACCACGTCCGGGAGGAAATAGCGGACGCGGCGGTGAAATCCGGGCGCTCTCCCGATGAGATCGCGCTGCTCGCGGTTACGAAAACGCGGTCGCCGGCGGAGGTTAACGCCGCGATCGGGGCAGGCGTGACGCTTCTCGGCGAGAACCGTGTGCAGGAAGCGGAAGCCAAGATCCCGTATGTCGCAGGCGGAGCGGAGTGGCATCTGATCGGGCACCTGCAGACCAACAAGGCGCGGCTGGCGGCGAGGCTTTTTCGGATGGTGCAATCAGTTGACAGTGTCCGCCTCGCGGAGAAACTGAACGACGCGGTGGAGTCCGGGCGTTCTCTCGACGTCCTTGTCGAGGTGAACGTATCCAACGAAGCGTCCAAATTCGGCGTGGCTCCTGGATCCGTCGGGGAACTGGTGGAAAAACTGGTCGAGTTGCCCGCGCTTCGCGTTCGCGGCTTCATGACGATAGGTGCGTTCGTGGACGACGAAAGGCTCGTACGTCGCGGGTTCCGATTGTTGCGCGAGATTTTTGATAATACCCGCCGACAGCTCCGGTCAGGTCACGTGGATGTCCTCTCCATGGGTATGACCGGGGATTTTCGGTGGGCGATTGCGGAAGGCAGCACGATGGTGCGGATTGGAACGGCTCTGTTCGGCCAGCGGACGCAAAGGGGCGCGTGATGTTTCAGTGGCAGTTCTTCCTCAATGGAGTGCTCAGGCTTCTCATTTCGTTGCTGAACATCTACAGCATCATCATCATCGTGCGTGTCGTCGCGAGCTGGCTCGGCGCAGACCCGTACAACGCGATCATGAACTTCCTTTCACGCATCACAGACCCTTTCTTCGAGGCGATAAGGCGGCGTCTGCCCTCAGCGATGTGGAACACGGGACTGGATTTTTCCCCGCTGATTGCGGTGCTTTTGATTCAGGTCGTCACGCTTCTGCTGGAGTCAATTCGTTTCTGAGCCACCGCATCGGCACATGGGCTGGAGGAAAGCAGCGATGAACATAACACCGCTCGACATTCGACGGAACGAGTTCACGCGTGCGCTGCGCGGGTACAACCGCGAGGAGGTGGACAGCTTCCTCGTCATGGTTGCCGACGAGGTCGAAAGCCTCATAAGCGAATATCGGGACCTCAGCCGAAAGCTCGAGGAGCAGGAAAAACAGCTTGAAAACTTCCGCATGATCGAGCGGACGCTTATGGAAACGCTGATTACTGCCCAGCGCACGTCAGACAACATGCGCGAGACAACGCAGCGCGAATGTGATGCGATCAAACGGGAAGCGGAACTGAAAGCGCAGGAAACCATCGAAAAAGCCCGCCTTGAAGCGGAGCGGCTTGCCATGGAAGCACGGCAGCGGGCGCACAACGTTCTCGAGGATGCGCGCACCAAAGCGCATAACGCAATCGAGGCCGCACTCAAGCAATCAGACGAGATTTATCAGGCAGCCAGAGAAGAAGCAATGGAAATCCAGACTGCCACGAAAGTTATGATAGAACGGCGGGATTCGTTCATCCTTCAGATGAGGGCATTCCTCGGCGGACAGTTGGAGGCGCTGGACCGGTTCGGGCACGAGGAGCTGGCTGCCCCTCCCGCAGTGCAGGAACACGAAGTTCCGATCATCACCGAAGAGGAAGCCGCGGCAATTGCGGCGCTCGACAAGGAACTGAGCGCATTTGCGGCCGCGACGGCCCCGCCCGAAGAATCTATTCCCGTATCGGAACCACCCGTTCGCGAGGAAGCTCCGGCCGAGGAACCGCCCGAAGACGGAGCAGAAGTCCTTGTGGGGCGGCAGCTACCCCGCTCGCGGGAGGCCTGAGAAGAATGCGACGTGACGCCGGGCCGGTGCACCGTGTCACGGTGCATGTGCAACCCCGGGCATCGAAGAACACCGTGGGGGAAACGGATGCCGCGGGACGGCTCAGAGTGGCGGTTACGGCGGCGCCGGCGGATGGCCAGGCGAACGAGGCGGTTATCGCTCTTCTTGCGGATCACTTCCGCGTACCGCGAGGCGCCATAACGTTGGAGCGCGGGAAGACCGCGCGTACGAAGATTTTCGCACTCAGAGGCGCGCAAATCAGCACGCCGGCACATGACGGGAATGCAACATGAACACGCCAGAACCGAAACTGTCAGAGCAGATACGTGAGGCCCTTGCCGTCGTTCAGGCGCGTTCCTCCCTGAAACCATCGGTCGGCATCATTCTTGGCACCGGCCTCGGGCAACTTGCGGACGAGATCGCCGTGGAAACGGTGATTCCGTACGGCGAGATTCCTCACATGCCGCTTTCGACGGTGGAGACTCACGCGGGCAGGCTTCTGATCGGGCACCTCGGCGGGAAACCGGTGGTGGCCATGCAGGGGCGCTTCCATTACTACGAAGGCTACACGATGAAACAGGTGACGTTCCCCGTCCGCCTCATGCGGGCGATGGGAGCCGATACCCTGCTCGTATCCAATGCGTGTGGAGGTATGAACCCCGCATGGGAACCCGGTGATATCATGATCATGACCGACCACATCAACCTTCTGGGGGATAACCCGCTTATCGGGCCCAATGACGATTCCCTCGGCCCCCGTTTCCCGGATATGTCGGAACCGTACAGCCGCGAACTGATCGAACTGTGCCGAGCAATCGCGCGGGAACACGGCATACCGGTTCGCGCCGGGGTGTACGTCGCAGTCCCCGGTCCCAATCTGGAAACGCGGGCGGAATACACGTTCCTGCGGAAAATCGGGGCTGATGTCGTCGGCATGTCCACGGTTCCGGAAGTCATCGTGGCGATCCACGGCGGCATGCGTGTCCTTGGCCTGTCGGTCATTACCGATCGTTGCCTGCCGGATTCACTCGAGCCCGCGACCATCGAACAGATCATCGCCATGGCGAACAAAGCACAACCCGGTCTCACCACACTCATGCGTGGCGTGGTGGAAAGACTGTAATCCGGAACCGCATTGGGAGCGCCCGGGATCGGGGCGACGCCGCTTCGAAGGGACCGTGGGCCTCAGCCACAGGTCCTCACCGGGTTAGGTTCCGCGCGTTCCGCTTGGATCATCCTGTATCACAGATTTGTGGAGAAAGACGAAAGAACTCATGTATCGTGACGTACCCCCGACATTCTCGCTGCCAGAACTGGAACGCCGCATTCTCGCATTCTGGAAGGAACACGACACCTTCAACAAGCTCCGCCGGAAGAACGAGAACGGTCCCCGCTGGTCATTCATAGATGGCCCTATCACCGCAAACAACCTGATGGGTGTGCACCACGCGTGGGGGCGCACGTATAAGGACGCCTATCAGCGCTACCACTCCATGCTCGGGCAGCACCTGCGCTACCAGAACGGCTTCGATTGCCAGGGGCTGTGGGTTGAGGTTGAAGTCGAGAAGGAACTCGGATTCAAGTCCAAACGCGATATCGAGGAGTACGGCATCGACAGGTTTGTCGAAGCGTGCAAGGCCCGCGTGATCAAGTTCTCGAAACGGCAGACGGAGCAGTCCATCCGGCTCGGGTACTGGATGGACTGGGACAACTCGTACTACACGATGTCCGACGAGAACAACTACACCATCTGGCATTTCCTGAAAAAGTGCCATGACCGCGGCTTCATTTATGCCGGGCACGATGTGATGCCCTGGTGCCCGCGCTGCGGCACGGCCATCAGCGATCAGGAAATCGTTACGGAAGGGTATCAAGAGCTCACCCACACGAGCGTGACCGCAAAATTCCCGCTGGTGGGCCGGCCAGGTGAATCCCTCCTTGTGTGGACAACCACGCCCTGGACACTTACCGCGAACGTAGCCGCGGCAGTTCACCCAGACCTGACCTACCTTGCGGTGAAGCAGGGCGATGAGACGTTCTACCTCGCGAAAGCCTGTGCCGAACGAACGCTGAAAAACGAGTATGCCGTACTTCGCGAGCTTCCCGGTTCCGAACTCCTCGGCTGGGCGTACTCGGGACCCTTCGACGAACTCCCACCCGTGGCGGGTGTGGAACACCGGGTGATCGCGTGGGACGAAGTTACCGAAGAGGAAGGCACCGGCATTGTCCACATCGCGCCTGGCTGCGGCAAAGAAGACTTCGCCCTCGGCAAGCAGTTCGATCTCGCGGTGATTGCGCCGATAGACGAGAACGGGCTCTTCGCGGAGGACTTCGGGCCGTTCACCGGAAAACATGCGTCGCACGTGCCGGAGGACGTCTTCGCGTCGTTGAAGGACAAGGGGCGGCTGTACCGGACGCAGAAGTACTCCCACCGCTACCCGGTCTGCTGGCGCTGCAAAACCGAATTGCTCTTCCGCCTCGTGGACGAATGGTTCATAGACATGAGCACCCTTCGTTACGAAATCATGGAGGTGACGAAGCGTATCACCTGGATGCCGTCGTACGGGCTGGACCACGAACTGGACTGGCTCAAGAACATGGGTGACTGGTGCATCTCCAAGAAACGTTTCTGGGGCCTGGCGCTGCCCATCTACCCGTGTCAGAAATGCGGCAACGTGGACGTCATCGGGAGCGAAACGGAGTTGGAGCAACGGGCCGTTGAAGGATGGGAGCAGTTCGCGGGGCACTCACCGCACCGCCCCTGGGTGGATGCGGTGAAAATCGGGTGCTCGAAATGCGGGTCGCCGGTCTCGCGAATCAAAGATGTGGGTAACCCCTGGCTCGATGCCGGCATTGTTCCGTACAGCACCCTGAATTACCGGCATGACCGCGAGTACTGGAACAACTGGTTTCCGGCGGAGTTCATCACTGAGTCGTTGCAGGGGCAGTTCCGCAACTGGTTCTACAGCCTACTCGCCATGAGCACCGTCATGGAGAACCGCGAGCCCTTCAAGCGCGTTCTTGGCCACGCGCAGGTGCGCGATCTCAAAGGCGAGGAGATGCACAAAAGCAAGGGCAACGCAATCTGGTTTGACGACGCCGCCGAGAAGATGGGCGCGGAGACCATGCGTTGGCTCTACTGCCGCCAGAATCCGTATACGAACCTGAATTTCGGCTACGAGGCGGCGGAGGAACCTCTGCGGCATCTCACCACACTCTGGAACACCTACAAGTTCTTCGTAACGTACGCGAAAATAGACGGCTTCGTTCCGGGCAGCTCCCCGGTGCCCTACGACCGGCTCGATCGAATGGATCGCTGGATTCTCGCCCGGCTGAACCAACTGATTGCCGACGCGCGCCGTGCGTTCGACGGGTTTTCCGTGATGAACTTCGTACACGCGGCAGAGCGATTCATTGACGACCTTTCCAACTGGTACGTCCGCCGGTGCCGGGATAGATTCCGACAGGCGGATCAGGCGGGAGACCCGGCCGCGTACGAGACGTTGTACACCGTCCTCTCAACGACGGTTCGACTTCTCGCGCCCGTGATCCCGATGTTTGCGGAAGAGCTGTACCAGAACCTCGTTGCGTGGCGGGAAGGGGAACCCGAAAGCGTCCATCTGACGCAATATCCGGAAGAGACGCCCGAATGGGAAGATACGGCCCTCGTTGCCGATATGGCGCTGGTGCGGAACGTGGTGGAAATCGCGCTTGCCGCCCGGAATGCCGCTAAAATCAAAGTCCGTCAGCCGCTTGCCGTGATGACAGTCGTCACCGATCCGAGTGCAATCAAAACGCTGGAAGCGAACCGTCAGGTGATCGCTGAGGAACTTAACGTCAAGCGGATCGTCTTTACTGATTCCGCCGAAGGGCTCACCACGCGCGTGGCGAAACCGGTGTTCCGCGCGCTCGGGCCACGCTTTGGAAAAGACGCGAACGCCGTGGGGAACATCCTCCGCGCACTCGACCAGGATACGCTCGCCAGAATCGCGGCGGGCGAAACCGTGACCATTCCTGTCAACGGAAAACATGAGCAGATATCCAGTGAACTTGTGGAGGTCGTCACAGCCAGCCCGCAGGGCATGTCGGTAGTTTCTGATAAGCAGGTTACCGTGGCCCTCGACACGAACCTGTCGGACGACCTTGTGGACGAAGGGTTTGCGCGGGAAATCGTGAACAAGATCCAGAACATGCGTAAGGAAGCCGATTTCAACGTCTCTGACCGGATCACCGTGGGCTACTCCGTCAGTCCGCGCCTTGCACGTGCGATAGATTCTTGCAGAACGTACATCATGAAGGAGACTCTTGCGCGTGAACTGGTGCCGCTCGAAGGCGAGTGGGAGCACCGCTCTGAATGGTCGGTGAACGGAGAACCCGCGGAACTTGGAGTTCGGCGCACCACGCAATCAGGCTTGGCAAACGGTGGGGGAATGCAAGATGGCCGCACTTGACCCGCAGGAACTCGCGTATTTCGAGAAGCTGTTGAAAGAACGGCGGGCAAAGGCGCTTTCCGCTGCAGAAGAGGGAGAAAGTGTCCGCCCGAAGGAGGCGCCCAAGGAATCTTCGGGAGATCTGAGCGCCTACTCCGTTCACATGCCCGATCAGGGAACAGATGCCATGGAGCGTGAGCTGGAATTCCTCCTCGCCGCTCGCGATGAGAAATACATCCGTCATCTGGACGAGGCACTCCAGCGCATCAAGGACGGAACCTTCGGCATCTGCCGTACCTGCAACAAACCGATATCCCGTGCACGCCTGGAAGCGGTACCGAATGCCACAGAATGCATTGCCTGCAAATCACAGCGAGATAAGCTCCCCCGACGCTGAAACGCGCCCTTTCTCATGGACAAGGGCGTCCTGCGTGTTCATAGGTCCCGCACTGGCTTCGTTGGGTCTGGATCGTATCACCAAAATCGCCGCGGAACGTCATCTCACCTTTTCCGTTCCGGAGAAGGTGCTTGGCGAATACGTTCGCGTCGTCCTCTGGTTTAACGAAGGCGCCGCGTTCGGAATGACATTCGGTGGCAAATGGGCGCATGTCATCCTTTCCCTGATTGCGATGGTTGTTGTCACCTACCTCGTCTGGCGGACTCCGCGCGAACACTCCCTCATGCTTTCTGGTTTTGCCCTCATCCTCGGAGGCGCGGCGGGCAATCTGTGGGATAGGCTCCTTGCCGGCAAAGTCACCGATTTCATAGACGTCGGCATAGGTTCCCTGCGGTGGCCGACCTTCAACGTGGCCGATGCCAGCGTGGTGGTCGGGGTGTTCCTCATACTCCTTACAAGCTGGAGAACCAGCCGCGCGGAGCAAACCGCAAAAGAAACTACGGCGCGCACCGCTCAGACTGCGGCAACGGAAGGGACTCCGGCTCCGTGAAAACGCCCCTGCGCGCGGCCGATTACCGGCTCCTGCTGAGCCTCGGCCTCGGTGTGCTTTGCACCGACCGGTTGACCAAAGCGCTTGCGGCGAATCTCCTTTCCGCCGGCTGTCCTGTCTCTCTTTTCGGGGATTACGTGCGATTGTCCCTGTCGCACAATCCGGGGGCCGCGTTCGGGATGCGGTTTGGCGGTGCGGCTGTGCACCTGTTGGTCACCGTCGCGGTGATCGTGTTCATCGCGGCAATAGCCCTGCACACCGCTCCCTCCAGAAAGCTTGAGCAGGCCGGCTACGGTCTTATCCTTGGCGGCGCCATCGGAAACCTCGGTGATCGCCTCCTGTTGGGTCACGTTATTGATTTTCTCGATCTCGGTATCGGCAACGTGCGGTGGTGGACGTTCAACATCGCCGACGCAGCGCTTACCGCAGGCGTGGGTCTGCTCCTCATCGCATCATTCCGCTCGCGACGCACCGTGCAATAATTGCGCACGTGTCGTCCACGCGCCAGCCCATCGCCATTCCCAACCCTCATAAGTATCCCTCCACACACACTTCCCTTCGCCCTGGAGGGACCCGCTCTGTCGGGTCCTGCGCCCCGTGAGGAGGTTGGGCGCTGGCAGGTCCAACCTTCACAGAATACCCACGAGGAAAAGCGCCGTCATTCCCGCGAAGGCGGGAATCCAGAACACCCTGCTGAAGAGTTTCTTCGCACCATCCGCGTGGCGGACCCCGCTCAGAATGACGGGGAAGGGGGCGGATGGGAGACTGGCGGCTGAGTGCGGTGGCGGTCGCGCCGGGCAGTTGCCGCGGGGCTTTGGAGCGCGTGCTGGCGGCACGCCAGCCGGCGCGCCTCCGCTTTGAACGCGCACACACGCGTGCGCAGTCCAGAGTCCCTTGCGTGTTTGCTCACGGGGGGCGCGGTGGCACTTCGACAAGCTCAGTGACCACCGCGTGTCGTCGAGATAACGCGACGCGGAGAGTCCACGTTCCGTTCAGAGGGGCGAGCGGCAGCAGGTCGTTGCGTTCACATCACCCGAAGACCGGCGGAGCAGGCGGAGGGCACGACGGCAACGCTGGGTCGTTGCATGCATGCCCCTCCACACATACCCGCTCTGGAGGGACCCGCTTCGTCGGGTCCAACGGGGGTGTGCGGGAATCTCACTTTGCCACCTACGGCTTCGGGTAGCTGATCGCCAGCATGGCCTCGATGTCAAGCGGATCAACGCCGAACCGTGCGCGCAGCGCCGCGTGAATCCGCCCATCGCTCTCCGGTTCCCCGTCAATCGGCAGGCGCACGCGCGCGCCTTCTTTCAGCGCCGATTCCTTCGCACCTACTTCCATCATCATGGACATAAGCGCGTCCTGTTCGTCGAATTCGCTCGCCCGGATCCCCCGCACCGCGCAGGCGAAATCGGCGAGATGATCCATGATGGCGCAGCCGTACCAGTCGCTGGCGTGCTGCGGTATCTCCTCCGGGCGGAAGGGGTTCACGTATTCCACCACGCCGCCGCCGACGGCGCTGAGATCCGCGAACGTGCGCGTCCACCGGCGCTCTTCGTATTCCGTCACGACGGGAATCACTGTGTCGGCGATGCCGCGCCGGCCAAACTCGGAATCCGTGCAGAGCCGGATCTCCCCCTCTCCCTGCCAGCCCCGCCGCGCGAAATGGACGATGGTGCCGCGCTCGCCCTGCCATTCGGTGTAGCCGGGGCGCGGATAGCGTCCGAGAAAGCCCTTCACGTTGGCGAGGTGATCCATCACGAAGCCGTTGCCCGGAAAATGGAAGAACCGCGCGCGGTAGGTTTCGCTGTCGTGGAACCGCTCCGGCGATTCGTGAAACGCCATGGTGGGCATGGTATGCTCGACGGACTGCACCCATTCGGGGTGAGCACTGAAAAACGCGATCCAGCGCGAGTTGTTGTGGTAACCGGTGTGGTCGGCGTAGGAAACCACCCGGTGCACCGGGCCGACCACTTCCGCGGCGGCGAGCTTCGCGACGATGCGGTCTATCGGGAAGCGGAAGAAGTTCTCCGCCACGCGCACGAGCGCCTTGCCCTTGCGCGCCGCTTCGATCATCTGCCGCGCCTGCGTGACGGTGTTACACCAGCTTGTTTCCACGAGGTTGTGAATGCCGTACGTGGACAGGAAGCAGGAGATGGAATGGTGCGACTCCACCGGAGTAACCACCACTGCCGCTTCCATCGGGCGTGAACGCACAAGCTCGCGGATGTCGTAGAACGCCGGCACGCCGTACGACGCGGCAAGCGCATCCGCGTGCTCACGCACCGGGTCGCACACCGCCACGACGCGCATCCAGTCGTTCATGGACGGCATGATCGGGCGGTAAATTGAGCGTGCCCGCGAGCCCGCCCCGATCAGCGCAACGCGGACCGGTTCGTCAGGTATGGGAACGCCATTCACGCGTCTACTCGAGGTCGAGGATCTGAATGCGACCCGGCGAGACAGGAACGACGAGTCTGCGGCCATCCACGGTGATCGTCACGGGTTCCCGCACGTCACCGAAATCCGTTCTCCGCAGGAGCACCTGGTTCCCCACACGAACTCCCGAAATGACCGGTCCCTGCTGCGGTGGAACATCGAAGCAGATCGGGGTGCCGTTGAGCAGCCAGTCATTGTAGAGCAGGGAGCCGTCGTACACGCGCTGGACAAGGGCGATTTCCTCTGCCAGCTCTTCCATCGGCGTCCATGAGTAGAAGATGTCGTGTCCCCGCAGCAGGAGGTGCCAGAGCAGTTCCGTATACGCTTCCGCGCTCATCTGCGGCACGGCCGGGCTGTCTGCCGGCGGAGCTGTGGTATGCCAGTGAACGAACGTGGCGATCGGAATGCCTGACGGGGTGGATTTGCCAGCGTTCGTGCCTACCAGAAGCATATTGTAGAACCAGCGGTAATCGGGATTGGTGAACTCCGGGTACGCGTCATAAATGCGGTACCAGGTATACACTACCGGCATCGCAAGAGTGAAATGCGTCTCGAAGAAATCGTTGTACCACGGACGGTGAAGGTCGTTCTGGTCTCTTTTGTGGGGAAGCTCCGGCTGTGGATGCTCGAAATAGTCGTACCAGTACCGCCACCCGTCGTTTGGGTACACCGCGTAATTCGTTACAAGCGCCTTCGGGTTTCGCGCAAGGATCGGGTCCGCGTAACACTCTCGCTGGAGCCTGCTGCGCATCTGGCGGATGCGCGCCTGAAACGCGGCAAAATCGTCTATGTTCGGCAGGTTCTCGCGGCACCGCGCGCACTGCCTGGAAGACCTCCACGCATCGTTCCACTCGTGCGGGCCATCAATCTCCCAGTCTGCAGTCACGATCCCGATGGGAACCCCGGCTTGATGGTATGCCTCCACGTACGCCGCAACGCGACCCAGTATGACGGGCATTCGGTGTTCCAGTGCGAAGGGACACCCCATTTTCGGCCCGCTGAACGATTCATCGAAGAACGGCTGTCCCGCCTCGTCCACGTGCGCGGTGGCGGCTGTTTTGTCGTAAAAGCTGTAGAGCAGAGCGTTTGCATCGCAGGCCACCGTAAGCCCGAGTTTTTTCTGTATCCTCCCGATCCGCAACGCTTCTGCGATTCCGGCATCCTGGTTCGCCCCGGTCTGCCACATGCTGATGACGCCGATTCCCCGCGCTGCAAGTTCACGGATCGTCCATTCGGCTTCTTCGTCGTTCAACGCGCTCAGGCTGCCGATGGAATACTGATACACAAGCTCCCGCGAGCCCCTCTGGTTCCTCAGCGGAGGGCAGGCGTTGAGGACGGTGCGGATGTTGTCGGGAAGATTCGTGGGAACAGGCATGGGTAACTCCCTTGAAAACGCGGTGGAGGCGAACGCCAACAAAACACCTGTCAGATGGAACAAGATTGTCGACCCTTCAGAAACACGCGGGCAATCTGCGCCACATGCGGGAACACGTATCCATGATACTGGAAGACGTCGGAAAGGCGCAACGGAAACTGATCGACGCATGAATCGGTCAGAACGTCGTCTCGATCCGGGCGTGCACTTTTCCCCGTGAGAATGTGTCGTGCCGCCCCCATCCGAAATCAATTCCGAGATTCCCTGCGGCGGTACGGGCACGAAGCCCTCCCCCGTATCCGACAGGGTATGTCTCTGCCGATGCGGTCATGCCGCTCTGCGCGTCTATCCGGCGTGTGCGCACGTACCCGGCATCAACGAACACGAACACGCGCGCGGCCCCTCCAAGAAGGTACCGTAACTCGTGATTGCCCCAGATGATCCGATCACCGGCGAACTGGTCCTGTCGGTACCCGCGCAATGTCAGAGCACCTCCCAGCCGCAGTTCATCCGCGGCGGAGAATGTGGTCCGCCCGCTGGTGCTGGAAATCTGCCCTCCGTGCCAGCCAACCGCGGCGACGATGGCGCGCCGCACCGGCAGGAAATGCTCAAGGTCAACCTTCACCACGGACACTCGCTCGTTCCGTAACCAGGCGGATCCGCCGTAGTACGCGAGGAAATCGGAGTCGTACACCCGATTCCTCCGCATATCGTACCGCCAGTCCAACGCGTATCGCATGCCGGTCGTGGGGTTCTCCCGCACGTCCCGCGTGTCGTATTCCGTTTCCCCTCGCAACGTCACGCTCCGGTACCGCGGACCACCGAGAAGGGGTACTGAGTCGCTGCGGACGATTTCGCGGCCGATGCTTGCCGCCACCACCACGTCGGGGACGAGTTCTCCGCCAACAGCCAGTTCAAGACGCTCGAGCGCGTACGCGGTGCGCTGCTCAACGGCAAGCTTCCCTTCCGCATCCACAGGAAAGCCGGCGACCCACGGCTCCCGGTACGAAAGGTCCAGCGTGGTCTGTTCTGCCTGAGGACGATTCCAGCGAACCGCAAGCCGACGTCCCGTACCCAGCAGGTTGCCCAGCGTCACATCCGCAAGACCCGTGAACTCTCCGCGGGAGTTGCCCTCGCCCGGCTGGTAACCGACGACACCCTCAAACCTGTTCGGGCGGCCTTCCCGAACGGAGATGAGAAGATCAGCGGTTCCGGACGCGGAGTCGCTCCATGCCAGGGCAGGCTCCCCTACGGCATCGAACATCCCCGAACGATTCAACCGCCGTACCCAGCGCTCAACGTCTTTCTGGGAATACGCGCTTCCCGGCGTCCGGCGCAGTTCGCGCGCAATGACGTGACTTTTCGTGATTGTGTTGCCCCGGGGAACCACGCGTGCGACACGCACGAGGGGACCGGACACCAGGCGCGTATTCACCACGAACCGCGAAGCGGTGTGCTCGTGTGCTGATACAAGCGTCGCTTCGGTAAACGGGTATCCCTCCTCTGCTTCCCGTCGAAGGAGCCGGTACACTGCGTCGGGTGTGGATCGAAAACCCGGCAGGCGCTCCGAAAGTGAATCCGTCACGTCCCCCCGCGTGCGCTGGATTGCAAGGGTGACGCTGGCGATATCGCCCTCGTGAACCAGTATTTCGCGCACGGCATCCCCGTTTCGGGAGACGTAAAGCGTGTCCTGCAGAATGGCGGACCAGAAGCCTGCATCTGAGTATTCCTTCCCGATGCGGCGCAACCCGTCAGGGCCGGACGCCCACAGACGGATGCGATCCGCCGGAAACGCCCTCGCGCCGTGGACAACCACGCGAACCGAGTCAGTCCGGACGGCATCGGCGGGGGAGATTTTGGCGCAGCAGAACACGGCGCACGCGCCGGTCGCAAGGGCAGCGATTCTGCGTATCATGGGCAGCGGTTCCGGGGTCTGCCGGATGCGGGAAACGCTCCGGCACCCGCAGACGCGCGCCGGGCCGAATGGAGGGAGGGGGGCATCGGGCGAACCCCAACCGGAGGACTACTCGTCTTCCTCGAACTCCCGGTTGCCGATTCGGGCTCGAATCCACCACGACGGCGGATAGGAGGTCTGGAACTTCTCTATGCGATCGAGAACCGGTTCTCCGAGCACTTCCGCAAGGCGACGGAACCGGCAATCCATGATGGACATGAAGGCCGCTTCCCGAATCACATGCACGACGTCGTCCGTGAGATACCCGTCCACGCGGACCGGTTCCACTGCGGGGTCGTCCAGCAGGTCAGCGAGGGTACAGATGGTTTCTGATTCGTCGCTTCCCGCCATGCGTTCGATGGCGCATATGCGGGTGATCTGTGGTTCTTTCGGGTCGGAAGCGATGCGCGCAAGTTCTTTTTCCAGCGCCTCATCCCCTTTTTCAAGGTGGATCAGCGCGTGGCTGACGTGCGCGGAGAGCATGTCGCGCCCGGCGGGAAGCACCCGTTCGAGTTCGCGCAGGGTTGCTTCTGCGTGAATACCGCCAAGGCCCTCCAGAGCCAGCACCGCGGAAGTTGCCACCTCAGGAGCGTCGGAAAAGGCGTACCCTTTGAGCACCTGGGCGACTCTATCGCGATACGCCGCCGACCACCCCTTTCGGGCGCGGCCGAGCATCCCCAGGGCAGCAATCGTGGTGGCGACGCTGGGGGAGTCTTCACAACGGCTCAGGATGCGAAGGAGAAAGGGCGCAGCCCTCCAGTCTCCCAGCGCGCCTGCGATACCGATGTAACCTTCATGATAATTTGTGGGGAATTCCGCATGGGGTTTGTCAAAAAGTTCTTCCGCCAGCCGCTCCGGATTGAGGAAATAGCGCGACAGCAATCGCAGGTCCGTCAGGTCCGTGGAGAACCCCGAATCGTCCGTATCGCCGAACTCATTGACGCCGATGTAATGAAACCACTGCGCGAGGTCGTCCCCTTTGGCGGTTTCTTCGAACGGGATTCCGCGATTGCACAGTTGCAGGCACGCCATACGGAACACATCACGCGCCTCAGCCGCCTGGAGGCACCCGCGTTCAACGTAATGGATCAGGGCGAGCGCCAATTCCGCCAGCGCCTGCGCGCTTTCCTCCTCCGCAACAATGTCGAACGGCTCCAGAAGGTCGTCCACGGGAACCTCGGGAGGCAGGTTCGCGAGGGTGGACGAAATCTCCTCGGGATCATAGTCGGCACTGTGCCATTCGCCGACCCATTTCGCCACCCGTTCGGCGGCGCCCCGGTCGAGAGACGGCAGGACGATCCCGCGAAGGGGAACCGCTACGGTTTTTCGCTCCATGTGCGACTCCGGCAGGGGAAATGGGGTGGATCAGTTTGCGCCATTGGCAAGAACGCCAGCGATCCGTTCCATCCGTCCGAGCAGTTGCTCCACTTCGCACGCGCAATCATCCGACGCCCGGGCGACGATTTCCCCGGTTTCCACGTTGATGAGGCGTGCCGTGGTGGTGTACGTACTTCCGAGTTTGCCGATCGTTCCCGTAATGATCCGGTTGACACCGACGAGGCGACCGATTTCCACCACGCAGGCGTCAGATTCACACGCACCGGAAACCTGGAACTCCTGTTCGCGCAGAATCTCTTCCATGCGTTCACGTTCTATCACCATAAATATACCAGTGTCCACAAGCTCAGCCCGCAAACGGTCGGTAAGAATGGCTACTTCGTCCCTTGATACCCCTACCCCTTTGAAATCCACCACGGCCACCGCTACCCGTTGCTCTGCCGGCTGACGACGAACCAACACGGGCGGCGCCACAGCCGATTCGGGGGGCGCCGCAACCACGGAAGCCGCACCGGTGGCCGTCGCGCGGCGCGCTGCAGCCGCCTGTGAGATCCGCTCCGCAATGATGAGCCGCAGTTGTTCCCACTCCTGGCGCAATGAGGCGGGCGGGTTCGTGGTGAACCAGTCAGTGTCCGGCTCATCCCGGCGCCTGTCGTCCCTGTCATGGAACATGGCGCCCACAAGCGAGGTACCTTTTCGCATCTGATACTCGCCGTTGAGAATCAGCGTGCTGTCGGAAAGCGACACGACCACACGATCCTGCCCCGAATAGCCGAAGAAGATCTTCATCCAACCTGCCGTCATGCGCCAATCAGTGGAAACAGTACCCACGCGTTCGTTCACGAGGGCGGGACTGTATCCTCGCTCAGTCAGGGCGGCGACGATAATCTGAACGGCCTGGTCCCGGTCTTGAACAGGCGTGACGGGGGCCAGCGAACGGTAAGGCTGGGTAGCCAGAACGCCGCAGCTCGATCCGGACGCGGCAAGAACCGCGGCGATCCAGAGGAATCCGAAGCTGGAACGGCGACCTGCAGGCAAGGCTGGATAGACTCGTTCCCAATGGTGAAGACGGACTGTCCGGCACGGACTGCCCGGTACGGACTGTGAGGCGTGTCACATTGCTGACGTATTAAGGGTACCCCGCGGGGGGCGATTTGTCAATCAACGAAGCCCTTCGCTGCCGACGACGATGCCTTTCGCGATCTCCGCGCCTCAATCGCACGCGGCACAAGCTCCATGAGACTCGCCATCCGGACGTTCCACGTTACGCTGAACAACAGGGCGATCCCCCACAGCCCGACGATGATGTTGGCCCCCCACATCGCCAGCCAGGGCGGGAGGTATCCTCTGTCGGCAAGTTGTTCACCGGCGATGAGAGACGCCCAGTAGAGAAGGAACAGCACGAGACTGGCGACAATTGCCACCGAGCGACCGGTCCCGCGTGCCATCATGCCGAGCGGAGCCCCGATGAGAACGAATACGATGCAGGCGACAGGAATCGAGAACTTCTTGTGGATTTCCACGCGGTACTGATTTGCCATCTGCCGGTAGCCCTGGCGCACCCTTTCTTCTGACGCAATCTGCTGCCTGCGGTAATCCGCCGCCATCCCCGTGTCGGCAACCAGTGCGGCAATCCGCGCGTCGACTGCTTCGACCTGGCGATCGTACATTCGTGCACGCTCCAGCATGGCCGCGGAGGAGAGCTCGCGATCACCGCGGAACCCCTCCGCCCGCCGAAGCTGCTCAGGGTTCCCCCTTTGTCGGTCGGCAATAATGATTGTCTGCCGTTGAAACTGCGTGCGTATGTCACTTTCCGGGTTTTTCGAGTCAACCTGACTCATTTCCCCGTCGTTCAGGACGAGGCGCACCGTCGCGCCACCGTCCCACATTTCAATCGTTCCGCTCTTCGCCGTGACAACGGTTGGCCGGGTCCCGCCCGCCTGGTCAAATTGATAGATCAGAATGCCTTCCAGGCGGGACCCCGAGGCGTCGTCCCCCGCATCCGGTGATTCCAGTATCACCCTATCTACGCGCAGGACGTACCCGGGGAAATCAGTGATGAACTGCCCTTCCCGGCTTTTGAGGCTGATCGCCGGCTTCTTCTCTCTCAAGGCATTCAGGAGAACCCGTGCCCGGAAATTGCTCTCCGGAAGAACCGCATTGTTGAACCACATGAGACCGGCGGCTACGATACCGCCGGCGACCACGGACGGGACCACAAGTGAGGCCGGGCTGATTCCGACGGCCATCAACGCCGTGATCTCATTGTCGTTGGCCAACCGCGCAAACGCCATGAGCACCGAAACAAGAACCGCCATCGGCACCGCGAGCGCGATGATCCACGCGAAGTTGAGAACAAAAAGCTGCAGAACCGTTCCGACGGCGATCCCCTTGCCCAGAATGCTGTCCATGACGTCGATCAGCAAATCGAGGACAAGGATGAAGAACACCACCGCGAACGCGAAAAAGAACGGACCAACGTGCTCCCGCAGGACGGCTCTCCAGATCGTTCGCATATGCGCGCACCCTGAATTCGTACCGGCCACCAGATCGCCGGGGTTGTAAAGCCGGTTTCCGCGTGGGTATACTCTACGTTCGCTCCAGCCCGGTCGGGGGCGACGGGTTCCCCGGCGTCACCGGGGGTGTCTTCTTCTCGCAAAGGCCGTGAATATCGCCCACTGCGTTCGTTCCTCGTGCGAAACACGCGACACGTCCCTCTGGTGAACGTGCGGCGCCACTCCGTGGTATGGCGGAAGGTACCGATGCCACGTCGTGCACGCAAACTCCGGGGTCGTGTGTGCCGTTTCCGTGCCTCCGGGTGGCCCGCCATCCGGTTGCGCGGATCCCGGGGAAACCCATGCGTCGGTAGTCTCGTGGTTTCGGTTGGCAGCCCCGCCCTTCTGGTGGTTTGAGAGGGAGCTTCCTCACGTGCCGGGAAAGTGGTGTGCCGTGTCTCGATTTGGAGCCCTTTCCGTGGGATTGTGGCTCTTTTCGAGTTTCGGCGCGCCTTCCGCGCAACACCTGCCGCCCGTTGCCCCCGCGGCCTTCGATTCGGCGGGTACGGATACGTCGTCGTCTGTTCCCGACTCCGGCCGCGTGCAGCTCCCGCGGCAACGTTTCTCGCCGTACAGGCCGCCCCAGCCGGGATTCTTCTATACCCGCAAATCCCAGATTGATTTTTCCCGCGGTACGGTAACGACAATCACCTCCGTTGGCGGCGTGGAAATCGGAGAACGGATCGTCAGGCCGCTGGACAAGGCAATCGCAGAGGACATTGCTCCACGGTTGGCGGCCAGCCTCAGCCAGACACGCCGCCAGCAGGGGCGCCCCACCACCGGCGGCGATACCGGCCCGCGCATCGAGATGCAGTATGAGATTCCTAACCTGCCGCCGGTTGCGAAAACAATCATCGGCGAGGGCCCCAGCACGCTCCACATATCGGGGTACGGCCGAATCACGATGAGCGGCAGGAGCCAGTACCGCACCGGGGAAACCGTAGGTTCCACCTACCAGCAGAGCAAGTTCCCCACGCTTTCCATGCAACAGGAACTCAGTTTCAAAATTGACGGGACCATTGGAAGCAAAATCTACGTCAGCGTGGATCAGGATACGCGCCGGATCAGCGAGCTGGACAACAACGTCCATATCCGCTACCAGGGGGAAGAGGACGAGATTGTCCAGGAGGTTGAGGTCGGCAACACTAACCTCTCCCTGCCCGGAACGCAGTTTGTCAGCGGCGGCGTTCAGCACAGCGGTCTGTTCGGCATCAAAGCGAGGGCTCAGTTCGGTGATCTCGAAGTGACAATGATCGCCAGCCAGCAAAAGAGCTCATCACAGAAACGCACCTTCCGCGGGGGCGCACAGGCTTCCGAAACGAAGATTCTGGACGCGGAATACATCCCGCGCCGGTTCTACTTCCTCGACGCGAGCTACCGAATTCAGTATGCTGCCGCGCTGGAAAAGCTTCGCAACAACCCGTCGATGAAAGACCTCGACATCGGAATCGTTCCCGGCTCAGGGCAACGGCCGTGGGCGCGGGAGATCGTCGAAGTGAACCTGTACCGGGGCGTTGCGGCCACGGCCGGACAGGTGGACGTCAAAGACGGATTCGGCGTTCCGGCCATGCTCACGGATTCTTCCGGCAACGATCTGACACTTTCACCCTACGACCCCGCAACCCTCCAGGCGATGGCGGAAGGAAGCGGGGGCCGCATTCGGCAGGGCGGGTGGCAGCTCATCCCGAGCACCGAATACTACCTCGACCCCGACCTCGGGTACGTGGATTTCGGAACGAGCCTCTCCGACGGGGCGATCATCGGCGTGGTGATCAAATTCATCAACCAGGCGGGGGTGATTGACTCGTTCCCCAAATGCACCGACCCGAGCGTGCTGGTTACCAAGATGGTGAAATACGCCCCGAGCCGGTCCACCGACCCGACATGGACGTACGAATGGCGGCACGTCTATTTCGTCGGTGCGCGTGACTTGAGTCCGACAGATTTCCGGTTGGAAATCGTTGACGCAAAAGTGGCAGGCACGCCCAACACTCCCGCCAATTCGGCGCAAACGTATCTCCAACTGATGCAACTGGACGTGGCGTCGGGAACCGATTTGACAGGACCCGCGGACGGTCTGGTGGACAACAACCGGGTGAAACTCGACCTGAAGACCGGTCTTGTGTACTTCCCTTTCCTGGAGCCGTTCCAGGAGGCGTTCGTTTCTCTTGAAGGTGAAGGGAATCCTGCGCTTTATCAGGAAACCAACCTGTCGGGTCGTGACAAATACGCGCTGGTTGCGACGTACAGCAAGGCCTCCACACGGATTCAGCTCGGATTCAACATCATGGAAAACACGGAGGTGGTGAAACTGAACGGCGTGCGCCTCACGCGGAACATAGATTATACCATCAACTACTTCACCGGAGAACTCCTGTTCACGCAATCCGTGGCGGATCAGGTAAGCCAGCCCGGCGCGGACCTGAGCATCGATTACGAGATGAATCCGATTTTCAAACCCGACCAGGAGTCCCTTGTAGGTCTGAGCGGAGTGTACCGGCTTGGCGAACGGGGCAACCTCGGCGGAATCGTGATGTACAACAGTGAGCGAACCTCGTCCACGCGCGTGCGGGTTGGTGAGGAGCCGAGCCGCATGACGGTGTTTGCCACGTACGCGAACTACGAATTCAGGCCGTCGTGGATCACAACGGCGGTGGACATGCTCCCGTTCATCGAAAGCGACGAGCCTTCCACCCTGCGCCTCGAAGGCGAAATCGCGCAGAGCCTCCCGAACCTCAACACGCGCGGTACGGCTTATCTGGACGACTTCGAAGGGGCGGGCAACCGGACCCCGATCGGTATCGGACGCAGGGGGTGGGCGCTTGCCAGCCCGCCGGTGGATCTACGGCTGCGCCCCAATGAACTTGACCGCAACCGCCGCGGCAAGTTCGTATGGTTCAACCCGTACAGCCGGGTCAAGACGATAGACGTGTTCACCAGCCTCTCCGAAAACGAGCTCACCCAGTCGGAACGCTTCATGGATGTCCTCAATCTCTGGTTCCGGCCCAAAGGGACGACGGATTCCGAGCGCCAGGCAAGCTGGGGAGGAATTATGCGTTCCTTCGGAACAACAGGGGTGGACCTGCAGAAAACGCAATTCCTGGAGATATGGGTCCGCGCAGGTGCAAATCCGTTTGACCCTGACCGTATCGGAGGGGTTGCGCGGCCAACCGGAACTCCCGTACTGCACATCGACCTCGGGGATATGTCAGAGAATTCCCACCTGTCTACCAGAACCGGGATCTTCCGGCTGACGGACTTCAACACGGAAGACTACATAATCAACACGAAGTATGTTGACCAACGGTGGGAAAGTTACCGGAACAACGGGATACTTGACTTCAGCGGCAACGACCGGGGCGAGGACGTTGGCCTTGATGGCTGCCCGGATGCGTATGAAGACGGCAACGGCGGCTGTCTGGATACGCCCAACCCGGATTACCCGGCGGTGACCGATGACCCGAACGGAGACAACTGGTCGTTCCGGCACACGGGATCCCCGTACGATTTCGAGCGCATCAACGGAACACAGGACAACCGGCAGGATTCCGAAATCCAGCCCTATCCCGATACCGAAGACCTGAACGGAAATGGCTCGCTTGACAGGACGAACAACTACCTCACGTACACCATCCAGCTCGATGAAAACAGCCCTTACGCGGTGGAAGAAACAGAACAGGCGCGCTCCGGCTTCCGGTTGTACCGGATTCCCTTGAAGGAACTCGGCATGGGCACCGTAAATTCAGTCGGAGGAACGGCGCCCGCCTTCAACCGAATCACCACGGCGCGCATGTGGGTGGATGGCGTTCGCGATTCAGCGCTCTGGGTTACCATCGCCTCGATGGACTTCGTCGGGAACGACTGGGAAGAGGTGAAGCAGTCGGGCGAACAATTCGCAACTACCACGGTGAACACGCAGGACAACAAGGCATACACCCCGCCGCCCGGCGTGGAACGAGAACTGGACGCGCTTACCGGCGCACTCCGGCGCGAGCAATCGCTCGTGATGCAGATCATGGAAATCGCCCCGGGGCAGACCTACCGCGCACAACGCGACCTCTACACTGCCGTGAATCTTACCGATTACCGCAGACTGCGCATGTACGTGCACGGCCCCGAAACAGGCATCAACCCCACGTGGGACCATCTGGCCGCGTTCCTGAGGCTCGGGCTGGACTCGACCAGCTACTATGAGCTGCGGATCCCGCGCCTCTACCCCGGCTGGGATGAGCGGAATTACGTTGACGTGTTCATAGACTCGCTGACCAATCTCAAACTGACAGATACCGGGCAGTTTTTTTCCGGACGCGATACGATCTCCACTGATGGAAGGCTTCGGGTTGTGGCGGCACAGCGTGGCGCCAGCGTAACCTTGCCCTCGCTTTCCTCCATCCGCGTGCTGCAGATCGGCATTGTCAACCTGAGCGACCATACCATACGTGCGCCGTCCACAAATCAACCCATTCAGGTCTGGTTTGATGATCTTCGGCTCGAGGGCGTGCGCAATATCGCCGGCCGGGCGTACCGTGCCGGTTTGAAAATGCAGATGGCTGACCTGGTGAATTTGCAGGTTTCGACGAACCGGCAGCAGATCGGCTTTGGAAGCATCCAGAACAAGCAGGGAAGCGGCACGGAAACACGGTCGTACACAGTCGCCGTGGACCGGTTCCGGCTGGACAAACTACTTCCCCCCGCCTGGCGGGTGTCCGTTCCGGTCAACCTGAATTACTCCGTCAACACGAACGTTCCTCGTCTCAAACGGGGTTCGGACATCGAACTGATTGATCAGCGCGATAAGGACGTGGAGCGCGCGCGGACGGCGACCATAAATGCGTCCACGTCCTTCGTGAAGAGCTCCCAGTCCCGTAATCCGGCCATCGGGCTCACTCTCGATCGTGTGGGGGCGGGTGTCACGTACAGCCTTTCGCACGGGCTCACGCCGGGTCTTACTTCCCGGGATAGCTCTCACTCGATGAGCTACACGGGGAGGTTCAATTACGACCTGACGCCGCGGCGACCTCATCAGCTCCGCATCCTGGGATGGGTACCGGACCGCCTTCCCGGCAAAGTGGAGGAGACGGAATTCGCCTACCTGCCCACCAGCCTCCGGTTCGACGCCACCACGACGTTCCGCGCTGACTCATCATGGTCGAAGCAGAAGGTTCTCGGAAGGGATACGACGCTGGCGCGGGGGCAACGGGTGTTCACGATTTCGGAAGCATACCGTATCGGGTTCCAGCCCTTCCGCTCGCTGACAACGGCGTACGACATGTCGCTGAACCGCGATCTCGCCGATGCGCTGGAGGAGGATACCGGTCCCGGAGCAGTAATGCAGTCGCTGGCGAAAAACATTTTCCGAAACCGGGAAATACGCCGGTCCCAGAACACGAGCATCAACTACTCCCCGACGTGGCCCTGGTGGTTGGGCCAATCCTATACCTACACGAACCAGTACAACGACAACAGCGACCCGCGCACCACCTCCGGAAGCACCTCCGGCGCACGGCAGTATGAGGTCACCAACTCGCGGGGGTACGGCATATCGAGCATGACGTTCAAAGTGCGCGATATCCTCACCCGTTTTTCCGGTGAAACCGGAGGAACGGGCGGCGGCATGCGGCGTGGCGGAATGGCACCGGCCGCTCCACGGCGGCCGGTTTCGACGGACACCACGGGAGGCTTCTCTCTGCTCCGCCCCCTGCGGGCAACGGCCGGTTTCGGGGGCAATCATCTGGAAAACGTGGTCGGCCGCATCACGTTCAACGAGCGATTCATGGGCACCCAGATTCCCGACTCGCTCCGTCCCGATCTCAAATACCAGATACTGGGAATCGGCAGGCACCCGGTGTTGCCCGGTGTGTCGTACACCATCCGCCCGCAGAACTCCATCAGTCAGGATCTGGGCTGGGATGTATCAAGTGGTCTGCAGTTGCCGTTGAGGATGCGGCTGCAGGCGAAGTACGCGTTCCGCACAACCAAAACCATGGGTGCGCGCGATACCACGCGATCCCGCGATATCACCTTCCCGGACGTCGGGTATTCATGGGACGGCCTCGAGTCGTTGCCTCTTCTCCGCATCGTCACCACGCGCAGCGAGGTCCAGTCCTCGTTCACGCGCCGGATCAACACAAGCTGGACGAGAACAGGCGGGCTCCCCGAGCGCCTCGACCGCCGTTCCACCTCGTATGTGCTGAGCCCGCTCTTCTCGTGGAGCATCCTCTGGAAGAACAGCATTCGGTCCACGATCAGGAGCACATGGGATCAGACGCTCGACGAGCGGTATTCCGCGGCGGGAATCTCTTCGACCCAGACAACCAACTGGGGCGTTACGCTCAACACGACGTACGAGCTTCAAACGTCGCGCGGAATCTCAAAACCGTGGGGCGGCAAGTGGCAACTTGCGGGCAACATCAACCTGTCGCTTGACGGAAGCTACTCCGGCAGCTACGCCGTCGGGCTGGGTGCCAACCCCTCCACGGGTGGCGACCTTGTGCAGGGGCATACACGCACGTGGAGCATCAAACCACAGGCACAGTACCAGTTCAGCCGGACCTTTACCGGGCAGGCGCAGATAGAAGTCGGCTCCATGACGGACCTGCGCAACCACTACACGATGAAAACCCGTGCCGTCATGATTACCGGAGAACTCCGATTCAACTGAGCGGGCGATCAACACCGCAGACGGCCGCGCTCTGACAAGGGGACACAGGATGAAACGCGTGAAAATCGGCTGGGCAACGCGCGACGTGACTACCACCGAACCGGTGGGCATTCCGGGGCAATTTCACCTGCGCATCTCGGAGGGCGTCCTCGACCCGCTCACCGTCACCGCACTGGTGGTTGATGGTGGGGACGACACCGCCATTTTCCTTTCGGCCGATCTCGTGGTAATACGTTCATTTCTGCTCGACCTCGTACGGGAAAAAGTAGCGCGCCTCAACCCCGAAATCCCGGTGCTCAAAATCCTGATGAACGCCACCCATACGCACACCGGCGGTGACCATTACACCAGCGGGTCCGATGACTTCCCGTGCGACCTGCCCCGCTATTCCGGCGACGAATACCGCGAACTCCTCGCGACCGGTTGCGCGGAGGCAGTGGCCGAGGCATGGGCGACGCGCGCCCCCGGTGGGGTAGCGTGGGGATACGGCTACGCGGTCGTCTCTTACAGCCGCCGGGTGGTCTATTTCGACGACGTATCCCAACGCCCCGGCGCGACCAGGGATTCCGCTGCCGGTGTGAACGGCCATGCACGGATGTACGGCAACACCAGCGATCCGATGTTCAGCCATTACGAGGCCGGCGCGGACCACTTCGTCAATCTGCTCTTCACGTTCGACGCGGAAAATCGGCTCACCGGTGCCATCGTCAACGTGCCGTGCCCGTCGCAGGTGTCGGAACACCTCTGGCAGCTTTCCGCCGATTACTGGCACGACGTCCGCCTCGCCATCCGCAAGCAGTTCGGCAATATCTTCATCCTTCCCCAGTGCGCCGCTGCGGGGGATCTTTCCCCGCACATCCTCCATTACAAGAAGGCGCTTGAACGTCGTCTCGCGCTGAAGGGCATGTCCGAACGGCAGGACATTGCCGAACGGATCACCACCGCCTTCGCCGAGGTCTACTCGTGGGCGCGGAACGATGTCCGTACCGAGGTTCCGGTGCGCCACGCCGTCGAAACCGTGGAGCTTTCGCGGCGGAGGATCACGGAGGATGAGTTCGAAGAAGACAGCCGGATGCTCGAGGAATTCAACAAGAAGCAGTTCGCCACGGAAGGCACCCCGAAGGAGCGCCTGATCCACGATTCTTTCCTGTCAGCTCTGCGCAAACGGGCGCAGGGAGTAATTCACCGTTACCGCACGCAGGACGCCAACCCGAAACTGCCCATGGAACTGCACGTCATCCGGATCGGAGATGTGGCATTCGCGTCCAACCGGTTTGAACTCTACATGGACTACATGCACCGGATTCAGGCACGCAGCCCGTTCGAGCAGACGTTCGTGGTGCAGCTTGCCGGCGTGCCGGGGCCCGACGGGGGCACCTACCTTCCGACGGAGCGCGCGGTGTGGGGCAAGGGATACGGCGCCTCGCGCTACTGCAATCAGGTCGGCCCCGAGGGCGGGCAGGAGCTTGTGGAGCACACCCTGCGGCTGCTGAACGGGGTGAAGGACTGATTGCCCGCG
>ERZ795030.46-NODE-46-length-170962-cov-59.587682_pt1 | contig 170962 bp, 146 predicted proteins | sample MGYA00375122_ERZ795030 | MGnify/ENA primary metagenome ERZ795030 (study PRJEB30165, sample SAMN05720146) | activated sludge metagenome | isolation source: anaerobic digester from wastewater treatment plant | place: Japan | collected 2015-04-20 ... | reverse complement strand
TCTGTCAAGAGTTATTTACATATACTTTCTGTCCACTTTTATGTGCAACGGTCTTTTGGTGAAAAGGTGCGGGATGCAAATCCCGCACCTATGATTTTTGACCTTGATCAGGTCATTAGTCAATGACGATTTCTTTCTGAGGACTCGGCTCTTTCTTGGGAATGACCAGACGCAGCACGCCGTCCTCCATCTTGGCGGAAATCTTTGCCAGGTCGGAGTTTTCCGGTAGGAGCAGGTTTCTGCGGTAGCTGCCGCTGTATCTCTCACAACGGTAGACGGTTCCTTTCTGCTCTTCCTTTTTGTCCTCGCACTTGGCTTCCAGCAAGAGCTGGTTGTCGTGCACCGAAATCTTCACGTTGTCCTTGCGGAATCCCGGCAGATTTGCCAGAATCTCGTACTCCTTCTCGTGCTCAACTATATCCATAGCCATGGAACGGAAGCTGTCATCCCCGCTGTCTTCTTCGAACGCACGGTTGAAGAAGTCGTCGAAAAAGCTGAGCATGTTTCCCATGGGTCTCAGTTCGTTTACTTTGCGATAAGGTATGATCTTCATTTTAACCTCCTAAAGATTAAGTATCTACCAACATAATAAGCGGGATTGGGCAAAAGGCAAACAGAAAATTAGCAGTCCAGGCTCTGAACTGCTAATTTCTTTAAATCCTGTCTTTACGATTGCGATATTTACTTCAGAAGCAACATCTTGCGCGTCTTGCTGAAACCGCCTCCGCTCAGCTTGTAATGGTAGATTCCGCTCGCCACATCGCGGCCTTGTTCATCTTTGCCATCCCAGACCAGCTTCAATTCCCTTCCGCCGGGGATTCCCCTGTAGAGGGTGCGCACCAGTTGGCCTTTCAGGTTGAAGATCCGCAGTTCCGCCGGGGCTGAGGGGTCTTTGAGGCTGAAAGTGATGGTGGTGCTGGGATTGAAGGGGTTGGGATAGTTTTGCTCCAGCCGGTCTTGCAGAGGCAAAACTCCCGGATCGTCCACAGCCGTGCCGGACATGGTGGTGAAGCGCCGGATGGGTGAGAACAAGCTGCTGCCGGCGACATTGGAGGAGCTGACCCTCCAGAAATAGCCGGTGTTATAATGCAGATTGCCCACAGTCACGGAAGTTCCGCTAATATTCTGGATGTAGTGATCCACAGCGGCAAACCAGGGGTCGCTGCTCACCTGGATGGCGTAGCTGGACGCCAGAGACTGGGGTTCCCAGCTAAAGGTGATCTGCAGAGGCATGCCGGTGGCCAGGTCGTTTGGATAGACCAGTTGCGGCGGGGCGGGCAAATCTGTGATATTGCCAGTCGTGAAGCTCATGGTCTGGCAGAAGGGGCCAATCCCCAGTTCTGACATGCTGCACACCCTCCAATAGTAGCTTTGATAGGGCTGCAACTCGCTCAATTGGTATGATGACACCGGATGGTCCATGACGTTGACCAGATAGCTGTCAAAATCCTGATTGTCGGACACCTGGAACTGGTAACCCGTTACCCCCGGCACGCTGCTCCACTGCAGCAAAGGATTGGTGGGGACGTTGGTGGCGCCGTTTTCGGGCCAGGTTCCCTCGGGAACCGCCACCTCGCTGAGGATGGTGAAGGGATACGCGTTGCTGTCGCTTTGCCCGTTGGAGTTCAGGGTCACCCGGATGTGCGCCTGGGTGGTGTTGAGGATGGGAATATTGGTCCAGATATGCGTACCGTTGGGGGAGCCGGTGGAGGTGAGCGTGGACCACTGATTGCCTCCATCCAGAGAATACTCCACCGTCACTGTTCCCGAGGTGGCCTTTGATTTCCAGGTGATAGTCTTGTTCGAGCCGGAAAACCAGATCTCACCGCCGTGGGGTTGGGTGAGTTGGATATCGGATATCTTCACCTTGAAGGTGATGGTTTCCCCCGCCTCGCCCACGTCATACAGATTCAGCCCACCGGGGGCGTTATTGCTCATAAAGCCGTTCGGAGAGGTGGCTTCACTCAGTTCCGTACGGCCGCTCTGAGCCGAGAAAGCAGCCTGGCCGATCATGCCGTTGGTGGTGGTGTTGACGCCAAAGGGGCGATAGATGTATAGTTCATCGGGCGGGCCGCTGGCGTTGCCGCTCTCGCTGACATCCAGCCGATAGACCAGCAGGCCATAACCCGGGATGTTGTGGTCATAGTTGGCTGAGGCTTTGCGGTATTCCAGCAGGTAATATTCTCCGTTGCGCCAGGAGGGCACGCGGTAAATATTGTTGGTGGCCGAACTTGCCACAGGCGACAGGGTGTAGGTGCCGGACTGGGTGATCTCTGGAACCTCGGTCAGCCACTGGCCGTAGCGGTATTTCATCCAGACGCTCATGTGCTGGGGAGGATTCTGGTCGGAGCACATGAGGTCCCAAGCCCCGATGGGGTCGATCGTGTTGTCGTTGTAACGATACAAATCCGGGGCTCCCAGGCTGTGGAACATCTCATGCGAAAGCACTCCCGCGCCGGAACCAAGGGTGGAGGTCTCGATCTGGAAGTTAAAGTCCCACACCCGCTTGCCATGAATCATCGCGTCCACCGTATAGAGCACCCAGCGATGCGGCCAGAGCAGTTCCGCCCAGCCATCCGTGCCGCCCCTGATGATAAAGCAGGTGTTATCCACATAACCGTCGTTATCCCCATCGATCACCAATGAGGCAGGAACCTGCGGAGCGATCGCGTTCACCGCCCTCAAAAGCAACTGATGCTCTCGCTCGGTGCGCTGCCCGTCTCCGCTGTAGCCCTGGGGATTGGACGCGCTGTAAGGGCGGAAGTAGTTGCGCACATTGATGTCCGTATAACTTACGATTACGTCTCCGTCGGGAGTGGGATAGAAGGAGGAATCCACATTCAACTGGTTGTAGGAAGCTTCATTGAAATAGCGCTTCATAGAGTTGCCACTGGGGTTGTTGAATATCTCCTCATAGACGGTGAGCGGAGAGGGAAACTCCGTATCATCGGCAAATTTGATAAAGACCACCAGATTGTTGAACTGGCCGGTGTGGGGCGATTTGGCGTTGCCGTAGTCACGCATGCTCGAGTAGCGGCCATACTTTTGCCTGATCAGGTTTTGGCTCAGGTTGATGCCTGGCTCCAAGCCCCTTTGCAGGGGTGAGGAGCTTCCTGCCGCCAAATCGGTGGGAGCCACGCCCTCGCCATCCTGGCGGGCATAGACATACCATCCCTCATCATTTTGCACTATGGTGTAGTTCTGGGAATCGTGCAGCCAGTTGTGAAATTCATCTCCGCTGGCAAAGATGTCCACTTCGCTGCCATCTGGCTGGGTAATCCTCACCGGCGTAAAGCTGAGCGGCGCGGCAACCAGAGCCGCGGCGGACAGCAGAAGCAGGCAGGACGCAAGTTTCATCATGAGTTTCATAAGTCCTCGAATAATTACTCTATCTTATTTATTATCTTCAAATTAACAAGAATAAATCCACTTGGCATTATCGCTGTATCTATAACATACAATTAATGTTCCAATTTGGCAACCACTATTCATCATTTCCTTATAAATACGTGGAAACAAGCCTGATACCAACTCGTTTTCCCAAAGATATTCTTCGCCTTCTGAGAATGGCAATCTTATGTAAAGGACGTGGAAAGGTGGAATGGTGAAACTGGTTCTGTTCAGCAGATGATAGTTACGGCAATGTCGGGAGCTTTAGCTTTACACGCTGTCCTTGTTGTAAGTTATACCGCGTCCATCGGCGGAGTTCAATTTGACGATCTTGTTCCAGTCGATTTTACCCTGTTCATCGCAGAATTCATCTATAAATTGGCGCGTTAGTTTGTTTAGCAACGCGTTGTATTTATCCATGAATTCTTCATTTCGTTCTTTGGCTTTTTTCCCAAGGGGCTCGATTAACTTCGTATATAAATCGCGGTCGCCTGATATGAACTCCCAAAACTTCTGCCCGCAATACTTATAGTAGTAGCCTTTCAATAAGCTGTTGCCTGACTTCCCGTAACAGCAGCCATTAATAAACTCCACATTAACTTTTGCCCCCGATGTGCTCAACGTTTTTTTAGCAGCTTTAAAACTTTCCACCATCTTATTGATTTGGCTCGAATTAGCCCAATTTGGCCCTGACTTGATATTCACCAGATATCGAACGCCATCTTTGCTAAACTCCAAATCGATGCCTTCCGAAGAAGACTTTTGGCCGCCATACACTTTCCCACAGATATAAATAGCCAGTCCTTCCAACCAATCGCCAAACTTGGTTTCTTCGCTCGAACTGATGTGAGCGTCAAGAATACCCCTCACTACATCGTTTGCGTTGTCTATGTTTTTTACTTTGAACAAATAGGGATTTTTCCTTTTCAGCAGCTTCTTGATATCATCAATCTCCAATCCCTCAAGCCTTTTAGTGTGAAATGACTGTATGTTGTTCTCAACGTATTTCTCGACATCTTTAATCGATAATCGATTCATAAACATCGTCTCCTTCCCGATAGATGTAGCCCAAGTCTTCAAGCTTTGCTTTTGTCATCTCCAGATATTCCGCCACAGTATCTATGCCAATGCAACTTCTCCCCAGCTTCTCTGCCGCAAAGATTGTAGTTCCCGACCCGACAAATGGGTCCAGAACTGTGTCCTTTTCTTTAGTGAAGAGTTTTATAAACCACTCTGGCAGACCTTGTGGGAAAGCGGCGCTATGGTTTTTATTATAGCATTCGGTTGCCAGGGTTAACACATTGGTGGGATAAACCATTTCCCGCCCAATCCAGTTTGACACGTTTTTGCCAAAGCCGCTATTGTTTTTGGCGTTATCTCTTATTCTGTCTGTATCTGATAAATTCCTCAATCTGGTTTTAGCCCAGTCCCCGATTGGGACCTTCACGGCGTCCTGATTCATATAAAAGCGCTTTGTTTTATTAAACTGGATAAGTCTTTCCCAACTGTCCCGAAAGCGATTTGGCCATTTGCCAGGATAGCAGTTCTTTTTATTCCAGATAAATTCTTCTGTCCATAACCAGCCTTTCCGTCTCATCTCCAGTATAAGTTCGATCACATAGGTGCTTCTTTCCCCATTAACCACTTTCTCTTTGATGTTCAAAATGAAAGTACCGGATGGCTTGAGGACCCTAAACAACTCGTCTGCTATGGGCATAAACCAGGATACATAATTCTCTGCCCTGATGCCTCCGTATGTGTTCTTGCGCTGGTCGCTGTATGGAGGGGATGTGACTATCAAGTCAATTGAATCGCTTGGGAGCTCTTTTAGCCTGTCTCGGGCGTCGCCCAGAAGTAAAGCATACCGCAAAGGCCTGTACAGGCTCATCGGTCTGTTTATCAATTGAGCTGGCAGTGACATTTATCCTCCTTTTCTATCATCAGCGCTACTATAGGACACTTTAATCATCACGCCATGCTTGTCAACAGAAAAGAGGCTGGGGCGATAACACGAAAGTATGTGGGAAGATGGAATGGTGAAAAGAAGCATCCGAAACAAACCGCGCCAGTCCCGAAATCCGCCCCGATCAACCTTCCACCCTTACATTAGAACTGCTGGGAAACAAGTGAGATTTCTCGACTGCTTATCTCATCTAGAACCCTCAAACACCGCCTTCAGCCAGAACCCTGGTTTGTTGATACAATCTTTTGTTATCCGAATTAAACTCGTATTTTACATCACATTCCAACTGATAAGCATCAAGGATTTTCCAACTCTTTGTTTTATAGACATTATTACCGATACTCAAATCTACATAGACTTCGAATCCCAAGATAAAATGAATAGCAGCATGAGTGACCTTGAAATCCTCTGAAGGTGAGAGGTAGAATGTTCTCATGGATGACTCTTTAGTCTTCTGGCTATAGGTTTTACATTCTATATAGTGCTTCTGATTGTTGTTTATAATTATCTCTATATCTGGATAACCGGTCTGCTTTTTTCTACTCCTGTTTGTGTCCGGTGTTTGTGCACTGATTTTATAAAATGCCAGTGATGCAAGAACATACTCTTCAATGTCATTTCCAACTTCATTCGGACGTGAGCGTATAATCCCCACTTTGTTTACTTCCGCGCATGTTCTTTTTGCAACTTTAATTAGTTTGCTAAGCAGCCTTTTATGACCATTGTTGTTTTCGTCATACTCCAGAACTTTGTGCCCGCAGATACTCTCAATTACTATGTTGAAGGGTATTCCCTTGATTGGTTCCAACATCTGTTTTATTACTTTTTCCAACTTCTCTGTGTATTTATCAGTGACCATCGTTTTTCTCCCTCTGGCATTCTATCAGTCTGGTTTCCTAAGCATTACAATACGGTTGGTATTAGTACCCTTGGTATTGTTCGATATGCCCCAAATATTGGATGTTTTAGTGAACTGCTGCTTGTTGATAATAACCGCCAACACCTCAAAACCTGCCTGAATACCAATGGGAACAATGCTCTCTTCCAGCCTTATTTTTCCTTTGCGAACTTCACCTACTTCAAATGCTATGAATCCTTTGGGTTTAACTACCCTGAACAACTCGTTGAATACCGATCTCATAAACTGTTCCCATTTATCCAGCTTATTTGTTACGGTAATCTTTTCCTGGACGCTGTCAATATCGATATCGTTAAACCAGCACCTTAACCAGTTGTCACCTGCGTAATCTATAACATCCAGGAAAGGAGGGGAAGTCACAATCAGGGACACACAGGAATCAGGTATTTCCTTTGTTGACGAAGCGTCTTTGTTTAAGCAAAGGGCTCTTTCACCAATATCAAACATCCGTTTCCTAAGACCGTCTGTAATATCCATTTGTAGCTCGTGCGATTTCTTTAGGATGATGGCTTTGGTGTTTTTATAGGTGGGAATCCGCCCATACTTTTTATTAAGCTCAATTTGCTTTTGCTGTGAGCAAGCCTGATTAGGCGGTAGAGTATATCCAGAGAAAAAGTGTTTTGAATGCCCTGACAGTTTATTGGTTGCCACCATACGAATCCAGTCATCTATATGGTCTTGTTTACAACCGGCTTTCCGCTCGATCAGATAGTCTCTTATCGATACTAATTCACTTTCTGTGTCGGCATGATAAAACATCGATAAGTCAATATCAGCCTTTCTGTCCTTATAAAGAGGGATGGAGGCCAAACGCTTCTCAATGTCTTTCAAAACGGGTATTCTGATCCTGGGAATAGTTAAAATGATGCTAAGAGGATTAACATCGTTGACAATAACATTTCTATTGCACAAAGCGGCTTCAATTGCCGTTGTCCCTCTGCCACTAAAGGGATCGTAAACGATGTCATTGGGTTCTGTAAACAGATTGATAAAGTAATTGGGTAACTGAGGTTTAAAACAGGCCCGGTATGATATTTCCTGTATGCTTGACCCCTGCCTCTGTTTTGATGTCCAAAATTCATCGGTGATTATGGGATAACCTTCCGGGTGTATTTGGATGTCCCTGGTTTCCGGACTATCTAAATCAAAGATCGTCGGCTCATTCTCCAGACTTTCATGAGTGAACTTAAGTATGTTTACAATATCAATCATCTCTCGCTCTTATAACAATCATTTGACTTAACCAAAACACCAAATCATGTTTTTTCCTTGCTTCCTTTCAGTCTTATTGTGAACTGTGAATTTTCTGCTTTTACCATCAGTACAGCATACATCAGCGCTACTATAGGACATTTTAATCATCACGCCATGCTTGTCAACAGAAAAGAGGCCGGGGTGGTAAAACGAAAGCGTGATGAAGGGTGGAGTCGAAACGTCCTCATACCCTGATGTCTCACCGTCAGCCCATTGATGCCCGGGCGAAAGACAGCCCGGCGGTTGCCCGGCGTTCAATCAGCGATCAGCAGGCGATGAGCGTATGAGGGGCGTGGTTGAACCCCGACTTTGCCCCCATTTGCAAGGGATGCTTTTCCGTGTGTCTTCCTTAGGTCTTCCTTATAATTTATAAGGATGACCTAAGGATGATCAGCTAACGTGTTGATGCCTCGAATGATAGCGATATTATGCCGATTCAGTCCCCGGGAGGGGAAGAAAGGGCTAACACAATGAAACAGGGAAAAATATGGCTTTTTTTGGCAACAGCGAAGCAATTTGTATTGACGAATTTGCCAATTCCCCACATTATGGTTTTAAATATGAAAAATGGCAGTGAGCCCGGACTTGCCTCCAGAGCGAGGCATCTGGAAAAATCCGGAGGAGCGCCGCAACAAAGGAGCAAGGATATGCTGCAAGGTTCTTATGTGGCTTTGGTTACGCCTTTCAAGAACGGTGGGATAGATTATTCCGCTTTGGAAAAACTGATCGAGTTTCAGATCGAGAACGGCACGGATGGAATCGTGCTGCTGGGAACCACGGGAGAAAGCGCCGCCATCGCTTCGGACGAGCGGGAAGCGCTGCTGCGCTTTGCCATCCGGCGCATCAACAACCGGGTGCCGGTGGTGGTGGGAACAGGCACCAACAACCTCTCCCACACCATATCCATGACCAAAAACGCCAGGGAACTGGGTGCGGATTACGCCCTGATATTGGTGCCCTACTATATCAAGCCCACCCAGCAGGGGATATTTGAATTTTTCCGCGAAGTCGAATCCCGCACCGACATCCCGATAATCATGTATAACATCCTGGGACGAGCGGGAGTGAACATGACCGCCGCCACGACGGTGCGCATCGCCAAGGCCTGCAAGAGGGTTGTGGCCATCAAGGAAGCCTCGAACATGATAGTCCAGGCAGCCGAGATCGTGCGTGACGCCCCCGAAGGCTTTGTGTGCATGAGTGGCGAAGACGGGATCAACATGCCCCTGATGGCCTGCGGTTTCAAGGGCACAATCTCCGTGACCGGGAACATCCTGCCCCGCCTGATGCACGAGCATATCCAGACCTGCCTGCAGGAAGACTATGCCAAAGCCCTGAAACAGCATCAGGAGCTGATCAAGATCAACCAGTACCTCTTCATCGAGACCAACCCCATCCCGGTGAAGGAAGCCCTGCACATGATGGGCATGCTGGAACTGGAGTTCCGTCTGCCGATGTGCCCCCTGCAGGATGCCAACCGCGAGATACTGCGCGGCGTTTTGAAAGAATACAATTTAATATAGTTCAGGAGTTTAGAGAATGACAAAGCAAGCCGTAACACATGGCTTCACCCGGAAAAGCAGCCGGGAGATCAAAGAGATAAAGACCGTCGCCACGGTTTATGAACACGAAAAGAGCGGCGCGCAGTTGCTGCATCTGGCCTGCGACGACAGCAACAAAGTGTTTTGCATGGCTTTCAAGACCATCCCCGAAGATGACACCGGATGCCCTCACATCCTGGAACACTCGGTGCTCAACGGCTCCAAAAACTTCCCGGGAAAGTCCACCTTCATGGAGCTGATCAAAGGCTCCATGCACACCTTCATCAACGCCATGACCGCCTCGGACATGACCATGTATCCGGTGGCCAGCACCAACGACAAGGATTTCCTGAACCTCACCCGGGTTTACCTGGACGCGGTGCTCTTCCCCAAGATCTACGAGCAGCCCAATATCCTGCACCAGGAAGGCTGGCACTATGAACTGAACTCCCCGGATGACGAACTGAAGGTGAGAGGCGTGGTCTATAACGAGATGAAGGGAGCTTTCTCTTCGGTGGACAACATCATCTTCCGGCATTGCCAGCAGGTGCAGTTTCCGGACACCCCCTACGGCTTTGAAAGCGGCGGAGACCCGGATGCCATCCCCCAGTTGGATTACGACAAGTTCATCGCCTTCCACAAAAAGTATTACCATCCCTCCAACTCAAAAATCGTCATCTATGGCGACATGGATCTGGACGCGACGCTGGAACTGATCGACAAAGATTATCTGTCGCATTTTGAAAGGAGCGCCGATCTGGCGGAAATGCCTCCGCAAAAGCCCTTTGCCAGCCAGATCAAGCTGGAAAAGGAGTATCCGGCGGATGAACACAAGGATATCGCCGACCAATACCACCTCTGCCTGAACTATAGCTACGGACAGATCACCGATCCTTACACGGCCGATGCCCTGAGCGTTTTGGCGGAACTGCTGATGACCTCTCCCGCTTCCCCCCTCAAGCAAAAGATCATGGCTTCCGGCCTGGCGGCGGACTCCTTCTGCTATCCCAGCGTGGACATCCTGCAACCGACCCTGATCTTTATCTTTAAGCAGTTGCGCAAGGAAAACATCGAGGCGCTGGTGAAGCTGGTCAATGACGAACTGAAGCGCATCGTCAGGGAAGGCTTCGACAAGAGCCTGATCGAAGCTGTGCTGAACAGAAGGGAGTTCTTCCTGCGGGAAGCGCAGATGCAGAGACTCCCCAAGGGGCTGTATTATACTTTGACTTCCCTGCCCCTGTGGATACACGGCGGAGACCCCTGCGACGCCCTCGGCTTTGAACCGCAGCTCAAAGAATTGCGCAAGGGGCTGACGGAACCCTATTTTGAGAACCTGATCGACACCGTCATGCTCAACAACCACCATAGCAGCCAGATAACCTTTGTGCCCGTGCCCGGGCTTTTGGGAGTGAAAGAGCAGGAACTGCGCGACAAACTGGCAGCCCGCAAAGCGAAAATGAGCAAGGATGAGATAGACGGCCTGGTGGAGTTTAACCGGCAGTTCGCCGCCTGGCAGCAGGAAGAAGTGAGCGCCGAAGACCTGGCCAGAATCCCCAAACTCGACCTGTCAGACATCAATCCCCAATCCGATTCCTATCCGCTGGAACTTGACCGGAAGGAAGATTACTGCCTGCTCAGGCATCCCGTGAACACCAACGGCATCGTGTATCTGAAGGCATATATTGACCTGCGCCAGGTTCCTGAAGAGGACTTCTCCTGGCTCTCGCTCTATTCCTATCTGGTTGGCAAAGTGGACAGCGCCGGCCACAGCTACGCGGAACTGTCCAATCTGATCGACACCCACACTGGCGGAATCAGCCTCGCGCTGCGCTTTCTGAGCAATTACCAGGATCCGGATGAGATTCTGACCCGTTTCGTGATCTCCGGCAAAGCCGTGTCAGGCAAGGTTGAAACTTTGGCTGAACTGGCTGCCGAGTTTGCCTGCCGGCCTGTGTTCGAGGACGGCGAGCGGCTCTGTTCGGTGATCCGCGAACTCAAGACCAGGATGGAAATGCAGCTTGGCAGGGGCGGCGTCAGCGTGGCCATCACCAGGATGTTCGCGCCTTTCAGCCAACTCCACCGCTTTCAGGATCAGGCCAACGGCATGGCCTATTACCATTTCCTCTGCGACCTGGAAAAGAGATTGCAGAACGATCTGCCCGGCGTGCGGAAAAACCTGGAACGGGTAAGGGGCAACTATTTCAACCGTCAGAACCTCGTGCTCAGCCTCACCGCTTCGGAAGAGGAAATCGCCTCCGCCTCCGCCTGCCTTGGCCCGCTCACTGGAGCATTCTCCACCCAAGCCTGTGAAGCTGCCGAAATCCCCTTCCAGGAACAAGACATCCGGGAAGGCATCCTGGCGCCGGTGCAAATCCAGTTCTGCGTGCAGGGAGGCAACTTCTTCCGCAAGGGATACTCCTATTCCGGCAAGATGGCGGTGATGAACAACATCCTCAGCAACGAGTTCCTGCACCGCGAGATCAGGGAAAAAGGCGGCGCTTACGGCGCCTGGTCAAGTATTGGCATGACTGGATATTTGTCCTTCGCTTCCTATATGGACCCCAACCTCAAGCAGACCCTGGACGTTTACGCCGGAGTGCCGGAGTATCTGAGGAACTTCGCTTGCAGCAAGCGTGAACTGGACAAATACATCATCGGCGTGATCTCCTCGCTCGATTATCCCCTTACTCCGGAAGAAATCGGCTCCCAGAGCGATACAGACCATCTCACCGGCTTCACGCAGCAAGACCGCCAGCAGATACGTGACGAAGCGCTCTCCACCCAGGTGGAGGACATCCGCTCCTATGCCGGCATGGTGGATGATGTCATCGCTGCAAAGCACTACTGTGTGTTCGGCAATGAAGACAAGGTGAAGGAAAACGGGGAACTGTTCGACGTCCTGACCCCCCTCTACAAATAAAGCCATGAAACAAAAGGACAAGAGACGGCAGCGGCCAGCATCACAAACGAGGCTGAGGAACATCACTCTGCCCGATCTTGACGTCCTGGATGATGTGCGGGAGAGAACGGAGTTCAAGACACGCCGCACCTCCCTGAAACAGCACGACTCCTTCAAGGTGGACGCCGAGCTGGTTCCGGGCAGGATTCTGGAGATCAAGAGCAATTACCTTTACATCGTGGAGGCGGGAAACGAGACCCATACAGCCACGCTATCCGGCAGGCTCAGGCAGTTCCTCTATTCCAGCCGCACCCTTTCCGCGGTGGGAGACAGGGTGGAACTGGACACATCGGTCTCGCCGGACTATCGGATAGAGAACATCCTGCCCCGCAAAAACACCTTCTCCCGCTACGGCCAGGGCAGTTTCCAGAAAGAAATAATCCTGGCTGCCAATATCGACCAGGTGGTGGTCACCGCCTCCTTGCTCATGCCCATGCTCAAGCCGGGCCTGATCGACCGCTATCTCTGCATCGCGAACCTGCAGGGCCTGGGCGCGGTGGTGGTGATCAACAAGATCGACCTCTGCGAAGACAGGAGCGAACTGGACGAACTGCTGTCCTACTACCGGGGTTGCGGTTATCAAACGTTTTGCACCTCGGTGCTCAGCGGCGAGGGTATGCCGGAACTCAGGGAAGCCCTCAAAGACAAGGACAGCGTATTCTCCGGGCAATCAGGAACAGGCAAAAGCTCCCTCATCAACTGGCTGGAACCGGGGCTTGACCTCGACACCGCCGAGGTGAGCGACTTCAACGAAAAAGGGAAACACACCACCTCGCAGTCGATACTGATACCCTGGAGCTTCGGCGGCCACATCCTGGATACCCCCGGCATCAAGACAATCAACCTGCACAGCGACGCGAAGCCCATGCTGCCCAAAATCTTCCCCGGTTTTTCCAAACTGGCTGAACGCTGCCGCTTCCGCGACTGCACCCACAGCCACGAGGAAGACTGCTCGGTGCTGGATGCCCTGGAAGCCGGCAACATCCCCCTTGAACGCTACGAATCGTATCTGCGCATCATGGATTCACTCTGACAATGAAACACTTCGCCATCCATATCAACCCCGCTTTTTCCGACCAACCCGGCATCTTTGCGCTGCTGGAAAAGCTGGCGGAAGAATACGATATTATATTTTACGGATTGCAGGAACAGCGGGACATCCTGCCCGACTTCATCCGCGTGTTCTCGCTGGAGTGGAAGCCTTTGCCCCAGATAGACTGCGTGCTGGTTTTTGGCGGGGACGGCACCATCCTGCGTGCCAAGAATCTGGCTCTGATGGCCAATGCCCCCATCCTGGGCATCAATCTGGGCTATCTGGGCTTCCTTTCCGAGACCACCCTCACCGAGCTCAAGGCCTCCATCCGCGACCTGCTCAACTGCAAATACAAGCTGCTAAACCGCATGCTCATCAGTTGCCATTTGAAGCGGGACGGCAAGATTATCTACCACAACCTCGCCCTGAACGATGCCGTGATCTACAAAGCGGAAACACCCCGCCTCATCCACGTGCGCATCTTCAACGGCGGGCGCTTTGTTTTCGACACCCGCTGCGATGGCGTGATTGCCAGCACCCCCACAGGCTCCACGGCTTATTCGCTCTCCGCGGGAGGGCCCCTGCTTTCCCCCGAGATGCAGGCCATCATCCTTAGCCCCATCAACCCTCACCTGCTCAGCATCCGGCCGATGGTCTTCCCCGCCCGTGACCGCATCCTGATGAAGGTCTATGGCCTTGGCGAGCCCGCCTGGCTGCAGGTGGATGGCGTGAACTGCATCCGCATCCAGGAAAACGACGAGGTGCTGATCACCGCCAGCCGGCAGGGAGTCCCCTTCATCAAGCTTTCCAACCGCACTTTCTACCAGATTCTGCGCAAGAAGCTGCACCTGGGCAAATAGATGCTGAACGAGATTTACATCCGCAATTACCTCTTCGTGCCGGAGCAACGGCTGAAGTTCGGCCCGGGCATGACCGTGTTGAGCGGCGAAACCGGGGCGGGAAAATCCATCCTGGTCGGCTCGATCTCCCTCATCTTTGGCGAAACGCCCTCCCCGCCCGAAGCTTACGACCCCACCCAACCCATCTATCTGGAGGCCAGTTTTGACCCCGGGGCGAACGGCGAGCTGCAGGATTGGCTGCGCGAGCAGGAACGTGACCCGGAAGAGGAACTCTGCCTGGCGCGGGAGATCAGCGTCACGGGCAAGTCCAGCTACTTCATCAACGGCCGCAAGGCCTCGGCTTCCCTGATGCGGGAACTCAAGCCCCTGGTCATCGACTTTCACCACCAGCGCGACCAGCAAAAGCTGCTCTCCGGAGTTTACCAACTGCGCCTGCTGGACATGTATGCCCAGAATGAAGCCCTCCGCGGCAGTTTTTCCACCCTCTACCGCCAGATCAAGCAGGATATCAAATCCCTTGCCAGCCTGCAGGAAGAGGAGGAGCGCAACAGCCAGCTGCGGGAGCTTTACCAATATCAGTATGAGGAATTGGAAAAAGCCGCCCTCAAGACGGGGGAAGACCGCCTCTTGCAGCAGGAGTTCGACCAACTCAGCCATGCGCAAGAGATCGGCGAACTCGCCGCCGTCTCCGCCTTCGATTTGTATGAAAGGGAGACCGGTGCTTACCAGATCGTCAGGCAGGCCGTGAATTCCCTGGAACGCTTTTCTGAACTCGATCCCCGCCTTTCCGAGGTGGAACAAAACCTGCGCGAAGCCCTCGAGGCTATCGCGGACAGCGCTTCCACCCTCGCCGCCATCGCCGAAAACTCCAGCGGCGACCCCGACCGTTTGGAACAGATCCAGGCACGGCTCAACGAGATCAACGAACTTCTCTACAAGCACAAGGCAAAGGACATCGATGCACTGCTGGAAATCTTTTCCCAACGCCAGGCGCAGATCGATTCCTTCGCCGACCTCAGCGAGCGCATCCAAAAGCTGCAAAAGCAGTTAGCAGTCCAGTATGACCAACTCCGCCGCCTGGGCGCGCAACTGAGCCAAAGCAGGCAAACAGCCGCCCAAAAGCTGTGTCTGGAACTGCGCGGCAATATCCGCCTCTTATCCATACCGGATGCAAGTTTTGAGATTATCATTGACAAAATATCTGATTCGGATTTGTTATTTCAGAATTATCTTGATTTATGTAATGATACGGGAGAGGATAGCTGCCGCTTTCTCTTTAGCGCGAACCGCGGCAGCGATCTCAAACCCTTGTCAGATGTGGCTTCCGGCGGTGAGTTATCCCGCATCTTGCTGGCTTTGAAAAAAGTTTTGGCAGACAAGATTGAACAGAAGCTAATCATTTTGGACGAGATAGATGCCGGAATCGGCGGCAAGACCGCGGAGCGTGTGGCGGAGTTCATTCACAGCCTCGCGGAGCGCCACCGGATCCTGTGCATCACCCATCTGGCGCAGATCGCGGCGATTGCCCATCTGCACATCGCTCTCGAAAAGGTGCCGGGTAAACCCAAGAGCGTAATTCGGATGACTGCTTTGCAGCGGCCGGAAAGGCTGGATGAGCTGGCAAGAATGCTCTCCGGCGATGTTTCCGACATTTCGCGCAAGCATGCCGAAGAACTGATAAATAAATATCATACAAGAGGTTAGTATGGCAAGGTCAAGGAAAAGCAGGATCCAAGGTGTTGCGATCCTTGTGATCTTTTTAGCCCTGGCTGCTGCTGGTATAATGTCGCTCAGAAGCAGGGATTCCGGTCCCAGTTTTGACTACAAGGACAGCAACAAACAGTTCGAGAATGCCGGCTCGCTTAACAAAGCTGAGGTCGTCGTCAACTGTCTCAACATCGGCAAAGCCCTCGATGAGATGAGTTCGATCGTGAACACCTACAGCATCGGCAAACCCCTGCGCAAAGACCGCCTGGGGCATTATGGCAAGTATATCTTTCAAGTGGAACTGGATAGATTCCCGGAGATACTGCAAAAGCTAAAACCTCTCGGCAATATTGCCCAGCAGAGCGAATTGGTGGATTCCACCCTGATCAATAAACGGGTGGCGACGGAAGAACAGGTGCTTGCTTCCAAAAGGATCGAACTAGCGCGCCTGGAGCAGGAAAGCTCTTACTACGGCAGCGATTTGGACAATAAAAACACCCGCATCGCCGAGATTCGCAGGCTCGAAAACACCATCGACCTCCTGAAAAACAGCGACAAGACCCTGCTCTATGTGAAATTGCAAACCTCCTTCAGCGGCAACAGCCTATCTACGGTTAAGGATTTTGTCAGAAACTTCGCGATGTTCCTGGTTGGGTTCTTCGTCCTCGTGATCGTGGCTTACTATGGCACCAAGCTGGTCATGTATCTGCTTTCGCTGATGGGTTTCAAGGGGTTCAGCATGTCCAATTTTGGCGGCAGCTATCAATATGGAAACTATGGCAACTATGCCAACCGCTACTACTCTTCACGCTATGGCTACCGCAACAGCAAGCGCAAAGTTAAGCGCATCTATAAAGACAAACCAACTACCCCACGTGAGGAAGACGAATCCGGCAAATGACCGGATAAGGAGTGATCATGCACGGTATCCTTCCCTGGCATGTTTGGATCATCATCGGAATCCTGTTTATCATCATTGAGATTCTGGATCCAGCCTTTTTCTTCGTTGCCCTGGGCTTCGGAGCGATCCTTACCGGTTTACTGAGCCTGCTGCCTTTTGTGGAAGCGAGCATCCCGTTGCAGATCATCATCTTTGCCATCCTCAGCTTTGTCGCCTTCCTGCTCACCCGCCGTCTGGGTAAAAAGTTCCTGGCCAACACGGGCGGGGAGACCAACGTCTTCGCCCTCAAAGGAAAGGAAGCCCACGTAACCGAAATGATCCCTGCCGATGGCAAGGGAAGGGTGAAAGTGGACAGCGAGGAATGGGTGGCAATCGCGGAGGATAAAGGCGAAATCGCCATCGGCGCCAAGGTCGTGGTGCTGGACATCGACGGCAATAAGCTGGTGGTGCGCAAAGACAGCTAAACACCCATACACCAATATCTTGACCGGCTTGTGGCGGCGACTCCGCGAGCCGGTTTTACTTTCCCCCGCCCTTCCTCACGGCCAATGCGGCATCATTCGCATCCGCAACAACTTAGCCCATCATCCTTAGGTCATCCTTATAAATTATAAGGTTGACCCCAGGATGACCCACGCCGGAGAGGAAAATGCAAATGAGGCCCATCCCCCTCATAATATATAGGTGCTACGATTAGGCCGTGGAAAGGTGGAAAGGTGAAATGGTGGAAAGGTTCCCTGAAAGGACTTCGTGGTATCGTAATGTCGTGGTGGGGTGGTGATGGTGAAAACGAAATAGAACGCGGATGACTGGATCGACAGGATTAGCAGGATGTTTGAAGGTGGAAAGGAGGCTCGAAACAAACCCCAATCGACTCTATACTGTGTCATCCCGGCCTGTCGGGGTCCCCGCCGAAGCGCGCAGCGGTTTGGTGGGGTGGCTTGAGCCGGGATCCAGTGCCTTGGGGTGGCAAAGTCCGTTTGCCACAGAGACCGGAGGTCTCTTCCAAACAGGCAACTCCGTTGCCTCTGCCGAACAGACTTCGGCAGCCCAATCCGCGCCAATCTGCGCCTTTTATCCGCGTAAATCTGCGTGAACCGCTTGACCCGGGATCCAGTCTTTTGGAAACTGCCCTGGATAGATGGAATGGAGAAAAGATAAAGCCAAGACTGGGAACCTTCCTCGGCCAATAACGCAAGTGGTGACCGGCAAGGCCTATCGCTTCATCAGCTTTTTCCTCAGGCGGGCTATCCGCTTCTCCAACTCCCGCACCTTATTGGCTTTCACCACCTCTCTGCTCAAGTGCCAGTCCAGCAATTTCTGGCTGAAAAACAGGGCCTGGTCAAAGTCCTTCGCCTTCTCCAGCGCCATGCAGTGCTCAAGTGTCCCCTCCGGGTGGTCCAGGGACGCGGCGATGGCAAAATAGCGGTTCGCGTCCTCGCGCTCTCCTTCCTTTTTGCAGATCATCCCCAGTTCATAGGCAATGTCCGGGGTCATCAGGCCCCCGGCTTCGAGATCGACCAGGATGGCTTTAGCGCGTTCCTGCTCGCCCTGGCTTTGATAGAGGCGCGCCAGGGCCACATAGTCGATCCGGTGGTCAAGCGGCTGGGGCAGGGGATAGCCCGTGCTGTTGCAGATGAGGGCGAAAAGTGCCGCGGTGTGCAGGATGTCGAACTGGTTGTGGATAAAGACGCGCTGCAGCGGCTCCGGGTCGCCGTTGACCAGGTACTGGTAATAGGTCTGTGGAATCATGCCGCCCTCAATGTCCAGCTCCTTGTCCCGGATGTAGTCCATGATGTAAAACTCGATTGTCTCCAGGGCACAGGAGGGGATTTTCTTTTTCCACAGGCGGCGGGCGATGTGAAGCAGGTCGATATGCCCGGGGGAACGCAGGTCGATCCAGAGATGGTTGTAGAGGATGCGCGATTCCAGCACCGGTATGTCGAAGGTCTTGCCGTTGAAGGTGATGAACACCGACCTTGTTTCCAGCAGCTCGATCAGGCGGTCAAAAGAATTGGCTTCCGCCTCCGGTTCCGGCAGGAAAATCTGCTCCACCGTAAAACGTCCCCGCTCCCAATAGCCCAAGCCAATCAGGAAGGCGATTGTTTGGCCACGTCCCAGCCCCGTGGTCTCCAGATCGAGCACCAGAAAGTCTTCCGGCGCCCATTGGGCACCGCTCTCCAGACCAGCCCAGCGCAGAAAAACAGCCGGCAGCTCGTCCGGATAGAGGGGCAATCCGCCTTCCCCGGTGAATCCGTCATATTGCGTCTTCACATGCAGGCAGGGAAACTCCCTGTGGGCGGAGAATTCTCCCCCGATCGCCGCCTGCAGGACGTCGCGGAGCAGTTGCCGTATTTCCAGGCTGTAGTCTTCCCGTTCGCTGTTCATATCCATGCTTGCATCAGCTCTCGCGGGGCCTTCGTTGTCAATATAAATAGCGGAATCCGCGTCTGTCCAGCCCAAGATGGCCATGCAACGCGAATCCGGTGCGGGCACAAAAAACCGCCCCGAAGGGCGGCTTTTAGAACTTATTTCTTTTTATGACGATTCTTGCGCAGACGTTTTTTGCGCTTGTGGGTGGCGATTTTATGTCTCTTTCTCTTTCTTCCGCAGGGCATAATATTCCAACCTTAGGACTCGATCTTCAGATCCATCACTGAAGTCTTGAATTCGCGGGAAAACTTAAAGGTGGGAACTGTCCTGGCGGGAACGGGTACTTTCTCGTCGGTCTTGGGGTTACGGCCCACACGCGGTTTTCTGGTTTTGAGCTTGAAGGTGCCAAAGCCGCGTATTTCGATGTGGTGGCCACTGCCCAGGCTGTCCTTGATGGATTGCAGCAGGGCGTCCACGACAACAGCAACGTCTTTGCGGATGATTCCGGTATTTTCGGATACGATTTTTACCAGATCTGCTTTAGTCATGTTTTCTCCTTAGTGTTTATACATCTGAATAGCTTAAACTCAGTGTGTTTTGAATAACTAACTCAAAACTATGCGCTTAGGTTTTGTGTCAAGCAAAAAATCCCTCTGGCCTTAACATAAGTGCTTGAGAGGCTCTGCAATACTGAAAATGACAGGGGCGAAAGAGGGTCACGCCGAGGCCTCCAGCTTGTCCTCATCTCTGCCAATCGCGGGAACCGTCCGCAGCTCCCTGCGCACCTTGCGGTAATCCCGGTAACTGACCAGGGAGGCCACCAAAAAGAAACCCGCCGCCACCACGAACACTGCCGTGATGCTGAAGATCTTGAGCATCGCGTAGCCCAGAACCGGAGCGATCAGACCGCGCACACCGGTGAGGGTCACATGCAGGCTCTGGTAGATGGAGGCATCCCTTTCCCCGGCAAAGAAGATCGAGCCCATGCTCCAGGAGATGTTCACCCCCGCCATTGCTATCCCGAAGATCAGATATGCCAAAAACACCAGCAAAACCGGCATCAGGGATTGTCCCTGCCAAAGCGACGACACCACAAAGAGCAGGGGAAAGACCACCAGCAAGCCGAAGAAGAACGCAATGAAGCGGAAGGGATGGGTGCGGTCGTGCAATTTGCCCAACATCGGAGCCAGCAAGAGCAGCCCCATCTGGGAGAGGATGCCCTTGGCCAGGAAGTTGTTAGTATAGCTGAGTTGCAGCTTATCCACCAGATAGATGGGAATGATGGGCTGCATCATGATAAAGCCCATGCCATACAAAGAAAAGCTGCGCTCGAAGGCGGCAAAGGCCTTGTCCTCCTTCAGCAGCCGGAAAGCCCCGGTGATGGGTTCCAGCAAAGCCTCTTTCCACGAACCCTGCCCGCATATCTTTTCCCTGATGGTGTGCTGGATGCGCACATTGGCAAGCAACGCCGAACTGATGAAGCCGCAGATGCCCGTGACCACCAGAATCCAACGGAAGCTCTGCTCGCGGATGTCGAGCAGGCGCCCCGCCGCGAAGGTTACCAATATCGACACCAGCATGCTCAGGCTGAGCGTAATGCCAAAGACCCTGGCCCGCCTGTGTGGATCGATGTTGCGCTGATAGATGCTGTTTTGTGCGGGCACCAGCAGGGAGTTGGAAGCAAAGAGCAGGGCCAGCAGCACCAGGTATTCGCTCATCGTGGTCAGCCAAACCGCGTAAACCAGGGTCAGGCGCCCGATTATCCCGGTGATCAGGAAATAGCGTGATTTGTGGCAACTGCGCTCGAAAAGGCGTCCCCACCAGATGGAAAAGAAGTTGGCCACCGGCCAGATCATGGTCATCAGCATCAACTGCCAGTCAGCCGCGTGCAGCGCTTTGCGGGCAATGATGTCCTGGGTCTGGTTCAGGCTCTGCACCACCCCGTTGAACAGCGCGGCAAACAGCAACAATAATGTGGTCTGCCTCTCGAGAGGATTCAGGTTTTTTAGACGCATATCTTGAATGGATTAAGTGGACGGGGTCACTCGAGCCTGAACAGCTTGCGTTGCAGAATCTGCATGGTCACCCGGTATGGCTTTTCTCCCGGCGCCATAGCCCTGTTCAACTCATCCAGATACTTGGTCTGATACTCCCGCGATTTTGCCGGGATGTCCGCCAGGAACAGCGCACTGGCAATTTCTCCGCCCTCGCTGTCATAGATCCTGGCCAGCAGCTTTACGCTCTGAAACTTTTTTCCCTTGTTTTCGATGTCATAGCCCAGCCGGATATACTGCCGGTCATAATCCTCAACTTTGAAGCTGTGGATGACGATCTTTTTGAGCTGCTGCTTGTTGCTCCAGGAGCTGATGAGTATTCCCAGACCCGCCGCCAGGATTGCCAGCAGGAGCATGGTCTGCTTCATTTTGTATTTTCTCGGGTATTCGAGCCGGTCAACTATCGGCATGTCAGCCTCCTTAAAATTTGAATTGCCAGCTTCCCACCCACTGATAGCGGGGAGAAGCTCCGAAATGGGCGGTGTGAGCAAGCAGCAAGCTGTGATGCGCCAGCAGGTCAAATCTCAGGCTGCCCTGCAACTTGCTGATCCGGCTCAGATCGCCTTCCAGCCACGAGCATGTGGCATCGACCAACTGGGATCCCTGAAAGTAATCGGAGTAATCCAAAGCCCAGGTGTTGCCCTCGCTTCCCTGCCAGGTATGGGAATACTGCGCGCAGAGAGTAAGCCATTCCCTCAGAGGAAGGTCAAGCTCCGCGGTGAGATCCAGTAGATTGGAACCCTTGGCATAGCCAAGTCCAATGCCATCATGGGAATACATGGTCTGGTTTGAATAATGCGTGTAAGTCCAGGGGCGGACGGCGGTGAATTCCAGCAGGAAGCGGGGCGGAGCCTGGCGGGTGAGGCTCAGGGAAGGCAGGGCGAGAGCCGCGCCGGTCTGCAGGGCATATTTGTTTCCCCACCAACTGGTAAAGAGCTTGGAATAGGTCAGTTCATCCAGGACGCCGTTCAGATACAGGCTCAGGTTCCGGATGGGCTGAAGGTCAAGTCCGGCAAAGATCAGCACGTTGTCCCGATCCCACTGGTTATGCTCGGTGACCCGCCAAAAGGTGTGCGGCAGCAGATAGTTGAGGTCGATGCCACGGTTTCCGTAGATGATGGTCTCTCCGCCAAAGAGTTTCAGGCATTCCGAAGGGCTGTAGCTCACCTGATGCAGCGCCACATATTTGTCCGGGATGACGTCAGTCGCGCTGCGTGCCTGCTCCAGTTCCCGTGCGGCAATGAGGGAGCCATGCAAGAACGAGAGTTGAAAGTCACCAATGCGTCCCTCAGCCAGGAAGTATCCATAGTCATTAACGCGGTCTGAGAGGACTAAAGAGCCCGAAACCGAGCTTCCCAACTGGAATTTGCCCCTTCCCAGGGCGGCGGTGAACCAGGAATTGCGATAGCTGATATCCGCGTTGAGGTTGTCCAGGCGCAGAGCATCTTTCCGGCGGGAGTAAAAGCCATCCAGCAGGGGAGAGGACTCGGCTGCCTGCCTGTCGCCCAGATAGGCGCCGTTCCACCACAGGGCACGCAGCCTGAAATTGTCGTTGAGCACGGAATTGAAACCCACTCCCTTGTAGAGGAAGCCGTAAGCGCCGGGATCGTCGTAGCGCTGTTCATAGCCCGCCACAAAGTTCAGTTCGCCCAAAAAATCCACCGGCTTGTCCCGCTGGGCATATTGCAGCAGTGCTCGCCGCGGTTGGCCAGTGCTGAACGCTTCCAGCAGGCTGTCCTTCAGGTCGTCCCAGGCGCGAAAGGGATGCCAGAGGCCCGGATGGGCTGGCAGAGGCTCGCTGCAGCCCTGCACGCTGTTGACCTGCAAGAGACTGGTTTCCAATCCACTACTGATCCGCGGGTAAAACGCGGAATCCTCATCCAGAAACGCCGGGCAGTCCACCCAAATCAGCAGCAGCGCGACCGCCAAAAGCCAGGCAGGCCGGTTCATCAAGCGTTTACACTCCATCATTACCTCTTTGCCGCTCCTTCAAGGCGGCGCGGACTGTCCGCTCCTCCAGCCTGGTTTCGCGGGCGATCTCTGCCTCAGTCCAGCCCTGGGCATGCAGTTTGGCCACAATGCGCGCCAGCACGGGAGAAAGCTCTTCCCTCACCTCCCGCGCAGGTTCCTGATACTCGGGGACATACGTGGGCTTGCGGCGTCTGAGGGAAAAATATAGGACAATCACCAACCCCAAAAGCAGGAATACCGCAATCCCCAGCAAATAGTAGAAATACGGGCTGCGCCGCTGCTCCGCGGGCAATGGCTCCGGTTCCGGCTCGGAGGTGGCGAACAAGGTGTCCGTGCCCAACACGGCAATCAGGGAGTCCACCGGTTCCGGCGCTTTGGCCGTGGCCTTGGGGGATGGCGGCGCTTTGCGCTTGCGGGACGGTGCTTTCCTCACTTGTTCTTTGCTTGGGGCACTGATCAGCCTGTCCTCGCCCGGGGGATAATTGATCGCCAGTATGATCTGTTCGCAATTATCGGTAACCATGTGGGATATAGGCAGTTGCATCCTGGTGCGGACCTCGATTATGCCGCTTGCCCCATCGCTGTAGGCCTTGATGCTCTCGATGGTCTGGCTGCTGTCGCTAAAACGGGGCTCCGCCCGCATCCCGGTCACTCCGGGCAATACTATCCTGATTCCCTTGCCTCCCGGCAAAGGCTGCGCCCGGTAGGAAGAACACTCGGACAGCATGATGCTGACCCGGCTGCTATTCTCCTTCAGATCGGTAGCCGTCACAGACAACACCTCTCCCCCCAGGGCACACAGGCCCGCACTCAGCATCAACAGCAAGATCAGCAATCGGCGCATATTTCCTTCCAGCTTATTCCTCGGATTATAACAAAAGTATCCCATCAAGACAGTTTCTGCCAAAAGCAGGATTTAGTCAAGCTGTTTTGTCCCCGCGCCGCCCCTCACGCCTTTTCACGCGTCCGGGAGCGCCTCGAGGGGCTATTTGTTGATCAGGTCATAAGCGTCGATGGCGATCTGCAGTTCCTCGTTGGTGGGAATCACCAGGATCGTTATGGGTGAATAGGGCTGGGAGATGATGCCGGCTTTGCTGCCCACGTCTATGTTTTTCTGGGGATCGATATGGATGCCCAGATTCTCCAGCCTGTTACAGATCCGGTGGCGCATCTTCACGCCGTTCTGGCCGATGCCTCCGGTAAAGACGATGAAATCCACCTTGATGAGATTGGCGACATAGGCTCCGATGTATCTGCGGATGCGGTAAGCGTAGGTATCCAAAGCCATGATGGCGCGCTCATTGCCTTCCGCCGCCGAGGCTTCCAGGTCACGCAGGTCGCTGGAAATGCCGGAAAGCCCCAGCAGCCCGCTTTTCTTGTTCAGAATGACGTTCAGCTCATGAATGTCAAATCCCCGTTCCAACAGGTAGAAGATGATGGAGGGGTCCAAATCCCCGCAGCGCGTGCCCATCATCAGCCCCTCCAGGGGAGTGAAGCCCATCGAGGTGTCGATGGAACGCCCCCGCTGGATGGCGGTGATCGAGGCTCCGTTGCCCAGATGGCAGGTGATCATGTTGGTATTTTCAACGCTGCGCTTCATCATCTGCAAAGCCACATTGCTCACATAGCGGTGGCTGGTGCCGTGAAAACCGTAGCGGCGGATGCGGTATTTGCCATACATTTCGTAAGGAATGCCATACAAAAAGGCGCTGGGCGGCAGGGTCTGGTGAAAGGCGGTGTCAAACACAGCCACCTGAGGCACGTCGCCGCTGACGGCTATGCTTTCCCGGATTCCGGTGAGGTTGGCTGGATTGTGCAGGGGAGCCAGCTCGCAATTTGCCTCGATGGCCTGCATGACCTGCTCATCGATCAGCACGGAAGAGGCATACTGCTCTCCCCCGTGCACCACCCTGTGCCCCACGCCGGCAATCTCGGAAACGCTTTTCAGGATGCCCTGTTCTTTGTCCAGGATAGCTTCCATCATCATCTCGAAAGCCACCCGGTGGTTGGGTATCTCCCGTTCCAGGTGCAGCACGCGGGAGCCATATTCCTGGGTCAAATTGCCGGAGGGAAGGCCAATCCGCTCCACCAGACCCTTGCCTAGGCTTTGCTGGGAGGGCATCTCATAGATTTCGTACTTGAGTGACGAACTGCCACAGTTTACCACGAGGATCTTCATGTTCGATTCCTTTATCTATTTATTTTTATTATTCCATCATTTAAGAAGCCGGTTTCCGCTCCAAACTGGCTCCCATAAGGCTCTAATTTGCTGTCTGCCAAACTATTGCGATCATCCTTAGGTCATCCTTATAAATTATAAGGTTGACCCCAGGTTGACCCACGGATTAGCAGAGGACGGAAATGAGTGCCATGTTTCAAAGAACCGGAATCGCCATACGGGTTTTACCATCAGTTATCATGCAGTCCGGCAAGCAGATAAAGAGACCCGCCTTCCGCCCGTGAAGGCAATCTTGGGAGGCCGGGAACAGGAAAGCGGGTCAACTATACCTGATCACTGGATGGGGATTATCCTCTCCACCGTGGCCGACAGGGAAAAGCAGATGCGTAGTATCCCATTGTGATACTGCACCTTGGGGTTCTCTTTATTGAGGCTGATATCCGGGAAAAAGATGCGCCGGTCAAAACGCCCGGTTTCGATCTCCATGCTGTGGTAAAAGGCATGGGCATTGTCTTCGTGCAGATTGCGCAACCCGCTGATGCGCAAGAACTCCGGGGTCACGGAGATGATGATCTCGTCCTTTTCGACACCGGCCAGCTCGACCAGCACTATCCATTGCGTATCTGTCTGAAACACATCGCATTTGGGATGCCAGTAGTCATCGATGGCGTCTTCAATCGCCAGGGGGCTGTTGGTGAGGGAGGAGACCTCCCCCAGTATCTTCAGCATTTGCCGGCGGATGCCCTGGAGGTTGGAAATGATCTTATCCTGCATGGCTAAGTCCTTTATTTGAATGAATTAATATTCGGTTCGCTCCGTGAAGGTGAGGATGAGCTGCTGGTCTTTTTTTACATTCAGCTCAAAAGTGGCTTTGTTGTTTGTATCAACGCTGTATTTGTGGCCATTCTTCACTTCCGTGATGCGTGAGTTGCCGCCCATTTGGTGGATCACGTTGATCTGTTTGTCGGAGTCGGAGTTGTTGCGCAGGGTTACCTGGAAGCTGCGCTCGCTCACGAATTTGCTGACCTGGCGCTGGTCTTTCACCATGGTCGAAGCCACCAGGTCGAAGGCGGTTCCGGTGGTGATGGAAACCTCTTCATTCTTGCTGGTGTGGGAGATTCTGTCTTCGCCTATGAATTCCAGGTTGCCGTCGCTATCCTGTTTATAGACCTTGATCACGCCTTTGGGCAGGGGTTTGCCGATGCCGTTGGCCTCGGTGTTTTTGAATTTGATCATGCTTTTAACCGCGCTGCCGAAGACGGGATATTCATATACTCCGCTTGCAGTTACGTTCAGGGTAGGATAGAGTTGCAACTGCTTGGTCTGGTTGTTGGCAAAGGATGCTTTCTGATCCAGGGTGTACATGTGGAAATCGTGGAACGCTTTTTCCTCGAAGGAGGGCGCTCCGGCGGCGGCGAAATCCGCCTCCATCTGCATGGCGTATTTGCGGTTATAGCTGGAAAACTCATCCCGCACCTCGTTCACATCCCCCGCGATCAGCTTGAGGTTGACATCGTTGAACGCCCTTCCGCTGGTGTTGCGGATGGTGACCCAGGAATCCATGGCCAGTTTCTTTTCGTCCCAAACGCTGTTGTAGGTGACGTTCCAGCTCAGGCCGCCGGTGAGGTAGGAAAGCTGGATGGGCTGTTTGCCGCTTTTGGCGGAGATCAGGCTCCAGTGCAGGGTGGGCTTGGTGTAGAAATTGGAGGGCAGCTCCGCCAGTTGGATCATCTGGGTCTCGGAGTCGGAAACCACCAGCAGTTTCTTGCTGCCGCTTTCCAGCACGCCATAGCTGCTCCCGTCGTAAAACTTGAGGGTTCCGCGGATGCGGGAGGCGTCCTTGGTGAGCAGTTCCACCTCACGGTCGATGTATTTGGCAATGATCTGTCGCTTTCCCGCCAGGTCGTATTCGTAGTTTTGTTCCGCCACCTGCACGCCGCCGTTGAGCGATTTCACGATCACGGATTCGGAGGAGATGCGGCTGGTGATGTCGTCGTAGTTATACTCCTGCCTTCCCTGCTTGAGATCCAGTTCAAAATTGCTGCGCACCAGGGAAAGGTCGTCGTTGTAGATGGTTATCCAGTCTTCCGCGAAGGCCGGGGAGGCCAGCATCAGCAGGCTGATGAGGATGATTAACACCTTTGGCATTGAATACTCCTTAATGCTGTAGTGGACAGCCAGGGCTGCCTCTGGATAATATACCAGTTGAGTCATCTAAATCCTCCTCTCTTTTTGGTCAAGGATTAAGTATTTTTTCGCGTGAGAGGCAAAATCGATTGACAGAATTGGGAATGGCGTCCCTTTTGCACCATGAACACTATCATCAGAAGACCCACCCGTCAGATCCGCCTGGGCAAGCTTGCCATCGGCGGAGACGCCCCCATATCCATCCAAAGCATGCTCTGCGTGCCCACCGCGAATGTGGAGGCAGCAGCGCGGCAGATTGCCCAGTTGGAAAAGGCTGGCTGCGAGATCATCCGCTTCTCTGTGATGAACCAGGCGGACGCGGACGCCATCCCGGCATTGAAGAGAATGGCCGCCGTTCCCCTGGTGGCGGATATCCATTTTGACCACAAGCTCGCCCTTGCCGCCCTGGAGGCGGGCATCGACGGCCTGCGCATCAACCCGGGCAATATCGGCTCGCGGGAAAAGGTTGCGGAAGTGGTGCGCCTGGCGGCGGAACGCGGGGTTCCCATCCGCATCGGGGTCAACAGCGGTTCTCTACCCAGGGAGCTTGTCGCCAAATACGGCGTGAGCGCCAAAGCGATGGTGGAAGCCGCGCTCAGCCATGTGCACATCCTGGAGGAGTTGAACTTCACCGCCATCAAGATCTCCGTGAAAGCCTCGCAACTGCCTTTGATGCTCGAAAGCTACCGGGCGCTGAGCCGGAAAGTGGACTACCCCCTGCACCTGGGCATCACCGAGGCCGGAACCCTGCTGGCGGGAAGCATCAAAAGCGCGATGGCGCTGGGTATCCTGCTCAACGAAGGCATCGGCGACACCATCAGGGTTTCCCTCACCGCCGATCCCCTGCAGGAAGTGCTGGTGGCCAGACGCATCCTGCAAAACCTGGGACTGCGCCGGGGATTGAACATCATCTCCTGCCCCACCTGCGGACGCACCCGAATCAATCTGATGCGCCTGGCGGACGAGGTGGAGAGCGCCCTGGCGGAGTTTGCCGACCGCCCCCTCACCGTTGCCGTCATGGGCTGCGTGGTCAATGGGCCCGGAGAGGCACGGGAAGCGGATTTCGGCCTGGCTGGCGGGGATGGCGAGGGCCTGGTCTTTGCCCGAGGCGAGATCGTCAGCAAAGTGCCGGAAGACAAGCTGGTGCCGGAACTGCTGAGACTGATAAGGGAGCACTTTAACCATGCGTAATAGCCTGCTGTCCATCTTTTTCACCTTTCTCAAGATCGGGGCCTTCACCATCGGAGGCGCCTACGCGATGATTCCGCTCATCAAGCGGGAGGTGGTTGACAAACGCCACTGGGTCACGGAGGATGACTTTCTGGACGGGCTGGCGGCGGCGCAATCCTGCCCCGGCCCCATCGCCGTCAATATAAGCATCTATCTGGGACTGCACATCCGCAAAGGCTGGGGCATGCTGGTCGCCTTGCTGGGCACCATGCTGCCCTCCATCATCACCATCATCCTGGTGGCGGAACTCTTTACCCGCTATGCCGATCTGCCTTTGGTGAGCAAGGCCTTCCACGGGCTAAAACCCGCGCTGGTGGCGCTGATCGTCGTGCCCCTGATCGAGATGACCAAAAACGCCAAACTGAATCTGAGCAACTTCTGGGTTCCCCTCGCGGCAATGGTTTTGGTGGGGCTGCTTGGCGTGAGTCCCATCTGGCTGATCCTTGCCACCATAGTGTTTTGCGTGGGACAAAGCCTGTGGCTGAAAGGGAGGCTGTCATGAGTATGCTGACCATGTTTGCCACCTTTGTCAAGATCGGCCTCTTCAGCTTTGGGGGAGGTTACGCCATCCTGGCGATGATCCAGCAGGAGGTTGTCACCCGGCATGGCTGGCTCACGGCGTCGGAGTTTACGGATGTTGTGGCGATCTCGCAGATGACTCCCGGCCCGATCTCGATCAACGCCGCCACCTTCATCGGCTACCAGCAGGCGGGCATCTGGGGTTCGCTTGTTTGCACCTTTGGAGTGATCCTGCCCTCGCTGCTGCTGATGCTGGTCATCACCCTCACCTACCTGAAACTGCGCAAGCTCCCCTGGTTCAAGAATATCTTTCAAAAGCTGCGCTGGGTAACCCTGGGACTGATCGGCGCGGCTGTCATCCTGATCGGAAAAGGCTCATTCGACGGCCTCTTTTCGGTTCTGGTCTTCCTGGCAAGCCTGGCCGTCTATTGGCGCTTCAAGGTCAATCCCATCCACCTGATGCTGGGCGCGGCTGTGGTGGGCATGATTTTTGGCTGAGAGGGATAAGCTTTAAGTATTTACAGACCGGGAAGGCGGCTTGGCTTCAGCGTGCTGGCTGCATGCTTTTCAGACGGGCTGCCAGCTTGCTTATCTGCCGCCTGCGCTCCAGTTCCCACGGGATTCCGTAAGCCCGGGACTCACTTCCCAAGAGCCTTTTCAGGCAGTGATAGATGCTGTCCGCGGATTCCATGGCGCAGATGTGATCCTGTCCGTTATGCCGCAGCAAATCCGCCGCTTCGTTGTGGGCGGGCACCATTGCCAGGATGGGCTTTTGGCAGCGCAGATACTCGAAAATCTTGGAGGATAGCGTTCCCCGCGGGCCGCTGCTGTTGAGGTTGAGCAGCAATACATCCGCGTTGAGCATGGCGGCAAGGGCATCCCGGTGTTCCTTTTGGGGAACGATCCCGACCAGGTCAGCGATCCCGCTGGCCCCGATCTCCTCCAGGGTTTCCCTGAAATAATTGCCATAGAGCCGGATGCGCGTTCCGGGAGGGAGTTGCCGCTCGTCCCGCAGGCGTTTCACCGCCCGGTAGAAGTGTTTCAAGCTACGCCGCGCGTAGATGGCGCCGAAATAAGCCAGTTCAAAGCCGGGCTCCTTTTCCACCTGCGGCAGACCGGTGAAATCCTCTTCATCCCAGCCGTTGTAGCAGGTGAAGGTCTTGTCTGCCAAGTCCGCACCGAAAGCGGCGCAGATGTCTTCCCCGATACCCCGCGTGGCGGTCACCAGCAGTGAGGCGTGCCGGTAGAGCTTTGCCTCCCAGTGGCGGGAAAAGGCCTTGTTCAGCCTGCTGCCCTGCAGGTCATAATCCGAGAGCAGGTTCCAGTAGTCCCTCAGATCCAGCGCATAGGGAATCCCGCTACCCCGGGAAAGATAGTAGGCTCCAAGCCCGGAGGAAAAAGGCCCCAGAGAGATATAGATGAGGTCGTAATCCCTTTCTTTGAGCGTTTTCCTTCCCGCGGCAAGCAGGAAGGGCAGCCAGCCGATCTTGTTGTCGATGGGATAAAGCCTGCGCGCCCAAAGCTTCAGCTTTTCCGGGGTGTTCAGATAGAGCGGCGAGACTTTCTCCTGCCTGGATTTCCCTGCTTTACGCAGCAGCGTCATGGGATCCAGCGAGGCGGTGCGGATCACCCTGTCCGCCCTGCATTCTTCCAGCAGCGAAGCATCCCGGTAGAGATACTCCAGATCGCCCACCGTGATCACATCGCAGGCGATGCCGGATTCCGCCAGGTATTTGACCGTCTTGACGTTTCGCAGCGAGGCTGGGCCGCCCAAAGGGGGATAGAAATAGCTGATGTAGAGCAGGCGCATATCAACGGCTGGCAAGGGATTTGATCAGGCCAAGCAGGCGTGGCTCGACCGCCTCCCAGTTGTATTGGTTATCGATCAGAGCGGAGGCGCGCCGGCCCATCCGCCCGTAATCCTCATCGCTCAGGCTCAGGATTCCGCCCACCGCTTTGGCGATGGCGGCGGATTGGTATTCGCAGCAGGCTCCGGCGCGGTTCTTTTCCACCAGGTCGCGCATCAGGGGCGTGTTGACCGAGACCACGGGCAGTCCGGCGGCAAAGTATTCCAGCACCTTGAGCGGCACCGCTTTGCGCAGGCGTCTGTTGCGCGGATTGAAGAGCCAGAGCCCCACCTTGCTGCGCTTGAGCAGCAACCCGATCTTCTCCGCCGGAATCCAGGGCTGGTAATAAATTATCGCGTTCAGGTTGTGCCGGTTGATGTAGGCGTTAAATTCCGTTTCCACCGAGGAGGAAAAGAAGCGCCCCACGATGAGCGTCTTGAGCGTGGGAAAGCTATGCTTGAGCAGCTTCACGCTCTTGAGCAGTTTGAACAGGCCGCGGTCTGCCGTTAGCCCGCCGATGTAGATCAGGTCAAAATCCATCTCGCAGATGGTGCTGATCTCCGGCGGTATCTCGCAATCATAGTCCCAGACGTTTTTCACGGGATAGTTGGGAAGGGTGACGGCGCGGTCGCGCTCCCGCTGGGAAACCAGTTGATCGAGGATTTCGTCGTTGACCCCGATGGTGCCGTCCACCTGGCTTTGCAGCCAGCGTTCAAGGCCCAGATACAGATACTTCGCCAGCCAACTGAAAGGCGGGTGGAAGCGTTCCGCGAAGGCATCCGGAAAGAACTCGTGCACATCAAAGACCACCCGGGTGCCCAACTTGCGCCTGAGCGCGAGGCCCACAAACACCGTGAGCGGCTCCACGCAGATCACGATGTCCGGCCTGATTCTTTTCGCCTCCTCGTAAAGCAGCCGGAGGGCGTTCCATTGGGATTCCGTATCCACCACCAACTGATATGGGTTAATGGTTGAATTGCGCACTCCGCTTGTGCAGATCAGATACACCTTGCCCAGCTTTTTCAGGCTTAGCCCCATTTTATAATAGAGGCGCACATCCGTGGTGTGGTGACTGTTGGATACGATGCAGATTTTCATATTATTCCTTATATTTATTCGTAACTCATATTTGGACAAATGCTTTGCTGTCAAGACATATTTGCCGTCCGGCTGGCTCTGGCGGACACCTCATTCCACCTTTCCACCTTTCCACTTATCATAGCACCTATATATATGGGGGAAAGGTGGGCCTCATATGCATCACCCTATCAGGAGTGGGTCTTCCTGGGGTCAACCTTATAATTTATAAGGATGACCTAAGGATGATGGGTTAATGCTTTGCGGGGCAAAATGATAGCGATATGGGAGAGGGGAGGGGAATCCGGCTTTTGGCTTCGGAATGTGGCGCACCAATCTGCTTTCAGCAAGCTATCTATGCAAGTTGAGATTTGTCATTCCCTTGTAAAGCCCGTGGAAGTGTGGGACGGTGAAAAGGTGTCGTTGAGCCATGAGACAGAAAACTTGGCAAAACGATATCCGTTAATCCGTGTAATCCGTTTCATCCGTATGATGCCAGGCATGCAAATCTTATACGGATTGACGGATTTAACTGATTTACGGATTAAAGTAATAAAGCAGGAAGGTTTAAATGGTAAAAAGATATCCAGTTGTAATAATGTAAACTAAACAGTGTAAGCATCAATAGAAAGGCCGCGAAACAAATTCCGCGGCCATTATCATATTGCGGGGCAGGGCTTAAGCCAGCCCTTCCGGGATGATCAGTTCAGCTTCGGTGGCTTTAACCACGTCCTCGACCGTGAAGCCTTCCGTCACTTCCTTGAGCAGCAAGCCCTTGGGGGTGACTTCGAGCACAGCCATTTCGGTGATGATGAGGCTCACCTTGCCTTTGGCGGTGAGGGGCAGGTTGCACTGCTTGAGTATCTTGGGGTTGCCACGCTTGTCGCAGTGTTCCATGGCAACGATCACCTTTTTGGCGCCGGTGACGAGGTCCATGGCTCCGCCCATGCCGGGGGTCATCTTGCCGGGGATCATCCAGTTGGCAAGGTTGCCTTCCTGATCCACTTGCAGCGCGCCAAGCACGGTGACGTCGATGTGTCCGCCGCGGATGATGCCGAAACTGGTGGCGGAATCGAAGAACGAAGCGCCCGGCAGGGTTGTGATGAAACCGCCGCCGGCATTGATCATTTCCTGATCTTCAGTTCCCTCTTCCGGAGCCGGGCCCACGCCCATAACTCCGTTTTCAGACTGGAAGATCACCCTCACTCCTTCAGGGATGTGGTTGGCAGCTTCCGTGGGAAGGCCGATGCCCAGGTTCACATAGTCGCCGTCCTTCAGTTCCATTGCGATGCGGGCTCCGATCTGTGCGCGTTTATCCAAAGCCATCTCAAACCTCCTTTTTGACAACGATATAATCGACGAAGACGCCGGGAGTTACGATCATCTCCGGGTCAATTTCGCCGGTTTCCACAATCTCGTCCACCTCGGCGATGGTGATCCTGCCAGCCATGGCCATGATGGGGTTGCTGTTACGGGCGGTTTTGCGATAGATGAGGTTGCCGTCTTTGTCCGCCTTCCAGGCTTTGATGAGGGCAAAATCGCTGGGGATGGCGGGTTCCAAAATGTAGTCTTTGCCATCCACGTTGATGATCTGCTTGCCTTCCGCCACAACGGTGCCCAGGCCTGTGGGGGTCAGAACTCCGCCCAAACCTGTGCCAAAGGCTCTCACCCTTTCCATGAGGGTGCCCTGGGGGACGAGCTCGATCTTCATCTCGCCGGAGTTCATCTGGTTTTGAATCTCCTTGTTGGTGCCCATGTGGGAAACCTGGGCGCTGCTGACGCAGTGGTTGACCACCAGCTTGCCGACGCCGCGGTCTTCCCAGTCGGAGGCGATCACGATCATATGCAGGTCTTTGATGCCGGCGGCCACGATCGCGTCAATGATGCTCTCGGGCGCTCCCACAGCCAAAAACCCGCCAATTGCCACGCGGTTGCGGGGCTTGATCAGGGCTGCGGCTTCCGCCGCGGTGATGAGCTTGAACATAGCTACTCCTTGATTTATGATAAATGTTTTGGAAGCAGGATATTATAACTGGCTTTTATGTCAATAAATACTCTTGAATATGGTAGATATCCTCCTGATTTACCAGCACTTCCATGTAGATGCCATCGGTGCGGTATTCCTCCGCCTGCACCACGGCGATGTCGTGCAAGAGGGAGACCAGTCCGCCCCTGTCGTAAGGCAACAGCACCTTGAGCGCCTGGATGTGGAAGAGTTCCTTTTCGATGCGATCCAGCAGCTCGGGAATCTGATCTTTTTTCAGGGCGCAAATCTGCAGCGCCTCAGGGAAGCGTTTGCGGACAAAGGTGAGGAAGATGCTGTCCACGCAATCGGTCTTGTTCAGCACCAGCAACTGTGGAATCTTGTCCGCCCCCAATCCCTTGAGCACCTGGTTCACCTGTCCGATGTAGTATTCAAAGCGTTCATCGGAGACGTCCACCAGATGCAGTAGCAGGTCGGCGTCCTGCACTTCCATGAGGGTGGCGCTGAAGGAGGCCACCAGGTGATGGGGCAGGTTGGAGATGAAGCCGACTGTGTCCGAAATCACCACGGGAAAGGAGGTGGAGAGCTTGAGCTGGCGCGAGGTGGAATCCAGGGTGGCAAAGAGCTTGTCCTCCACCAGCACATCCGCTTCCGTGAGGGCGTTGAAAAGGGTCGATTTACCTGCGTTGGTGTAGCCCACGAGGCAAATCTTTTTGGTGCGGCCGCGTTGCTTGCGCTGGGTTTCTTTGTTCTGGGAAATGGCGGCAATCTCTTCCTTTATGCGGCGAATCTGGGTGCGGATGAGGCGCTTGTCGATCTCAATCTGTTTTTCGCCCATGCCCCGGGTGGCGGAACCTCCGCTGGAGCGCACCGAGCCGCGCTCCTTGTCGAAGTGTCCCCAGAGGCGGCGCAGGCGGGGCAGTTGATACTGCAGTTCGGCGAGTTTCACCTGCAGCTTGGCTTCGCGGGTGCGGGCATGGTCGTGGAAGATGGAAAGGATGACCTCAGTGCGGTCGATCACGCGGATGCTGAAGTTTTGCTCGATGTTGCGCTGCTGGATGGGGTTGAGTTCCTCGTTCACGATCAGCAAATCCGCCTGGGCCTGGTGCATTCGGTGGCTGATTTCCTCCAGAAACCCTTTGCCGAAGTAGCTGGCACGCTCGGGGTTGTTGCGCTTCTGGGTATAGCGTCCCAGCACCTCGATGCCGGCGGTATTGGCAAGCCTTTCCAATTCATCCAGGCTGGCCTGGCTGTCCTTCTCCGTCTCGTCCTGGCGGACTATCGCTGCCAGAAAGGCGGTCTTGTCTTCCCGCTCTAAATCTTCCCAGGAATCCGGCTCGAGATCGTATTCCTCCACCAGATAGTCTTTATCTTCATATTGCATGTAATGTCCTCATAGTGTGGGTATTCAGTTCTGTTTTTGGCCTTGTTTCCGCGGGCGGCAGGCGGAACCGGGATTTAACCATCGTTCTCTTCCAAAAAGCCTCTCAGCGCTTCCAGGCTGCGCTTTGAGTAGAGCTGCTTTTTCAGCTTTTTGTCCCGCACATTGTCATCCAGGGCGGGAAGGATGCCAAAATTGGCATTGACGGGTTGAAAGTTCTTTTGCTCGGGGTCGATCAGACGGCGCCAAATCTGCCCCAATATGGTTTGCGGCGGCAACATCCCGATGCCTTCCCCGATGATCTTCGCCACCAGCAGCCCCATGCCCATGCACTCCACATAGCCTTCCACCCCCGCCAGTTGCCCGGCAACAAAGATGTGGCGCGCGTTGCGCAAAGTTAGATTGGGGGCCAGAACCCGGGGCGCGTTCAGATAGCTGTTGCGGTGGATGGAGCCAAAGCGCAGGAACTCAGCCTGCTCCAGACCGGGGATGAGGCGGAAGATCCTCTGCTGCTCGGGATAGCGCAACATGGTCTGGCAGCCCACCAGGTTGAAGGCCGTGCGGTCTTTGTTTTCCGCCCTCAGTTGCAATACCGCGAAGGGCTTCACTCCGTCGCGCTCCAGTCCCATGGGGCGCATAACGCCGTGGCGCAGGGTCTCCCTGCCGCGCCTGGCCAGCTCTTCGATCGGCGTGCAGTTCTCATAGTAGTTGAAATCCACCTCGCGGAAGAACTCGTTTTCAAACTCCCGCGCCTGATGCTGTTCGCCCTCCAGCAGGGCATCGACAAAGCGGTAGTATTCCTCGCGGGTGAAGGCGCAGTTCAGATAGTCCGGCTCGCCCTTGTCATAGCGGTCTTTGGCGTAAACCTTGGCGGAGTCGATGCTCTCGGCGCTCACGATGGGGGCGATGGCGTCAAAGAAGCTGAGCTGGGATTCCCCCACCACCTCCTGAAGCGATCTGGCCAGGCTGTCCGAGACCAAAGGCCCGGCACAGAGGATGCTGCATTCGGCGGGAAGTTCGGTCACCTCCTGCCTTGTTATCCTGATCCGGGGATGGTTTTGCAGGGTTTGGGTCACCTTTTGGGCAAAGAGGAGGCGATCCACAGCCAGGGCGTGCCCGGCGGGAACGGCGCAGCTCTGAGCGATGGGCAGCAGCCGGGAACCAAGCAGGCGCAACTCCTCCTTGAGCAGTCCGGAAGCGGTGTCCAGCAGGTCAGACTTGAGCGAATTGCTGCAGACCAACTCCGCCGCCAGATCCGTCCCGTGGGCGGGTGTCATGCGCAGCGGACGCATCTCCAGGAGATTCACGGAAATACCCATCTCTGCCAGGCAAAGGGCCGCTTCACTGCCAGCCAGGCCGGCTCCGATGATCTTAATTTCCGGCATGGGCGTAATCACTCCTCCTGCTCTTGTTAAACATCAGGAGCAGCAAGCCCGGCAGGGCAAAGAGCAGGTCTTGCACGGCGAATAGGGTGAGGGTGGCGGTGACCGCCTGGCTGGCGTCATATCCCGCTCCGGCAAGGAAATGGATGGCAAAACCCTCGCGCAGTCCCAAGCCACCTACGGTGAAGGGGATACTGTTTGAAAACTGGGTGAGAGACATGCGCAGGGTGCTTTCCCAAAAACTGATCGGGTGTATCTGGTTCAGGATCAGCCAATACTGGACATAGGAAAGCGCCGCGATGCCGGTCTGGATGGCTGAGATACGCAGCGCATAGCGGGCATAGCCGGGCTTGAGCCAGCGCGTTTTACCGCTCGTTCCCAACAGCCAGTAGCCCCAAAGTGGAGCGGTGAGGGTCAGGATCAGCGCCCCCAGGCGCAGCCAGAGAGGAAAGTTTCGGTAATAGAAAAGCGCGGCGGCAAAGGCATAAGTCCAGGTACTCCAGGTGAGGAAAGCCCGCTCCATAGCGAAGGAAAACAGGGAAGCCCAGCGGCTGCTGTTGCTCACAAAAAAGACCTTGCCCGCGCTGGCAGAACCCCCGGGAACCGCGAAACGCAGAGGCAGGCCGATCAGATAGGAAACCAGTTGCTCCTTGCGATCGGGAATATATTTGGGATTGATCTGCAGGGAATAGCACCAGTTGATGAACTGCCCCCAGTTCCGGATCAGACTGAGCAGCACCAGGGCAGGCAAGAGCCACAGAGGCAGCGCCACGATGCTTGTCCAAAGGGCTTTGAGGTCGATCCTGGCAAAAACCCCCCACAGGATTAAGGCTGTGAGGCAGACCTTGAGCAGGTTAAAGACCAGGCGCCACTTGCTCTTCGACAATATTTCTATTCCTTTTTACTTCCCTACCTGTGCGGCGGCGAAGTCCAGAGCCTGCTGGATCAGTTCCGCGGGCGGGGCAGGGATGCTGCCATCGTCCATCATCTTGTGGCAGAGGGCGCGGGTGGCGTCGATATCCGCCTTGGCGCGGGCAAAAACTTCCTCCCTGCCCAGCGGCAGCCTGGCAACACCCTCGGCGACAGCCTGATCTGCAACTTCGGCAGCTTCGTGGGCAAAGACATCCGCCTCGTCCATGCGGGGCACGATGTTTTCCGCGTCGATCCCCCTGCGCCGCGCGTATTCCGCCAAAGAATGGGCGGCGCGAATGGCCATGCCGTCGGTGATCTTGCTGGCACGCACCATCAGCGCACCTTTGAGGATGCCGGGAAAGCCGCAGGAGTTGTTGATCTGGTTGGGAAAATCTCCCCTGCCGGTGGCCACGATATAGGCTCCGGCTGCCTTGGCGGCATGCGGATAGATCTCAGGAACCGGATTGGCGCAGGTGAAGACGATGGCCTTTTCCGCCATCCGGCTGATCCACTGGGGTTTTATGGTATGCGGCCCGGGAGTGGAAAGGGAGATGAGCACGTCAGCCCCCGCCATAGCCTCGTCCATGTCGCGCAGGCGTTTGGGATTGCTGATCTTTGCCAGACCCCACTGCTTGTATTTGTCCGGATTGCTGGCCAGGTCTTCCCTGCCGGCGTGCAGCGCTCCCTTGCTGTCGAACATGACAAGGTTGGCGGGATCCAGTCCCGACTGCAGCAAGATGCTGGCAATCGTGGTATTGGAAGCTCCGGCGCCAAAAAGCACCGTGCGAATCTCCCCGATTTGCTTTCCCGCCAGCTCGAGCGCGTTCAGCAGCCCCGCCAAAGTGACGCAGGCGGTGCCCTGGGCATCATCGTGCCAAACCGGGATGCCACAGCTTTCGCGCAGTTCGTCCAGCACCCGGTAGCAATTCGGCTGGGAGATATCTTCCAGATTTACCGCGCCCACGCTGGGAGCCAGCATCCTGACAAAATCTATCAGCCTGGCGGGATCAGGTTTGCCGTCCCCATCCCGGTTGTTCACACAGAGGGCGAGGGCATCGAAGCCACCCAGATACTTCATCAGCATGGCCTTGCCTTCCATCACGCCCAAACCGCCGGAAGGCCCGCAATCGCCATCCCCCAGGACCCTGGTGCTGTCGCTCACCACCGCCACCAGATTGCCGCGGTTGCTCAGTTCCCAGGAGCTTTCCTGCTTATCACGGATAGTTGTGGACACAGCGGAAACCCCGGGTGTGTACCAGACATTGAACCAGTTGAAACCCCAGATGCCCGCTTTGGGCAGGGTTTGCATCTTGCCCCGGTAGTACCGGTGGGTAAGCTCCGAAAGCTTTTTCAGAAATGCCGTTTGCGCAGCCGCAACGGTCTCCGCGGGAAAACGCTCGCTAAAATATTCGTTCAGATTGGAAAGATTCACGCGCAGGTCGCTCATTTCCACTCCTCTTTTCTTGATAAATCCACTTTGGACAGCCGCGAATTATTGTCAATCTTCTTCAGTGCAAAAAACAGAAGGCCGGGACCATGAGAATCCCGGCCTGAAGGCTTTCAGTTCTGCCATTAGCCTTACCTGCACTCCTATGTTTGGTTCACCTGCCTGCAGACCAAGCCTACAGATCCTACAAAACCGATTCCGAAAGACATAGAATTGGCATTATAAGGTAACAAGTGGCGAGCCAATTCCGGCAGAAAGGCATAGAGGATTACATATCAGCGATTTAGCTGAAAAGACAGAGTTGCGGGTGTGGTAAAATATACCACAAAGCTTATTGGTCTTGCTGAGGAAGCTGGATATTGAGCTGCTTTATCTTCTTAAACAGGTTAGAGCGGTCTGTATCAAGGTGTTTGGCTGTCTGGCTGACATTATATTTGTTTTCTTTGAGATAGAACTCGATGAGTTGCTTTTCGTATGCCTTAAGCAATTCCGCCAGGGAGAAAAGCCTCTCCCCTGCATGATTTTTAACGGCATTAGTCTCGGCTGTGGTAAAATCTACCACATCGAGATAGTCGCTTGTGGTGAAAATTACCGCACGCTCAACACAGTTTTTGAGTTCACGCACGTTTCCTTTCCATTTTCTCTGGTGCAGCCAGCTTTGGGCTTCCGGAGTGAGGAATTTTGGGGTGATGCTTTGTTTGGCGCAGAACTCGTTGAGAAAGTATTGTGCCAGGCCGGGGATGTCCTCCCGCCTGGTTCTGAGGGGAGGAATGTGGATGTGTATGGCGTTGAGCCTGTAAAAGAGGTCACCGCGAAACGTGCCCTGCTCGACTGCCTGTTCCAGATCGCGGTTGGAAGCGCTGATGATACGTGTTTTGACAGGACGGATGTCGCCCCCGATCTTTTGCATTTCCCCTTCCGAGATCACGCGCAGGATCTTAGCCTGTAGTTCCAGGGGAAGTTCCCCCACCTCATCCAGGAAGAAGCTGGTGTTGTGCGCATATTCAAAGAAACCCTTGTGATCCTTCACCGCTCCGGTGAAAGCTCCCTGAGCATAGCCAAACAGCTCCGCCTCAAAGAGTTCGCGGGGCACAGAGGCGCAGTTGATGCTCAGCATGTTCCTGTCCCCGTAATCGCTGAGACGGTGGATGGCGCGGGCGGCCAATTCCTTGCCCACTCCGGTCTCGCCGGTGATCAGCACGGGATTGTCGAAACGGGAAGCCTGGATGATGCCGTCGAAGACGGCGTTCATTTCCCGGGAAACACCAACCATGCCGATGGCGGCGACCCGCGCCTGCTTAAGCTGCTTTTCCCTGAGCAGGTGTCCATGGAGGGCATTGAGGCGCAGCAGCAGGTGTTCAGGCTCAGAGGGCTTTTCGATGAAGTCAGCAGCACCATATTTGATTGCCTGCACGGCATCGGGGATATGCCCCGAGCCCGAGATCATCAGCACCAGCATCCGCGGCCACTGCTGGCGCACCTCCTCCAGCAGGCCAAAGCCGTCGCTCAGGGCGGGAAAGCACATATCCAGCATCATGATGTCGTATTCTGAGCGTTGCAGCGCTATTTGGGCATCTTCCACGCTGTTGACGCTGGTCACCTCATACTCGTTGCGTTTCAGCACGCTTGACACCAGGCCGCAAAAAACCTTGTCGTCATCAGCCAGAAGTATCCTGGCTTTCATTTTCCGCCCCCTCTCAACCAGATCGAGACCACGGTGCCTTCTCCTTCGTGGCTTTCCAGCGTTATATCGCCGCCCATCGAACAGATGATCTTGCGGCTTTCAGGCAGGCCGATGCCGGTGCCGGAATCCTTGGTGGTAAAGAACGCCTGCCAGATCTCCTCCAAATACTTTTCGGGGATGCCTTTGCCACTGTCCCCGACCTCCACCAGCACGGTGAGCGGACCTTTCGGGCTTTCGTGGAGCGGAAAATGCCTCACGGTGATGTGCAGGGTGCCGCCCTGGGGCATGGCGTCCACCGCGTTGTGGATGAGGTTGCCGAGGGCTTCCTCAAAGCGGATGGGTTCAAAGAGGGTGGCGATGGAATTGAGCGACCAGTCCTTGATCAGATTGATGTTGCCCGGCAGATTGATGCGGCTGATGCAGTGTTCCACCGAGGGGATGATGTCCTGGGTCTCCAGTTCGTTATCCCGTATCTCGGTGAAGCGCTGGAAAGCGTGGGTGAAGACCCTGATCTTTTCCACCTCTCTGCGGATGGTCCCGGCATTATCCCTGCCGCCATCGCTGAGGTTCTCATCATTTTGCAGGGGGTTGAGGGCCCAGATCACGTTTGAGATATGCCGCCGGACATTGTGGGACAGCCTGCGCGCGGTGTCTGCCCAGGCAAGTTTTTCCTGGATAATGTCAGAATTGGTGAACTGCGGCTGGAGTGTGACCAGATAGCGCAGGCGCAACCCGTGCAGATTGTAGATCATCACCTTGTGGGGGATGAGCTTGGCGCCCAGATTCATGACACTGTCCTGCGAGTCGGTTTTGACCAGGCAAAAGCGCCGCAAAGTTTCGGAAAGCGCGGGTAAACACCGCTTGAGGCTTTTGTGCCTCTGCTCCAAATTCGGAGGCAATCCCTCGGATAGCAGTTCCTGGACATAGCGGTTATAGAAGCGGATCCGGTCTTTGCCACTCATTAGTATCACGCCTTGTTCAACGCTATTGGCGGCTTTGATACACAGCTTGCGCCGACGTTGGGTGTGCATGACCAACAGCAGGCAACCTGCTAAAAACAGCAGACTAAGCGGCAACGCGGCAGCCTTGTAACCCCTGGCCAGGAGGGTGAGCGGGTCCACGGAAGTGTAATCCATAAACACAATCTTGGTGGGGATGTGCAAGGCAATCAGCTTGTGCTCGCCATATCCCTTTTGAACTATGCTTACCGAAACCCGGTCATCGGATTCAAACGGACTGGCGAAGCGGGCGCGGACTCTGAGGTCGGAATCCAGAATCTCATATTGTTTGTCGTTTGTTTCTAAAATGATTTCGCTGTCACCATCCAGATCGAGGTCTGCCACATCCCAGATCACGCGCACTATTATGGGACAGGGTGTTTGGAAAAAGTGGTAGATGAGGTAATGTGTTAATAATGAGGGAGATAGGGAGAATATGGAGGTTTGGAAATAATTGGGGATTTTGGGTGAATGTTCGACAGGGTGTTTGGAAATTGCGACAAGGGGTTTGGAAAACAGAATGGGGATATCTTGAGGGATTAGTTTGAGGTTTCCTTTAGTGATTTGAGGATGGCTTCAATGAGGAATCGGCGTGGTTTGAGCTCATTGTATTTCATTTTACGCGCGATAGCCCAAGCGAGTGAGTGGTAGCGATCGGCGAGCTCTTGTTGTTTTTGAGAGAGCTTTGCTCTTGAATTGAGATGAACGGAGAGCTTTACACCTGGGGCAGTGTGCGAGAGCAAGCGTTTTTTTCGAGCCCACTCTTCGATGGGGGCAATTGGTGGCATTTTGCCGGCTTTTCTGCCCTCGTGGACGTATTGGGCATGGGGAGCGATCTTTTCATCTGCAAAGACGTCTATAGTTAGTTTCTGCGGATCTACCTTAGTTTTGATGGCTCTCCTGAGCTTTCCCCAGGCTACGATCTTATCCCGGTCTATGATCGCGATAGCGTTTACTTCTATGCGATTGGCGAGATCGTTCAGGATGGCGGATACATGCTCTTGTGGGCTATTCATGATAAGCTCTTCCGGAGATTTCGATTGAGTGGGAGATGGGATCGTATGATAGCTCCAAGGGACGGATATGGTAGTGATCGAAGACAACTATTGAGTTCAGAAGCTCGTAGGGATGGGACAGCCCCAGGGATGAGTAGTCTTCACTATAGAGGTGGGTATTTAGGCGCGCATCGAAGGGAGAGGCTTCGAGAGTGGCTCTATAATGCGAGCTGATGGCGTCCAGGATAGCCTGAGAAGCGACGGCAACGGGCGTAAGCTCTGGAGCAGAAGTGTCGGCTTGATCCAGCTCGAATTCGATGGGATCGGCGAAGTATGCCACCGGGAGTTCATCATCCTGGCGGTTTTTTATATGGAAGGAGTAGTTTTCTACGATTATTACAGCGTTTGCGACGCGGAGAAGCTCGCCCAGGAGGTCTTTGGCTTTGTATTCTCCGGGAACGATTTCGATGCTGTTTAGCGAGCCGGGTCCAGAGTAGTAGGCTTTACCGCTTTCAATGCGGTAGTTGCCAATTCCCCAGATGTATTGAGCCACTTCTGGAGCGGGGGGAAACTCATGGACTTGGATGTTATGAAGATCTTCGACTTGGATGTTATGAAGGTCTTCGCTTTCCACGGGCGTAATTGAGGCGTTATTCAGGGCGAATTTGCGCCATCTGAAGTGATTCCAGCTTCGTGTAGAACACGCTTGCCAATAGACAAGAAAATAGTCCTGCCCTTCATTTGTAAACCCAAACACCTCCTCATTGTACATATAGCCTGTGTACTTCAGATTGTTTCTATCTGCCAATACATGATCCACCAGGGTAAATGGCAGCCACTTGGCTTGATTGTAAGAATAATGAGCATACTGGTAGTTAATGGGCCCAATACAGAGGATCAAGCGCAGCACATCGGCATTTGTGTAGCTATCGGTATCCGGTTCACCATTCATAGCCAGGGGATGGATGATAGAGCCGATAATGGAGGGGATGGTAGCCACGGGATTGATGTATTGATCGGCAAGGGTGACAAGCCGATCGGAAGCAAGCTGGAGGATGAGCCCCAGGTAGTCCAAAAGCTCCAGTTCTACGGTTTTTGCGGAAAGTGAGAGGTATTCCACAGAGAAGGATGATTCCGGCAGGACACCTGTGTAGATGAGGCTATTGGCATCGTCGTAGATGAAGGCGGCAAAGGTATGGAATCCGGCTTTGATCTCGCGCAGAGAGCCCACCAGGATGGACTCAAGAGTGTCATCCATGAGGAGCTTACTTTTGGCAGAGCGGGCTTCCTGGCTCCAGTAATCGATACCGGAAAGGCTGAGTGGATCAAGCTCCAGCTCCAGGAGGGAGTCGGATTGGTAGATGATGGAGGTGATGCGCTTTATTATGAGTTTCATAATTAGTTGAGAGTTGAGAGTTGAGAGTTGAGAGTTGCGTTCTTGGCGGCTTCGAGTTCCTGGCGGTGCCGGATGCACTTGATGTAGCTATTAAAGACATTGTAATCGAACCAATCGGCATAACGCTGAAGGACTATCTTATCCACGGCGAGGATGCGCTGTTTGAAGGCTTCGGGGATGGTATCCCATTCTTCTTCAAATCCCAAGCGGGAGAACATTTCCTGTTCGTCTGTAGAATCATCATTTTCGAAGTAGTCGATGATGTATTCATAGCATCTTACGGAGTATTCGCCGATAGCCATTATATCTCCTTTGCTTATCTTTTGTCCAGTAAGCATCATAACCTTACCATGATCCTTGGGATTAAGGTTATTCATAATATGTTTGATCTCTTTGGGATGAAAAGTTTTGAGGCATTTTTTGTCAAGGCTAAAAACGGCAAAATCATGCATTTGGACACCATTAATAACACGTATCCTGGGATCCCAGACATAGAGGTTTAGCAGACGATCGCGGGCAGAGATGGCGAGTCCCATCTGTTTGAGTGGATTCCTTAGCAGAGCAGAGACTTTAGCCATGTATTCGACCTGAGTAGAGACACCCAACGCCTCCTTGTGCTTTGCCAGGTGTTCAAAGAGCTTATCGCGGGAAGCGTATTCATAGTTCATTACCCGGGAAACGATGGCTTCTATATGGCGATCCTGGAGCTTTACAAGGTTGTGATAGCGATCCAAGCCGGCATCGAAGGGATCGGAAGGCTCTATGTATGGAACGAGCCTGGTGCGGCAGTTATAGTGGTAAGGCGGCAGCCAGGGCGTCATATCCGAGGTAGGGGTTTGGGAAAAGTGGCTGTTGCCCTTCCAGAAAGATTCGGAATGCACGAGAGGATCCTGGGACTGAAGGCTTTGGGACGCGGGGCCCAGCTCGAAGATTCTGCCATTCATCATGCGGCAGATATCGGTGGTAGCCTCATCGATGTAGGCGACCACTTTCACCATCTGAACACCTCGGTTTTGGTATTCGGAGAGCCGCTCTGTGGTGGCGGCGCGGGCGGAGACGGTATTGGTATAGCTGGTGATCTGATCCTCCCGCAAGTCTCCCCGGCGGGGATAGGATGAAGTAATGGTTTGGTATATTTGCTGATAGACGGGATCTGCGCCGATGGCGAGTTGAGAGCCCTGAGTTGAGAGTTGAGAGTTGAGGGAGGAGCGGGCTTCTCCCTGGCGGTTGTAGAGGGTTTCCAGTTCTGCCAAAAGGTCTGTCTGGGAAAGCTTTCCGGATACAAAGAGCCGAATGAGCCGGGAGAGCTTATCCGCCCGGCTCGCTTTGGCTATCTTGCGTAGGAGCAGCAGCTTTTTAGCGCTCATTGGACTTCTCTTCTGTGCTGAACTCGTGCCCGCATTTGCGGCACTTGCGGATTCTGATGGTTTTCTCCCCGATATGGATGGTTCGGATAACTATCGTCTTGGAATTGCACAATATACAACGCATAAGGCAATCCTTAGAAGAGGATGAGTCTATCGGAATTGCGGACATCGTAGTGCAGCCAGTTGACGTCCTTTTCCAAGCCTTTGATTTCCGGGAACTTATCAGGATTGGCAAGGATATATGCCCGCACTTCCTGGACAGTTGCTTTGAGGAAATGCGCATCTCCCGCCATAGCGAAACGGTGGAAGCTAAAATCCCCTTTGGGGGCTTCCAGATCGATGGGAGAGCGCAGTCCACGGAAGCGGAAGGGCCCTCCAGAAGCCCAATTATTGATGATCATGGGACCAAAGAAAGCGCGCAGGCGATCGGAGACAGACAGGAAGCGAGGATCAAAGAAACGCCAGGCGTTTTGCCCAAAGCGCAGAAATACAGCCGGGGATACGAGTTCCTGGATAATGAAGTATTTGCAGACCATTGATAACTCCTTGGGGGCAAGGCCTATGCCCCTAAAAAGCTTCAAGATGAAGCTTCTACATATAAACAAAGGAGGGCAAAAGGCCCTCCGGCTTTAGTTCGATAAGGACTCCTGCAGAGCTTGTTCGTTTTTGGTGCGAGTGTAGACCTGGCTGGGGACATTGCCTCTGAATTCCTTCGTTAAAAGCTTATCCAGAGTCGCATGGGGAATCCCGCGCTTATCCATCCAGCTGCGGATCAGCGAGATCTCTTTCATGGTTTCGGCTACGATGTCCCGCGCGGCGGCTTTAGCTTGCTCCAGTTCAGTGCTTAGCGCTGAGAGCCGATTAGAACCTACCTGCAGGCTTTGCTCCATGGATTTTATGTATTCTCTATTCTGCTGCAGTTTGTGGCGGAGTGTGCGGTTTGCTTCGCCTTTCTTGATCTCGTTTTTTACTTGCGCTTCACCCCAAAGTTTGATGGGCGCTTCTATCGAAGCGAGTTGAGAGTTGAGAGTTGAGAGTTGAGAGTTGAAGTCACTCAGACAAGTTCCAATGGCTTTGATCTCTTGCATTACCTCATCGTGTCTTTCAGCATAAGTGAGTTCCACTTGGGCTTTGATCACGGAGCTCAGTTGTTTCGCCTGCCTGTCAATGTACTCCGCCTGCAGATCAAAGAACTTACGGATATCGTCTATCTGCTGCATCTGATTCAGCCGATCCCGCTTGGATTCCCGGAAGATGGCAAAGAAGAGGAGAGCCATCACGAATATCTGGATGATGGAGTGGATCATTTTGCCTCCTGTTTTGCGGAAGCAGAGGCTTCCTGGTTGATCTCTTCGATCTTGGGGCTGATGGTGATGTTATCCACGGTTTTGCGTTCGCAGGATAGCTTTGCCAGGTCGATATCAGAGAGGGTTTTCAGCATATCCTTATTGGGCTCTTCTTTAACCTTGATATAGTCCTGCATGCCCATGGATTTCAGCACTTTGAGACAGATTGCTTTGCTGATTATCTTGACAGAAGTGCTCACCCGCATGCTGATGGTGCCGTGAGAGAGCTCTTTGGAGCGTTCTTTAATGAATTCGTCCTTGTGCTCCTCACAATACTGAAGGATGGAGTCTTCCAGGCTCTTGATCTCAGAAAGTAGCGGAGCTGCGTCGGCGTCGAACTTAGCGGTGATCTCGCTGATCAGCTCCGTCTTTTTGTTTTCGAGGTCCCGGATTCCGATGGTCAATTCGCCCAGGCGTTTGAGGGTGGAATTCACGTCATCCCATCCTGAGAGGGACTTTTTGGGGGCTTGGTTGATTTGCTTTTTTGCCATTTTGTATCTCCTTATTTAGTTGGTAGTTGAGAGTTGAGAGTTGAGAGTTGAGAGTTGAGGAGTGCTACGCACATTATTTTAGTCCTATGCCAGGGCCTTGCGCACCAGCGCATAAAGCTCCAGGGTTTGTTTGTAGTTCAGCGCCCGGAGGCTATCTCCAAAGCCCCATAGTTCCATGTTTTCATGCAGCCAATCTATATCCTTCCCTTTGCGGCTTACGTGCGCCATTACAGCACCATTGAGCTTCACCTTGCGCAGATGGCTGGCTTTGGCTGCATATGGCTTCAGGGTCGCGATAGCCTGGCGCATCTGATGCTCATCCAATACGTTGGCATGAGTTACGCCAAAGGTCTTGAGCAGATATGCGGCAAAGCGGCTATGCTTCTGCCCCTTCACAGCGCTATCCCATCCCGCGCGCTTGACCAGGCTCCAGAGGTATTTCTGCTGTTTTTCAAATTCAGCCTTGGGCACTTTTCACCTCCGTAGGAGTTGAGAGTTGAGAGTTGAGAGTTGAGAGTTACCCCTTCTTCTTGCTAGTGATGATTATGGAGCTAAGCATCCTGTATAGCTCGTGGGCATCTTTGTCTATATCTTCAAAGTGCCTTTCTTCTATATCACTGCAGGCACAGAGTAGCTTCAGCCAATATCGGCATTCTCTGCATTCCTTCAAGGATATGCTTAGCTTTGCTATAAAATCTTTGTTCGATTGCGCTTCCAGTGCCTCTTCTATATTTGCACCTATCGATGTCCCGCTGCGCAGCAACTGGCTTCTCAGGCTCAGCTCTGTGCCTCTGGATTTCAGGTATCTGCTTAGTTTCACCATCCTAATCCCAAAGTCAAATGCCTTTTTAGCTACCATACTGTCCATGTTCTTCTCCTTTGTGTTACAGCTTGCAGAAGCTCCCGGTTTATGTCAACTCTCAACTCTCAACTCTCAACTTTCAACTGCACGGAGTGCCTGATGTATCCTATATATTCTTACGGCTCCCCTCGCTTCTGTATCGGCGATCTTAGCGTGCATTTCCCCACCAAAAACCCCGCCGGAGAAGTGGTATTTGAACCTCGTGAAGAGGCCATCGAAACCCTGGGTGGAGATGCCATCCCGGTGTTCAGAGGCTATCGTGCCAATGTCCATCTTAAGCTCTATAACACAGGAGCTCAAGACTACGAAAAACACCTTACCATGATGAATATCATCAATCACTCCCGCTCAAACAGGCTTCCCATCCTCTTGCAACCACGCTTTTCATCCGGGGCTACCTTGAACCTCTGGGTCTATCCCAAAAGCGATTTTGGCTACAAGGAGATTACAAACCTGAATGCCGGACAAAGCATAGACTTGGAATTCTACAGCAAAAAACTGCTGAATGAACTGCCTCTTATCGTCAACCGTCCTCGCTTTCTGATGTTAGATAAGGAGCACTACCTGCTCCTATCAACCAGCGGAAACAAGCTCATTCTGCCTAGCTCAAACTACCACCCGGTGGATGTAACCAGTGAACCAAACTATTCATAACTCATAACTCAAAACTCATAACTAAAAGGAGACACAATGCCCGATAACGACAGCACCCTCCAAGCCCTTCCCACACTTTCTGCTCCCGCCCTGCAGGACTTCCTCCTGGCTGCCGATACCAGCGATAGCTATGAACCCAAGAAGCTACCCCTGGATAAGCTGATGCAGCTTATCCTTAGCTCTTCCTCCGCCTTCGAGGTCATGGGCTCCACTCTATATCTTAAACAAGCGCTCGATGCCAATGGCAACAAGATCATCAACCTCCCCGGCGCCGCAAACGATGGTGACGCCGTCCCCTACGTTCAGGTTAGCCCAATGATCAAGCCCCTTAACCATCTCACCCCTGGCCTGCCCTCTGTCTCCGAGCGCGATTCCTTTCTTCGCATAGCTTGCCCCACCATTACCGATCCCTTCGGCGGTTTCTACCTATTTTACTGGTGCCTGGATTCCTCCCCCTCTACCCAGATCACCATCTCCGGAGGCTCCGTCGTGGCATCATCCGGTGCTACCATCAATTTCGATGGCTCCGTAGCAAATATCGTCAATATCCCAAAGGATGCTGGCATGCAAGGCTCTTACTTCCATGTCGCAGTACGCTATCGCAATTTCAACTATCTCTCAAATATGTCCTCCACCGGACGTCTCCTGGTGACTGCCCCTACCCTTGGAGATATCTTTAAAAACAAAGATGCTCCTGCGCCAAGGAACTACTCTTTGGTGGCAGATAAGAACCGCCTAAGCATAAATGCAGAACCTGGTCCTGATACCCCCCCCGGCTGCTCATATATTGCGGAAATCCTCTTCGATTTCTCCGGTAAATCCGAGATCATAGGCACGGAAGCAGGTCTCGTGCGCATAACATCTTCCGTTCCCGCTTTCACCTACGATGTCCCCCTCATGCAGTCTCAATCGCCTTGGGTACACGCCCGCATTGCCTCCGTATCCATGTTTGGCATCAAATCCTATACCGATACCATGCATTGCGAACTGCGCTACGATGCGGATTTTATCAATGAAGATTTCCTCAACCTCATGGCAAGAAAACTGTCAGATATGATCCAAACCCAAGCCGGCGAACCCCTGACCGTTAAATGATTATGTCTTACGCGCCATACCTTACCCGTTATCCGTTATGCGCTATTGTAGAAGCATCTTCCAGACGCTTGTTAATAAACGTGCGCAGCACACCGCAACTCTCAACTCTCAACTCTCAACTGGGCGAAGCCCTTCAACTCATAACTCATAACTAAATATAAGGAGTATAAATGAAAATACACACCGATGTCACTACCCTCTCTCGCCTCTATCCCCTCTTCAAAGAGGCCGGAATCGAAGGAGTGCTTACTGGGGATTTCTCCCTCATTCAGGATCTCACTTTGCCGGATCTCGCCGCCCGTTTTCTGGCCTCCGGCTCCATGCCCCAAATCTGTGCTATCATTACCAAATCCGATGCATACATCTCAGATGACCCCGATTCTGCACCTAAAAATTGGGAAGAGTGCTCCCGCGAAGAATGCCTGGGGATCATCCTCCCTTTTGTGATAGATATTACCATCGGACCCTTAAACTTGAAGAATCCTCCGGATCCGATCCCGCCCCTGGAAACATCTTCATGAATATCAGATTCGTCCTATACAAGATCGGCGCTAATCCGGATCTCATAGAAATCGATGAAGCCATCCCCCTCGTCGATCTTTACCACGAAGATCGCGCCGCCTTCCTCTGCCCACTCTTGGAGATCACTTGAATAAATCGTCTACCTCTTTCACGCCGCTCCCCTCTCCGGAGCTGCCTATCCGGTACAGCACGTAGCAAACGGCTATCGCTATGATTAGTAATACCATCTTAACCTCTTACCTATATTATAAGCCTTACGCTTAGGAGGCGCAAATGAATAACTCAAAGCTTACCATCACCCTGGATTTCAAAGGGCGTGACGAACTCGAACAAATCGTCGCCGAAATCGGTAAAAAACACGATATTCCCGTGGATATCGATATCTCCTCTGCCAAACTCGGCATTCTCAAGGACATGAACAAGTCCTTTAAGTCTATCTACGACTCCGCCAAACTCTTTACCGCTCAATTAGGCCTCGCCATCTCCGGTGTCCAGCAAATATATTCTGTTCTGGATCGCTCGCTCGGCTCCTTCATCCGCGCCGCTCAAGAACAGGAATCCGCCTTCATTACCCTCCAGGCCGCCCTCCGCGCCACCGGCATAGAAGTGGATGTCAATGCCGCAAAACTCTCTAACTTCGCCTCCGAAATCCAAAAAGCCACTATCTATGGCGATGAACTGCTCATGACCTCCATGGCCCAAATGCAAAATATCGCCCGCTTCTCAAATGTCGATACCCTCAAAGGCGCCACCAAAGCCGCCATCGGCCTCTCCGCCGCCTTCGGTATCGATCTCGCCACCGCCATGGACCTCATCGGTAAAGCTGCCGCAGGAAATACCTCCATGCTTGGCCGCTACGGTATCGTCCTGGATGAAACCGCATCCCAAGCCGAAAAGTTCAACCAGGTTGTCTCCATTGGGTCCGGATATTTCAGCATCGCCGAAGAACAAGCAACCTCCTCCATCGGCGCTATTACTCAGCTCAAAAATGCCTGGGGAGACCTCCAGGAAATCCTCGCCGAAGGCATCGTCCCCCTCCTCTCAGACCTCGCCAATGCCCTGAAACCCGTAATCGAAGCCGCTGGCGCCATGGGAGCCGAACAAAGAAACATCACCATGGGACTGATCATTATGAACGCCCTAGTTGTTAAACACACTCTTGCTGTAATGGCAAATCGCGCCGCATTTGCTGCGTTAACCATCCAACAGCAAACTTACATCGCGTCCGTGATAGCTACCGCTGCTACACTTAAAGGCGTTACTCTTGGCGTAGTATCCTTCTCTTCAGTAATGAAGGCCTTAGGGGCAAGCATGATGGCTGCTGGCAGAGCAGTTCAGGGCTTTCTCGCAAGCATAGGTCCTGTCGGCTGGATAATTATCGGAATCACCGGGGCTTATGCTGCATTAAACGCAGTCTTTAAGGTGAATACAAAACTGATGAAGGAACAGATGGATGTGGAGCGCCAACGCCTTGAACAGGAAAAGGAAAGAGTGTCCGGTCTACAAAATGAGGCAAAAGAGACCGTTAAGCTCGCGGAGCGATATCAAAAGCTTGCTGAGCAGTCCAATAAAAGCGCCAAAGAACAGAAGGAACTCTCCACCATACATAACAAGCTGTCTTCAAGATATCCTCAGCTTATAAACTCGACAGACGGGTTTAGCAAAAGTCTAAATGGAGTTAAAGAGGCTGCTAAAGATGCCAAAAAGGCTATAGCAGAGCTTAGCGGAGAGCAGTGGAAGCTGGATCTTCAACTGATTAAAAACCAAGTGGAAAGCACCAGGATCAACGTGTATGATGCAATGGTGAAAAACTTTAACTGGCGGGATATCTGGTTGAGCCCTGAGCGTGGATTAGCGCTGGAATCGGTGAAGAATGACATGAATACTCTGCTGAATAATGACTCTAGTGTATTGACAGATGCCTACCTTAGTAATCTGTCCAAGAGATGGGACGATTTTGGCAAACAAAGGGATAAATTCAATAAGAAGGAACAAAAAGAGTTGCAGAGGGGTGCGCTGATGGTTAAGGCAATGATTAGTTATCGCCAGCGCTACAATGCACTCTTGCGAGAGGGTCCCCAAAGTGGTGATGAAGATGGCAGATCAGCACAACAGGCTGGAGACGGGAATAATGAAGTCGATATGATCATGCGAGAGATCGAGGAGTATCGCACCTTGAGAAAAGCAAACTTTGACGAGGAGCAAGGGGAGATTGCTCTGCTACGGCGTGATTATGCCGAGAAGCTGAAAATCGTGGCCGGAAATGCAGCTGCTGAAGGCGATTTGAAAGAGAAGCGAGACATGGAAATCAGCAAGATTCAGGTGAAGTATCAGGAGCAGAGGGAGAAGGACGAGGCTACTCATTATGAAAAGCTAAAGTTCTTTGCTGAAGGGTATTATGATTGGAAGCTGAAGCAGATCGAGTCAGAAGCGGAGAAAGCTGGAGCGTCAGAGGCGTGGAAGCGTGAGCAGATCGAGCAATTGAACAAAGATCGGTCTGAATGGGATAATCGGGCTATCAAAGCATTTGAGGAGAAGTATAGTGCCGAAATGAGCCATTTGGCTGAGTTACGTGACCTTGGGCTGGCGACCTATTCAGAAGTGGCGGAAAAAGCATGGGAATATTATGATACTCTAATGGCAATCGTAGAGGCGGATGGGGTAGTATCGGAAGAAGAAAAGAAGCTTTTGGAAATGTATCGCAAGCGGGGTCAGGCGGCTCAATTGGCGGTCAATCGCGACTCTGATCTCGCTGCATACTATGATGAAGTGAGGTTCCTGGACTCCTCCTACTACGATTGGAAGAAAGCCCGCATCGAGGAGGATGTCCGCCTCATGGATATCTCCGAAGAGCAAAAAACTGCCCTTATCAAAGCCAAACTCGATGCCCTAAAGCTTGAAATGCAGGATTTCTATCCGGATAAATCACTCTTCAATCATCTCCTGGATTCTCTCGATATCCCCTCCGAGCATCAGGCAAAGATCATCAGCTCCTTTCAGTTCCTGGCAAATCAGATATCTTCCATCTGGAGCCAGTTGTATAGCAATCTGGCATCAAATAGAGACCAATCTCTTGCGGATCTGGAGCGCAGAGCCAAGAAAGAACGCAAGACGGATGTTTGGCTCGCCAAAGAGAAGGATCGCATCAATGAAGAATACGAGAAAAAACACAGATCACTAAAACGCACAGAACAGAAGATGCAGATCGCTTCCGCTACAGCGAACACCCTGGAAGGCATCACGAATGCGCTCACTGTCAAACCTGCGTGGCTCGCGCCCATTATGGCTGCTTCTGTAGGAGCCTTGGGCTTTGCGCAGGTGAAACTGATCGCAGAACAAAAGTTCGCTACAGGTGGGCATTTTAGAGGGCGTGGAAGCTCTACCAGCGACTCCAATATAATCGCTGTGTCAGATAATGAATACATCGTCTCAGCTGATCGTGTGAACCGCTTTGGCGTGCCCTTCTTTGATGCTCTGAACTTTGGAAATGGCGAGCAGATCCGAAAGGCATTGTCATCCATTAGAATACCCACTCCAAGTATATCTTACCCCGCTAAGACACATGGCTATGCCTCTGGCGGCGTTGTGCGCCCACAAGCACCGGTATCCCAGAATGTGGCGATGAATGTCATCCTCAAATGCGACGGGAAAGCCTTAGCAAAAGCAGTTATAAAAGGCAGTAAGAGGATCATTACTACTTAGTAGATTTGTCAAACCACTTGTCGAATCACAGCTATGACAATCGGCAAACCTCTCGATTATTTGTTCCAAACCACCTGTCAAACCCCGATTTTTCCAAATGGGTTGTCGAATTTAGCCAAACACCCTGTCGCGGGATACGCACAGAGCCAGTGTAGCTGTGTTTTTGCTCCCGGAGATGCTCGTCCAGCAAGATCAGGCGTGAGGTCTTGTCCACCAGTAAAAGCTGTTTGGGATAGTTGCTCTTGAGTTGATACAGAAACCTGTGACCACAGCGTTCCAGGGATTTGAATACAGTCCACTCCCGCACAGTTACCATGTCCGAACCATCCCAGCGGAGCACCGACACGCCATTGGGAATCTCAGCCGCCCCCCAGGTGGTTTTGCGCATATAGATCTCTTTATGCTTTCCAGTGACATCCCCGTCTGTTTCCAGAACCAGTTCCCCATAGCCGTCAAGTATTTTCTTCAAAAACACCCTTTCGCCCTTGGGGTTGAGCACAAAAAGCCAGCAGGAGGCGTCATCCATGTCGTTGAAGATGCTGGTGGTATTTTTAAATGCGATCGTGGAGCAGATGAACTCCCTCTGCCCGTCGCCGTCGAAATCGTCAAACAGCAGGCTGTTGACACTGGTTGGAAGAATGTATTTCCATTTGATTTTGAGGGTGGTGTAATCGTAAACGACTATGCCGCGCGGATTGGCAGTGAAACCGTCACAAGCCCGGCAAACCAGTTCGGGACTGCCGTCGCCGTCGATATCGCCAATGATTTCGGGCACGATGGACGCCTCCCATTCGATGTATGGGTTTTCGTCGGAACTCAACACCCGTTCAATAGGTTCATAAAGCCGGTCCTGCCGCTCGACAGTGGCTCCCCAGGTATAATTGGCTTCATAGAGCCAGACCTCGTGCTGGTCATTGAAGGAGAGGAAAAGGGAACTCCGGAGGCTGTCCTTCAAAACCTTCGCATACCGTATCCGATCCCCTGAATTGATCTGGGACAAAGCCTTGCCGTCCAGCTTGCTGATAACGTTGGCGCATATGCCATCTTCCCACATGGAGCTTGTGATCATCAAGTCCCCGCCATTGCCGCGGAGGTCGGCAAAGGTCCTGAAGTGAACGGGGCTATCCGCCACGGACTTGATCACAGGCTGGGCCTGGTGAGTGAGAAAGCGGTCAAAAAGGCCACAACCACTGACAAGCAAGATCAGAAACAAGGCAAGCCAAAGCGGCAGCTTGTTCATACATCCTCCCAATAAAAACGATATCCACATGTTTACAATAAAGGCAAATCTGTCAAGAAAAAACTACCACTTTCAAGGATGGCAAGAATCGTATAGACTTTCACCAAAAATTGCAAGCCCGTCTCTGTTGGACAAGTGAGGATAACGCTTTATGAGAATGGGCTTTTGCGATACCGCCCTCCTTTGCTGCTACTGGATTTTGGGGTATCATCCTTAGGTATGTGGTTGCGAAGTTAAGGATGACTCCAGGAAGAGTCCAGCCAGAGCGGGGGTTGCATATGGGAGCCATATCTTACGCGCCTGTATGCCGGAAAGGGCAAAACAAACTTGACACAAATGGACAGGCGCTTTCTTTTGCGTTAACATGCTCCCAAAAGGGAGTGGAGGTGAAATGCGCAACAAAATTGCCTCGATCCTGGCCATGCTGGCCGCGCTGGCTTTACTTCAGGGCCAGATTTCAGACGCGGGACGGACTCAGCGGCAAGGCGGCAAGGCGGACTCCGCCAATAGTGGCGTTGAGACGGTGGACGCAGGCCCCGGCGTACGCTGCTTCAGCCATTTGGACAATTATCTGCGGGTGCGGGCAGACCTGAAGGGAAGGGAAACGGTGTTTCATTTTTCGGGTATGGCCTATGGCGTCACGCCCGGGGACAAGCGAAGGGAACTCTTTGCCGTGGAAGGCTTTACCATCGGGAGAGTGATGTGGGATAGCGAGGATGGCCCCTATCTGCTGGAAAAAGAACTGCTATTGTGGCAGGACCACCGCACGGGCGAAATCCTGAGCAAATGGCGCAACCCCTACACCAACAAAGACGTGCAGGTGCTCCATCTGGGGCTGGACCCCGTAAACCAGAGGCTGGAGTTTCCCGAAGAGGAGCGGTCGCTGCTGCCCATGATCCTGCCCTCCCAGCGCCTGGGCAAGCAGGTGGTCTGGCACCGCGAGCTTTTCCCCAACTATCCCAGCCCCCTGCCGCGCCGCGACTATCCCCACAACTCGCAGAGCGATACCTTCCAGGCAGGCGAATTCACCCAATACATCGTGGAGCAAAAAGACCTGGATGATGTCCGCCTGGACAGCGTTCCAGCCATCTTCACCTTCACGGAAGTCCTGCCCTGGCTGCCCTTCATGGAGATGGGCGACGCTCCCGGCAATGTGATTCTGGTCTGCCGCGGCAGCAAGCTGGTGGGAGGCTTCCAGGAATTGCCTGAAGAGATTAAAGACTTTACGCGGCAACAGTTTCCCGCCTTCACCACCGCCCCGGAAAGCTACACGGAACCCAACGACACCCCCTGGGGCAGCTTCAAACGGCAGTTGGACATGATCCGGGCTGCCCAGCAGGAAATCCTTGATTTAATGGAGGAAGAATATGAATAGACTGGCTGCACTTATCGCGCTGCTTCTGCTGGCGTCACTGCTGCCCGCCCAACTGATAGACCCTTTCTTTATGCGCCACAGCTCGCGCTGCGCGGATGGCAATATCCGCCTGCGCTGGGAAGGATTGGACGCCATCGAATGCTACTATTCCAACGCCGGAGCGGACTGGCAGCAAGCCACTTCCGAACAGATCAGCACCGGCACCCAGCAGGCTTTGATCCCCTTCCAGTTTGGACAGCAGCTAAAATACCGGCTGCGCATGCAGGTTGAGGAATTGGGCCAAAGCCTCACCATGATGCATGCGCCCAGGCTGGATTCCGACGCCTTTCCCCCCGCCCTGGGGCAGTTGGGGCTGATCTCTTCTGACGCCGTGGGCGATTCCGTGACGATCTACGCGCCCATGCTGGATCTCACCGACACCTGGCTGGGAGCCTCCGAAAACAAGCTTTATGCCACCCTCGCCAACGCGTCAGGCAGCTTTCCCACCATGAACAGCTTTACCTCCTACAATATCTACATGATGCTGATATTCAACCCGGAAACCGTGGCGGACAGCGTGGCTTACGCCATGGTCTATGGCGGAGTCCCTCTGCTGCTGCCCTCCGGACTCTACAAACTGGGCATCGGGGAAGGCATGGTTCCGGAGTTCGCCCAGCTCGGAGCGGTGCAATCCACCGTATCCGGCAGCAAACTCTGGCTGGCGTGCAATATCCAGGATCTGGCGAATGATCCGGATTTCGGCGGCTGGCCCAGCGCGTCGGGCACCCTGCTCTTCGTTGGCGCCACCATGCGGGTGACCGTCGATCTGAGCAGCGGCACACCGGAGTTTGGCTTTGGAGACTACGCGGGCACGGCGCTGGCTTACTTTGACGATCACCGCTACCTGGCAATGGCGAACAGCCTGCCGCAGATTTCCAACCTTAGCCTGAACCAGCAGAGCGGCCTGCTCACTTTTGATTATCTGGATGCCGAGGGGGATTTTCCCCTCACCATGGAATTTGTGGACGCGGGCGGCAACAGCTTTTCACCCCAGCCCCTCAGCCTGGACTACTCGCAAAGCGTTAGTTACAGCGCCCTGATCAACCCCATTCCCAAGCAGGGCGAACTGCGGGTGAGCGACAACGACATCGACCTGGTCACCATCCCTTGGGAATGGGTCTCAAACTCCGATCCCGGCACGGTGCCCGCCGCGCTGAACTGCCGCATGCCAAATCCGTTGCGATCTTCTGAAGCTCCCTGGCGACTGTCGCTGGATGGGCTTGGCAAGGGCCTGCTGAAGCTGGAAGTATTCAACCTGCGCGGCCAGAACCTGGGCAGTATCGCTTCCCGGGAATGCAATTCACCCCGTCTGGAACTGACTTGGGACGGCCGTCTGAATGGACAACGCCTGGGCAGCGGGCTTTATCTGCTGCGGATTTCGCAGGGGAATTCGCTGCGCGAACAGCGGTTCATCATCCAGAAATAAAAGGCTTTGCATGTTCATAGATTATGCACGGGTGCGGGTCAAAGCCGGTAACGGCGGCGACGGGGTGGTCAGCTTCAGGCGGGAAAAATTCATCCCCAAAGGGGGGCCTGACGGCGGCGACGGAGGCAGGGGCGGAAACGTGGTCGCATTGGGCGACGAGAATGTGAACACCCTGCTGGACTACCGCTACAACAAGCTTTTTAAGGCCGGAGACGGAAAAGCGGGAGCCAAAGCCCGCAAGACCGGCGGCAGCGGGGAGGACGTCTTTTTGCGCCTGCCGCTGGGAACCGAGGTATTCCGCATCGGCGAGGACGGACGCCGCGTCAAACTGGCGGACATCACCGCCCACAACGAACAGGTGATCCTCTCCAAGGGAGGACGCGGAGGCAAGGGAAACTGCAACTTTGCCACCTCCATCAACCAGGCTCCCCGCCACGCCACTCCCGGACGGCTGACCGAGGAAATGGAGCTGGAGCTTGTGCTCAAGCTGATGGCGGATGTCGGGCTGGTGGGCTTTCCCAACGCGGGCAAATCCACCCTGCTCAGCGTGCTTTCCGCCGCGCGCCCCAAGATCGCGGACTATGAGTTCACCACCCTGGAGCCCATGCTCGGCGTGGTGAAGGTGAGCGACTACCAGTCCTTTGTGATGGCGGACATCCCGGGCATCATCGAGGGCGCGCATCAAGGCAGGGGATTGGGACACCAGTTTCTGCGCCACATCCAGCGCACCAGCATCCTGCTCTTTTTGATCGACATCAACACACCCGATCCGGTGGAAGCCTTCCGCGTCCTGCGTTCCGAGCTTTTCCTCTATGATTCTTTCATGGACAAAAAGCCCTGGCTGGTGGTGATCTCCAAGCTGGACACCCTGGACGAGGAACAGCGGGCGGAACGGCTGGCGGAGATAGACGAGCAGTTCCAGAAAGAGTTTGGTGTCACGGCGCTGCCGGTGTCATCGGTGGGGCACGTGAATCTGGAAGAACTGAAATTCAAGCTTTTCAAGATGTTGCAGGAGAGCTGATGGAGCGGCTCCGGGCCTGGCTGTGCCTCAAATCATCCCCCCGGCTCAAGCTGAAGGGGAGCATTGACCTGCTGGAGAAATATCCTGATCCGCTGGAGTTTGTGGGGCGGCCGGAGCACCCCCTCTACCGGGAATCCTGGCTGGATGAGGCGGACAGGCTGCATCTGAGCCAGGGCGTCCTGCCGGAGAACTTTCCCCAGATCGCCAAGCTTTACCAGCATTACGACATCGGCATCATGACCTATACGGACGAGGCTTATCCGCCCTGGCTGCGCGAGATCGTGGGCCCGCCGCTGCTGCTCTACTACCGGGGCGACCTGCCCGCGGCGCTGCAAAGGATTTGCCTGGGGGTGGTCGGCACCCGCAAAGCCACAGCCTATGGGCGTAACTGCTGCGCCAGGCTGCTGGAGCCGGTTTGCAGACAGCAGGTGACCATCGTGAGCGGACTGGCTTTGGGCATAGACAGCATGGCGCACCAAGCCGCGGTGGAAGCCGGATGCCCCACGATTGCGGTGCTGGGCTGCGGCTTGGACCGCATCTATCCCTCCCAAAACCGCGAACTGGCGGAAGAGATCATCGCCAACGGCGCGCTGGTTTCCGAGTATGATCCCAGCTCCAGGCCCGATCCCTGGAACTTTCCCGCCCGCAACCGCATTATCTCCGCGCTTTCCCAAAAGGTCTTCATCGTGGAAGGCCCCCTCTCCAGCGGAGCCATGCTCACCGCCAAATACGCCCTGGATCAAAACCGCGATGTGCTGGCCCTGCCCGGCGATATCACCCATCCCAACTCACAGGGCCCCAACTATCTGATCAAAAACGGGGCGCAGTGCGTAACCTGCCCGGAGGACATCCTGGACGCCCTGGGGCTGGATCAGGCGGAAAGCGCCCAATTGGAAGTGGTGCCCGAGCTATCCGAAGATGAACAGGCGGTCTATGACCTCTTTCGCGACCGGCAGAGGGAATTGAGCTTCGATGAACTGCTGCTGGCCACCGGACATGGCTTCGGCAAGCTTTCCACCCTGCTTCTCAACCTGGAACTCAAGGGCTGCATCTGCCGCTCCGGAGGCAATAGCTTTGTGCTGGCCTGAATATATTGGGAGACTTACATGAATATAAAATCAGTTTTATTGGCTTCAATGGTGTTGTTTGCCTGCCTGACTTTGCAGGCTCAGATGCCCGGCTTTGGCGGCAGCAAAAAAGGGAGCTTGGGGCTCGGCTATGGACTGCCCTACGGAGGCTTGGGAGTGAGCGCGGATTACCGCCTGCTGGACAACCTGGGCATCACAGCCGGCTTTGGCGCCTTTGCCTATTCCACATCAGATGAAGCCTATGGCTATTCGCCGGGCTACGCGATCGGGGTGAAATACTTCCACGGCAAGCCCGACAAGAACTGGCATCCGCAACTGCTGCTGCTCTACGGGGTGAACGGGATCATCTATGTGGATCAGGAACCGGAGGAGGACATCAACGAGGCTTTTGGCGGTTTCACCATCGGGTTGGGCTCGCAGTATATGTTTGGCAAGAGCAAAAAACACGGCTTCGATGCCAGCTTGCTCTATGTGCTCACCTCGGGGCGTTTCAAGCGCCAGGAGGAACTGGAAAGCCAGGGCTTGACCTTCGGCAAGGTGAGCCGCTTCACTTTCTCGCTGGGCTACCGCTACGCCTTCACGCTGAAGTATTGATACCGGGCACTCCCCCTGTGCCCATGTCCCATTGACCGCTGATTGAACGCCGCTCAATCGCCGGGCGGGAAATAGCCTGGCCATCAAGCGGCGGTCAACGCGGGATCAAACTATGAGGGCGGCATTGACGGAAAGCCTGCCGCGTCCTGTGAGGCTAATCCTTGTCCGGCATAGTCACGGTATGGACATCGGGCAGATTCACACCCTGCCGGAGCCAGAAACCGCGGGGCAGTTGAGGCAGGGAGGTCGGCTGCGAGAACGCCAATACCTTGAAGAACATACGTGCCGCTGAACCGGTGCTGAACTGCGGTTCATAGACCGTGGCGGTGGGCTGTCCGGGCCACGCGTAAGGATTGTCCGAGGTAAAGACCTTGTAGCCGTGATATCCGGGCTGGACTTCCCAGGTGAGGGAGACATCCGTTCCCGACTGGCTGATGCTCACCTGCGGCGCTGGCAGCGGCGGCAAAGCGGCATTCTCTGCGATAAAGGAGGTCACGGGAATGTTGTTGGACAGAGTTCCCGGTGCCGTAGGCGCGGTTGGATCATAAGCAGTATTGTCGCTTTGGATATAGCGGCTGCGGGAAGGCTGCGCGGTAGAGGTGTTGTAATAGAACTTATTGTCGGAGTCAAAGTAGGCCGTATCCATCGGGCGGTTGCAGCGCAGGGCGAGGTTTTGCCCACTATAGGCGAAGGGCGCGCTGAAGGGGATGAAGACGAGGTTGCTTCCCGAGGGAAAGTCCACCACACCATCGAAGACCAGTTGATAGCCATTGAAGGGCAGCCAGCCGGTGCTGACGTTGGTGGCGTCGGTGTTCTTGAGCCAGATCTTAACCGGTTTGTTGGCCAGATCCTGGCTGAAGTTGTTCACATACACCACCCCTTGCAGGGTTCCGGACTGCATCTGCAGTTCTTCCGCCAGATAGACGGTCTCGCTGAGGCTGTTTTTCCAATAGAAATTGAGCGGGAGGATGTTGGTTGTGGAGGCTGTGGCAAGATCGCCCACATTGGCGATGTGGTCTTGCGGGGAAAGGACATGGACTGTTTCCTGGGGGCTGCAGTTGTTGCCGCTTATCTCGTCACCGTTAAGCAGCACCTCACCATACACCGTGTAATGGCCGCTTGCGGAGGGGGTCCAGTTTATAGTGTGGGTGGCAGAGGCGTCCATCGCCAGAGGTTCGTTCACTTGGAGGCTCGCCAGTACGCCGTGGCTGGTTGACATCAGGCGCACCTGATAGGAGTTCTGGGTCTGGCTGCCGTTGTTTTTCACGTCCAGGTCAAAATGCAGCGCTTCGCCCATCCTGCCGCAGCCCGTTCCCCACAGTTGAATGGCCTGCAGGTCTTTGGCGGCGATGGTGCTGAAGCTCCAGACGGGGCAGTTGACGGCATCCCCGCCGGGGCCGTAGGGCACGACCGACCAGTAGTAGGTGGTGTTGGAGGCGAGGCTGGGGCTGTAGCTCAGATTGTTGCCCACATCTGCCAAATAGGCAGGCGGATTGCTTGTGCCCAGATAGAGCTTGTAGCCTGTGGGCGAGCCGCCGCCGCTCTGCCAGGTGAGTTGGGTGTTGGTCATTACGCGGGTGGAGAGGTGCGCGGGGCTGGGAGTATGCGCGGCAAAGGGCAACTGGGCGATGCGGATGTTGTCCAGGAACATGTTGTAACCATAGGCGCTGACGGCGCGGAAGACCACATAGTAATTGCCCGCAGCGCTGAAGGGAAGATCGAAGCTGTAGTTTTTCCAGCCGACCGAACTTTCAACCGGATCAAGCTGCCTGGCCCGGTGGATGGTTCCCAGCAGGACTGGGCTGCCGCCAAGGTCCGCGCTGCTGTTCAGATAGACCTCGATCTTATCCGCCGCGGTGCTTAGGTTGCCATCGCGGTACATCCAGAAGCTCAGCCCGTAGTCAAAGCCTGAATGGTTGCTCACCTCGATGCGGGGGCTGACGAGCAGGGCGGAATTTCCAGACGGGGCGGCGTAGCTTTCATAACGCAGCATTCCCGCTCCGGATTGGGGGGTGCAGGAAGGGTAGCTGCCGCTGGTTACCCGCGTGAAGGTGTAGCTACCGCTCTGCGCCTGGCTGGTCCAGCCTCCGGGAGGATATTCGGTGGCGTCGAAACTCTGAATATAGGGATTGGGAATGAAGTTTATGAAGGGAGGGCCCAGGCGGAAGCTCATGGTATTGCCCGCGGAAGAGCCGATCTCGCAGAGATAGAGGTTGCCTGGCGAACCATCCTGCAGGAAGGGGGAGGGATTGGTGCCGGTGTAGATTTGTGTGCGTCCCGTTTCCTGGCTGAAGTGGGCGGAGGAGATGGTTCCGTTCGCAGTGGTAGTGCCGCCAGGGCGGTAAACATACAGCTCGTCCGGCGGCCCATCGGCATTGCCATATTCGCAAGTGGTATCGATTCGGTAAACCAGCAGGCCGGAGCCGGGGACAGAGTTTTCGTAGGTGCCGGTTTTCTTGCGGAACTCCACCACATAGTATTGGCTTGGGTTGTTGGAGTTGATGCGGTAGCACTGTCCGGTGGATGAAGTGAGGGGATTGAGGGTATATACTCCGTCCGCGCTGATGGTGGGGATGCTGGCAATCCAGTCGCCATACTTCCATTTCATGAAGGCGGTCATGTGCTGGGGCGGATTGGGATTGGTATCCATCAGATCCCAGGTTCCTGCCGGGCTAATTCCGTTGCTTGTATAGTGATAAAGATCGGGAGCGCCCAGAGTGTGGAAAAACTCGTGGCAGATCACTCCCACGTTGCGGTTGGCGAGAAAGTCCTGGAGCTGGAAATTGAAGTCATAGACCCGCTTGCCATTGATGTACACATAGCGGTCATGGAGAGACCAGCGGTGGGGCCAGAGCAGGCTGTTCCAGCCATCGGCGGCGCCACGCACAATGAAGACCACGTTGTCCACCCGCCCGTCTACGTCAGAGTCGATGGTCAGGCTGCTGGGAATCTGGCTTCTGACTCCATTAACGGCATTTTGCAGCAGGGTAAACTCCCGGCTGCGGCGTTCAGTGTCACCGGAATAACCACTGGGATTGGTGCTGGCGTTGTAGGGCTGGTAATAGGCGCGGGGATGGCTATCCTGCCAGGAGACCACATAGCCACCCGATGGGGTAGGATAGAAGTGGGTGTTCACGGTAAGCTGGTTGTAGCTGGCTTCCAGAAAGTAGCTTTTCTGGGAACTGGTGTTGGTGTTGAACCAGCCATCATAGATGGAGTTCTGCTGGCCAAACTCTGTCTCGTCCGAAAAGCGGATATAGATCACCAGGTTGTTGATGGTGCCTGTAGTGGGGGCATCGCGCTCAGCCGGTCTGTAGAATCTCTCACGGCGCTGCTGCTTGTAAAGCGCCTCGCTGATGTTGATGCCGGGCTCCAGTCCCAGGCTGCGGGGATCACCTTCGCCCACGACAAGCGGGCTGGCCTCCACTCCCTCTCCGGCGCGTTGGGTATAGCAATACCAGCCGGTCTGGGGATTCTGGATGATGGTGAAGTTGTCCTTGTCGTGCAGCCAGTTGTGATATTCGTCCCCGCTGGCAAGCAGATCCAGCGTTTTTCCATCGGGCTGCCGCACCTGGATGGGCAGATTGGTGGTGTAATAGGCTGCGGCTTGCGCGGCGAAAACTGCCAGCAACAAGGCGATTGCCAGCTTGAGAAAATAGGTGGGGCGGCTCATCGGTTCCTCCCTCAAAGTATTTTTACTCTATGACACACATTTTGGGAACAACAAGATATCCGTCAACAAAAACATCACTGCAGGACTGCGTTTGTATCGCGCCGCATCCCCTAAAGACTAAAACACCCAAACAATTACATTGACAGATATCTTTGGCGGCGGCAGACTGTCCCTCGTAAGTAATTAGCTGTGCGAGAGTGAAAGATATTCATTTAACCCCCTTATGGAGGTAACCATGCTTTTTACCAGATTTGGCAGACTTCTCTCTGCCCCGAAACGCAGGCAGCGCCTCACAGGAGCGTTGCTGTCCCTTGTCGCTTTCCCTCTGCTGCTTGCAGGCAATCTTGCCGCGGAAAGCCTAAGCTTCGACATCGATCTCTCAGGTTTCGATCCTTACAAAGAACTCCAGGAGCCAGGCTGGGGCGCGCTGACCGCTCCGGGATACCCCCGCCTGCCTGGCTGCACTCTGAACATCCTGCTGCCCGCGGGCGCGAAGGACATCTCATACTCCGCCAGCTTCTACCAACCCCTGCGCCTGGAAGCTCCCGCGCCAGTTATCAACTCCGCCTTCAGCGACGGCGAACAGTCCCTGGATGCCCGTCCCGCCGTGTTTTCCTCGCCCCAGGTGACCTATTGCGGCACCGGCAGATGGGGAGATTTGCTCTTCGCCCGCTTCCGGGTACTGCCCGCGGTCTGGAGCGGCAAGGACTGGATTTGCCAGCAAAAGCTGCACCTGGTGCTGAACTGGAGCGCCTCACCGCAAAGCGGCAGGATTCCTCCCGTGATGGATGAACTGGGCCGGGAAAAAGTGGAAAGCTTCTTTGTCAACCCACAGGATTTGCCCCGTTGGTATGCCCCTGTCCAGAGCCGCAGCTACGACTATCTGATCGTGAGCACTCCCTCCCTCTATGCCGCCGTCTCCACCCTGGAAAGCTTCCGCCAAAGCCAGGGGCTGGCGACCTCCTTCGCGGACATCTCCACCATCCTTGCCAACGGCACGGGCAACAGCCCCGGCGAGAAGCTGCGCAACCACCTGATCTCGGAATACAACACCCATCCCTTCAGCTACCTGCTGCTGGTGGGCGACCATGACACAGTGCCGCTGCTGAAAACCACCCCCACGCCTAACGGCTCGGCCACGGTGCCCTCGGATTTCTATTATGGAGACCTGAGCAGCATTCTGGACAGCGACGGGGATGGCCGCCTCGGTGAATACTATTCCCAGGCAGGAGAACAGGACTGGCTTTGCGATTACACCCCGGAGGTTCTGGTGGGCAGGATTTCCACCAACGATGCCGCAATCGCCGCGCAGATTGCCGCCCGGACAGTGGCATTCGACCAATCCCAAGCCCCGTGGAAACAAAGCGCACTGCTGGCGGGTGCCTGGCTGAACTTCCCCGGCCAACCCCTCACCGTCTTTGCCCCCACAGATGGCGCTTCCCAACTGGAACACTCCCGCCAAACCGTTCTTACAGACTGGAACTGCACCACCCTTTACGAACGGCAGGGCATCATGCCATCCTATCCTTCCGACCATCCTCTGGGCTACAGCAACCTCAAGAGCCAGCTCAGCGCCAACAGCTTCGGCTTGCTGAACTGGAGCGCGCATGGCTCCTATGCCTCCTCTTCCGGCAAGTATTGGCGGGAGGACACCAACTCCAATCAGATCGCGGACTCCGGCGAGATGACCGGATACACCATGGTGAACAAAGCCAGTTTCGATGGCCTTGCCAACCCCGATGGCCTGATCATCTTCGCTGCTTCCTGCTACAACGGCATGATGGACACCTCCTACACGCCCCAATGCCTGGCAGAATACGCCCTGGCAAAGAAAGCGGTGAACGTGATCGCCGCCACGCGCACGGGCTGGTACAAGGTAGGCTGGCAAAACCCCGGCTGGGGCGGGCTTGGCTCCTACAACCACCTCTTTGTGGAAAACCTGGCGCGCAACCGGATGTCCTGCGGCGCCGCGCTGGCCTGGGCAAACCTCACCCACACCCAATACTTCCTCTTCGGCGACCCCCTGGATGACGGCGGGATCATCTATCCCGAGCTGCAAAACGTGTACACCTACCTGCTCTTCGGCGATCCGGCTGTGGGGCGCGGAGGCTGGGAACAGGCTCCCCTCGCGGAAATACTGGTCTATGAACCCACCGCCTCCGACGGCCTGCCCGTGGTGGAGGCCTTGGGACGCTGCGGACGCTTCAACGTGATCTACACGGATAAATTGATCCCGGATTACGACTATATCGACCGCTTTGCCGCCATCTTTTGCCTCTTTGGCTGGGGAAATGACGCCTACACTCCGCAACCGGATTCCCTCGACCACACCCTGCTCAGTTCCTATCTGGCTGGCGGAGGCAGCATCTATCTGGAGGGGGATGTCGATTGGGATGCCGCCGGTCCTTTCTGGCAAAGCTTTGGCACCACCGTTGGACAAGGCACGGTCATAATCGAAAACCTGGGCTGCGACTACTCCGGACAGGATGTCCTGCTGGCCTACGCGCAGAGCGATCCCGAGACCTATCTTCCCCTGCCCGCTTTGCCCGGCGCCAGTGTGCTGTTCAGCACTATCAACGCCTCCCATCCCGATCATCCGGTGGCCATCTACCATAGCGGCGGTTCCTGTCGCTGCGTGGCTTCGGCCTTTGCCTTGAAGGATATCCTGGATCTGGGCTACAATCTGGAAGACGCTTTGGGCGTGATCCTGGACACCCTGGATGTACTCGACCAGCCGGCGGTTTTCAACTCCGACCCCGCTCCGCCCCTGGCTCCGCAAACCCTCACCCTCAGCGCCGGAGCGGACGGCCTGCTGCTGAACTGGAATCCCGTGACGCTCAACAGCCGCGGGCAACCCATTGTGCCCGACCGCTACGCCATCTTCTCTTCCGCCGATCCCTGCTCGGGCTTTACCTGGCTGGGAGAGAGTTTCAGCCCCGGCTTCACGGACAGTTCCACGCCGCTAACGCCCCGCCGCTTTTACAAGGTTCTGGCCATCAAGGACTACCCGCAGCCACAGGATTGACCAGTGATCCAGTCTTTTGGAAATGTCTGTGGAAAGGAACTCGTGGTGAAGTGGTGTCGTGATGTCGTGTTGATGGTGGACGCAGCCCGAAACAAACAACCTCAGACTAAAAAGTGTGTCATCCCGGGCAAGCACATGCTTGACCCGGGATCCAGTCTTTTGAAACAACCAGCCATCTCCGAAACAAACCCCACCAGACTACATACAGTGTCATCCCGGGCAAGCGCATACTTGACCCGGGATCCAGTCTTTTAGAAACGGCAACCAAGCCCCAAAACAAACGCAATAAATATAGTATTACATTCACCAAAAACAACGGCAATATTCTGCATAATCCTTCATAGCGCCCTCCCTTGCTGCTCCTGGCTTTGATGCCATCATCCTTAGGTCATCCCTAACCAAGTTAAGGATGACCTACGGAAAATATAGACTTAGCCCACCCCGTCAAATGAGGGCGTCATTTGTTTCAGGCGGGCGCATTATTTGGCAAGGGTCTCACCGCCTGTTTACAACTGCTTGAGACAGATGGCTTTCGGCAAAGTGCCAGTTTTCAGGCCGCTGACAGGCTGAGGAGGTATGGGATGCCTGGATTTGGCTTATATTGTTTAGCTTGTATTTATACAACTGGATTTCACCATTTCATCTTTCCACGGGTATTTTCAAGAGACTGGATCACGGCTCAAACAACCCCACCAAACCGCTTCGCGCTTTGGCGAGGACCCCGGTAGCCCGTGATGACACAGTATGTAGTCTGTTAGCACTTGTTTCTGGGCCGGGTGCTTGTTTCCAAAAGACTGGATCCCGGGTCAGCCACCCCAGAGGGGCCCCGTCTGCCCGGGATGACACAGTATGTAGTCTGGGGGTATTTGATTCGCGGCTGACGTCCACCATCAACACGTCACCACGACACCACATCACCACGTGATCATGTCACCTTTCCACCTTATAAAATTACATGAAAGCGAATTGGCATCAGAGCCTGCCGCATCCTCCGCAAAAAATCAGATGTGCTCGCGCAGGGCAAGCTCGCGGGGATCGGGATTTAGGTAATATTGGCTGTTCAGATGTTCCTTGCCGTATTTGCGCGCGTAGTGCCCGAGCAGGGTTAAGGGCACGCTGAGGGGCTGCTGGCCCAGGCGGTAGGCCTCGATCCGCTCCAGCAATTCGGCTTTTTCGCCCGGGGTAAGTTCCCGTTTGAAACAGCCCATGATATGGCGCAGCACCTTCAGGTGTTTGGCGGGAGTGGCGGGTCTGGCGGCGGCCTGCATGAACAGGCGCAGATAGGTTTGGGCAAAGTCCTGCGGTTTGTGGCCTTGCGCCTCCATCAACAGCTTGTCCAGAGCGCGGTAAGCATCGGGGCTGTGGGACATCAGCAACAGTCTGTGGCGGTGGTGAAAATCCATCACCGCTCCCGGAGTCAGCCCCTGTTTTTTAAGTTCCAGCCAGCGCTGCATGATAAAGACGCGCCCGATGAAGTTTTCCCGCAGCAAAGGTTCCTGCAGGCGTCCCTCCTCCTCCACGGGCAACAGGGGAAAGGCGCGAGTGAACTCGCAGGCAAAGATGCCCGTGCCCTTCCTGGCTCCGGTTCCGCCCCCAACGGGAAAGACCTTTACCCGCTCCAGGCCGCAGGAGGGTGATTTGCTTTTGAAAACAAAGCCGCAGAGTTCCTCCTCCACCAACCGGGCGATAGTGAGTGAGCACCAGTCCAGCATCCGGGGCGTATGGTCTATGCCGCTGTTGACGGTTACCATGCGGGGTTTGCAGACCTCACCCACCAGGCGCATGGGCTCGCGGGGGACGGGCAGGCCGCACTCCGTCTCCGGACAGACAGCAACGTATTGAACATGGCGCCCCAGGGTCTCCACCAGCCAGTTGTCATATTTGTGCCGGCCATCGTAGCGCACCTTGTTGCCCAGCAGGCAGGAAGAAATGCCCAGCTTCGGGATATTATCCATTCAAACTCCTTTCTGTGGCAGGATCGGGAACTGATACCGCATCCTTTGGCAGGCTTTGATCTTTGGCAAGCACTTTTTTGGGCGGGGGATAAAAGTACGTTGGCGTCCTTGCTATTCCAGATATGGCGATAAGGCTAATATAATAATCGTTTTCTTAGCAAGCGGGAGCCGTTCAGGTATGCCGCAAGTGAAATATCGAACGGCATCTTTTTGTCGCAGCCCGCAGCTTTACGCCCTCGTTTAACCACACTCACTGCACTGTTTTGCACATTTCGGTTGACAAAATATTAGGCAAGCCTAACTTTGCACCAGCAATACGAAAATCGAGGTAAAAAGATGTCTGAAATGGTATTAAGTAAAAGCCTGGAAGACTATTTGGAAGTGATCTATCACATTGTTGTGGTGGAGCAAGCTGCCAAAGCCAAAGACATCGCTCAGAAAATGCAGGTCAAAGCCTCTTCCGTAACCGGTGCTTTGAGGCAGTTGGCAGAACGAGACCTCGTAAACTACTCTCCCTATGATCAGATCACCCTCACCAGGAAGGGCATGGAGGTGGCTCAGGATGTTGTTAGAAGGCATGAAGTGCTAAAGGATTTCTTCATCAAAGTGCTTTCCATAGATGAATCCGAAGCGGATAGCGTCGCGTGCCAGATGGAGCATGCCGTCACCACGGAGATAATCGATAGATTTACCAAGTTCATAGAGTTTGTGGAGCGCTGTCCGCGGGCGGGTAATTCATGGATCAAAGGCTTTGATTATTATTGCGGCGAGAAACCGCAGACGGACTATTGCCACAAATGCATTACGCAGACCATTGAAAACTTTGAGACTAACTTAAAATCAGGAGATGAAATGAACGAATCTACGGTTCGCCTTAACCAGGTAAAGCCGGGCTCAAGGGTAAAGATCACGACAAACAAGCTCTCCGGAGTCACCGCACGCAGGTTTCAGGAAATGGGGCTCACCATTGGTTCCATCGTGAAAGTTGAGCGGGTCGCGCCCCTCGGGGATCCCGTGGAAATCAATGTGAAGGGATACAGCCTCTCCCTTCGCAAAGAGGATTTGGACAAAATTGAGGGAATCCTGCTGGAGGATTGATGCGCAAAAACTGCCTGCGGAAAGGAAAGAAACACCGGCTTGCTTCCATAGAAGCGAGCGATAGCATCGTAAGACACCTGAACGGGATGGGTTTTGTGAATGGAGTGGAATTTGAGATCATTTCAGACTACAACCCATACATCATCGAGCTTAAGGGTAGCAGACTGGCTCTCAGTGCCGAGCTGCTCCAATGCTTCAGAGTGGGCTGATATTTTTTTGCCAACAATGTTAGGCAAGACTAAGTTTATCGCAATTCCAAATATACAGGAGACAGGAAATGAAAATGATAGCTCTCGCAGGGAACCCCAACGCGGGGAAGACGACGGTCTTTAATGGATTGACCGGCACCCGCCAACACGTGGGCAACTACCCTGGGGTAACGGTTGAAATAAAAAAGGGAGTAATAAAGAAGACGGATTTCACCTTGGTTGACCTGCCTGGTATCTACAGCCTTACTCCCTATTCCGAGGAAGAACGGGTGGCCCGCAACATGCTGTGGAAAGAGAACCCGGACTTGATAATAAACGTGGTGGACTCCTCCAATCTGGAGCGCAATCTATATCTGACCCTGCAGCTTATGGAGTTTGGCATTCCGGTTGTGCTGAATCTGAATATGCAGGATCTCGCCCTTGCCAAAGGCTGGAAGATAGACACCAAAAAGTTGTCGCAAACCATGAGGCTTCCAGTGGTGGAGACCGTGGGACATCAGAACAAGGGTTTTGATGAGCTGATAAACAGCGTGAAGGTTGCCCTCGGAGCATCCAAAAGGATTTCCCAAACAGCCCACTTTTCGGACAGCGTAAACCGGGCCCTGGATATTCTGGAAAAGAAGCTTTCCAAAGAGAATGCTTCGGGCGCTTCGCGTTGGCTGGCTCTCAAGCTCCTGGAAGGTGATCAGGACATCGAACAAGAGATCGCCAACACAGAAATCAAGCAAACCGCCAGGGAACTGGTAACCGATCTGGAGAAAGAATATAACAAGGAAATCGAAACCCTGTTGGCAGAACAGAGATACAAGTATATTGAAGGCATCTTTTTGCAATGCGTCAGCTCCAAGCTGTCCTTTAAAAAGCCCCTTAGCAGCAAAATCGACGCCATCGTGTTAAACAAATATGCCGGCATCCCGATCTTTCTGATCATGATGTACTTGGTATTTCAGCTTACCTTTACTGTCGGGGAGCCTATGATGGGTTGGGTGGAAAGCGCCTTCGGGTGGCTGGGAGATTTGATAGCAAGCTTTTGGCCCGAGGGATCCGAATCGTTGTTAAAATCACTGCTCGTGGATGGCATTATCGGTGGAGTGGGCGGAGTGTTGGTGTTTTTACCGAATATTCTGCTCCTCTTTTTGGCCATCTCTATCCTGGAAGATAGTGGTTACATGGCGAGAGCAGCCTTTATCATGGATAGGTTGATGAACAAGATCGGGCTGCATGGCAAAAGCTTTATACCAATGCTGATAGGATTTGGATGTTCCGTCCCCGCGATTATGGCAACCAGAACCCTGGACAACAGAAGAGACAGGCTGGTTACGATGCTGGTGGTTCCCCTGATGAGCTGTGGAGCCAGGCTTCCGATCTACGCTCTGATCATCCCTGCCTTTTTCCCTTCCAAATGGCATGCCCCAATGCTGTGGTTGATCTACATCATCGGAATCCTGTTGGCCATCATCTCGGCAAAGCTTATGCGGGTAACTATCTTCAAAGGGGAAACAGTTCCCTTTATGATGGAGCTTCCCCCCTATCATTTCCCCTCCCTCAAAGGGACTCTTATCCACATGTGGGACAGGGGGAAACTCTACCTCCAAAAAGCCGGTACACTGATCTTGGGGATATCCATCCTGCTTTGGGCTTTGTCCACCTTCCCCATGCTCTCCAGGGAGAGAATAGAGGAATACGATGCTCAAAGGGAAACAATCGTTCAGTCCGAACTGGCGGATTCACTGCAAGCGATACAGTTATCAGCCCTGGATAACCTTCAGGCTGAAGAAAGCGTGGAGTATAGCGCCGCGGGGAGATTGGGCAAATTCATCGAGCCCGTCATCGCCCCCATGGGCTTTGATTGGCGGATAGGAACATCCCTGGTTGGAGCTTTTGCCGCAAAAGAAGTCTTTGTATCAACGCTTGGCGTAGTTTATTCCGTTGGTGATGCAGATGAGGAATCAGAATCCCTCAGAAGCAAACTGAAAAAGAACTACGATCCTTTGATTGCTTTTTGTATAATGCTGTTTTCTTTGATCAGCGCTCCCTGTATGGCTACCATCGCCGTGACAAAGAGAGAATCCAACTCCTGGAAATGGGCGATGTTTCAATTGATTGGCCTTACGCTGCTGGCATACTTCATAACAGTCGCAGTGTATCAAATTGGCAGATTAGCTGGATTATAGGAGCTTTAACATGGATCTGATAATAGTTCTCACAATTGTCCTATGCTCGGTTCTCTACCTGGCTTACAAGGGATACAGAATAGCAACAAAACGCTCTGCTGCCTGTGGTTGCGGTTTGCGGCAGACGTCCTGTCATGGTTCATGTAGCATGTGCCCGGCGGCGGGGGAATCTAAAAAGGCCAGTGTAGAGGCAGAAAAACCGTAACTGACTTTCAAACATAGTCATAACAATGCTAATCAGAATAAAAGAGGTTATCATGAAATTCATTACTGTAATTTGTTTTACCTTGTTTGTGTGTGCATTATCTGCCCAGATAGAGCCTCCACAAACCCATATTTCAATCATGCTTGACGCCAAATTCTTTCAGGGAGACAGAGCAAACGACGGCAGCTATGACAACGCAAACCGATTCCAGGTAAGAAAGGCGGAAATATGCTTTGAAGGTGAATTGGCCGACCGCGCCGAGTATTCGGCCGCCATCGGAATGTGCACCTGCTCCGGAAACGCTGCAACTGTGGATATTCCTGAAGCAGAGCTTATGTACAAGCTGCATCGCAACATAAAACTCGGCCTGCGAAAGGGACACGTATTGAGAGGCTTCACCTCCAGAATTGAATGTGATGGCCTTTTAGCATCGGAAAAGCCGCATTATTCGTTAGCTTTTGGTTCCTGCCATCCAATTGGCATTGTGGCCAGCTCTCATCATGAACTGCCACATAATATGGCCATTGAAACGGAGATAAGCGCCCTTAATGGTGGCAACTCAACTCTTGATAATGAGCATGAATACAATTGTGGTGTGGTTTCCCAAACCCCTGTGCCCGGGTTATCGGCCATTGCTGTCTATGACCACGTGAATAGAAAGTATTATGACTCATTATTCAATCAGTATTCAAAGAACGGATACAGGTGGGCGGCTGGATTGGAATATATGGCCCATTCTCTGTGGATAAGTTCTGAATATCAAAGAGGAAAAGGATTTGAGCGGGATGAGCAAAAAATGGAAGCCTGGTATATTCAAGCCGGTTGGGAAATTGGAACCAACATTAAGGCTTTGCCTGCCATCCAACCATATGCGTATTATGAAAACTGGAATAGAGACATTGGCGATGATGCCGTCAATCAGTATCTTGAATTGGGCATCAACTTCAAGACTCTACCAAATTCAATGCTCAGGATAGCTTACAAGTCAGTGATAGACAAAGCTCCTGGCAGCCTTGCAGAGCCCGATCAATTACTGGCCAGAATCCAGGTATCGATATAGGGGGACAATATGAAGAAAAACCTGGTCATGCTTTTACTGTTCATGTCGGTAGTTGCTGTATTTGCAAAGACAATAAGCATCAATCCTTCCGACGACATGTATTCCGATCCCAACCACGAAGGCATCACGCCCGTTATAACCGAGCTCTGGACTGCCAATTTTCCCAATACCGGACATTTTGAACGGATTATGATGCGCTTTAATCTGGATGAGTTACGGGCAGTTGACGTAAACTCTGCAATCCTGCACCTGACACGTTTCTATAGCTGTCCCTCAGGTGGAACGACTGCTACCAAATTCTATGCCATTAGTGAAAATTGGACAGAAGAAACCTGGAATCCTGCCGTTCATATCGCTTATTATCAGGATATAAACATGAATTATGTGTTTACAGGAACAGGCGGGAATGCCATTGTTCATTTTGAGATTGATATAACGGATTTAGTCAACCGATGGACAAGCGGTGAGATAGAGAACCACGGATTTGTAATCGTGGCAAATCAAAATCAAAAATTCTCCAAATTCTACTCTAAAGAACACCCAAATGATTCTTACCGCCCCAAACTGACAATTGATTACACACAGACCGATAATGAAGACATCTGCGACCCACCATTGCCCTTGTCTCTCTCAAACCATCCCAACCCCTTTAATCCGGAAACCACTATCTCAATGTATTTGCCTGAAGCAGGTGATGTCCGGATGCGTATTCTGGATATCCGGGGCCAGGTAGTTTACGACATCAAAGTAAACGGTGCCTCCAAAGGATACCACAACTATGTTTGGAATTCAAGAGACAGCGCTGGCAACCAATTATCCAGCGGTGTTTATTTCTGCCGTCTTGAAACCAAAGCAGGAGTAGTTACCAAAAAGATGATCCTCCAAAAATGAAGCGTACAGCAACAACCGTCTGATGCGGGCTCTTGTTTGTATTCCTTCCTTACTGAACCAAGAGCCCGCAAATCGGATGCCTGCCTGAGCCTGCCGCCCTCCTGAAATAAAAGAGCTTGCTTGACAAATTTGAGCAACCGACTATAATGTATTTTAGCTGTATGCAACCATGAAAGGAGGATGCCATGCCCTTGCCATTCAACATGAACCGCATGCTGGAAACCGAGCTGCGCTTTCCGCAGCGGTTTACGAACATGACAACAAAAGACTACGGGATGCTTTTCTGGAATGAAGGCAACAAGAGATCCCACGACTCCAACCACGCGATCATCACAGACCACCTCGGAGCGGAGGCTTCGGTTCGCGATATCGAGTTTTTTTACAAGTCCAAGGGCATAGTCCCCAGAATCTACCAGTCCTACACACCCAACGAACTGGAAAAGATCGGCACCGCCCTGGAAAACCGTGGCTTCACAGTCCAGATCCACGAGGATCAGTTCTTTCTGTATGACCGTGAGAGCAGCTTTCAGTCCGTGCCGGAACTGCGCATCGAACGCCTGCGCACCCTGAGCATCGACATCATGGAAACCATCGCCCTGGAATTTGGCGGCGACTGGACCATCAAAGCGGTGGAACGCCACCTGCTGAGTCCATCCTATCATCTACTGGCGGGATTTGTCGGCGATGAACTGGCCTCTTTTGCCTCCCTGAGCGTGTTTGCCGGATACAGCCGGGTGAGTGACATCTTCACGCGGGACAAGTTCCGTGGCCACGGCTATGCGGGCGCCATGCTGGACAATTTGGTAAAATACAGCCGCCAGATCAACGACAACCACCTCTACCTCTACTCGGAAATCCCCGCGGCGAACCGGGTCTATGAAAAGGCCGGATTTTCAGCCCTGCCGCAGGATTTTAAGTGCTGGACGGCCTACAAGGAAATTTGGACATCTGATTACACCAGTTTCCAAGGCTCAACACCTCTGCCTGATCACCGTTAACAGCGCCTGGTACCAGTCCAGCCTGGCGCTGCGCTATCTGCGCAACTGCCTGAAAGGCCTGCCCCTGCGCGTGAAGCTGCTGGAGTTTACCACCAGCGAGCCGCTGTTTGAGATCCTGGCGCGGATCGCCAGCCACAAGGCCGGCATCTATTGCTTTTCCGCCTACGTATGGAACCGGAGCATGCTACAGGCGCTGCTTCCGGAACTCGCCAAGTTGCAACCCCAGAGCAGGATAGTCCTCGGCGGCCCCGACGCGGATGGCGCCGCCTATGGGCTGCGTCCGCAGGATTATGTGGTGAAGGGCCCCGGCGAGGGAGCCCTGCGCCATCTGGCTGACAGCGCTTTCACCCTGCCGGGTGGAGAGATCGAACATCCCGCTCCCCCGCTGCGGGAACTGCCCTTCCCCTATCGCGCCGCGGATAAGCCCGCCCTGCGGGACAGGCTGGTCTATTACGAGACTTTCCGGGGTTGCCCCTTCCGCTGCGCCTACTGCCTTTCCGCCACCGATGACCGCCACGAGCCGCGCTTTGATGTGTCCCAAGCCACGGACAGGCGCCGTCTGCGCTCTGAACTCCATCGCCTGCTGTCCTTCGCCCCGCGCACCATCAAGTTTGTTGACCGCAGCTTCAATATCAACACCGCCCTGGCGCGCTACATCTGGCGGTTCGCCATCGGCCTGGAATCCTCCTGCGAATGGCATTTTGAGATTTATCCCGAGCTGCTGTCAGAGGAGGATATCGAGCTGCTGTCCCAGGCCCCGGCAGGCCGCATCCGCCTGGAGACCGGCATCCAGACCGTGAACCGCGCCGTAAATCAAGCCTGCGGCAGAAGGTCGGACTGGCCTAAAGCCCGCGCTATGCTGCTCGCTTTGCAACGGCGCACCCAGGTGAGCGTCCATGCCGACCTGCTGGCCGGACTGCCCGGCGAGACCCTTTCCTCCGTGCTGCATTCGCTGGACGAACTGGCCGCCTGCCTGCCCCACGAAATCCAACTGGGCACGCTCAAAATCCTTTCCGGCACGCCCATGCAAGCCATCGCCCGCCAACGCGGCTACATCTGGATGGACAGCCCGCCCTGGCAGGTGCTGGCCTCCGACCGCCTCAGTTTTGCCCAAATGGCCACCCTGCAGGATTTGGCGCGGATCATCAACCTCTACTGGAACAAGGGCGAGTTCCGTAAGCAGTGGAGCGCGTTGCTGGCAGAGGGACACCGGGCGTCCCAACTCTTTTTGAGGCTTTTGGCACGGCATCGGGAACAAGGATTGCAACTGCATAGCATTTCCGCGCGGCACAGGGCGGAGGTATTCGCCTCCTGTTTTGCCGCCGGTGACAGATAACATAACTACATTTTAGGAGATAAATTATGAGTATCAATGTGGAAAAAGGCCAGGCCCTGGGTCATGCCGAGCTGCTCCAGGCCGCCGGAGGTCAGACCCCCTCAAAACTGCGGATAGACATAAGCTGGCAGTTCAAAGACGGGCAGAGCGCCCTGCTGGATGCCTCCGCGCTGCTTTTGGGCAAGGATCAGTTGATGCCCGCCCCGGACGCGCTGGTCTATTTTAACCAGGCCAGTTACCAGGATGGAGCCCTGTGCCACGAAGGAGCGCAAACCGCCGGAGGAGAGCAGATTGTGGTCGATCTCCCGCAACTGCCCCAGGAAGTGAAATCGCTGGTGATTACGCTCAGCAGCAGCCCCTTCCCGGATGCTCCGGAAAGCCCGGTGCGCCTGGGTGTGCTGGACAGGGTTTTCCTCAAGGTTTTCGATGCTGGCGCGGACGGTGCGGAACCCCTCTGCGTGCATGAACTGGCGATGGATTTGCAGCCCTGGAACGCCGTGGTGCTGGGCAAATTGTACCGGGATGGCGAAGGCTGGGGCTTTGAGGCGCCGGGACGCGGCATCGGAGAGGCCAAAACCCCCAACGGACTGGCGATCATTCTGCGCAAATACAGCCTGCCTTTCAAACAAGGCGACCGCAGCGGTATCGATCTGGAAAGAAAAGCAGTTGCCTCGGAAACCGCCGCTCCCGATGCCCAACCTGAAACCATAAAAGCAGCTCAACCCAAACCTGATGCCCCCGCTCCAAAACCTGAATACTCCACGCCCCGGGCAGCGCCGCCACGCAAACCTGTGCCCATCGCTCCCGCCACTCCCGCCCCGGCTCCCCGCAAGCGAAGCCGCCTCTGGTGGTGGATCCTGGCGGCTCTGGCAGCTTTGGGAATCAGCTTTGCCACGCTCCGCACCTGCACCGTCGAGCAGGAAACGGAACCGGTTGTCACCCAGTTGCAGTATCAGGCAGAGAGGGCTGTTTGAAGTAACAAGCCGGCTCGACTTCAAACAATTTGCAAGAGACTTGATCACGGGTCAAGTCAACCTACCGAACCGCTACGCGCTTTGGCGGGGACCCTGACAGCCCGTGATGACGCTGTATATAGACCGGAGGTGTTTGTTTCTGCGCTCTATTTCCTGTCCGCCTTTTCACCTATCAAAATATCATCCGCAACCTTCCTCATAATCTTTCATGCCGCCCTCCTTTGCTGCTACTTGATTTTATGCCATCATCCTTAGGTCATCCTTATAAATTATAAGGTTGACCCCAGGAAGACCCACTCCGGAGAGGGGGATGCAAATGAGGGCAATCCCCCTCTATAATATATAGGTGCTACGATTAGGCGTGGAAAGGTGACATAATCACGTGGTGACGTGGTGTCGTGGTGACGTGTTGATGGTGGACGCAGCCCAGAACAAGCCCACCCAGCCTACAATACCGTGTCATCCCGGGCTGTCGGGGTCCTTGACAAAGCGCGCAGCGGTTTGGTGGGGTGAAATGAGCCGGGATCCAGCGCCCAGGGGTGGCAAAGTCCGTTTGCCACAGAGACCAGAGGTCTCTTCCAAACAGGCAACTCCGTTGCCTCTGCCGAACAGACTTCGGCAGCCCTTATATTATCCGCAAAAATCTGCGTGATCCAGTCTTTTTGAAACAAGTAGCCGCCCAAAACCACGCGCCTTCAGCAAAAGGCGCGCTATTCAAGCAAATCAGGAAACTAAATAACTACCTGCGTCAGACGAAAGTGATGTTTGTCTGTTTGTAATACTTTTCTTCCATCACCTGGCTGAGTCGCCGGATCAGGTTACGGCGGATTTCCAGATTCTTGGGCAGGGCGGGGTCTTGGTGGGCTTCGTTGATCTTGGTGCCCACCACAAAGTCTATAATATCACTGTTGGTCAGAATGCTCATCAGCCGTTTCACGGGGTTATCCGGCAGGGTATCCAGGTTGGTGTCCTGTTCCAGGAGTTGCAGGGCCCGGCTGATGGTGATGGTTCCTTCCGTGACCAGGTCTATTCCTTTCATATCCGCGCTGGGGGGAAGCTCCTTGCTATTGCGCATTTCTTTCAGGTTGACCAGCACGGGAATCCCCAGTTCGCGGGAAAGGATCTCGGAAGTGGTGCCTCCGCAGATCACTTTGGCGCCCTGGAAAGATTTGACGATGTCCGCCATCACCTTGTCGTTTTCCATTTTATAGGGGGGCCCCGTGACCAGCAGCGTGCGGCGGGGTTTTCTGAGGTACAGGGCAGCGCAGGTGATATCATCCGCGGCTCTGCCACCGTCAAATTCCCTGGCTTTCCGCGCCAGCTTTTTGCTGATCTCGCCCGCGGAAAGGCTTGGCTGGTTTTGCAGTAGCTGGACAATATGGTTTTCAACCCCGTTCTGCATCCATCCCAAGAGCATTCCGGGACGCCCCATACCTGCTTGAGGAACGCCATCTGAGAAGAATACCAGCCTGTCTTTGGGTTCCAACTGAAACTCACTGAAAAAGAGCTGGGCCTTGCGATTGATATTGAGTTCTATGGCCTGCTTGTCCGGGTGGATAATCTCTCCGTGGCGCAACAGGACATAGGGAGGGTTGTCGTGTTCAATGATTCTGATCTTGCCGTCCTGCAGGGCATCCACGATGGTAAAGGTGCTGTAGCCGATCTTGCGGTAGGAGCACACCGGCAGTGTTTCCAGGATCACTTCCGCCGCGCGTTTGATATCCATGCGGGCGCTGATGAAAGAGGCAGCCATGGTGGTCGTGAGGGTGGAAAGCACGCTGGCTTTGATGCCGCTGCCCAGTCCGTCGGCAAGCACCAGAATGGTTCTTTCCCCAGTCTTGCTGCTGAAAAAGGAATCTCCGCAGGCTCCCTGGCCATGCTTGCTGATCTGGTGGTAATCCACTTCCAAAAAGCTGTCTTTCACTGCTGATCCTTGACGCTAAAGCTTTCGATGATGGAGTTTAGCAGCACTTCGCTGTCAGCGGCGTTTTCCCCCAGGAGGAAGGCTATCTTTTGCACGGTGCTGAGGGTCTTCTTCATCACCTCCGCGGCGTTGTCGATGATTTGCTCGCGCTGGATCACGGGCTCGGTGATGTCCTGGAGAATACCGCCCACCACGTGTCCGGGCTGGACGCTGAAGATGGTGAGCCGGATGATCTTGCCTTTGTGGCGTATATCCTGCACGCTGACCTCACTGTCCCGCTCCAGGGCTTCCTTAAAGAGATCGGCAAAGGGAATGAGGCGTTCCAGGTAGGCTCCTTCCAGGTCGGGATCGACCTTGCCCACAATCTCCGCATCGCCGCCAATAAGTTCAATAAAACGCCTGTTGGATTCGACAATGCAAAGCTTTTCATCCACTATCACCACGCCGGAAGGCATGGCTTTGATGAGGGCGGCAGCCTTGTTTTGGGCAAGCTTGCGCAGATAGGAAACGCACATGGCGGGTTCCGCCTTCTCTTCCAGGAGGGCGGCGGCAAAGTCGCGGCAGGTGTTGTAGCCACAGCCTCCGCAGTTGAGTTCGTCCTCTTTGCGTTTCTTGCTGATCCTCAGCAGGGCTCCATAGATCTCCTCGGGGGTGAAATCAGATGCCTTGATCTCGCGGGAATGGAAGCTTCCCGAGATGTCCCTGCCCTCAGCCACATCCTTGTCCAGGCGGGGGGTTTCCTCATAGATGGTGATGCGTTTTCCGGCCGTGGAACCCTGTTCCTTGACCACGGGGCCGTTTACACAACCTCCGGCGCAGGCCAGGACTTCGATGAAGACCGGACGGTGATAGCTTTTGTTCTGTATCTCCTGCAGGGCTTCCCGCACGTTTTCCACGCCGCTGAAAGACATGTAGAGGGTGTCCTCCGGCGCTCCGCAAAGCTTGATCCCATCAACCATGCCGCCGTCCACGGGATAGAGCCCGCCTTCGCCGGCAGAGTGGGGCACGAATTCCGCTTCGTCGCTTATGGAGAGCCAATCCGTGACTTCCTGGGTGAACCATCTTCTCAGGTCAGAGAAAGTGAGCGCCAGATCGAGATATCCATCCGCCTCATTCTTTTTGGCAATGCAGGGGCCAAAGAAGATCACCCTGGCATCCGGGCCAAACTCATCTTTCAGGATGCGGGCATGAGCCTGCAGCGGAGAGAGGATTGGGGTTACATAGGGCACCAGGTCGGGACGGTATTGCTCAATGTAGTGAATTATGGAAGGACAGCAACTGCTTATCCAGACGGGGTTTTCCCCTTCCTTCAGCAGGCGGGCGCAGGAAGCCGAAACTTCCTGCGCGCCCAAGGCTGTCTCCGATACACCGGCAAAACCCAGGCTCTTGATGGCATTGATAAGCTTTCCGGTCTTCAGGCCGGAGAACTCCGTGCGGTAACTGGGCGCCAAAGAGGCATAGACCCTGGCTCCACTGGCCAGCATGGCTTTGGCTTCATCCAGATCATCGCGAATCTTCTTGGCATGCACCGGGCAGACCTGGGTGCAATGCCCGCACAAGATGCATGCCTTGGGAATCACTATGGCGCTGCCGTCCACCACTTTGATGGCTTTCACCGGGCATTCACGCACGCATTTGTAGCAATCCTGGCATTGGGTCTTTTCTGTATATATCGGTTCCAATTTACTCATATCGGCAATAACTCTTTATCCAATATCTCTTTTAGTTTTTCGGCGTTCACCTGTTGATAGCGGTTTCCGTTCACTATCAGGTTCGGCCCTTCGGCACATTCTCCCAGGCAGAGAGAACCTTCAATCCGCACGCTGTCCTCCAGTTTGTGAGACCGGAGATACTCTTCTATCAAACCCAGGTTTTCGCGGTTTTCCCGGGCAAAGCAAGAACTTCCCATGCAGATCAGGATGCTTTTCATCACGCGCCCCGTTCTTGAGCTTCACGTTCGAGAGCGGCAGAAACATCTTCCAGCTTGGCTTTGTGGATCACTTGCCCGCCCACGATGAGGGTCGGGCCCTTGTCACACTGTTCGGTGCAGAAGGTGGCGGACACTTCAAAATGGCGTCCCCAGCCGTTTTCTTCCACAGTCTTCAGGGTGTGGGCCAGGATCTCCTGGGCTCCCCTCAGGAAGCAACTGGTGCCGATGCAAACCTTCACCCTGCAGCGTTCTTCCTTGGAGGGCGCGGAGAAGCTGATCTCTTCATCCTCAATCCTTTTGCGGCTCTTATAATGAGTGTGCAGCAACTCGTGGGCTTTGTGGCTGTTAGGCTCGTCCAGGAGGGCCTTGTAGAGGTCTGTCACGAAGGGGTTGTCCTGGGCGCGGTGCAAGGCCATCATCTTATCGGCATGGTAAAGAGCCGTGGTACGTTCCTTGCGAACCAAGGGATTATTCACGATGGGCTGTCCCGCTCCGCCGCTGCAACCGCCGGGGCAAGCCATCACTTCAACGATGTCGTAATAGACTTCGCCAGCCTGGATGCGGTCGGAAAGCTCCGCGGCATTCTTCAGCCCGTGCACCACCGCCATCCTGAGTTTCCCGACGGGAGTATCAATCTCCGTATCGCGAACGCTCTGGCTTCCGCGCACTTCCTGCAGCACAATGCTTTCCGGAAGAGGGATATCCAGCTTGTCGGCCGCGTAGCGCAACACAGCTTCCGAGACGCCGCCGCTGTTGCCAAAGATGACTCCGGCGCCTGTGGCAAAGCCCATGGGCAGATCCATGGATTCAGGCTCCAGGTTGGCGAACTCGATTCCCGCTTCCTTGATCATGCGTCCCAGCTCCTGTGTCGTGAGCACATAATCCACATCCGGCACGTTCTCGGTGCGGAATTCATCCCGCAGGGCTTCAAATTTCTTGGCCGTGCAAGGCATCACGGAAACGACTATCAGGTTCTCGCGATCGGTGCCCATTTCCGCGGGCAGCTTGTTCTTGGCGATGGAGCCAAACATCTGCTGGGGTGAACGGCAACTGGAAAGATGCGGCAAAAGCTTCGGATAGCTTTGCTCGGCAAACTTCACCCAGGCAGGGCAGCAACTGGTGAAGATCGGCAGCTTTCCACCCTCGGTCTTCCTCTTCAGAAACTCGTTGGCTTCCTCGATCACGGTGAGGTCGGCGGCAAAGGAGGTGTCGAAAACACGGTCAAAACCCATCATTCTGAGGGCGGCGATCATCTTGCCTGTGGTGATCTCCCCGGCGGGAAGGTTGAACATCTCGCCCAGAGCCACGCGCACCGCGGGAGCGATCTGAACCACCACCTTCTTGCCGGGATCCTGAAGCTGGTTCCAGACCTGGTCGGTCTGGCTGCGGATGGTGAGCGCGCCTGTGGGGCAAACCACCGCGCACTGCCCGCAATTCACGCAATCCACCTTCGCCAGGCTCTTGCCATAGGCGGGGGTCACCACCACGCCTTCTCCACGGTTGGCAAAGTCGATGGCGCCGATGCCCTGAACCTCGGAGCAGAAGCGCACGCAGTCGCCGCAGAGCACGCATTTATTGGGGTCTCTCACCAGGCAGGGGGAGCCAGTGTCGATTTCTTTGGTGGGGCGGGTCTTCCGGAAGCGGATCTTATCCACACCCAGTTTATAGGATATCTCACGCAGCTTGCAATCCGGGGAACGGTCGCACTGGGTGCATTCCCGGTCATGGTTTGCCAGCAGCATCTCAATGATCAGTTTGCGCAGCTTCAGAATCTGCTGCGTATGGGTCTTCACCCGCATCCCTTCAAAGGGGGCGGTCGAACAGGAAGTCACCAGGCCTCTGCCTTCGACTTCCACCAGGCAGAGCCGGCAGGCGCCATAGACGCTCAGCTCGGAGTGGTAGCAGAAGGTGGGAATCTCCACATGTGCCTTGCGGGCCAGCGCCAGGATATTGGTCTCGCCTTCCCAGACCACGGGACGGTCATTTATATATACGATCTTTTCAGTATCCATCTTTCTCTCCTCTTAGGATATAGCTTTGAATTTACAGGCGGCGGCGCAGGCACCGCATTTGATGCAGACCATTGGGTCGATCTGGTGGGGAGATTTCACTTCCCCGGAGATGGCTCCCACGGGGCAGACTCTTTTGCAGAGTGTGCAACCGCGGCATAGGTTCGGATCAATTGTGATGGGAGTGAGCGCTTTACAGCTACGGGTGGGGCAATAGCCCGCCTTCACGTGGGCCAGATACTCATCCCGGAAGAAACGCAGGGTGCTCAACACGGGATTGGGAGCGGATTTGCCCAGGCCGCAGAGCGAAGTGATCTTAACTGCCTTTCCCACTTCTTCCAGAAGCTCCAGAGTCTCCTCTGTGCCTCTGCCTTCGGTGATATCCTCCAGCAATTCCAGCATCTGGCGGGTTCCTTCCCGGCAGGGCACGCACTTGCCGCAGGATTCGTTCTGGGTGAAGCTCATGAAGTAATGGGCGATCTTGACCATGCAACTGGTGTCGTTCATCACCACCAGTCCGCCGGAACCAACCATGGCTCCAACCGCGCCGAGGGAATCATAATCCAGCGGCAGGTCGAGGTGTTCGCGGGTGAGGCAACCGCCGGAGGGGCCGCCGATCTGAACCGCCTTGAAGGCATCGTTGTTGATCTTGCCATCCTTGTCCAGCACTCCTCCGCCGATCTCAAAGACGATCTCGCGCAGGGTGGTGCCGAAGGGGACTTCTATCAAACCTGTATTGGCGACGTGTCCCGTGAGCGCGAAAGTCTTGGTTCCCGGGGATTTGGGCAGGCCAACTTTCCGGAAGGCCTCAACGCCTTCCCGCATCACCACCGGCACCAAAGCCAGGGTCTCAACGTTGTTGATCACGGTGGGCTTGCCAAAGAGGCCTCTTTCCGCGGGGAAGGGCGGCTTTGGATTGGGCATGCCGCGCTTGCCTTCGATGGAGGACAGCAGGGCTGTTTCCTCTCCGCATACGAAAGCTCCGGCGCCTTCCATCACCTTGATGCGGAAGCTCTTGCCGCTGCCGAAGATGTCGTCGCCCAAAAGCCCGAGTTCTTCCGCCACTCTGATGGCTTTGCGGATGCGGGAGCAGGCCAGGGGATATTCCATGCGCACATAGACATAGCCCTCATCTGCCCCGACGGCTGCAGCGGCGATCATCATGCCTTCCACCACGCTGTGGGGATTTCCTTCCAGAATGCTGCGATCCATAAAGGCGCCCGGGTCTCCCTCGTCGCCGTTGCATACGATATATTTCTTTTCATTCGCCTGTCTGCGGGTGAGTTCCCACTTCAAGCCGGTGGAGAATCCGCCTCCGCCGCGCCCGCGCAAACCGGAATCCTGAAAGAGTTTGCAGAGTTCTTCGGAGCTGTATTTCTGATAGGCGTCACGGGCGGCGAAATAACCGCCGTGGCTGATGTATTCATTCACGTTTTCGGGGTCGAGGTGTCCGCATTCCTTGAGCGCGGTGCGCCTCTGCCGGGTATAAAAGGGGATGTCTCCCGCGCCTTTGCAGTGTTTCCCGTCGGCGGGATTGACATAGAGCAAACGATCGACCAGCTTGCCCTGCACGATGGTCTGCGTCACGATCTCTTCGGCGTCTTCCGGCTTCACGTGGGCGTAGAGGATGCCATCCGGCTCGATCGTGACCAGCGGGCCAACCTGGCAAAAGCCCTGGCAGCCGCTTCCCGAGATCAGCACATCGTGATTGTGCTCGTCATGGGCCTTCAGCTCGATGGATACATCCAGGGAGTGCATGGCAAGGCTGTTCTTCAGCGCTTTGTAAACCTTTTCGGAACCGTTGGCTATGCAACCTGTTCCGGCGCAGACTACGATGCGTTTCTTATAGTGGGTCAGAGCTTCCTGATAGTCCTTTTTGATTTGATCCAAATTAAGCATTTTCCTTCTCCAATATTTCATCTATGAGCTTGATCGCCTGCTCGGGCGTAACCTGGCCGTGGACTTCCTCATCCATCACCAGCACCGGAGCAAGGCCACAGGCGCCCAGGCAGGACACCGTTTCAAAGGTGAAGAGCATGTCGTCGGTGGTGATCTTGGTGCTGGAAAGGCCAAGCTTTTCTCTCACCGCGTTAATCACGGCCATGGAACCGCGCACGTGGCAGGCGGTGCCGTCACACATCTTGATGATGTGTTTGCCTTTGGGCTCAAGAGAGAAGTGGCTGTAAAAGGTGGCGACGCCAAAGAGGTGCGCCGGCGAGACCTTCAGGGAAGTGGCGATAAAGGTGAGCACTTCTTGCGGAAGGTAGCGATACTCGTGTTGGACGGCTTGCAGGATCGGGATGATCTTGTTGGCATTGAAATCGTAGGATTCCAATATCTCCAAGACCTTCGAGAAGCTGCGGACTGCAGTATTTTCAGAATTCATCTTTGCTCCTAATCTATCTCAGTTTTTATGTATTTTTCCTGTAGTGGCGGTTTAATGGCTTTGCAAAAAACGCCTGGCTTTCGCTAATGGCTCCTCTCCACCTTGGTTTCGTGGTGGAGCTTTTCTGCCAGGCGGCGGGAAAGAACCGCGAGCGAGGCGCTCATGTCCACGTCTTCCACAATGATGCCTTCAGGCACATCGAGGTGAACCGGAGTGAAGTTCCAGATCGCCACAATGCCATTGTCTATCATCATTTGAGCCGTTGCCTGGGCATGCTCGGATGGAACCGTAAGGATTCCGATGTGGATATGCAGACGCCGGCAGAGATTGGCAAAACGATCCAGGCCGTAGATCTTGACGCCGTTAATCGTGGTGCCGCTCAAGGCCGGATCGGTATCGAACGCCGCCACGATGGACAAGCCCTTGCGGGAAAGCTCCTGATAGCCCAAAAGGGCGGAACCCAGGTGCCCCGCTCCCACCAGGAAGCAGGAACTGCTGTCGTTCCAATTCAGGAAACTCTTGATGGCTTCGATCAGTTCCGCCGTCTTGTGCCCCACCTTGGGAACGCCAACCACCCCGGTCAAAGCCAGGTCCTTGCGCACTTGGGTCACGTGCACGCCGGTGATCTCCGCCAGCCGGGTGGCAGACACGTGGCTTTGGCCTTCCCTCTGGAATTGTTGTAAGAGTTCCAGATACTGGGGCAGGCGTTTAAGCGTTAAAACCGGTATGGAAACCATCTTCTCTCCTTATCGTGGTATCTTATTCGATACTTTTATATCGATAAATTTAGAAGCGTATTTCTGTCAAGAGCTTTCTTCGCCGTTTCCTCCATAGCCTCTGATGACGAGGTTATGATAATGACTTAGCAGCATCTAAGAGTTCACAGAACTTGAATAATTATCCCCGTCTTCATAGGTTGCCTTTTTCAACTATCTCCGGTAGCCGCAAATCCGATATGCCTTCCGCCGTTTTACCTTTCCATTTTTCCGCGGCCTTTTTGGCGTAGCACCTATATATTATAGAGGGATGGGCCTCATTTGCATCCCCCTCTCCGGCCTGGGTCTTCCTGGGGTCAACCTTATAATTTATAAGGATGACCTAAGGATGATGGCTTAACCGCTTGTGGCAGCGAATGATGGCTATATGAGGGATCATGGGGGTGGTTGCGATATTATCGTGGAAAGGTGGAAAGGTGAAATGGTGAAAAGGTGCCCCCGAAAACAAGTCCACCAAGCTATTAACTGTGTCATCACGGGCTTGAACCGTGATCCAGTCTTTTAGAAACAACCACCCCGACCACAAAACAAAGCACACCAGTCTATGTACTGTGTCATCCCGGGCAAGCTTGCTTGAACCGGGATCCAGTCTTTTGGACACAAGCAGCCAGCCCGGAAACAAAGCACACCAAACTAAAAACCACATCATCCCGTGGGGGTGGCAAAGACCGTTTGCCACAGAGACCGGAGGTCTCTTCCAAACAGGCAACTCAGTTGCCTCTGCCGGACAGACTTCGGCAGCCCCCTAACTTACACCACTCCGCGGCAATCTGCGCCTTTTATCCGTGTTATCTGCGTGAACCACTCAGGTCTTTAATAAAAAATGGACTTCATGCGGTGAAGGGCGGCCCAGAGAAGGACCGCCCTGTGTCGTTTACAATATATGCGTAGGCAGGTCAGGCCTGCTTTTGCAGAAGCCCGTCCCGTATGAGCAGGGCGTCCGGGTCAGGTTTGCGTCCGCGGAAGGCCACAAAGAGGTCCATGGGATGGAAGGCGTTTCCGCGGGAGAGGATGTTCTCCCGGAAAGAGTTGGCGACTTCGGGGTTGAAGATGCCCTTTTCCTTAAAGAGGCTCCAGGCGTCCGCCTCCAGGGCTTCCGCCCACTTGTAGGAGTAGTAGCCCGCGGAGTAGCCTCCGGCAAAGATGTGGGCAAAGGAGCAGGAGGTGTTGCTGCCTTCAATGGGAGGCAAGACCTGGAAGCGCTGCGTGGCCTGCTTTTCAAAGGCGTCCACGTCCTTGATGTCGGCGGCTTTTGCCACGTGCCAGCTAAAGTCGAGCATGGCGTAGCGCAGTTGGGTCAGATTAGCCAGTCCAGCCTGGAAGTTTTTGGCGGCTATCACCTTGTCCAGCAGTTCCTTGGGCAGGGGTTCTCCGGTTTCGTGGTGCCTGGCGAAGAGGTTGAGGGCTTCCTCTTCCAGCAGCCAGTTTTCCATGATCTGGCTGGGCAGTTCCACAAAGTCCCAGAGTACGCTGGTGCCGGAGAGGGCTTTGTAATAGCCATCCGCCAGCAGCGAATGCAGGGCGTGGCCAAACTCGTGGAATATGGTGCGGGCTTCATCCAGGCGCAAGAGGGAGGGCTGGTCGGCAGTCGAGGGGGTGAGGGAAGCCACTATCGCCACTTGGGGGCGGCGCAGCCCGTCGGAATGGAGCCCCTGTCCCTGGAAGCTGGTCTGCCAGGCTCCGCCGCGTTTGGTATCGCGGGGGAAGAGGTCCATATACATCAAACCGAGAAAGCTGTCGGAGCCATCGTAAACTTCCCAGGTGCTCACATCCTTGTGCCAAGTGGGAACGTCGTGCACCTGCTTCACTTTGATGCCGTAGATGTGGTTTGCCACTTTGAAGAGGCCTTCCAGCACGTTTTCCATCTTCAGCCAGGGGCGCAGTTCCTCGGGATCGTAGGCGTAGCGCTGCTCTTTGAGTTTGTTGGAGTAATAGCTCATGTCCCAGGGCTGGAAATCGGTGATGCCGTCGGTCTCGCGGGCGAAATCCATCACTTCCTGCACTTCCTTTTTGGCGGCAGGATAGGCGACGGCGTAGATCTTTTCCAAAAATCCGGTGGCGGTGGCGACGGACTCCGCCATGCGCTCTTCCAGCACATAGTCGGCATGGGTGGCGTAGCCGAGCAGATGGGCGCGTTCTTCGCGCAGTTCCAGGATGCGTTTGATGTTGGCCTGGTTGTCAAAGTTGTCGTTGAAGGCGCGGGAGGCGTAGGCTGCCTGGCTCTGGCGGCGCAGTTCGCGGTTGCGGCAATAGGTGAGTAGTGGCACCATGCTGGAGGGTTGCAGGTTGAAGAGCCAGCCGCCGTCCTTGCCTTTGACCTTGGCCAGATGCGCGGCTCCAGCCAAAACGCCTGTGGGCATGCCTTCCACGTCGGCGGGATCGGTGATGTGCAGTTCCCAGGCGTTGGTGGCGTTCAGCACGTTGTCGCTGAATTTGGGGTGCAGTTGGGAAGATTCCATGGCGATGGCGGTCAGCTTTTTCTTGCCTTCCTCATCCAGAAGTGCGCCGCCGCGGATGAAGCCTTTGTAGGCGCGCTCGATCAGGCGGTAGCGTTCGGCCTGGCGCAGATAGTCTTTGTCCGAATAATCTTTGGGCAGTTCGGGGCGGGGCTTGCCCTCCACTTCCTGTTCCCACACCTTTTTGACCCGCTCGAAGATAACCGGGTCGGTGGAGATGCTGCTGCCAAACTCCGCCAGCAGGGGAGAAATCTGCTGAGCCAGAGCCTTGAACGCGGCATCCGACTCCGCGGACAGCAGGTTGTAATAGATGGAGGAAACGTAATCCAACTGCTCGCCGCTCAATTCCAGGGCCAGGACTGTGTTTTCAAAATTTGGCTCGGCGGGATTGTTTTTCAGGGCTTCGATCTCCTCCTTCGCGATCCTGATGGCTTCCTGGATGGCGGGCAGGTAGTGCTCGGTCTTGATCTCGGGAAAGGGGATGGCTTTCAGCCGGTGGCTGTCATTCCGTTTTAAGAGGGGGTTGGCGGTTGTTGTCATGTGTAGTCCTTATGTTTATTGATTTTCTGAGGGATAAGATAATCCACCCCGCCAATCGGTCAACCCTTTTTCCGGGGAATTGTGCTGCAACACAGCTTCCATCAAGGCCTTGGCATCTTGGTAAAAATATATTGACGGATATCTGTCTTTGGAGGAATTGGTCAGTCAGGGGAATGTATTCCCATATTGTGCTTAACAGCCAATAGTTTGTGTTAGAGTGTGTCTGAGACGGCAGCTCATAACGGCTGCGGCTCGTTCCTTTATATCCCTTCAAAGCAAAACTCGGGGCCGGTCTGAGACCCCGGCTCCGGTGGAACTTTCGATTTTAATGATCTAAGCAAGGAGATGAACATGCTTAAAAAACTTCTTATAGTCTTGATAGTGGCCATGACTGCCTGGTCCGTGTATGCGGCCTCGGCGGTTGTGGATGCCCGCCCTGCTCAAATCGACATCAGCTCGGCTTCTTCGGAGAGCGCTGTGTTAGTCACTGTGTCGGACTACACGTCAGATGATGCCCGATACAGGCTTTACAATGGCTCAAACCAGTACAACTGCTGGGACGCAGCCACTTCTACCTATATTACTTCAACAAGTTACTCTTCCGGACCGCAGGTTCCCGGCACACCCACCACTTCCAGCACATGGTGGATCATGTTTCAGAGAGGCAACAATGCTACAACCGTAGCAAGCTATCGGGATAGGCTTGGCCCGGCTTATACCTCAAACTATAGAACTGTAGTACTGCCTGCCGCGACAGCTATAACTACTCCTGTATCCATCACCAACAGCGATGTAACTTTTTCAACCTGGAATGATTTTTCCTCTAAATATGTGATTTTAGCTTATGATGCCACCATAGGTGGAACTCTGATCAGTGCTACATCATCTGCTTTAACTACCGGGGCTTTCAACTTGGTGGTTGAAGCAGGCACAACTATCCAAAGAATCGAAGTTCGGGACGTACTCAATAATCTAATCGAGAGCGTGACTGGAACCTGGCCTGCCGTTGGGCAGCCCATAATAGCGGTTACCGGTTCCCTGAACCCCTTTACCGCCTACACCGGCACGCCTTCTGTCTCCCAGAGCTATACCCTGAGCGGCTCCAACCTGACAGCGGGAATCGTGGTTACTCCCCCCGCTGGCTTTGCCATCTCCACGGACGACATCACTTTCCATACCACCGCCCAGACTCTGGCTTCCACCTTCAACGGCCCGGTCTATGTGCGCCTCACGGGTGCAACCGCCGGCAATTATTCCGGCGACATCACCCACACCAGCACAGGGGCCACCCAGGTGGATCTGGCTGTCAGCGGCACGGTTAGCGACCCTGTGCCGACCATCCACACCACTGGCACTCTGGACGCCTTTGCCACCCTGGAGGGAACTCCCTCCGCGGCTCAGACCTACACCCTTTACGGTGAGTTGCTTACCGCCAATATTATAGTGACTCCTCCCGCAGGTTTTGAGCTTTCAACCGATGGCAACAGTTACAGCTCTTCACTTTCACTTGCTCCCAGCTTCGACGGCCCGGTCTATGTGCGCCTGATCGGTACCACGGTTGGCAACTATGGCGGCAACATCACCCACACCAGCGCCGGAGCCACTCAGGTGGATCTGCCCGTTACTGGCGAAGTGCAGACTCCGGCTGGGCCAACCATCTTTTTGGAAGAGAACTTCAACTATACCGCTGGCGAACTGCTCACAGCTAATGGATGGACAGCACACAGTGGGATAGGCAGCAATCCAGCGATTGTTGGTTCCACTGGCCTTACTTATGCAGGTTATCCGCCATCTTCTGGCTTGAGTGGAGAGACAGTATTCTCAGGACCGGCCGAAGACGTTCATAGAACATTCCCGGTCCAAACCAACGGCACTGTCTATGCTTCCTTCCTGTTCAACGCCATATCCCTGCCAAACACCACCGCTGACTATCTGATTCATTTCGGACCTGACCCGATAGGCACTGATTTTAAGGGTAGGTTCTTTACCCAGAAAGACAACGACGGGAACCTGCGCTTTGGTTTGACCAAGGCTGCTGCTGCGACTGGGGCTGTCTGGACGGATTATGTGTACGCGCAAAACACCACTTATCTGATAGTGATTAAATATGTGATCAATAGCGGCACGGCGAACGATGAAGTTTATATGTGGGTAAACCCCGCCATCGGCGCGACAGAACCCACTCCGCAACTCACCGCGTCTGATGCTACCGGCACAGATGCTGCCAACATTGGTTCGATCGCCATCAGGCAGGGAACCAATACCCCCCTTGCCTTGATCGACGGCATCCGCGTGAGCAACGATTGGGCGATCCTCTGGAGCGGCGATGCTCCGCCTGCACCGGTCATCACTGTGACAGGCGAGCCTGCTCCCCTGGCCAACTATGCGGGCTGCCCTTCCGAGGAAATATCCGAATACAGCCTCAGCGGAAGCAATTTGCAAGCCCCCATCAACATTGTGGCGCCGACAGGATTTGAAGTCTCATCGACCGGCACGGGCGGCTGGGCTTCCAGCATCGATGTCCCCGCCGACTTCAACGGCCTCATTTATGTGCGCCTGGTTAGCGGCGTGGTTGGAACCCATGGTGGAAACATCACCCACAACAGCAGCGGGGCAACCGAAGTTACCGTCAGGGTGGAAGGCGAAACCTTCGTTTCACCTGTTGTGTGGAACATTACGGCGAACCTCACCGCCTTTGACCATGAAGTGGGAACACCTTCCGCGGCGCAGTCATACACCCTTAGCGCGACAGGCGCCCTCGATGACATTACCGTCAGCGTGGCAATTCCCTTTGAGCTTAGTCTAAACGGAAGCACCGGCTGGACAGATGAGCTTGTATTGACTTCTAATTTCAACGGTTCTGTCTATGTGCGGATGAATTCAGCGACAGCAGGCCAATTCACCGACAATGTCGTGCACAGCTCGCTTAATGCCACGCCTTATAACCTGCCGGTCAGCGGCACCGCCGCACTCCCCGCAGGAAACTATGCCACCGACCTGTTCTTCAGCGAATACATCGAAGGAGACAGCAACAACAAGGCACTGGAGATATTCAATGGCACCGGAGTTCCAGTGGATTTGTCTGCTTACAAGGTCTTCTTGTATCCTAACGGAGCTACAACGCCTAACAATACACTGACTTTCCCGGCTGGAACGATGCTGGCCCACAACGATGTGTATGTCATTGCCAACTCAGGTGCCAATGCTGCGATACAGGCTGAGGCAGATACTACCAGCACAGTCACTTACTTCAACGGCGACGACGCGGTTGCCCTGGTGAAAATTGTTGACGGAGTTGATCAGAATGTAGATATCATCGGCTGTATCGGCGAAGACCCAGGCGCTGCCTGGACAGCCGATGGCGGATATTCCACCCTGAACAAGACTCTCGTCCGCAAACCTACCGTCACAGAGGGTATCTCAGTGAACCCCACCACCGGATTCCCCACCCTGGTCACAGAATGGGATGTGTATCCGCAAGATACAACCGATTATCTCGGTTTCCACACCTTCACTCCTGGCGTCCAGGTAGCGGAGGCTCCTGTGCTTACACCCGCGGGTGGAGTCTATTATTCCACGGTGAATGTGACCATGTCCTCCGCGACTCCTGGCGCGACCATCTACTACACCACCGATGGCAGCACCCCCAGCGACACCAACGGTTTAACCTATACCGCTCCCATTGCGGTTAGCGCGACCACTACGGTGAAAGCCATCGCCTACGCTACTGGTTACACTCCCAGCAGCGTGACCACGGAAGCCTACATGCTCCCGGTCTCCATCCCGGACATTGCCACCCTGCGCGCTCAGCCCACTGGCAGCAACGTTTACAAGCTGACCGGCGAGGCCGTGCTGACCTTCCAGCAGGCGCAACGCCACCAGAAATACATCCAGGATGCCACAGCCGCCATTCTGATCGATGATAATGCCGGTCTCATCACGAGTACGTATAACCTTTACGACGGCATCACCGGCGTTACCGGAACCCTGGGTCTCTACAGAAACATGCTGCAGTTCACTCCCGTGGCCGATCCCGGAGCTGCGACCTCAAGCGGAAACACCATTGTTCCGGAAGTACGCACCCTGGCCAGCCTCACCACCGCCGATCAGGCCAAGCTGATCAAGGTGATGAATGCAACCGTGGATGCCACTCTGGGAACCTATCCCGCGAATGCTTCCAACATCAACGTCACCGACCCCACCGCGACCCTCGTGATGCGCACCTTCCCCAATACAGACTACAGCGGAACCCCTATCCACACAGTGCCAGTCAACATCACCTGCCTGGTGGGTCAGTATGACGCTAATATGCAGATCTCACCTCGCTTCCTGGCTGATTTTGAAGTAGCCGGCGGCACATTGGACGCCCCTGTCGTCACCATCTCCCGCGTGGGAAGCGACATACAGCTCACTTGGGCTGATGTGGATGGAGCCACCAGCTATCGCGTGGAAGCCGCCTCCGATCCCTATGGCACCTACACCACCCTGGGTACCACCACCGATATATCCTATACGATACAAAACCCCACGGAAGCTATGAAGTTCTTCCGTGTGATCGCCATTAACTAAACAACAAGAGTAAACAATACAAAACCCGGGAGCTTCGGCTTCCGGGTTTTTTGGTTTATGTTTACCCGACATGGATGACTATGGCCTGATACTATCCACAAATTACACAAATTATCACGAATTATAAAGGGTGGAAAGGTGGAATGGTGAAACAAGGCGGTTCAGCGACCGCCAGTACTAAGTAGCGGTGCTTGCCATAGCGCCGTTTTGGGATAACCACTCGACCCCGAAACAAGCTCCAACAAGCTATGTACTGCGTCATCCCGGGCAAGCGTGCTTGACCCGGGATCAAGTCTTTTAGAATAATCATCCACAAATTACACAAATTATCACGAATAAAAGAACAGAATAAGGGCAAGTGCCAGCTCAGAACAAGTGGCAAATCCCGAACCTATCTTACACCAATCTGCGGCAATCTGCGCCTTTTATCCGCGCTGATCTGCGTGAACCGCTTGAGTCGTGATCCAGTCCCAGAGGGGTGGCAAAGTCTGTTTGCCGCAGAGACCGGCTGTCTCTTCCCAAACAGTCAACTCCGTTGCCTCTGCCAAACAGACTTCGGCAGCCCATAACTTACACAAGCTAAGCAGGATCAGTCACTTTCAGGATCGATACTATACTAAAGAAGATATCACCTTTACAACAAAGGAAGCCGCTTCACTTATTGCCTCTGGTGCCCCATCCTCATCATCTTCCTGGTCTGAGGAATCACTATCCAGATCATCGACATCATCATCAGAAGCAGAATCGCCGCTTTGGCTATCCTCAGCTTCCCCATCCAGATCATGAAGGTGCATGGCATGCTCTATCAATTCCTGCATCTGAGCAAGATCCAGACCATCCAAAGTGGTGCTGAGCCGGTACACTGCGCCGGATCGCATATGCAGCTTGATGGCGGAAATATCCACTCCAAAAATGCTGTCCTCATCCATACTGCAATACTTGATGTCTTTGAATCTTGCGATGAACTGGGACGTGGAATTCCCGGCATCCTTTACACACAACGCCTCGGTGGTAAACACCATGCCGGAAGCTCCATTACCGAAGATGCTGGTATCGTTGGAATCCACGATTTGCTCTTTGGAATAACGTCCCTTGCATATCGTGGAAAGCATCTTTTTGATCCTGGGCTCATAATCTTCCACAATGGGCTCAAAACCGGTGATCTGGTGATACTTCTCGATAATCAGTTCCTTGATGTTATCCAATTATTCTCCTTTTGGCGGGATTCTCAGGCCGGTTTACCGTGCCGAATCCGTCACCTGAGCGGAGTATAAAAAAGCCCCTGGACAGATCAGGGGCATAAGTGATTGTTATTCTATTCTGGAACGTGTAAAGCACCCTTGACTTGCTCTAAAGAGGATGCCCTTTCTCACTCATAACTTGCCTTTTTGACGTCAATCAGCTCTAAGGACTTTCTCAAGTCCTTGATCTTTTCTTGAAGTGATTTAGAAATTGGTTTCGTATCCTTGATTTCTTGGATTAAATCCTCAGTGCTAACACTCTTTTTCCCAGAGAGAAACGCGCTTTCGATAGTATTCTTAACCACAGATTCAATATCCGCTCCACTAAAACCCTTGGTTTTCTCTAGTAACTGGACCACATCTATATCTGTCGACCACTTTCCACGCTTTTTCAGGTGAATCTCAAAGATGCTTTTTCTTTCGTCATCGTTTGGGAAATCTACCAGAAAGATCTCATCAAACCTTCCTTTTCTCAAGAATTCCGGAGGAAGACAAGAGATGTCGTTGGAAGTTGCAACCACAAATACTGTGTTATCCTTTTCCTGAAGCCAGGTTAGGAAGAAACCGAACAGTCTTGTGGTTACTTCATGGCTGCCACCAGCTTGCCCAATACCGGAGAATGCTTTTTCGATCTCATCAACCCAAAGCACACACGGGCTGATAGCTTCTGCAATGCTGATTGCTCTGCGCATATTGCTTTCACTTTCTCCGACATATTTACCAAGCAACTTCCCAACATCCAGGCGGATCAAAGGCACGCCAAAGAGTTTTGCCGTTGCCTTGGCTGTAAGGCTCTTCCCGCAGCCTGGCATGCCAACGATCATCAGCCCCTTGGGTATATCAACTCCATACTTTACAGCTTCATTGAGTCCGTCTAAAACTTGGCTTTTCTTTCTAAGCCAATCTTTCATGCGATCAAGCCCGCCAACATCATCGATAGAGTCATCAAGTTTCAATATCTCGAGAACACCTGATTTTGCGATTATCTGCTCTTTTTCTTCAATGATCAGGCTCAGGTCTCCTGCTTCAATTGTGCCGCTGTTTTGATAAGCCAAGTTTAAGATTTGCGTGATTTCAAACTCGGAAAACCCTTTCAAAGACCAGGTCAACTCTTCAGAGAAAGTCTCATCAATCTTGAAATCGTTTGCTTTGGCGAAGTTGATGATCAAGTCCTTGATTCCGGCTTTGGAGGGAAGTGGGGGTTCAAAGATCGTTATCAGCTTCTCCAATTCTGGCGGAATGGTCAATACACTGGACACGATAAATATAGTCACATTATAATCGGGATCATGTAGGTTCCTGATGGCTATTGACTTTAACAGACTGATGATTACCGGATTGGAAATACTGCTGTGGACATCCTTCAAAACAAGAAAGTTAGTTCCCTTTGGCGATAGAGTATATAACCTTAAGAATTTATCAAGTGTTAAGCCTAAACTTCTCTTCTTCGTTTTAAAGTCAACCACACCCAACCCTTCGTTATACTCACAGACACTGATATCCTTGGACTCACTACTAAGCTGTTCTATGATCGCGTCAAAAGCATGAAAGTCAAAGGTCGGGATATAAATGATGGGCCGGAGCGCATCGATATAAGACGCAAGTTTATTCAATTGCAATTGCTCTGTCATCATATCTCCATGTACACAATTGGGTTATAATTGTCTGAAGACTTATATACCAACCCATCAAGAATGAGAAATTTACCGTTGGCGTCTTTGGAGGAGATGCCCTCTGACTTGTCGTTTGCACTTCGTACGCGGCAACTGCCCGGCACTGAGATTATCATTACCTTGGTGTCTTCTGTTTGCAGGTCTTTCCAATAGGATTGTGTTTCACCGGTAAAAATATGCAGTCCAATGCTCTGCATGATCTTATCAAAAACCTCATAGTATTTGAGTGTAGCTGCATTGTGTTTGTTTGAAGTTTCCTGGGTCTGATCATAAACAGCAGACATAATTGTATATATACTACTAATACTACTAAAAAAGCCACCTGCATCTTTTTCCTCGATTTTATTCGTAGTGATTTTATCGATTTTAGTTTTAAGATCCGGACAGATAAGCTTGATTGCCTCTTCTTTGCTTTCTATCATGAAAGTCTTATTCAAGGATTTGCTGATATCTTCATTTTTTAAAAGCATATCACGGAGAGTAGGGGTCATTAGTATCGCATAAGTCATTAGGGGTGCGTCTCCCATGAAGTCATAGTAGAACTTGGTGTAATCGAGTTTAAACAACCTGTAGTAATACTTGGATATTTCTTTGGCGGTTGCCTTCATAAATGCCATTTCATGTTTGTGTTCTATCACTTTTGACTTCAAACTCTCATAACCCTTATGATAGTCAACTATGACCTTTTCTACTTTGCCACCTGTTTCTTCCCATTTTTTCAGTTCAGCTTCTCTTTCTCTCCAGTATTCCAGAGAATACAAGCTCTCCTTGATTACATTATCATTAGTTTCAATTTTAAATATCTTGATCAACTCGACTATCACAGAATCTTTCTCTTTGATAGCCTCAACTTGCCGCAGTTCTTCATCATATCCTCTAACTTTAAGCCATTTTTGTAACAAACCATCCAGATAAAGACGCATTATGTCCTCGATGCAAAAGTTTTCCTGAAGGTCTTCGATGCAACGGACTTGCTGACCGTCAAGATTTAGATTGAATTTAATTGTTTTTGCCATGTTTTTTCTCTTTATTTTTCATTTTTTTTCTGAGTGGGATGCCCAGTATTTCCCTCAAGTATTTGCCATATCCTCTATTCGAGTAAGTTAGTTTTTCCTTATAATGCCGCCACTTCCAATCTAATATTATAAGCAACAATGGTACTAATAGAAGCACAGGTAGGCATAACACTGAAATAGATCTTACGAGATTAGTATCTATTTTAAGGGTCTCAGTAACAGATTCGAACTTTTCAGGGTTAAACACCTTGCCATTGATCAAAAGCAATAAATATAATCCCGATGCTACGATAATCTTATAATAAATGCTTGTTAATCTTGTGGTTGACGCTTCTTGCTTGACACGTTCCCAATCATGTTTAAGCAGCCAGGATATTGCTTCAGATAATTTGTCTAAGTTTTCTGCAGATATCTTCTCTTCTTGTTCCCACTCTTGCTCTTTAATCATATTTAACAGCTTTCTGTCTTCAAGATCACGAGGATTCAATCTGATCTGAAAAAAGTCTTTGCCTCTGCAACAGTCTTGAATCCGTCCCACTTCTCATTTTTTCCAATCCTTCTTAATTCAACTGCTGCTTCCCTTAACTCTTTTCTCCATTTTTGTCGCTCTTCAGTTACATACTTTAGTTTATTGGATTTATCTTGAATTTGTTTTGATACGATAGCGGTTATCAGTGCTGCCAGAACACTTGAGCTTAGTATGGGCAATATCATTGAAGAATTCATGAAGCACCCGCCTTACTAAGAAAAGAAGAAATCTACTATTGAATCAGCGACATCAGATATGAAATCACCAACACTTGTAAGACAATCAGATACAACTTCTAACCCTTTAGTTATCACCTTCCCAACTGCTTTGCCAGCAACGTTTCCCACGAACGCACCAATTTCTGCTCCGATATATGAGCCTACGGGGCCAAAAATCGCACCAACACTCGCACCTATATTAGTGCCGATAGTCTCGCCTGTTTCAGCACAGAAATCCTCAATCATAACGCCCAATTTCGAAGTTTTCCGGTTAAAGATATAACCCAGTGCTTCAATGGGATTGATTTCTCCTGTGCCAACCTGATACACGGCTTTCGCCGTTGACATTCCTTGATCAACGATCATAGTTAGCTGACTATTTGTGACATTGTCGAGTTCTTCAGGAAGCATTCCTTTCTCCTTTGCTATCACGGCGGCGGAAGAAACTGCTTTTACGTATTGCGCATCTTTATCATTGTTTAACGGACTATCAAAGTAGTCCCTGAGAGCAACGATTTCCTTTTTAAAGTCAATGGTTTTAACACGCTCAACTGCTTTTGATTCCACTGGATTGATGCTTTGTAAAGTGTCAACAATATCCTGCACCATAACTGTTTCACTAAGGTTCCCAATGTCACCGTCGGAAAGAGAAGCGTCTGCTGACAATGACGGGACATTCAATGCCCTGCCAACATCGCCCATGATTTCGTTTATATTCTGACCCGTTTTGGATGTATCAAGCCCTTGAATTTTCGAGAGTAGCCATTCTTCCCTGGTTGAGCCTTTGCTGATGCTATCCCGTAAATCATTGTAGGCATTTTCAATCCGATCCACAGTTCTGATTACCTCGTTAATGCTCGTCTGAGCTTCTTTTTTGCTACAACCGGTGTTTTGCATCATCACATTAACGAGAGTATCAGATGTGTTCTTTGGATCTGAATGGACAATCCCACTGCATGTTTCAACTATGTCAATGAATGTCTTTAACTTGCCTTCGTTTTCCTTTTTCATTTTTAACTCCTTATTGGATGTAGTTTGATCTCATATCATATGATCACTTAGTAAGATAGTGCTTTGTGATTAATTCGGATTCCATCTGAATGATAGCCCTCAGCTCCCCCGGCTCCAGCACCTTCACCTTGGCCCCATAACTCAGCACAAACTTCTTCATCTCGCTCAGGGAGTTGGCAGGCATCTCCAGGATGAGTGATTTATCCTCAAGCCGGGTGATCTTCTGTGCCGGATGCCATGTTCTTTCCGCGATGTAATCCGAGGTGGGGGGAAAGAATTGCAGCTTCACCTGAAACACCTCCCCGGTATAGATGCCAAAGCCGCTGTCAAAGTAGGTTTTGGAATCAAAATCTACCTCGTGTTGGGGTTTATCGCCAAGCTTGATCTTGTCCATCCGATTGAGGGCAAAGACGATCACCTGATCTATCTTTTTATAGTATCCGGCCAGGTAGAAATTGTGGTTGAAGTACTTGACTGCCAGAGGCGAGACTTCCTTGTGGCTGTGCCGTTGGTTCTGCACGCTATAGTAGTCAAAAGAGATCATCTTGTAATTCAGTATCGCTTTCAGTACCAGGCTCAGTTTCTCAGGCACAGAGTCTGAATCTGACAGGATACCGGTGCTGTCGCTGATCAGCGCTTTTTGGACATCGCGGTAGAACTTCAGGATGGATTTATCCAGTTTGGTTTCGATCCTGGCCAGAATGCCTTTGATGCTATCGGCAGTAACCAAACCCGATTCCTCCCACAGCTTGCTTGCCAGTGAGAGGCTGAGGATATCCTCGTAATCCAGAGTATAATCGGGAAGGCGGTAACCCTCTGTGAAATAGTAGAAAACCTGATTGCCCCTGTCCATATCCTGATCTTCATAGATAGGAAAACCACAAGACGACAGATTGGTGATGTCCCTGGCAATAGTTTTCTTTGATACACCAAAGTAAGTTGCCAATTCACCTTTGGATATGCCGCTTAGCCGATGCTGGTTTATCAGATGCAGCATCTGCCATTGCCTGTACAAAGCTTGATTCCTCACACAATTCTCGCCATTTTATAGATTTTTCAAGATATTTTTGCCATGCCTAAACGGTCAAGGTTTTTCATCACCATCCCTGTCCCTTACGTGTAAGCTCGACTACCTGAACACCTTGTTCCACTCGGGAGAGTATTTGCCGATAAAGTAGCGCTCGAGTTTCCTGGTCGCTTCAGCCGCTTCCTCATCCATGCCTACCAGCAGGACATATATCTCCAGATCAGCGGCATGTGCGTGCATTAGCCTCCCCGACGTGTGCTTCCTGGCACTGTCTGACTCTCTGGTATAGTCAGATAATCTCTTCCTGATGCCACCATTTGAATATTCGATGGCTCTGCCGACATACATGACTTTTCCATCCAGTTCGGCTTTGTAAAGCCCGACGTAAGAGGAATATGGACTCAGGTCGATGCTGTCCAGACAGCCTGCATACTGCCACTCGCGCTCCCATTCCCTGAGTGTCCTGCCTCCGATAGTTGGGACTTCGGTTCTGCCGGTAGAAGCATTCCTGCTGCCATTTCTCATTTGCTTGCTCTGCTGCTTCCTGCCTTCTTCGATGACTGCATTGCCGATCTTTGCCAGTGTTTTCCAAAAGCTCATTCTGAACTCCTAAATATAACTTTTTGCATACGCATGCTCACGATAAATCACCCCCTGGACAAAACAGGGGTATAGGCAAAAAAGAAATTTACACAACCAGCCCCGCCCCATATTCTTTCCGCCACCTGTCCTGCAAATGATCCATGATCACTCCTGATCTGCTTTCCTGGCAAGGGATTAGCTTTTTTGGGAAAGCAGTCTTCCTTCAGATATTTTACCCAAGATCATATATCGCCGAATCCCCTCTGCTTGTCAATCGATAAATTGTGCTTCTTTTGGTAGATATGCGTATGGAAATGGCTGGGATGACTCGGTGTGTTTGTCTGGGGTGGTTTGTTTTGGGGTCGGGTAGTTGTTTTTAAAAGACTGGATCCCGGCTCAAGCCACCCCACCAAACCGCTACGCGCTTTGGCGGTGACCCCGATGGCCGTGATGAAAGCGAATTGGTATCGATTCCTCCAAAAGTTTTCAGCGGGGTCTATATTTTCTTGCGGCACAGTCGGCGCAGGTAAGTCCGGGGCGGAGGGAATTTTCCCTTGACAGGATGGGGGCGCAAAAATCTTTTGAACAAACAATAGCGAAAAATGGTCCAGTAACTCAGCGGTAGAGTATCTGCCTTTTAAGCAGAGAGTCGTTGGTTCGATTCCAACCTGGATCACCAGTTTGCGACCCCTTCGTCTATTGGTTAGGACTCAAGATTTTCATTCTTGCAAGAGGGGTTCAATTCCCCTAGGGGTCGCCAATTTATAGGGTAAAAATAAGGAAACAATTTGTGTCCCGTTCGTCTAGTGGCCTAGGACTCGTGATTCTCAGTCACGCAACAGGGGTTCGATTCCCCTACGGGATGCCATTTTTTTTGGGGTGAGATTTTACCAAGAGGCGAGGATTCGGGATGGCAGCCCCACTGTTTTCCCGGGCAGTACCCGCCAGCACAAGGATGTCCATTATTAAGATGAGCCGACAAGACCTGATGCCCAACCTGGAGCCGGAACTGGTTCCCGAGCAGAGGCTCAAGCTGAGCCTTGATTTTCGGGGCAGGAAGCGCAGCTTTTACCTGCCGGTATGGCTGTTGGTTCTGCTGGCGGCCGCGGTGATCGTGTTGCTGGCGCTGGTGGGTATTTACGGCTTCGGGGGAGGCAATGCGGCGGATGCCAGGCAAGTAAAGGAACTGCGGCAGCAAAACAAATATCTTGGCTCACGCATCGCGGAGTATGAGATCGAGCTCGATTCCCTCGCCAGCCTGCTGGATTCCCTGGGCTTCGCCACTTCAGAGGAGCAGGACTATCCCTATTACAGCGGAAGGGATGAGGAGGCCCGCAGCAAGCTGCGCGGAACCCCCGACCTGGCGAAACAGCTCAATTCCCTGGATAGAAAGCTCTCCCAATTATGGAACAGATTGGGTGTGGAAACACCCCTTTCAACAGGTGAAGCTGCAGCGCAGGTGGTGGTGACCTCGGGCGACGGCATCCCCTCCATCTATCCGACCTTCGGCAGAATCTCCGACGGCTGGGGCATGCGCCTGCATCCCATCACCGGAGAACTCGAACTGCATCAGGGCATCGATATTGCCAACCAGGTTGGCACACCCATCTATGCCACTGCTGACGGAGTGGTGGACGCAGTGGCGCACGATGAGGGCCTGGGCAAGTTTATCCGCCTCAACCACGCCAAAGGCTATCAAACTATCTACGGCCATCTGCTGAGTTTTCAGGTTAAACCCGGGGAGCAGGTGCGCAAGGGGCAGATCATCGCTATGATGGGCAACACTGGACTTTCCACCGGGCCGCATCTCCACTATGGGGTGCGCAAAGGCGGACAAGCCGTGAATCCAGCCAGCTACCTCAACCGGCTGGACGACCGGGCTTTCGCCACAAAATGAGCCCGCGGCAGGCCTGGATTTTCACCCATCACGCCCCCCGGGAGCTGTTTTCCGGCTATGGCAGGCTTGATGCCGGCAGGGATCTGGTCGTGGCGGTGGATGGCGGCCTGGAGCGCGTTCACGGACTCGGTTTGCGGCCAGATGTGGTAATCGGCGATTTTGACTCCCTTTCCCCGTCACTGCTTGCCCAATATCCTGCCTCTCTTCTGCAACGCCATCCGGCCCGCAAGGATGAGACCGACACCGAACTGGCCATCCTGTGGGCGCTGGAGCGGGGTGTTGCGGATATCACCATCTGCAACGATCTGGGGGGACGCTTCGACCACGCCCTGGCCCTTGTGCAAAACCTGCTGCTCATCCATGAACGCGGCGGGCGGGGCAGCATCGAGAGCGGGACGCAAAGGCTGTTTCTGATCGCTGGCGAGGCGGAAATCTGCGGCCTGGCCGACTGCAATCTTTCCCTGCTGGCCGTCTGGAGCGAGGTGGAGTTCGCCTCTTCCCAGGGCCTGCAATATCCCCTGGCGGGCGTGCGCCTCTTTTGCAGCCATCCCCGCGGCATGAGCAACAGGATAGTGGCCTCCACCGCCCGTATAGCCGTTTCCTGCGGCCTGCCCCTGGCCATTGTCGGAGGATGATTTACCGTCTCAGTGGGATGGGCGGCTGCCGAAGTCTGTCCGGCATAGGCAACGGAGTTGCCTGTTTGTAAGAGACATCCGGTCTCTGTGGCAAACGGACTTTGCCACCCCTGGGGACTGGATCCCGGGTCGCTGCCCGGGATGACACAGTTTTGGAGTCGGGGGGTTGTTTTCAAAAGACTGGATCACGGGTCAAGCCCGTGATGACGCGGTTTTATAGCTTAGCTTGGTTTGCTTCCGGGCTGGCTGAACAGCCTTCTTGTTTTACCATAGTAATCCGTAAATCAGTCAAATCCGTCAATCCGTATAAGATTGGCATGCCAGGCATCATACGGATGAAACGGATTACACGGATTAACGGATAACTCGTTTTGCCCAGTGTGTTTATGGCACCTTTCCACGGCCATTTCCAAAAGACTGGATCCCGGCTCGCAGGCCGGGATGACACGGTATATAGACTGGGGGTATTTGATTCGGGGCTGACGTCCTCCATCACCACCCCACCACGCCATCACGTCACCACGAAGTCCTTCTGGACGCTCCTTTCCACCATTCCACCATTCCACCTTTCCACGGCCTAATCGTAGCACCTATATATAATGGGGCCTCATTTGCATTCCTTTCACAAACGGGGGTCTTCCTGGGGTCAACCTTATAATTTATAAGGATGACCTAAGGATGATAGGTTAAGCTGTTGATGCCTAAAATGATAGCCATCCGGGAGGGATGTCTGGGGAAGGGCTTGGATGCGGCAGGCCTGTTCAAGGCCGTTCCATCCATCTTGCCAAATATCGATTGACAAGAATAATTCTTTCATTTATAAGGTATTATTTAATCATGTAGTTTGGGAGAACATCGAATGAATGAGGAACTCAAGCCAGGCGAAATGACCTTTGAACAGGCACTTCTGGCACTGGAAGACACGGTTGAGCGCTTGAACGAAAACCAGATGGACTTGGATAAGATGATCGTCCTTTATGAAGAGGGGCTTCACTATCTCAAGCTCTGTCAGGAAGAACTGGCCAAGGCCGAACTGAAGGTCAAGCTGCTGAACGAAAAGATGGGCATCACCCCGGGAGATGACGAAAATGGATAGGAAAGTCTTGCTTAAAAAGGACATGCGCGAGAAGCAGGAGCTGGTCAACATCATCATGGACCGCTTTTTGCCCCGCAAGGACGAGTATCCCAAAAGCCTGCACAAGGCCTTGCGTTACAGCGTTTTCGCGGGAGGAAAGAGGCTGCGCCCCTATCTCACCCTGATCACTTATGGCATGTACAAGAAAGATTTGGAGCCGATTTCGCCGGTGGCGGCAGCGATCGAGATGCTGCACACCTTTTCCCTGATCCATGACGATATGCCGGACATGGACGACGACGAATACCGCCGGGGCAAAAAATCCTGCCACGCCCTCTTTGGGGAAGGCGCTGCCCTGCTGGCGGGGGATGCCCTGCTGGTGGGGGCTTTCGACCTGATCACCCACGCGGAGATCAAGCCCTCCCACCGCCTCCAGTTCGTCCGCGAATTGGCTCAGGAATGTGGCATTGAAGGCCTGATCGCCGGCCAAATGGTGGATATCGAGTCGGAAGGCAAGAAAGTGGATAAAAAGACCATCAACTTCATCCACGAAAACAAAACAGCCAAGCTGATCCGCATCTGCGTGCGTTTTGGCGCCATCGCCGGAGGCGCTCCGGCAGGGGAACTCAAGCTGATCGAGGAATACGGTTCCTGCGTTGGCATGGCTTTTCAGATCACTGACGACCTGCTGGATATCGAAGGCGACCCCAACGAACTGGGTAAGAGCGTGGGCAAGGACGAACACGTCCAGAAAGCCACCTATCCCGCCGTCTATGGGATTGCGGAATCACGCCGCAAAGCCCAGGAACTGATCACCCAGGCACGCGAGGCAATAAACAAACTGGGCGACAAGGCTTTGATGCTGGATATTCTGGCTGAACACCTCCTGAACCGCAAATCATGAAGATTGCCTATAAATTGCTGACTTCAACGGCCATCGCGCCGCAAAAGATGACCGAACACAGCTCCGGTTGGGATCTCAGCGCGGATCTGAAAGAAGCGGAGTTGCTGGAACCGGGGGAGCGGGCTGCCATCCCCACAGGAATCGCGGTGGAGATACCAGCCGGTTTTGAGGCTCAGATCAGGCCCCGCAGCGGGCTGGCTCTGAATCTGGGACTGGGCGTCCTGAACGCGCCCGGCACGATTGACGCGGATTACCGCGGGGAGATCAAGGTCATCCTCTTCAACGCATCCCAAAAACCTCTGCTCATCCAGCCGGGCATGCGCATCGCGCAGATGGTCTTCTGCGTCCTGCCGCAGGTGCAGATGGAGGAGGTGGAGACCCTGGAGGCAAGTGTCAGGGCTGAAGGCGGGTTTGGGCACACGGGCCATTGAACACGGAGAATCTAATGACGATTATTGAACAGATAAAAAAGCTGAAAAAGGAATTGAACGCCACCATCCTGGCGCATTTTTACCAGTCGGTCGCGGTCCAGGAAGTGGCCGACTACAGCGGTGATTCCCTGGGACTGTCCATCAAGGCGCAAAAAAGCGACTCGGAACTGATAGTGTTTTGCGGGGTGCGCTTCATGGCGGAAACGGCGGCCATGCTCAGCCCCCACGCCAAAGTGCTTCTCCCCGTGGAGGATGCCGGCTGCCCGATGGCGGATATGATCACCCCGGAGCAGTTGATCGAACTGAAAAAGCATCATCCCGGCGCCGCCGTGGTCTGCTATGTCAACTCCAGCGCGGCCGTCAAAGCCGAGAGCGACATCTGCTGCACTTCCTCCAACGCGGTGGAGGTGCTGAAATCCCTCCCGGAGGAGCAGGAGATCATCTTTGTGCCGGATGTGAACCTGGGCACCTGGGCAGCGCGTCAGAGCGGCCGCAAGGTCATTGCCTGGAATGGCTTCTGCCCCATACACCAGTGGGGTTTCGAGCGCAGGCGTCTGGATAAACTGATGGCAAAGCATCCCGGCTACACCGTGCTGGCGCATCCGGAATGCGACGAAGACATCGTGGAAGTGGCTGACCACGTGCTCTGCACCAGCGGGATCTTGCGCTTTATCGAGGATAACGACGAGGTGATCGTGGCCACCGATCATGGCTTCACGGAGTATGCCAGGCACCTCTGGCCGGAAAAGCAGATCATCTCCCTCAATTCCCGCGCCCGCTGCAAGAACATGCAGAAAACCACCCTGCACAGTGTCTTGGATGCCCTTGTGCAGCAGCAGTATCTGGTGACCGTGCCCCCGGAGATTGCCTCCCGGGCGGTCGGGTCTATCAACCGCATGCTGGAGGTCTCTCGCTGAGCGATCTGACCCGGGTGGAACTGCCTTTCGGCGGGGCATACATCTTCCAGGAACGGCATTCCCAGGGGGTGTCGCAGGTGGCTGCGGCTTTGCAGGCGGCGGCTTTGGAAGCCTGTCCGGAAGAGGATGCCCGGGTGCTGGAACTGGGTTCCGGCTGCGGAATCGTGAGCATCATGCTGGCTTTGCAGCGTCCCCGCTGGCAGATCGATGCCCTGGAAATCCAGCCGCGGCTGCATCAACTTGCCGTGGACAATGCCTCCCTTTGCGGAGTGGAGGCCGCTTTCCAGCTTGCCGATCTGCGGGACTTCCAAGCCGAGCGGGCGTATCAACTCATCATCTCCAATCCCCCCTGGCGCAAGCGGGGCAGCGGATTGCCAAGCCCGCATCCTTCCCGCGAGGCCAGCCGCAGCGAGCTTTTCTGCAATATGGCCGATGTTCTGGCCTGCGTTAAACGCAACCTCTCCCCCGCCGGCGCCGCCCTCCTTGTCTATCCCGCATCACGGGAGCGCGAACTGGCCGCAACAGCCCAAAATACTTTGCTTGACATAATTTCCGCCCTTGCCGTGACTGGCAACAAAGAACATACTATCTACAGATTTTCTCATAAAGGAAAGCCACAATGAACAACAGATTTATCCTGATCCTGCTGCTGCTCGCGGCAAGCTTCGTGGCGTGGACCTATATTCACTACCAGTATCAGGAAAGCAAACAACTGCACCTGGACCAGCTCGCGCAGCTTCCGGTCTATGTGTATCTGGAAGATGAAGCCCTGGCGGACAGCCTGGGCGGCGAACTGCGGCAGTTGGGGCAGATTCAGAAGGTGGAGTTTTCGTCCGGCATCGATGCCGCCAAAGAGATCGTGAAATCCTATGGCCTGGACGTAACCGAATCCACTTTGCGCAACTACGATTTCCCGCATGTGCTTACCCTGCTCTTCAAACCCGAGCTGCTTTCCTTTCCCGCCCGCGACAAAGCCCTGAAAATGATCTCCGCGCGTGGCATCTCCAGCATGGACATCGACACCCAGGAAGCCGCCTGGAAGCTCTGCAAGCAGGAGCTTACCCAACTGCGCGGCAGGTGGACAATATCCACCCTGATCATTGCCGTGGTGCTGTTTCTGCTGGCATTCTTCGCCCGCTTTCACCTCTATCTGGAGGAGAAGCTGCTCAACCTGGGCACCAAGCAGGATATACTCACCGCTATGCAAGCCAGGAAGCGCAGGTTCCGGCAGTCGCTGCTGCTGTTTTTGATTCCCGCCTTGCTCAGCCCGCTGCTTTACTATTTCCTGGTAGCGGTCGGGAGTGTTAAGTCCCTGGTGGACTGGCAGTTCTTCTGCATCCAGGCCGGCACCGTCCTGGCAGGCGTCCTGGCTTCCCACCTACTGATCAAGGGCAGGGAACAACTCAGCATCTGGGATTTTGAGCCGCCCGCCGCGGACAGTTCCCTCTAACGCCAAAGATGAAAAACATTCCCAATATACTGACCATTGGCAGGATTCTGTTGATCCCCGTCTTTTTGTGGCTCGTCTTTGCCAGGGATGCCATAGCTTCCGCCCTCTTGGTCTTTGTGGCGGCGGCGCTCACCGATTGGCTGGATGGCTGGCTGGCGCGCAAGTGGCAGGTGATCAGCGACTTTGGCAAGATCGCCGATCCTTTGGCGGACAAGCTGCTGGTGCTCTCGGCTCTGGCGGCGCTCACCTGGCTGCCTCCCTACCGGCTCTGGCTGCCGATCTTTATCGTGATCGCGCTGCGGGAACTGGTGATCACCATCCTGCGCGAAATCTACAAGAAGCGCGGGATAATCGTTCCGGCGGACAAGCTGGGCAAGTGGAAGACCTTTTTGCAGATGCTGGGCATTGTGCTGGCTTTTGCCGCCTGGGCATGGCTCGAGCCGCTGCCCAAGGGATTGGTGTGGGCTGCCAACATCTGGTTTGGACTGGTGGCCGCGCTCACCCTGTATAGCGGCCTCAATTACCTTAAACGCCCCGTTGGGGCATAAACTGGAGGAATCATAATGAAACGCCTCACCCTTGCTCTTTTGATCATTCTGCTGCTCGGTATCGCCGCCTGCAAGCGGGAAACCGTGCCACCCAGCGTTTACGATAAATATGACCACTATCTGGACAAATCCAAGCCCATGGCCTTTGGGGACGACCGCGACATCCAGCTTTTTGTTTCCGATGAGTTGCAGGCTGACATTATGGATATCCTGGCTCCTTCCCTTACCCGCAAGGTGCAACTGAGCATCCTGGAGCAGTATTTCTATCTGCAACCAGTTTCAGGTGACAAGATCAAGGAGTTCGAGAACTATAAGAACCTGATCTACTGCGGCACCCTGGACGGCGGCGACAAGGTTTCCCGCCACATCCGCTCAACCCTGAAGCAGGATATACTGGACAGGGTAAAAGCCAGCGGCGCGGAAATGGTGATGGCGAGCAACACAACTGTGCGCGACCAACTGCTGCTCTACCTCGTGGCAAGTGACGCACAAGCCCTGCAGCAACTGGCCTCCAGCCGCAAGGATCAGATCTTTGAGAAGTTTCTGGAGCGTTACTCCCTGCGCCAGGGATACCAATCCTACACCAACGCCGTGATCGACAACAAGCTTTTCCGCTCCCTGCCTTACACCATCCAGATTCCCCAGCTTTTCGACATCTATTCCAACAACCCCGAGGGCAACTTTATGTCCTTTGTTTACAAGCCCAGAACCACCCAGCGTGATCTGCCCGACAAGTTTGTCTCCATCTATTACGAGGCGATGCCCCAAAACAAGGTCAACCGCGAATGGCTGCTGGAAAAACGCAAGGAACTGCTCGCCGATCATTTTCCGGGAGACCAGATACTGGAAGACAAGATAGAGTTTGACTATTTCCAGATCGGCGGCTTTGACGCGCTGCGCCTGCGGGGAGCCTGGATCAACAGCGGGATCAGCGGCGGAGTGGGCGGAGCTTTCCAGACCTATGCCTTCTGGCACGCTCCCAGCCAAACCTCCTTTGTGGTGGACAATATCGTCTATTTCCCCGCCGGCGACAAGCTTCCCGTGCTGCTTGAGCTGGAACAGATTTCTGCCTCGCTACGGGTCAAATGATCCCCCGTCCTTTGTTTAGAGCCGCCGTTTGCCTGGCGTGCCTGCTGTTTTGCGCCTGCGCACCGCGCCTTAGAGTGGCGGGCTCTTCCCCCAAAACCGGTGACGGCAACCCCAACGCCAACTCCATCTATTACTTCCTGAGTGCTTCCCTCGCTCAGAAACAGGGCGATCTGGAAGGCGCGTTGCAACTCTACAAGCGGGCTTTACAGTTCGATCCGGACAGTTTCCAGATCAAAAAGCAGCTTTTGCTTGTTTCCATCGGGCTTTACGCGCAGCAAATCCTCAGTGAGGAGGAGGTCAACCTGCTGATCGTCTTCCAGGCTTACCAGATGGGCTTCGATGAGGATATGCTGCTGGCCGTTTACGGCTTTTACGACCAAAGCGGAAACCGCGAGGCGCAGGAAAAGACCCTGCGGGAACTGGAGAAACGCTTTCCTTCCGCCAACGCCAGCATGCAGCGCTTCATCTTTGGATACAAAAACAACGGCCAGACCCAGCTCAAGTATCTGGATCAGGCTTTCAAACAGGCCCGCAACGATCCCCAGGCCCTGGGCGCCCTCTCCAACCTGCTGCTCTATTTCGATGTTGACCGCGCCCTGCAGGTGCTGTTCCGGATGAACGAGATCGCGCCTTCCCCGGAGGCCCACAACCTGCTGGCCAGCATCATTATCAACAAGCGTGACGCCACCTCCGCCCAACGCTATTTTTCCACCCTGGGCTGGCCCAAAGACCGCGAAGCGATGGGCACCTTCGTGCGGGCAGCCCTGGAGACGGGAAACCACGATCTGATAATTGCCGTGGCTGAGCAACTGCTGGACACCGGCGATGTGGATCTGCTGCATTCACTGGCCTTTGCCGCTTTGGTGAGGGGCAGGCCGGATCTGCTGAAGCGGGTTTCGCAGGCGGCACAGGCTTCCCTGGCCCCGGAACACGAAAAACAATCCCTCTATGCCCTGCTCATCGGGCATTCCCTCGCCGTCGGCGAAATCCACCCCCTGGATTCCCAGGCAGGTAAGTTGCTCACTTCGCAGGCTTATGGAGAGATCTATAGTTACTATGGACTTGGCCGCCTGAAGTCTTTTCCCCGGGACGCGGGAGATATTACCGGTGAATTCAGCGCGGATTTCGCGACTCAGGTGGAAAAGCGTTTCGCTCCCGGCGCGGGGCGGGATTACCTGCTGGCCGTGGCGCGTTCGGCCGCCGACAGCAGCTATGCCGGCTATGCCGATGCCAAAAAAGAGCTTGTCGATCATCTCAGGCAAATCACCACTCTGCGCCCCGCGGACTATGAGTTTCTGCTGCAATACCACCACAACTGGGGCGATGCCTCCCTGCGCCGCTCTCTGCTTAGCGAAGCGGTGGAAAAGTATCCCGATAATCCCGTGTTTGCCAACGACTTGGGCTATACCCTCCTGCTGGAGGGGGCCGATCCCAGGGAAGCCGCGCGGCTGATCCAGGTCGCCCTGGATGCCGAGCCGGAAAACCCCTTCTATCTGGACAGCATGGCCTGGTGCCACTATCTGGCGGGAGACTATGCCCGCGCGGAGGAGCTGATGGCGATTCCAGCCCAAATGGAGGATATGCCCGCCGAGATAGCCTGGCATCTGGGAGCAATCTATCTGAAACTTGGTAACCTGGAGCGCGCCAAAGAGTTCCTTTCCCTCTGCGTGAGCATCGGCGGGGATCAGGAATGCGTCACCGAGGCCCGGCATGCCTTGCGGCAACTGCCCTGACTTTCCTCACAGCCAGCCCCAATTTCCAGCCTTGATGCTGTTTCGCCTGCATTACAACTGGATCTCTTTTTCACCATTTAGCCTGTCCATCTGATCGTAGCACCTATATATTATGGGGGAGGATGTCCCTCATTTGCATCCCGCAGCCAAGCTGGGGTTTACCGTGGGTCAACCTTATAATTTATAAGGATGACCTAAGGATGATGGCCCCAACGCCGGTGGCAGCAAAGGAGGGCGGCATGACAAGGCTTGCGGGGAGGAAGAAACCGATTATGCTGTTTAGAGTAAAACAACCTGAGAGCGTGAAAATGAAAAAATATGCCCTTGTCCTGATCCTGGCGTCCTTCGCGGGAATGGCTTTCGCCCAGTTCAGCCTGGACTTTGAGACCGGACTTGCCTTTTTCGGCTACAACGACATGCGCATTCCCAACCTCGAAAATGGCAGGATACTGTCTTTTACGGATGAACTGGAGTCGAAGCCAAAAATGTTTGGCCGTGCCAACCTGCATTACCAGATCACTCCGCGGCATGAAATTTCGCTGCTGGCATCGCCCTTCACCATCGAACCAAGCGGTGAACCAGATGCGGCAGTGGAGTTTATGGGCAGGACCTATGCTGCCCGCGAGTGGATTTATGCGGTGTATAAGTTCAACAGCTACCGCCTGCAATACCTGTATAGGTTCGAGAAGCAAAACATCGGCATCCGCGCCCTGGGGGTCTCGCTCAAAGTGCGCGATGCGCTTATCTCCCTGGAAAACAAGTCGGCTGGCTATACCGAAAAGACAGATTTGGGAGTGGTTCCGCTGATCGGGTTCGAGTTTGGCTACGATCTTTCGGATGAACTGGAGCTGCTGCTCAAAGGGGAGGCGCTGGCGTCACCATACGGACGCGCCGAGGACATCCTGCTGGCCCTGGTTTACGATCTGAACGACACTTACTCGCTCTATGCAGGCTACCGCTTTTTGGAAGGCGGTTCGGATATCGAGGAAGTTTATACCTTTGCCAACATCAACTATCTGAGCCTGGGGACACGGATCAACTTCTGACACCGCTTTCGGCGGGATGAATGTGTGTTGCCGTTGAGGGCGGAGCAGGTCAGTCCAGTCTGATGACGGCGCTGTCCAGAACCTCGCCCCTGAGTCCGTAGGCGGTGACTTTGAGCCGCGATCCCTCACGGGAGCAGAACAGATAGTGGTTTTGGAGCAGGAAGACCTTGCTGGTTGAGACGTTGTGCTGTTTGGGGCGCAGCGTTCCCCCCGCGCCTCCGGTCACAAAATAGGTGATCCCTTTGCGTTCCAGGCGCTCATAATTGTGGTCATGCCCGCTGAACACGGCTTTGACGTTGCCGCTTTCCAGCATTGAGGGCAGCAGGATGGCATATTCATCTCGCCCGCCGTGATATCCGCTGCTGAAGATGGGATGGTGCATGACCAGTATCCTGGGCAGGGAATTCTTTTCGGAAAGGATTTTCCTGAGCCAGTGGAACTGCGCGGAGCGGGGCTTGAGGCTCAGATTGGTGTCCAGGATCACAAACAGCAGGCTGTCATGCTCCACGCTGTAATAGGTTTTCCCGCCCAAGTGGGGGAAGTTCTTCAGAAACAGTGCCTTGTCGCGATCATGGTTGCCTCTGGCGGGATAGATTGGGCAGACGCGGGTGATCGGCCTGGAAAGGGAGAAAAACTTGTCGTAGTGTTTCTGGTCGCTGCCCCGGGAGCTAAGGTCTCCGGCGTGGAAGACCGCCCCGGGCTGCCTTTTGGCTATCGCCGCGGCGACCTTTTTGTGCACACTGTGTCCGGTTTGGGTGTCGCTGTAAACGGCAAAGTCCGCCCACAGGGGAAGCAGCAGCAGAGCGAGCAGGGCGCAGAGCGTGAGGCGGGAAGCGCTTATCAGGCCGCATCCGCCGGATTTCCGGGCAGAATTGGCCGGGGATGGCGGCAAAAGGGTTCGCATCAGCTCCGGTATCGGTCATAATCCAGCCTGAAGCGCTTCAGGTCATCCCAGGCGGGATACTTAAATCTCTCGTTGCGCAACAGGGACGCCGGATGGTAGGTGACATAGCTGGGGATGCCCATGAATTCGTGGGTCACCGTGTGCAGCTCCTGCATGGGCTGCCTGGTCTGCAACAGGGTTTGGGCTGCCACCAGGCCGAGCATCATGATCAGTTTGGGCTGTATGATCTCGATCTGTTCCAGCAGGTAAGGCAGGCAGGCCTCCCGTTCGGGGTTTTCGGGGTTGCGGTTGCCGGGCGGGCGGCATTTGACGATGCTGCAGATATAGACGTCCTCCCGCTTGATCTCGATGGCGGCCAGCATCTTGGTGAGCAAATCCCCTGCCCTGCCCACGAAGGGCCTTCCGCTCAGGTTTTCCTGTTCTCCCGGCCCCTCTCCGATGAGCATCGCGATGGCGTCGGGGTTGCCCTCTCCATAGACAAACTTGATCCTGCCCTCATGGAGCGGGCACAGGGTGCAGGTGGAGTGCTGGAGCTTGAGTTTGGCCAGCAGTGCAGCTTTGTCCTTCGCCTCGCGGTAGATCTCCCCGATGCCGGAGTTTTGCAGCATTTCCAGGTGCTGCTGCAAGGCGCGAAGGGTCATGCCCGCCTAATCTTCGTCGTATGCGTCGTCATCCAGGTCAAAGCTTTCATCGTCATCGTCGTCGTCATCCGCATACTTGTCCAGATTGTCGTGTTCAAGCTCTTCGATGTATCTTTCAGAGTCATCGAATGTTTCTTCGCTCATTTCGCCTTCCACCTCTTCATCCTGGAAGGGTGAAGCCTGCTGGGCCATGGCCAGTTCAGCCTCGGCGATCTCGGCGATGTAGTCCGGCACCTCGTTTTCCGCCACGTGATGCATGGCCATGACGGTGATCTTTTCCTCAAAGCGCTGGCGCACATAGGAGGGAAGCTGGCTGATGCGCTGGGATTCCAGCTTGGAAAGCAGGCAGAAAAGGTAGTTCATGTCGGCTTTTTCGAGGAATGACTCGATCTTTTCGCTAATCATTGGTTCTCCTGTTTGAGGAATCCCTTGATGGGATCCCGGTAGCGTCCAACCCGGTTTTCTTCTGCTTGGACGATTGCCAGAACCTCCCGCACGGCCTGGCTCAGTTCGTTGTTCACCACCAGATAGTCGTAATCTGGAATGTATTCCAGTTCTTTGCGGGCGATGGTGAGGCGTTTTTCGATCTCCTGGGGGGAATCCGTGGCGCGCTTCATAAGGCGTTCGCGCAGAATCTCCATGGAGGGCGGGATGATGAAGATCTTCACCTGGGGAATGTCTGTGGAGCAGATCTGGGCTGCGCCCTGCACGTCGATATCCATGATCACATGCCTGCGGGCTGCCAGGCGTCCCTGGATGAAGCTTTTGGACGTGCCATACCAGCGGCCGAAAACCTGGGCTGTTTCCAGAAAGTCGCCTTCCTCGCGGCGGCGCAGAAACTCCCGCTCATCCACGAAGTGGTAGGCGACGCCGTTCTGCTCGGTGCCCCGGGGCGGCCGGGTGGTGAAGGACACAGAGTAGTCGATATTGTCAGCCGCTTTGAGCACCTCGGCGAGGATGGTGCTTTTGCCGCCCCCGGAAGGAGCGGACAGGATGATAAGGAAGTTTGGGTTTTTCTCTATCACGCGCTGATAGTTTAGCCTTCGATCAGTTTGCTGTATTCCTGAGCGGTGAGGAGGTTGGCAAGCTCGTCTTTGGAGCTGATGCGAACCTTGAAGAGCCAGCCTTCGTCAAAGGCGGATTTGTTGATCAGATCGGGAGAGTCATCCAGATCGCCGTTTCTTTCCTCAACCTTGCCGCTCAAGGGGCTGATCAGGTCAACCACTGCTTTGACGGCTTCGATGGAGCCGCAGGGTTCGCCGGCGGAGACTCTGCTGTTCACATCCGGCAGTTCCACAAAAACGATGTCTCCCAGCTCGCTCTGAGCAAAATCTGTGATTCCCACGGTGGCGAGGTCGCCGTTCAGCTGCACCCATTCGTGGCTCTCGGTATAGTATAGTTCTTCCATTACCATGGTGTATTCCTCCAAAACAGAGATATTTTTACATACTTACGCCAAATCTCGGCAAGGCATTTTTGTGTCAAGCACAAGTTCTTTGCCGCCTTCCCTCTACAAGCCCAGAATCAAGTCCCAGCGGCTTTGCCCGTCTTTGTTTTGGCTGAAGCGCAGGCCCAGGTTGAATGACAAGACGTATCCCGCCGATATTTCCGCGATCAGTTCCGCGCCATAGGCGGATATGGAGCCGCGCTCTTCTTTGCCTATCGGGCTGGCAAGGTCGTAAAAAAGCCCCAAATTGATGTCTTCCACATAGATGTTGGGAGTCCAGAAGCCGTTGCGGATCTTGAACAGCGGGGCATACCAGGAGTTGGCAAGCATGAATCCCTCGCGGGCGTTCCATTCTTTGGCATAACCCCTTAGCGCGGGGAAGACCTCATCCGGATTGGCGTCCGGGTCTCTGGCCAGGATCAGGTTGCTGCGCAGTTCGGTGGAGAGCGGCGCTTTGACGCGCAGGTTGTATTGGCCTTTCCAGCCCAGGCGGTCGCGATCCGAGCTCAGCCAGCCATCCTTGCTTTCATAGAGCAGGCTGGTGGTGGTGCCGAGCCTGACCCCTTTGTAGGCAAAGCTGGCTTCCAGGAAGGGGTAGAGCAGTTTGCGGTAGTTTTCATTTTCCTTGCCCCAGGCCATGAAGCCAAAGCCCGGATTGAGTCCGGTAAGGCCGTAGTTCATGCGGGTGATCAGAGGCACATATTGCTGCGAAATGAGGGTCTTGCCGTCCAGATTGCTGAACTCGAGGCTGTGTTTGACCGGACGGAAAAAGTGGTTTTCCAGGCTCAGTTCATAGCCCCACTCCTTCTTGGACATGTCATAGAGCACAGCCGCGCTCCACAAGGGGAAATCCCCCACCACGTCCTGGCCTGCCATCATGATTCCCAGGGTCAGTTGATCGAGCGTAAACAGGCTGTCCAGGGTGTCTGTCGAACTGTCGATGAAAGGAACGCGGTAAAACCTGGGCCAGAGCATGTGCAGGATGTTGGAGGCATAGGTTCCCCGCTTGACCTCATACTTGCCCAAGACCTTGCCCTCGCCGCCCCGCAGGCGGGAGTAGGGAAGGCGGGAGCTTTTGCCGGAGGGTGGGTTGAAAGGTTGCAGGGAAAGCTTGTCCGCATACACATCCTGTCCCTCGCCATTGACCGCGATGAACCAGTTTTGCCCGCTGCCATCCTGCACCGCGCACCTCAGCTCGGAAAAGCCGCTGAATTTGGAAACCTGGCGGCTGGAGGTGTTGTAGAGGTAGGAACCGTTTTCTCCATTATAGATGGCAGTAAAGAGCAGGTTGCCGTCCTGCACCCCGGTCACCGTCTCCAGATGGGGGGTGTCCACCAGGGGCGTCAGTTGCAGGGATGCCAGGTTCAGTTCATAGATGCTGTTGTTATGCCCGAACCTTCGCGCGGTCACAAAGATTCTGTCCCTGCTCTGGTGGATGGTGCCGATCAGACAGTCCAGGCTACCCAGGGGCTTTGTGCTTTTGGTGGAGGGATCCAGCTTGAGCAGGACACTTTTCTGGTGGGTGGGGTCATCCTCGGCGATCAGTATCTGCCCGTCATCCAGCTTGCAGAAGGAACGTGCGGGGCCGGAATAGAGTTTGCGGCGTCCTCCCCCTTCCAGTTTCTGTTCCCAGATTTGGGTGATCACGCCCAGGCCGTCCATGTTGTTGTTGGAATACCCGCCTTTATACTCCGACCTGCTGTAGTAGAGCTTGTCCCCGTGGATCTGGTAACCGGCGGGGAAATCCGAACCCTGCTGCACCAGGACTTTCTGCCGGGCCTTGCCTCCGGGGTCGGAAACTCGGATCAGGCGGTGGCCGGAAAAGCCGCTGCCGGGGCCGGTCTTGCTAACGCCGTAGTTTATGAAGTAAAGGTTTCCCGCGTGGTATTGCAGGTTGTCGGTGCGTCCTCCCCGGCGGGTGATGTTTTGCCTCGGCAGGGGTTTGGAGCCTTGCTTCATCTCCGCCTTCCAATCCGCCCACAATGCGGTTGTTCGCTTACCATACACCTTTTTATAAGCGGCGTCCAAAGAGAGGCCGGAATAGATGGGGTTCAGATAGGACTGCAGCGAGGAGCCCGTTTCGCTGTAGAGCTGGGAAAACCTGCTTTCGCCGTATTTATCCGCCAGATATTGGTGGAAACTGGAACCGTAAACATAGTAGTGCGCCAGCGGATTGCCATAGCTGTAATAGCAGGCCTTGCCGGCGGAGGGCAGTTTGCCTTCCCGTGCCAGCGCGTTGATCACCGCGGCATAGGTGCCCGCGTTCAGCCTGCCGCCATACTCCGATAGCTGTGATTCTCCATACACCGTGATGCCCTCGGTCATCCACATCGGCTGGTAGAGGTTGGGATAGAGGATATTGCCAAAGAGCGTCCTGAGCAGGGCAGGTTCGCCGCTCACCCTGGTCATCTGCGCCATGTGGATGTATTCGTGGATGCCCACGATCTGCCACCAGTCCTCACCCAGAGCCAGTTCATCCTGGGAGGGGGGATAGGCGAAGAGGGCCATCGACTTGCCAATCGGGCTGGCGTAGCCATTCACCATGTTGCCCATATCCTCCAGCAGCACCGGCACCCGCGCGGGTCTGTTGCCAGTCAGCTCCTCCACGTAGGGACGGCTGTATTCCAGCGCCTGCAGCGCGTTCATGGCCTCGGTGGCCCAGCCCTTGCGGTAATAAACCTCAAAGTTGTCCGTGGAAAGCGTATAATAGTTCGGCCAGGCACCCAGAGCCGGAGGCAGCAGGCAGAGGCCAAGCAGGAACAGGGTTTTCAGCAGCTTCACAGCATTCTCCTCGTGTGATACTTGCAATGCCGCCAATTATAATCCCGTCAGCGGCTGTCAAGTAGAAATGGAGCCCGCCCCTCCCCGCGGGGCAGAAAATCCTTGACCACTATGCCGATCCAGCCGATTGTGATACCGATATGAAGACAGATTCACAAGCAACCCACAACACCTGCAAGAGAGCCCTGGTCATCAACGACCTCTGCGGCTTTGGCCACACCTCGCTGATGGCCTTCATCCCCATCCTCTACCGTTTGGGGATCAGGGTCTGCGCCTTTCCCGCGGCGGTGCTCTCCGTCAACACCGACTATCCCGACCCCCATTGGGTTGACATGAGTCCCCACCTGCCCGCTTTTGCCAGACACTGGCAGGAGGTGGGACTGGATTTCGAGGCCATCTGCAGCGGCTTTTTGTCTTCTCCAGACCAGGTTTTACTGGTGGGGGAGGCAATCGACAGGCTGCGGGGCAAAGATAGCCTGGTGCTGGTGGATCCGGTGCTGGGGGACGGCGGCTCCCTTTACGGCTGCTATGGCCCGGAGATGGTGGAATCCATGCGGGAACTGGTGCGCCGCGCTGACCTGATCACTCCCAATTTCACTGAGGCAGCGCTGCTGGCAGGCGAAGCTGCCGATGCCCGGGCAGATGAAGGCGTGATGCTGGACTGGTGCCGCCGCATCAGCCTGAACGGCCCCCGCCACATAGTGCTTACCTCCGTGCCCGGTTCCCGGCCGGGTATGCTGGAAGTTCAATACTATTGCGCTTCCCGGGACAATCTTGTGCGCTATCCCTACATCCGCAGCGGAGGCATCCATCCCGGTGCGGGGGACTGCTTCACGGCTCTGCTTATGGCTGGCATGGTAAACGGTTTTTCCATCGAATCCTCGGTGCGCGCCTCCGTGGAGATCATGACCCTGGCCATCGAAGCCGGCATTCCTTCCAACGCCGATCCCCGCGAGGGCATAGACCTGGAACGCATGCTGCAGTGGGACCTGGCTTCGCATTATCAACCCTGAAGGAGCCCATCCGCCCATGAAAACTGTCATCCTGCTCACCATCTCCAACATCTTTATGACCTTCGCCTGGTATGGCCACCTCAAATACAAGAATTCCCCGCTCCCGCTGGTGATCCTGGCCTCCTGGGGCATAGCCTTTTTTGAATACTGCTTCCAGGTGCCCGCCAACCGCTTCGGGCACGGCACCTTCAGCGCCTATCAGCTCAAGACCATCCAAGAGGTCATCACTCTGGTGGTGTTCAGTGTTTTTTCCGTGTTTTACCTCAAAGAGCAGTTCCGTTGGAACTATCTGGTGGGCTTCGCGCTGATCGTGGCGGCGGTTTTCTTTATCTTCAAAAAGTGGTGAGCGGCGCTCAGGCTAGGCTCCGGTAAAGCTCCGCCACTTCCTCCGCGCTTACCGCGAAAGGATTGTTAGCCATGTTGCGGCTGCCCATCACCTCTGGCACTGCCATGGCGATAAACTCTTCCGTTATATCGAGTTCCGCCTTCATGCCCAGTCCGTCCAGCCAGGCGTAAAAATCCTGCCTGCCCATGCCCAGGGCGTGGAACAGCTCATCCAGTTCTGGCTCCAATGCCCTGGAGTAAAGCTCCATAACCTGGCGCATCGCGATGCCGTTGCTCAGCCCGTGGGGCACTCCAAAATGGCTGGTGAGCGGATAGCCCAGGGAGTGCTGCAGGGTGGTGCTGGTGCTGGAGATGGCGAGGCCTCCGTAGAGTGCGCCGCGCATCATTTCACTGCGCGCGGCAAGATTGCCGGGCTGAGCCAAAGCCTTTTCCAGATTGCGGATGATGGCTTTGATCCCACTATATATGAGGGGATAGAGCAGTGCCTCGCGTTTTTGGGAGTAGATGCCTTCCAGGAGGTGGGAGAGCGCGTCGATTCCGGTGTTCAGCGTTTCCCGTGCGCCCATGCTGAGGGTGTGGCGGGGGTCGCAGATCGCCAGCGCGGGAAAAGCCAGGTTGCTTCCGAAGCCTGCCTTGCGTTTGCTGCTCCGGTCGGTGAGCACGGAATACTGGGTCACCTCGGTGCCTGTGCCGGAGGTGGTGGGCACAGCCGCCAATGGCAGGCTGCGCTTGAAAAGATCGGTGCGGTATAGCTCGCTCTCTGCCAGATCATTCGCGCTGGCCAGGGCGATGGCCTTGGCGGCATCTATCGGGCTGCCTCCGCCGATGCCGATAACGAAGTCGCATTCGCTGGCGTTGAGGGCCTGGGCTCCTTCCAGCACCATTTCCAGGCTGGGGTTTTCTCCGATGCGCGCGTGAATCTGCCAGGAGATGCCCTTTCCCCGCAAAACTTCCAGCACGGAGTCCAAAGCTCCGCTTTGCACGGCGCTTTGCCTGCCGGTCACGATAAAAGCCCGGCTGCCCAGGCTGGCAAGGTCATCCGCCGCCTGGCGCGCGGCCTGCTCGCCAAAGTGTATTTTGGTGGGGTTGTAGATCATGTGTGTGTTTCTCCTGTGGTATAGCTTTCCCCGCCCTGCCTCCCAAGTCAAGCTCTTTTTTCCCCGCCCCAAGACCCTCCTTCCCCTGCCATCGCTCCCCTTTGCATCCCCTTATCTGACCTGGGTCTTCCTGGGGTCATCCTTAACTTCGCAACCACATACCTAAGGATGATGGCCTTAAGTCATTCAGGCTCAAATGACAGCGGTATGTGGGGGGGGGATGGGGAAAGGAACAGGCCTGGAACAGGAAAAGACCGTTGAAATAAGTCTCTAAAACAGGGGAGGTTAGCGGGTATCGCAGTCCTAAAAGACTGGATCACGGCTCGCAGGCCGTGATGACACGGTGTGTAGTCTGACGTGGTTTATTTCGGGGCTGGCTGGTTGTTTTCAAAATACTGGATCCCGGGGCGCTGCCCGGGATGACACAGATAAAGCCTGTTGGGCTTGTTTCGGGGGAACCTTTCCACCATTTCACCTTTCCACCTTTCCACCTCAAAAACACCTTTCCACGGACTTTACAGATTACTTGATCCTGACAATGAAATCCCGTTCCGGGCTGAAGTGCTGAAACTGCCAGTGGAATACCTCTCCCGTCCCGCCGGAACTGACTTCGGGCGAGGGGAAGGGATAATCCTCAAGTTCAATGCCGGGTTCCAGGGTCAGGGTGATATCACAGAAGGGAAGCGGCCTGCCCCAGGAGTTGGCAGTTAGCAGAACATAGTGCGCGGTTTTGCCGCTGATCTTTTGGCTGTAGCTGATGCGCAACTTGGCAAAACTGCGGGGAGGCATGTCCAAGCGGAAACTGAAGCCGTTTTCGCTTAGCCCGGCAAGCTCGACAGCCATGCTGTCCACCGCCTCGAGCAGATCAAGCTTTACATCACTGGCCATCCCTATCAGCGGGGTGGAGGGAACCGGAAATACGATCAGCCTGCTGAGGGCTTCGTTATTCAGGTTGCTCAGGTAAAAATCCCCGCGCACAGTCCAGAGCAGCGTGTCGGGGGACGCGCCGCGAAGCAGCGAAAAATCGAGCATTTCGCCCTCGAACCCATACCGCGCCTGGGCAAACAGCATAGCCGGCAGCAAAGCCGCAAGGCAAAGGGCAAGACGCAGTTTCATTTGAGGACGGTTATTTTGCTCCTGGCCAGTATCCTGCCTCCCTCGCTCAGTGATATGAAGTAGATTCCGCTACTGAGTTTGGGAAGTTCCCAAACCGCTTCGCCCGAGGAAGGCATCTCCTTGCCGGACAAGAACCTGCCCCGCAGGTCATAGAGGCGCAGCCTGGCAGTCTGACCCAGGGGAGAGCCTGATTCATACTTCAGGTTGAGGGTGTTCCCCGAGGATGGGCTGAGTAGTGATGGATACAATTTCAAAACCCCAGCGGGAGGTATCTGATCCGGATCATTTGAGCCCATGAGGTTGACTGTTCCATAAAGATGGATCGTTTCGCCGGGCTCGGGGAAAAGCAAATCATGGATCACTGTACCGTTCGTCTGGGGGTCTTTAACCAGGATACCCTGGAGAGTCGCGGGTGATGTTAATATCCAGTCTCCGGATGAGTTGGTGCCTCCAGTGTAATACTGGTCATAGACTGGAGGATATCCGAAATAGCTGTGATTGACTCTGATACCCGGGGCGGGGTTGCCATTGGTATCCCTCAAATGCACGTTCACGGTAGAGTTACAGGCAGGATCATACGTAGAGATGATGGGCCCGTTGTCCTTAGCCCAGGTAAGACCTGTTTCGTAATAACCAAAGGCGAAGTAACCTATAACATTGACTTGCGTTGCGGATTGCCCTGGGCCAAGTGCGTGCATGTGGACGCTGGGGTCGTTCTGGGGCCCCCAGCGCAGCTCTTCCGGAATAAAGGAAGGAGGCCCTGCCAGTCTGAGAAAATCTTCATTTCTCTGGATGGTAAAACCTGGGATCTCCTGGCTCAAGTTTATAATGAAGAAAGGTTCGGAAGGCTGGGTATAGCTTGAGGGCAGGTAGTAGGAACCGGCTGAAGTGGTGAAGCACAGGTCGTTTACTGTAAACTCATCCCACCAAGCCTCATCTCCAAACATCACAAAGCAAGAATTGTTTTCATCGAACCAAACCCTTGCAAGATACCTGGGTATAAGTGGATTCCCGCTCAGGGCTGCCAGCCACAGGAGCGTAATCAGCAGAAGTGAAAGCTTTTTCATGATTCCTCCCATAAAGAGATCATAAAAAGATTAACAAAAATAGGAAATTCCTTTGCGGCGCATGGATATCACCTTGATAAACAAGGCAGGGCAAAGGATCTTCATCAACACTTTATCCACACTATTACTGAATGTTGAGCGTAAGGCCACGGTGTGGATAAGATGATTTAATACCCAAAAATAGTCAAGCACTTTCTTTGCTTTTTGGTATTCTCCTGATCAAGAATGACCCGTTTTCTTGTGTTTGAGGTTTTGGGAGAGGGTTTTTGAACTAAAATATGGTATAAATGGCGCGGCCAGCTTTTGAACTTGACAAAAAATGGCGGGCAAAAATAAAATGAAGGGTTATATTTACAGAATGAGTTAGCTTGGAGTTGATATGGCACTGTTAATGAAGACCACAAAGTTCGTGGAATCGCAGATCGACACCTTTTTGGATGTGGTGAGCGATTCGGGGACGCTTTTCCAGTTGGGGGTGGAGGATTACCTGCAAGGCAGGATAGACCAGTTTGAAGAACGGCTGGAACAGATCCGCGAAAATGAGAAAAAAGCGGATGACCTGCGAGTGGCTGTCGAGCGCTATCTCTATGAGCGCACCCTGATCCCGGAAAACCGGGGCGACGTGCTGGCCATTTTGGAAAACACCGACGAAGTGGTGGACAACATCAAGGACACTCTGATGCAGTTTTCCATCGAGATGCCGGAAATCCCGGCCGAGCTGAATGACCTCTGGGTGCAGACCACCCGCGCTTCCACTGCCGCGGTGGAGCAACTGATCTTCGCGGTGCGTTCCTTTTTCTGCGATCTTTCAGCCGTGAACAACTATATCCACAAGGTCTATTTCTTTGAGCGCGAGGCCGACCAGATCGGCGAGAAACTGCGCAGGCAGATCTTTGGACTGGATATCGATCTGGCCCGCAAAAGCCATTTGCGCTGGTTCGCCATCCATATCGAACAGATTTCAGATTACGCGCAAGCCGTGTGCGACAGGCTTGCCATCTATACCATCAAAAGGCAGTTGTAGGCAATAAATGGTCTTTTTCTACCTGATCAGCGGACTCTTTATCGCCTGGACCCTGGGCGCCAACGACACCGGCAATATCTTTGGCGCGGCGGTTGCCACCCGCATGCTCAAGTTCAGGCAGGCGGCTCTGATCGCGGCAATCTTCATCTCGCTTGGCGCTGTGCTGGAAGGCAGCGGCCCTTCGGGAACCCTGGGAAAACTGGGTTCGGTGGACGCCCTGGGAGGAGCATTCACAGTGGCCCTGGCAGCAGCGATGGCGATCTTTGCGATAGTCCGGGCGGGCATCCCGGTCTCGGTCTCTCAGACCATCGTGGGCGCTATAATCGGCTGGAACTTCTTTGCCGGCAAGCTGACGGATTTCAATTCCCTGTTCACCATCGCGGGCAGTTGGGTGACCGCTTTCATCGTGTCCGCGGGGGTGGCGGCTTTTTACTTCTATCTGATGAGGCTCTGGATCAACCGCTCCTCGATGCACCTCCTGGAACAGGATATGCTGATCCGCTATGGGCTGGTGGTGGTGGGGGCTTTTGGGGCTTACTTTTTGGGAGCCAACAACATCGCCAACGCCGTGGGTGTCTTTGTGCCGGTGACTCCTTTCAAGGATATTCAGGTGGGGCAGCTCTTTGTCATTACGGGGGTGCAGCAGCTTTACATTGTGGGCGCGGCGTCGCTGGTGCTCGGTATCTACACCTATTCGCACAGGTTGATGGGAACGGTCGGCAAAGACCTGTTCCAGCTTTCGCCCGCCACCGCTCTGGCGGCCCTGCTGGCGGAAGCCACGGTGCTGTTTCTCTTTTCATCCCGGGCGCTCTACCGGCTTTTGCTCAGCCTGGGCCTGCCCACGATTCCGCTGGTGCCCATCTCCTCCACTCAGGTGATGGTGGGCGCGGTGATTGGCATCGGCCTGGCCAAAGGCGGTAAGAACATCCGCTACAACGTGTTGGGGAAAGTGTCCCTGGCCTGGGTGGCGGCGCCGGTGATGGCATTTTTCTTTTCCTTTATCATGCTCTTTATCTCCCAAAACGTCTTTGAAATGGAAGTGAACCGCCCGCTGGTTTACAAGGTGGACAAAAGCGCGGTGCGCGAGATCGAAAGGCAGGGGATGAACATCGACAACCTGTCCTTTGTGAACCTGCGCAGCTTCAAGACGGAGCGGGAACTTTTTCACGAACTGGTGCTGGACGACGCCTATCCACCCGAGGAAGCCAGGAGAATCGTCGCCATCTGCGAAATGTATCCTCTGCAGGTGAAGATGGAAACCCTGCACGGCAGGGGCCTGGACAACCGTTTCAGCCAGGAGCAGTTGGACGCGCTGCAAAAGCTGGAGGAGCGGAAGTTTAACCGGCGCTGGGAACTGGATAAGGCTTTGGCGGAAGACACTGCCTGGCAGTTGACCCCGGAGCCAAAGAACCAGTTGGAAAAAGACCGCAATGCCGATCTGAAAGAGGATCTGGCCATCCTTTACCGCGTCTTCTATCAGCCGGAAGAGAAGCGATGAGCCCCTTTGTAGCCAGCATCCTGCCGTTGTTCTTTTCCTTTGCCGTGGGTGTCGCCGCCCGCCAGTTGAAGCTGCTTTCAGCAAAAGATGCAACTGTGCTGCTGCGTTTTGTGCCCAACGTCTGTTTGCCGCCCCTGATGATCCTGGCGATCTACCGGGTGGAGCTGGCGGGAGACATGGTCCTGATCCCGTTTTGCGCCATGCTGGTGGTCTTTGCCATCTATTTCATCTCCTCCGCGGCGGGCAGGGCGCTCAGGATGAGCGGCCCCACCTTTGGCAGTTTCCTGGTAGGCACCCTGATCATGAACACCGCCTTTGCACTGCCCTTTTTCCAGTCCGCCTTTGGAGACGAAGGGCTGGCCAGGGCGTCGCTCTATGATATCGGCAACACCTTCCTGATCTTTACTTTCAGCTATTACAACGCCATCAAATATGGCGACAACTCCCACACGGACAAGATACAGTGGGACAAATTCCTGAAACTGCCGCCCCTCTGGGCGATGCTGGTGGCCTTTGGTATCAAGCTGGGAAGGATGCGGATTCCCCCGCTGGGGATTGAGATTCTGGAAATGTTGGGGCAACCCTCCGGAACGATCATAATGGTGGCGATGGGGCTCACCTTTCATCCCCGGCTTTCGCATCTGGGCAAGGCTTGCCTGGGGGTGTTCATCCGCATGGGCTGCGGACTGGGCATCGGCTTGCTCCTGGCCTGGGTTTTTGGGCTGCAGGGCATCTCCCGCAATGTGGTCGTCACCTGTTCCGCCATGCCGGTAGGCTTCAACACGCTGATCTTTGCCGAACTGGAAAATATGGATCTTGAGTTCGCCTCCACCATGGTATCCATATCCATCGTGCTCGCGATGATCACCACTCCTTTGCTCATCCAGCTTTTCAGCTAAACAACCCTATTTTCATTGATGGCGGGAAGATACCGCCCTCAGAGGCAGATCATTGGCCCAAGCCCATCCGATGTCCGATTGATTCTCTTTCCGGCGATTGCTCTGCGATCAATGAGCGGTCAATGAGCGATGAAGATATGAGGGCGGTCCGGCATCCCTGCTTGCCCGGGAGCCCAAAAAAGCCCGGAATGACCCGGGCTTGACTGTGTTTGGGAAAGCGGAATCAGAAAGTATAGGTGAGCCCCAGATTGGCCGCCATCACCGAGGAGTTGTAGGTTCCCCTCATATTGTTGTCGGTCTCGGTGTCGATCACGCGTTCGGGAAACTTGATGATCTGGCCATTCACGTCGAGGGTGAACTTGCCGAAGTCGCGGCCATAGCCGATATTGCCGCTGATCTTGTCGCCGATGTCGGAGAGGGTGGGACTCTGGGTTTCCTCTGGGATGGGGGATTGGTCGTAGTAGAATCCGGCGCGCAGTGCGTTGCGGCCCAGGCGGTATTCGCTGCCCAGGCTGACGCGGCTGGTGTCTTTCCAGTCGAAAACGAGTTTAGGATTCTCAACCTTTCTGCCGAGGATCGCCACATCATCGAGGAACGTGACTTCGATCCGGTTCAGGCGGCTCCACATGCTGTAGGCGTAATCCAGATTCACGCTCCAGTTTGGCATCACTTTGCAGGAGATGCCCAAAGCCGCTTCCGCGGGCAGCTTGAGGTTCGCTTCCAGATCGCCTTTGCCGCCGTGGACGCCGGGAGCCCAGACAGGATTGGGTGAGGATGCCGAAAGCTGGACCAGGTAGTTGTGATAGCTGTTCAGCCACAGCTTGACTTCCGCCTCTCCTTCCAGAGGGATGATGGCAGGCGTCTTGTAGGTTAGGCCCAGCGAGAGTTTATCGATCGGTTTATAGAGGACGCCGATGTTTCCCCCGAACCCCCATCCGGTGCCGGACATCTCGAAGGTGCAGGGAAAGTTGAAACCATATCCGGGACAGGGCGTGAGCTTGCCGGAAGAGAGCTCGCCGGGAGAGATCCTGGTGACGTCGATCATGCCGTAAAACAGGCTGAAACCCAGGCCGAAAGAGAGGTTGTCCAGCAGGCGGTGAGACATGGTGGGATGGATATCCACAATGGCGATGGAGCTGGACATCTCGTTTTTTGGCATGCCGGCGGGAGTGTCCAGGGTGTAATCTGCGGGGATGGGCGTTCCATTGGGAAGGGTATCCGGCATGACAAAACCTGTATTGGCAATGTCATAAGCGTCATAGGTGGCGCCCAGGCCATAGGGGACGTAGATGCCCAGGCCAAACTTGGTTTTGGGGTTGTCCGCGTAGAACCCCAACAGGCTGGGAAAGATGCTGAGCTTGTTTTCGGCAGAGAGTTCTTTATAATAGGCAAAGCCGGGCAGGGGGATGTTGTTTGTCCATCTGGAATCTGGTTGGATAAAGCTACCACCCAGGCTGAGCTGATCATTCCGGATAAAGGCCAGGCCAGCCGGATTCCAATAAACGGCGGAAGGGTCGTCGGCCATGCCGCGGAACGCTCCCCCCATCGAGATGGCGCGGGAACCGATCCCGGAGAGGGCAAAACCTCCGGCAAAAAGCCCGGTGCTCAAACTGAGCAGCAGGACGAGCAGGATTGCATTACGGATTGAATTCATGATCACTCCTTATTTGCTAAAATGCTAATATGCAAACGCTAAGCTTTCACGCGAACACAATTCAAGTTTGCGGGATTAGTCAAGGAAAAAATTCGTAGTTACGCCTTTGCCGGGATTTATGCCAACTTGCTTGCTTTGAACTCGAAAAACCATTGCATGATAGAACGCGGATGACAAGATCGACTGGATCAGCAGGATATTTGAAGGTGGAAAGGTGTTTTTTGAGGTGGAAAGGTGGAAAGGTGAAATGGTGGAAAGGTTCCCCCGAAACAAGCCCCAACAGGCTTTATCTGTGTCATCCCGGGCAAGCTTGCTTGACCCGGGATCCAGTCTTTTGAAAACAAACAGCCAGCCCCGAAATAAACCACGTCAGACTACACACCGTGTCATCCCGGCCTACCGGGGTCCTCGCCGGATCGGTAACGATCCGGTGGGGTGGTTTGAGCCGGGATCCAGTCTTTTAGGACTGTTTGGAATCCAAACCGGCCTCGAGACTGGCATAAGTATGAAACCCATATTGCCGGTTTGAACTCCAACCTCAGCCAGCACGGAGTTCAAAGAGCCTTTCCCGGCTGCAAATATCTACCGATCGACTGGGCTCTTTGGACTTCGTGCATAAGAAAAATCCCAAATCCAGAGCTACTTCCCCGAATCCCGCAGGGCTCTGAACATCACGCTGAATAGTGCTGCGTCCGGCAAACTGTAACAACAATCTAACTAACATCTGCAGAATTAATTAGAAGAAAAGCATGGAGGGCAACAAGCGGCCTTTGACATTTAATATCCATAGCTGAAACAGTCTTTGCCCCCGTTTGCGGGAGTGTGCTAAGTCTATATTTTCCGTAGGTCATCCTTATAATTTATAAGGATGACCCAAGGATGATGGCACAAAACCCTGTAGCAGCAAGGGAGGGCGCTATGAAGGATTATGCAGAATATTGCCGTTGTTATTGGTGAATGTGATACTATATTGTTTGCGCATTATTTCCATCACAGTGAAAAGGTAGCATATGTCTCGTGGTGTCGTGGTGTCGTGTTGGATGTGGTGATGGTGAAAAAGGCGGTTCGGCGACCGCCTCAACTGTATCGGGTTTGCAATTGAGCCGCTTGGGGAGGTCATCAATCCAGCGTTTAGGGACATGGCGCAAATTTCCGCTTGACGAATCTGCCGTCCTCAAAAAGTGTGATTATCTATCCAAAATATTAAGGAGACAAGATGTACGCCATCGTGGATATCAAAGGATTTCAGTTTAGGGCTGAAGAAAACGCGATCCTGCGCGTTCCCCTGCTGAACACGGCGGAACCTGGCCAGAGCCTGGAATTTGACCGGGTGCTGATGCTGCGCGAAGACGCCCAGATCAGAGTTGGCCAACCCGTTGTGGAAGGCGCGACAGTACTTGCCGAAGTAATTGAGCACGGTAAAGGCAAGAAAAAGGTGATCTACCATCAAAAGAGAAGGAAAGGTTACCGGGTAAAGAAAGGCTACCGTGAGCAATATACAGACATTAAAGTGACCGGAATCCGGTTTTAGGAAAGAGGTGAAGCATGGCACATAAAAAAGGTGTTGGAAGCAGTCGTAACGGGCGCAACAGCAATCCCAAATATCGCGGCGTAAAGAAATACGGCAGCGAGAATGTGGTCGCCGGCAATATCATCGTGCGCCAGAAAGGCACCAAGTTTCACCCCGGCCTCAACGTGGGCATGGGCAGGGACTATACCCTCTACAGCCTGGTGGACGGCCAAGTGAAGTTTGAGACCCGCGCTTTGAACCGGAAATACGTTTCCGTGATCCCTGTGGAAAAGAGCGAGTAAGCTTCCATTAGCAAAAGAATTAACCCCGGTATGCGCCGGGGTTTTTTTATTATCCACGAATTACACGAATTATCACGAATTACAAAAACAGAATAAGGGCAAGTGTCCAGCCTAAAAACAACAAACCGACCCCGAAACAAACCCCCACCAAGCCCTAAAGCTGCGTCATCATGGTCTGCGAGCCGTGATCCAGTCTTTTAATAATATCCACAAATTACACAAATTACACGGATTAAAAGAACAGAATAAGGATAAACGTCCAACCCAAAAACAAGCACCAGACCTGAAACAGACCACGACAGACCAAAAATTGTGTCATCCCGGGCAAGCTTGCTTGACCCGGGATCCAGTCTTTTGGAAACAACCAGCCAGCCCTGAAACAGACCCCCATAACCCCAATCCGCGTATATCTGCGTGAACCGCTTGACCCGGGATCCAGTTCCCAGGGGTGGCAAAGTCCGTTTGCCACAGAGACCGGAGGTCTCTTCCAAACAGGCAACTCCGTTGCCTCTGCCGAACAGACTTCGGCAGCCCTTAATCTGTCCATCTGGACACAAACAAAATAGCGCCGGAAAGGAGGCACCGGCGCTATCTATCTTACTGAGGAGTGAGGGAGGGTTACTTTATTTCCGCCTTAGGGGTAGCTTTCAAGTCTTGTTTGGATTGCGGTTTGGAGTCGCGATCTTTGCAGTCTTCGCAGCCTTCGCAGTCTCCGGCGCGCATCCGCAGGCCTTCCCCGTTGCCGGGTCCCCTGTGCAGCATCTTGCCTTGTCCATCGGCGTTGCGTTGGTGCTGGCCGCAGTTCTGGCAATTCTCTCCATGCCGGTGTAGGGGTGCTTTGCTCCAGTTTTTACCTTGGAACTGGCCGTGGCGGTGCATATTCATAAAGCCGCCGCGCATATTTTCCTTTTGCTCCGGAGTGAGTTCTTTATACACTTGTTGCAGGTGGTCGATGCGGGCATATTCCAGAGTCAGTTGTTTGTCGTTGAGTGTCTTGGCGAGTTTTTTGAGGTTGGCGAAATCTTCCTTTTTCAGGGCTTGCTGCATGTCGATGCGCAGGTTTTCGATCTCGGCCTGCAGGTTGTTCATTGCTTTCAGATGTTCGGTGCGAAGGGGCTCCAGCTTCTTCTGCTGTGCTTCGCTGAGGTTCATGCCACAATAGCCGTCCATGCAGTCGCAGTCATCACGGAGGCGGTCTTTGAGGCGGGGATCGTCCTGGGAATTGGCGCCCAGCCTGGCGCGGGGCATAGCTTTGGTATCGGACTGGCCAAAGAGCAGCCCGGTGAGGGCCAGGGCCAGCACGGCAACGATGGCTATTTTATTCATTTGGTTTTCTCCTGGGGTTATTTCTTTGGTTTCGGTCTATAAAACGATCCATTCTTTCCGCGCGCCGTCCAAAATAGTCGCGGGCTTCCTGGGGTGTCATGGATTTGCGCAGGCGCAGGGTGGATTCGCCCAAGGTTCGTTCCAGGCGGCTTTGCAGCGTGATCGAGCGTTCGATGATGCCCTGGATTTTGGTTTCGTTTATCTTTCCCTTGGCCAGTTCGCGCATCAGTTCCCTTTTGGAAACGCGGAACGAATCGCGCAGGGCTTTGGTGTTTTCGTTCTCGAAGTCCCGCGGGTTGAAACGGGCTTCCTCACCGGCTCCCGGTCCTTCCGGAAAGTTTTGGTAGTGGTGCAGATCGTGCTGTTTGCGGAAAAGCCCCATCACCACCAGTCCTCCCACGATGCCGGCGTTGAGAGCCAGCGAAACCAGCAAAAAAATGCTAAGCAGGCGTTTACTCATGGACGCCTCCGGCAAGGTTGGGGTCATCCAGCAGGGAAACTTCGCCAAAGCTTGCCAGCTCCTGGCTGGGGGTTGCGGAAGGCGTTTCCGGGAAGGGCACGAAGGAAGAGAAGGCCGCCTTGCCCAGCAGTCCGCCCACGGTGAACATCAGTATCAACACCAGCAGGGCGGGGATGGTCTGCAAGCGCCAGCGAATCTTGTATTGCTTGCGCTGCCTGTCATGCCGGGCGGTTTTTTCCATGATCTGATGGTGCAGCCAGGCGGGAAATTCGGCGCGGGGTTGGGCTTGCAGCAGTTTCTGCAGCTTGAGGCCTTCATCCAGATAAGCGCGGCAGGCGGGACAGGAGGAGAGATGCTGATCCAGCTTGCGGATACGGCCGGGCTCCAGCTCGCGGTCGAGCTTGAGTTCGATCTGGCGTTTTGCAGCTCTGCATCTCATTTTTTCCTCTCTTGGCCAGCCACGGGGGCTGTGTGTTCAGTCTTGTTCATAAAGTTATACTCCCTTACCCTGCATTTCCCTCAGCAATTTTTTGCGAAGTTGCTTTTTGGCGCGCACCAGCAGCGATTCCACTGCCTTCACGGTGATGCCCAGTTTATCCGCAATCTCTTTGTAGCTCAGCTTTTCATAGTATTGGAGGTGGATCACGCTGGCGAGCTTGGGGGGCAGTTCACGCAGTGCTTGGTGCAGCGCGGAATGGTCAGGCTCCGGTTCCGGGGCGCTGCGGTCTGGCAGACGGCTGAAAGAATGGGGGTCGAGGCTCACGTAGCGGTTTTTCTGCTTGAGGAAGGTCATGCTCTTATTGTAGGCAATACGATAGAGGTAGGCCACCGCAGTTGCTTCTTCCACGCGGTCGATGTGTTCATAAAAGGAAATGAACACCATCTGCACGATGTCGTTGGCATCGTTGTCGTTGGCCACCAGGGTCAGCAGATAATGGTAAATCCGCTTCTCGTTCGCCTTGAGGAAAGCCTCGAACTGCTCTTTCTTCATCTGATTACCTTAAACATTATACCTCATTGAGGATAAGATACTGCAAAAAATCGCCAAGGCCTGTGTCAAGATAATTAAAGTTCTACTTGTCTTGTAGGATATCCAGTTTATATTGCCTGTAAAGACTCAATATGGAGAATAATCATGAAAATACTGGTCCTTTTTTATTCGACCTATGGACACATATACGAATTGGCAAAAGCTGTCGCCGAAGGCGTGCAAAGCGTAGAGGGGATGGATGTTGAAATCAAACGCGTGCCGGAGACGCTATCCCCGGAGATTCTGGCTAAAATGGGCGCGACCGAAGCACAGAAAGCCTTTGAACACATACCGTTGGCCACGGTGCAGGATTTAGCTGAGGCGGATGGCATCGTCTTTGGCACACCCACCCGCTTCGGTATGATGGCCGCGCAGATGAAGTCATTTCTGGATTCCACCGGCGGGCTCTGGGCCCAGCAGGCACTCAGGGGCAAAGTGGGCTCGGTTTTCACCAGCGCCGGGGTCCAGCATGGCGGCCTGGAAGCCACCATCCTCAGTTTCCACATCCCGCTGCTGCATCACGGAATGCTGATCGCTGGACTGCCCTATAGTTTTGCGGGACAGACCAGTATGAGCGAGATCACGGGTGGATCGCCCTATGGTGCCAGCACCATCGCCGGCGGAGATGGCTCGCGCCAGCCCAGCGCCAATGAACTTGACGGCGCCCGTTATCAGGGCAGGTATGTGGCTGAGATAGTGCATAAACTGAAGCGCTGATAATCATTGACACAAAAATCGGCTCCTTATTCTTTGTCGGACTAAGGAGCCTTTTTTTATATGCGAGTAAAACTGAGCCTGTGCCTGTTTATCCTGTTGTGGGGGGTGTTGCCTGCCGCACCCCGGGCCTTGCTGTCTCCACAGGAGCTGGGGCAGATCGGGGAGATGCTCGGCACTGCCGGATTGCGGCGGGAGTCGCTGACTTTTGAGAAGGATTGGGATTTGGCTGCCAGGTTCAAGATGGATTGGCAGTTGCGCCAACTGCAGGATCCCTGGCGGGCACTGGACGATCTGGCTTCCCTGCGCGAAAGCTGCGCCCTGGAGGATGAAAGCGGCATTCCGGGTCTGCTGAACACCCTCGGCGGCATCGCTTTCAATCTGGATATGGATAATTATGCGAACATCTATAACGCGGCAAGCGAAAGATACACAAGCTCTTTCTCACGCCAGGTGCGCCGGACGCGGGATATCTTTGGCTGGCTCACAGGGCATCTGTGCGAGCTGAAAAAAGACCTCTCTCCGCTGCTGGAAAGTGTCAGCCCCCGGGAAGCGGACAAACTGCTGTCCTTTTGGCTCTGGCAGTTCATTGAAAAGGAAGACATTGATAAATACAAGGCTTACTACAAGCAGCACAAGCTCCCGCTGCAGAGCGATCTGGATTCGGAGGAGATCTACGGGCTGCTGGAAAAGCTCGACCTGGACAGTCTGCAACAAACCGGGCTGCGCTTTCTGGCCCTCTCGGATGTTTTGATCCGGGAGTCGGCCAGGCTGGATTTTCCCCGGCGCAAACCTCTGATCAAAAAGACCGAGTTTGGCCTGATGGTGATCGGCAGCCGGGGTGACGACCATTATCGAAGCTCCGAACTGGGCTCCGCGCCCATCTGCCTCTTGCTGGAACCCGCGGGCAACGATGTCTATGAGATCGGTCTCAACACTTCCCACGCGCACAACTTCTATATTCTGGCAGATTTTGACGGCAATGACAGCTACCGGAGCCAACAGCCGACGGGGATCTTTCGCAGCGCCTTTGGCCTGGGTTATTCCTTCGATGGCGCCGGCGATGACCTGTATCTGACCGATGATTACGCCTTTGCGGCTTTCGCGGGAATCAACATCCACAGGGACAGTTCCGGAAACGATATCTACCGCAGCGGGCTTTTTTCACAGGGAGCGGCAATGTTTGGCCTGGCCCTGCTCCTGGATGAAGCGGGCAACGACAGCTACGGCGCTCCGGTATCCGCCCAGGGAATCGGCAGCACCCGGGGAGTGGGCGCTTTGCTGGATCAGGATGGGGCAGACAGCTACCTGCTTGGCGGTAAATACTTTCATGAACCTCTGATGCCACTGGATTACATCACTTTGGGACAGGGCATGGGGATGGGCCTGCGGCCTGATCTGGCAGGCGGACTGGGCCTGCTTTACGACAAGGCGGGCAACGACCGCTATCTGGGTGGGGTGTATGCCCAGGGCTCAGGCTACTGGTATTCCGTGGGAGCCTTGCTGGATGAGGGCGGCAACGACGTGTACAACGCGGTTTACTATCCCCAGGGTTCCGGCATCCATCTTGCCTGTGGCTATCTGGTGGACGGTGGAGGAGACGATGCCTATTACAGCCGCAACGGGCCGGGACAGGGCGCCGGGCACGACTGGGGCCTGGGTATGCTGGTTGACCAGGGCGGAAACGACGCCTATTCCATCCACGGGGGCAATGGGCTGGCGCTTTCCAATTCCGTGGCGCTCTTTGTGGACAGTTCCGGCGACGACCGCTATGAACGCAATGAAGGGCAAAACTATGGCAACGCGACCCTGGCTCGGGGGACAGGCGGCATCGGGCTATTCTTGGATGCAGGTGGCAAGGACAGCTATCCGGACAGCCTCATGGCCAATGACAAGACCTGGCAGAAAGGAACTTATGGCATCGGCAGGGATCTGAACCTCAACCTGGTGGAAAAGACGGCGGTGGAAGAACTTGCCGAAGCCGCGCCCCTGCCGGACAGCACCTACGCCATTGCTGATATCTTCGCGGTGGCTGCGGAATGGGAAGTGGGTTCCGCAGTCCAGCGGGTGAGAAAAGCCCGCGAGATACTCATCCAAAGGGCTGAAGAGGCCATCCCCTACATTTTGGAAAACAAACTTAACAGCCGCTCGGGGTTGGAATACCGCGCTCTGGAAGCCCTGGCAGCCAAGAGCCAAAGCTTTGTGCGGCAGCTTTATCCCAAACTGTCTGAGGCCGACAGCCTGGCTGCCAAAAACTCCCTTTCCCTCATCGCCGGAGTGGGCGACAGCCTGCTGGTGGATGAGGTGCAGGAACTGCTTGCACAAGGCAAATACGTAACCGCGTGCCTGTCCGCGCTTTCCGGGATCAAATCCGCCCGCGCGGTGGAGTTGCTGAGCCAATACACCACACATCCTTCCGAACGCTACCGCTACATCGTGGCGCGCTCGCTGATGCTGAACAAGCATCCCTCCGCCCGTCCCCTGCTCCTCACCATGCAGGGGGACAGCTCTTTCCTGGTGGAGGCGCTACTGCGCAACCTGCCTCCGGAGGCCAGTCCATGAGCCCGCAGCGGGAACTCTTTGCCTCTTTTCTGGCGGAACTGGGGCTTTCCGACCCCGCCGGGCTGCTCTCCCGTTTTGAGTTATATCACTCTCTGCTGTTGGAGCTTAACGTGCGGGTGAACCTCTTTTCCCGCGGCACGGCGGCGGAAGACCTGTGGAGCAAGCATTTTCTTGACAGCCTGCTGCCCTTGAAAAGCTTTGACTTCAATGGGAAAGAGGTGCTTGATTTCGGTTCCGGCGGAGGCCTTCCCGGCATACCGGTTAAGCTGGCGGTTCCTTCCTGTCGCATGACCCTGCTGGACTCGGTGCGCAAAAAGACCGTTGCCATGCAGGAAATGCTTGGCAGGTTAGAACTTGAAGGCTGTTCCACGGTTTGGAGCCGGCTCGAGGATTTGCCCGCCAGTGGCCAGAGTTACGACATCATCCTCTGCCGGGCTTTGCGCCTCGAGGAGCGCTATCTGAAGCCCTTGCGCCAGCTCTTGCGGCCCGCGGGGCAGGTGCTCTTTTACAAGGCGCAGGATAGCTCCGATCTCGATCCCTACCGTCCGCGGGAACTCTGCCGGATGGAACTGGATTACGGCCAGCGGGTAATCTACACGCTGGACCGGGCCGCGCTGACTAAGTGACAGGAAGTTATAAGAATATATGGCAAGAGTAATTACGATCGTGAACCAGAAAGGCGGAGTGGGCAAGACCACCTCCGCGGTCAACCTGGCAGCCGCTTTGGCTGTGCTGGAAAAGAAGACCCTGCTGATCGACTTTGATCCCCAGGGCAACGCCACCAGCGGAGTGGGGCTGGATAAAGAAAAGCTGGATATGCAAATCTACGATGCCCTGATCGGCAAAACCCCTCTGCGGGAGGTGATCCAGGCCACCAGCACCCAAAACCTGTGGTGCGTGCCGGGCAATATCGACCTCACCGGAGCGGAGATCGAACTGGTGCACGAGTTTGCCCGCGAGCACAAGCTGCGTGAGGCATTGCAACCTGTCCTGGACGATTTTGACTACATCCTGGTGGATTGCCCTCCATCCCTGGGCCTGCTCACCGTGAACGCCCTCACCGCCGCCACCGACCTCGTGGTGCCGATCCAATGCGAATACTACGCCCTGGAGGGGGTGAGCCAGTTGCTTTCCACCATCCGCCTGATCCAGAAGAACCTCAATCCCAACCTGAACATCCTGGGGGTGCTGCTCACCATGTTTGACCGCCGGGTCAACCTCTCCATGCAGGTGGCCAAGGAGGTGCGGCGCTATTTCAAGGAAAAGGTTTTCCGCACCATCATCCCCCGCAATATCAAGCTCACCGAGGCCCCCAGCTTTGGCAAGCCCATCTTTCTTTACGACATTCGCTCGCCCGGTGCCATGAGCTACCTGAATCTGGCCACCGAAGTGATCGAGAGGACATAAAACATGATAAACGAACATCTTGGCCGCGGCCTCAGCGCTCTGATCCCGGATACGGAAGAGCGCAGCGATCCCTGCTCCAGCATCAGCACCCTGCCCATCGACAGGATCAAGGCCAACCGGTGGCAGCCCCGCAAGAGCTTCGACGAAGCCAAGCTCCTGGAACTGGCTGAATCCATCAAAGCCAATGGCATCATCCAGCCGCTGATCGTCACCAAGACCGAAGGCTCGGATTACGAGCTGATCGCGGGGGAGCGCCGCCTGCAGGCAGCCCGGCTGGCAGGTTTGGAAGCCGTGCCGGTGGTGATCCGCAGCGTGAGCGAGAAGGAGCAGTTGCAGCTTGCCATCGTGGAAAACGTGCAGCGCGAAGACCTCTCCCCGATCGAGGAAGCCAAGGCCTATCAGGCTCTGGCGGAAGATTTTTCCCTCACCCATCAGCAGATAGCGGAGATCGTGGCCAAAGACCGCGCCACCATCAGCAACAGCATCCGCCTGCTCAAGCTTCCGCCGGAAGTGCAGGAGCAGGTTGAGGCAGGCCTGCTTAGCCCCGGGCATGCCCGCGCCATCTTGAGCGTGGAGCAGGAGTTTCAGCCGCTTTTTGCCCAGTTCATCATCCAATACCGGCTCACGGTGAGGCAGGCTGAAGAAAAGGCCAAAACCTTCGGCGAAAGCCATGCCAAACCGGAAAGAACCACGGATAACTCCGCTTTTATAAAGAACTTTGAACGTGATCTGCGCAGCCTGCTCGGTTTGCGGGTCAAGGTCAGCGAACGCGGCGGCAGAGGCCGGATCACCCTCGAATATTCCAGCCAGGAAGAGCTTGTGCGCTTCAAAGACCTGGTCAACCAACTCAGGAGGTAAAAAATGAAACGAATACTGGTAACAGGAGGAGCCGGCTTCATCGGCGCGAACTACATCCACCACCTGTTTGAAGACCCCGGCTTCGATGGCATGGTCTATAACGTGGACAAGCTCACCTACGCCGGCAACACCGACAGCCTGAAAGACATCGTGGACAAGTTTTCCAGCCGCTATTTCTTCAAACACGCCGATATCTGCGATTCGGACACCATTGCGGAAATCTTTTCCAGCTTCCGTCCGGACACCGTGGTAAACTTTGCCGCGGAATCGCATGTGGATCGCTCGATTGACGGCCCCATGGAGTTTGTGAATACCAACGTGCTGGGCACGGCGGTGATGCTGGATGTAGCCCTGAGGCACTATAAGAAACTGGAGCCCGCCGAACAGGCGAAGTTCCGCTTCCACCACGTATCCACGGATGAGGTGTTCGGTTCCCTGGGCGATGAGGGCAAGTTCACCGAGGAAACCCCTTACGATCCCTCCTCCCCCTATTCCGCTTCCAAAGCCTCTTCCGACCACATGGTCAGGGCCTGGCACCGCACCTTTGGCCTGCCGGTGCTGATCTCCAACTGTTCCAACAACTATGGCGGCTACCAGTTTCCGGAAAAGCTGATCCCGCTCATGATCCTCAATTGCCTGGAACACAAGCCGCTGCCGGTTTACGGAAAGGGGCTCAACGTGCGCGACTGGCTCTATGTGAGAGACCATTGCGACGCCATCAACACCATCATCCGCAAAGGCAGGCTCGGCGAGACCTATAACGTGGGCGGCAACAACGAGATGACCAATATCGAGATCGTGAACACAATCTGCTCGCTGCTGGATGAAATGACCCCCTCGGACAGGCTGGGTTCCTACAAAGAGCTGATCACCTACGTGCAGGACCGCCCCGGGCACGATCTGCGCTATGCCATCGACGCCTCCAAGATTCAGAATGAACTGGGCTGGAGCCCGCGCGAGACCTTTACCACGGGCATCCGCAAGACGGTTGCCTGGTATCTGGAACACCGCGACTGGTGGCAGGACATCCAAAGCAAGAAATATCAGCAGCAAAGGCTGGGATTGGGCTGAACCAATCGACCCCTGAATTTGCTGCAGGTTGTGCGCGCCCCGGGAGTATAAACTTAAAAAAGGAAACCTTGTGGAGGTAACCCATGCCTAAGAAAAGATATATGCAGCTTGCGGCGCTGTTGGCCGCTCTCCTCGCCCTGGCCCTGCTGGCTGGTTGCGGGGTAAACCGCGCCCTAGGCGCGATCATGCCCGCGGTGCCCGTGGCCCAGACTCCTTCCAGCTCGCAGGTCAACCAGTCCGGTAGCGACGCCCATTTTGTGGTGCTGGACGACTACTTCATCATGGAAACCCCTTTGGGCGAGAATCCCTACGTGTATGCCGCGGTGGGCAAGATGAAAGCCGTTGCCACGGCGCAGACCAACAACCAGGCTCGTTTCCTGCGCTCCATGGACAACCAGAGCGTTCTCACCCAATACTATTGCAAGACCAGGATCGCGAACTCCGCCGACCTCACGGTGGGAAAAGAGGTTTACATCCTGGACCGCACCGACTCCAGCGGTTATCACCGCGCCCCGCTCAATGCGGGAGAAAAGAACGGCAGCTATTGGTTCAAAACCAAAATCACCGACATCAGCCGCAAAGCCCAGGGACAGGTGATGGTCGGCGGAGGCCTTTGGGTCAATATCAACGCCGTGCGGGTGGCGGTCAACTAAAGCTTCTGGCCGCTCCTCCCTCAGGGTGGGGCGGCAGTTTCTCACCCAAACCTTCAAATCAATATCACGTGTTACAGTGGTCGTATTGGCTTATGAAGCAGAGAGATAGATAAGACTGGCTTTGGATTGTGTCACAGTGGTCTTTGGACGTTTCTGGACGTTTTTGTATCAGATGATAGCAATATCAATCCCACACCTAAAGTCTATATGTCAAACTACCCAAATCCCTTCAATCCAATTACTAAGATTGAATACTATTTACCGGAAGACTCTTTCGTTTCTATAGAGGTGTACAATATCAAGGGACAAAGAGTAGCAAGCTTAGTAAATGAATATAGACTGCAAGGAATCAATCATACTTATTGGGATAGTAAAGATTCCAATGGAGATTCTCTTGGAAGTGGCGTTTATTTTGCATCGCTACAGTACAAGGGAAACAAAACCTTCCTGAAAATGCTATTGATGAAATAGTATCAAGCATAGGGGAGAGTTTGCACTCTCCCCACTTACAATAGGACAAGATTATGAAACTGATACTTACCTTTATTGCCTGCACCATGATCTTTACTATCGCATCGGTTACCCTGACGGTAGATATGGCTGGGAGTGGGGATTTCACTCATATACAAGCTGCAATAGATGCAAGTGCTTCCGGAGATACTATCCTGGTGTATCCGGGCAGATATTATGAAAACATCAATTACTCCGGCAAGAGCATCTGCATTGCTAGCCTGGAGCTAAGCACCGGAAATCCTGCCTACCGGGATAGCACGATCATAGACGGTAATAACAACGGTTCCTGCGTGATGGCAGTGTCCTACGAAAACAATGCCAGCATCTATGGCTTTACCATCTGCCATGGCTCAGGCTACAGCTTTATGCAAAACGGAGCTATGATCAGCAAAGGGGGAGGATTTAGGCTGAAATACACCAACAATTTTCAAATTAATAACTGCATCATCACAGACAACTCTGCTTCTGTAGGCGGTGGAATCCAAATCAATCAGGGAACGATGAATTTGAAGGATACAATCATCACCAATAACAGTGCTTCCTATTCAGCTGGTGGAATTAGTTTTGAAAGCGATTCCAATTGCACTTTTGATAGCGTGAATAGATGCAGTATTTACGAAAATTATGCCGGAGATATGAATGATATAGGAGCATCGGAGGTTGGGGGAGTGATAAACATCGTGCTGGATACTTTTACCGTAAATCCCCCTACGGCATACTACTCAAACTATGTATATCTGTTTTCGGGAGGAGCTGGATACTTCACTTATGATATTCTAAACGCTCATCGTACAGAAGTAAACCACGACTTGTATGTATCGCCCGGCGGAAGCGACGATAATGACGGCTTGTCGCCTGCTAACCCTCTCAAGTCGATTGCCAAAGCTCTGCATACCATAGCCAGCGATAGCCTAAATCCCAAGACGGTTTATCTGGCTCCCGGTACCTACTCATCTGCAGATGGTCAACTGTTTCCCCTGAGTATGAAAGCCAGTGTAAAGCTGGTAGGCGATTCTCTGAGCTATCCAATTATTGAGAATCTGCACTATCAGCAAACCCTAGCGGGTGGATATGCTCCGGAATTAACTGTCAAAAACATGATCTTTGAGCATGGCTCTTACCAACCTCACACCGTATTCTTTATGAGCCACTGTGATAACTCTCAATTCTCCAATATTACTATCAATCCGGTGCATGCTGTTTCATATGCCGGCATGTTTATGTACCAGGGTAATTATGATCTGGAGAATATCACACTCAGGGGCTTAACATCAAACTGTATGTCCGGATTCAGCTTCTTCGTTGCTTCCGGCAGTGCCAAGAATCTTACTATCGATGATTGTCATACAATCGGAGGGGAGGATCTGCCTCTGTCTGATCTGGTATCTGCCACCCTGCATGACACGCTGATACTGGAAAACATTACGATCATCAATAGCAGTGTACTCAGTCCGGAGTCATCGATTATCAAGATCAGTTCAAGCCAGGGTCAAAACCCACAGATCAGACTTGCCAATCTATTGGTAGCCAATAACACCTCTACCTCAAACTCACCGGTTTACATCAAAATGAATTCCATCCACAGATCTGCCTTGAGCAATTGTAGTTTCGTAAACAATGTGGGAGGTAGCAGCATACTAAAACTATCCGGCAAGATAGATATTTCCAATTGTCTGATTAGTAATGGCAGTTATTCGGAAATCAATATCCGCAATACACAAGCGGCAGGTTATACTTCAAGTATGACTTTCCAAAACAACCTGATCAGCGGGTATCCCAATTCGGTATATTATCATACTTCAAATCAAGTAACCTTCAATGATGTCAATTTCTCTGCAGAACCCTCTTTTTTAGGCCAAGACTGGACAGACCCTATGGCTTACCGTCTCAATTTTGATTCCCCTTGCATCGATGCCGGGACTCCTGATACGGACGGCTTGTTTTTACCCCAGACCGATCTGTATGGAAATCCACGCATCTATAACGACATAGTGGATATTGGAGCTCATGAATACAGCGGTACGGGAAATCACAACGCTGTTAACCCCACTCTGTATGACAATGTAATGCTCAGTAGCCACCCAAACCCTTTCAGGAGCCATTGTACTATAAACTACTTCCTCAAGACGGCAGCAGAAACAGAATTGGCAGTATTCAACCTGCGGGGTCAGAGGATCAGGACGTTACAAAAGTCCATGCAAGACAAGGGAGAACATTCACTGGATTGGGATGGCACAAATAATTCCGGACAGAGATGCGGATCGGGGATCTATATTGCAAAACTAAAGCTAAAGGACCGTAATGTAGCATCAAGGAAGATATATCTAATCAAATAATTGCTTGGCGGTTGGGAGCTTCCAGGATCGTAAACGTCCAAAAACCACTGTGACACAATCCAAAGCCAGTCTTATCAATCTCTCTGCCTCATAAACCAATACGAACACTGGGACAGGTGGTGCTCGTTTGCAAGTTTGGGTGAGTTTTTGTACCTGCTATTATCGGTGTGACTCTGTATATCCGGCGCGAATCGCGAGCCCGAAAATCCCTTGACATTTATGCCCCCATCATAATGATAAACCTAACTGCCAGAGGCAGCGCAAATACGCCGGGGACGCTTCCCGGTTCAGCATGAGGAAGGAATTATGAGCATCGATTACAGCCGCACCATCGAACAATTACAAGCTTTCAAACCCGCTTATGACAAGGGATTGAAGCGTCTGAGGGAGCTGCAGGTTTCCGCCGGGATGCCTATGGCGGATTTCTTTGGCGAACTGCGGGACACAGCCTTGCAGGGAGCGGAGTTTGGCGACTTGCTGCAAAGCGACCCCGCTCTGGAAAAGGTCAGCCTGGAAGAGCTGGCCAGTCTCAACGCGAAATACTACGCCCCGCTGGATCCCGAGTCCGGCTACGCAAGCTGTTTTGGCAATCCGGATTACGCGGTGAAGCTCCACGGCGAGGAGTTGGGACAGCTCTGCGCCGCCATCTACACCGAGTTCCGCGCCCTGCGGCAGCACTATATCAATGGCAATTACCTCCGGATGGACGAGCTGCTGCGCCTCTTTTTTGGCCTCTACGACCTGGCCGCGGCGAACAACCTCGATCCCGCCGCCTGGAAAGCCCTCTACCGCAGCCTGCACATGGGAAACTTGCGCCTCAAATCCTGCCTGCAAAACCTTATCCGGCTCAGCCCCGAAGCGGATTACTATCTGCGCGTGGTGCGCGAAGCCGACCTGGGCGACCTGCGCTATCTCTACCGTTACGGCGTGTATCTTTCCCCCCACGATTTTGCCATGGCGCGCTTTCTGGCCCAATACCCCGCCGATGAACTGGCATCTCTGGCAGCCTTCATCGTGCAAAGCTGGGTGGATGGCTTCACCCGCGCCCAGAAGGACTACCGCATCAAGCGCTATGCCAACCTGATCATTCCCTGCGGGATGGAGCGCCTGGGACGCCTGCTGATAAAGGAACTGGAAAAGATCGGCATCACGCCTCTGATGGGGCTGCCCCACAGCAACGGCATCAACCGCCAGTTTGGTTATGACCACCGTTTCGACACCGCCCTGCTGCTGGATCGCGAGTTTGTGGACACAAGCGTCAGCCTGGCGGAGGAGATTTTGGAAGAGTTCAAAGATCTGATATCCCTGCAGGCGGGCCCGGTGTATGTGGAGCTTTTCGGTGAAACCCCCTTCAGCCCCGAATCCAAGGACACCGCGCTACAGTTCAGCCCCGAACAGCAAGGCCTATGGCGCGAACTCTCCGGCAAAAACGCCCAGCTCTACTTCAAATATTACCGCCGCGATGAAGCCAGCTTCACCATCATTGCCTTCCCCTCACCCGAGATCGGCGAACTCTTCCCCCAGATCTTTGCGGACACCCTGCGCATCAACCTGCTGGACAGCCAGCGCTATGCCCGCATCCAGCAGCACATCATCGACCTGCTGGACACCGCCGAGTATGTGCATGTGAAGGGCAGGCCCGGCAACGACACCGACATCATGGTGCGTATGCACACCATCACCGACCCCGCCAGGCAGACCAACTTTGAGAACTGCGTGGCGGATGTGAACATCCCCGTGGGGGAGGTCTTCACCTCGCCCGTGCTGAAAGGAAGCACCGGCGTCCTGCATGTGGAGGACATCTATCTGAACAGCCTGCGCTACTACAACCTGCGCATTGTCTTTGAGGACGGCTGGGTCAAAGACTACTCCTGCACCAACTTCCCCGATCCCGCCGAAGGCAAAAAGTATATCCACCAAAACCTGCTCCTGCCCCATGATACCCTGCCCATCGGCGAATTTGCCATCGGCACCAACACCCTTGCCTACCAGATCGCGCGCAAATATGACATCCTTTCCCTGCTGCCGATCCTGATCATCGAGAAGATGGGGCCCCACTTCGCCATTGGAGACACCTGCTTCAGCCACGAGGAGGACGCCCCGCATCCCAGCTTTGTGAACGGCAAGGAGATGATCGCTGTGGAAAACGAGAAATCCGCCACCCGCAAGGAAGACCCCTTGAACGCCTACACCCAGAAGCACATGGACATCACCCTGCCCTACGAGATGTTGGCGTCCATCACAGCCATCAGGCCGGATGGCAGCCGCCACGACATTATCCGCGACGGACGCTTTGTGGTGCCCGGCACGGAGGAACTCAACATCCCGCTTGATGAGGGTTGGGAGACCAGCTAACATCTATTTCACCCGATAGTAAAAACCCCGCTCAGGCGGGGTTTTTTAGCTGGTTATTTGTTTCTAAAAGACTGGATCACGGGTCAAGGCCCGTGATGACACGGATGTAGTCTGTGGGGAGGTTGTTTTGGGGCTGGCTGCTTGTTTCTAAAAGACTGGATCACGGGTCAGGGCGGTTCACACAGATATCCGCGGATAATATAAGGGCTGCCGAAGTCTGTTCGGCAGAGGCAACGGAGTTGCCTGTTTGGAAGAGACCTCCGGTCTCTGTGGCAAACGGACTTTGCCACCCCAAAGCACTGGATCCCGGGTCAAGCATGCGCTTGCCTGGGATGACACAGTATATAGCCTGGTAGAGCTTGTTTCGGGGGAACCTTTCCACCATTTCACCTTTCCACCTTCAAATATCCTGTCGATCCTGTTTCCGCGTTCTTTCCCGTTTTCACCATCACCACCCCACCACGACAACACGTCACCACGACACTACGAGATTCCACCTTTCCACGGCCTGATCGTAGCACCTATATATTATGAGGGGGGATGGTCCTCATTTGAATCCCCCTCTCCGGCGTGGGTCTTCCTGGGGTCAACCTTATAATTTATAAGGATGACCTAAGGTTGATGGCTCCAAACGCTGTAGCAGCAAAGGAGGGCGAAGGGGAAAAGGATCAGTCTTTGAGCAGCACTATCCTGGCATTTTGCCAGCTACCGTCTTCCGCAACGGCGCGCAGCAGGTAGATGCCACTGGAGAGGCCGGGCAGGTCGAGCGTAAGGGTGCCCCGCCGGGCTTGCAGCTCGCGGGAAAGGACAAGTTGTCCGCGCAGGTTATAGACCCGCAGTTGGCGCAGGGGCCTGCCGCTCCTGATGTTCAACGCTTTGCCCGCGCGAAGCGGGTTGGGATGGCAGAGTAAAGAAGCGGAAAGCGGCGGTGCAAGTTCGTCCTCCGCGGAAACGCTGTAGCTGAAGAGTTCGTTGGCGTCCAGAGTGATTGCGGGACGCTGATAGGCTGGTTCGCCTGTGGTGGCGCTGGCCCAGAGAATCGCGCCCGTGGAGGGCGTAAACTGCAGGGCTGTCAGGTTGTCCTCCCGTCCTGCGGCTCCGGCGAGAACCCGCCATTGGCGTTTAGCGGTCAGGTGCGGGTTCTGGGTCAGCGAATCGACAATGTTGGCATAGCGGGTGCAGCAGGTGGGAAAGGTGAGCAGGCGGAAATGGTTGGTGGCGGCGAGGTGTCCATCCGGGAGATTGCCGTTGTCGGCTGGATAGCGCATTACGGTGCCGCTGTTGTTGGTCTCGATCACGGCGTGGAGGGTGAGGGCGGAGTTTTCGGTCATGGCGTGGATGATGCTGCCGCTGAGGTGTGTTCCTCCCGAGATTGAGGCAAAGAGGTCAAGTGCGTCCGGGCTACCGCTGGAGTCGTAATCCAGCCTTTCCACTCCGCGGCGCAGGTCGAACATCACGGGATCGAGCCCGTCATAGTTGCTGGCATCGTGGTAGTTTCCCAGATTCAGCGAGGCCCAGGTGCCGCTTTCCGATATCGCCGTGAGAGCGCCCAGAAAGCCGGGCACGCCAAAGCCCATCCACTTCTGTTCATCAGGTTCGGAAGGGTGGTGCACCACCAGCAGGGGTTGGGAAATGAGCACCTCGAGCGGAGTCCAGTCCAACCAGCGGGTGAGGACGGAAGCTCCCGCCAGCAGGGAATCCTGCTGCGTTGCCACACCCCAACTGGAAAGGGAAGCGCAGCCAAGCCTGAGATCCTGGTCTGTAAAGGCGCGGCGCAGAAAGTTCATGTCCAAAAAGGCATTGGCGAGCATCAAGTCGTTGGCATCCAGATTCCTCTGCAGGCCGCTGTGAAAGATGTCCGCGCCAGACTGCTGCATTCCGGCGATCATCCCCTGCGCTTCGCTCTGGAAGCGGGAATCAACGTCAAAATGCTCCAGATAGTAGTTGAGCAGATAGTTGTAGTTGTCGGCATTGGAGAGGGCGAACATCGCGTAGTAGAACTGGTCAAAGACGTTCAGCGCGCCAGCGGCGGTCAGATAACCCTGCGCCACGCCGCGTTCGTAATGGCTGCCCCAGACCTGGAGGATGGCTTTGTCGCCAAAGTATTGCAGATCGCCGTTCACCTGAGCCAAAAGCAGGGCGCCAGGCAGGCAAAGGGCCAGGATCAGAAAAAGCTTTTTCATCGGTTCACCTCATCCGGTGTCAAATTGCGCCGCCGCGCGAGGCGTGTCCAGCCAATTGTTCAATCACCCTTCAGGCGGCGGTAAACCTTGTAGTTGTGCAGCACCACCAGCAGGAAAACGAGGTTGGCGGCCAGCAGCACGATGTTGATGGTGAAGGGGTCGAAGCGCGCATAGTAAAAGGAAGCCACACCCAGCACCAGCAGTAAAACAAGCTTGAAGACCACGATGCCCCGGGGCAGACCGCAGAGGCGGAAAAACCAGCGTGCCACCGGGTTGCGCTCGCGCCGGTAGTGGTCAGGACGCAGCACCAGCCAGGTGGAATGGCCATCCAGGACATTCAGCGCCACAAAGACGGCAAAGAGCACAAACAGCAGTTTGCGTCCGTAAAACGGAGCGAGGAATGGGGCCAACGCGGCTGCCACCGGTCAATCCCCGGCCCGGGAATCGCGTTTGCGAATCCTGTGCCAGACCAGATAGTTGTTGATGACCAGCGCCAAGAAGACGAGGTTGCCCAAGGCCAGCAAGCCCAGCAGAATCTTGAGCGCCAGGGGGTTGGAACCCTTGAGCAGTAAAAAGAAGACGCAGGTGATGAAGCCGATCCAGAGCAGTTCGGAAACCACGATGCCCCAGACCACGCCCAGCCGGGAAAATATCCAGCGGGCGAGCGGGTTCTTCTCGCGGCTCAAGTGTTTGGGACGCAGCACCTTCCAGGTGGAGTGGCCATCCAGTATATTGAGCGCCACCAGGCTGCCCCAGAGGGCAAAGAGCAGGATGGTCACGGCTCAGGCTCCCGCTCCGCTATCCGCGCGCCTTCCATCGGTTTCGTCCGCATCCTGGCAGATGGCCGGTTCAGAGCCTTTTACGAACCTCTTCCTCCACCCCTGCGGCCTCTTCCTCGCAGCGGGCAAGCAATTCTTCCGCGCGGGAACGGATATCGTCTTTGAAAGCCGGGTCGGTGGAGCCGGGCAGGTTGATGAGGATGTTGTAGAAGGCGCCTTTGGCGGCGGTGAGGCCGGTGAGAGCAGCCACGCCGGCGTCAGAGAGGGCGTTGACGTTGCCCACCACAGCCACCTGGGCTGCCAGTTGGATTGCTTCCCGGGCAAGCTGGAGGGTTTCAAAGGGAACCAGGATCGCGCCCTGGGTGGTCTTTTCCATCTCCGCGTCGCGCAGGGCAATCTCCTCATCTGTCTTTTTGGGCAGGCGCATGGCTTCCATCATGGCGTTGAAGGCGTCGGTATCGCGGTCAATGCATTGCAGGGCACGCTCTTTGATCGACTGTCCCAATGGGGCGAACTCATGCACCTTGTCCTGCACCTGTTCGTAGCCTTTTTTGTCCATGGTGAGGTTGGCGACCATTGCGCTCAGCGCGCCGGAGAGAGCGGCGCAGAGGGCTGCCACGCTGCCGCCCCCGGGAGCGGGGGAATCGGTGGAAAGCAGGTCTGTAAAGGCGTCCACCCGCATGGAGGCAAGGCTGTCCTGCCGGGCGATGGCATATTCGATCACCTTCTTGTCCAGATCGAAGGGCGCAAGTTCCGCCAGGCCCATGGACTGGATCGCGGTCTCCATGATCATCTTTTCGGGAATGCCGGTGCTTTCGCCCATGCGCTCCAGGTAATATTGCCCGGCGTTCAGCAGGGCTGCCTTGGGGATCAGCCCGACCAGTTCGCTGCCGGTGACCTGCACACCCATGGCGGCGGCCAGTTCGCGCACCTTTTCCAAGACCAGATGCGGGGGCGTGATCTTGTAGTTGGTGAGGTTGATGCTGATCTGGGCGCGGTTGTAGCTATCGATGTACCAGCCCACGGCCTTGCAGTGGCTGAAGAGACCGGGCACCATCACCTTTTTGCCGTCTTTATCTCTGACCAGCTTTCCGTTCGCGTCGCGGGCGGCTTTGCCGCTTTCGCGGATGGTGATGGCCAGTTCGTGGGCTTTCTTTTTATCGCGGGTGTTGAGGTTGATGTTGTAGGCAATCAAAAACTCGCGGGCGCTGATGGCAGTGGCTCCGCTTTTGGCGTTGAAGGCGTGAGGGCCGAAATCCGGCTTCCAGGCAGGATCTTTGGCCTTGTCCGGCAGAGCTTCATACTCGCCGGAGCGGACGTTGGCGAGGTTGCGCCACTCTTCTTTGGAGGCGGCGTTTTCATAGAGGTAAACCGGAATGCCCAGCTCTTCACCCACGCGCTTGCCCAGTTGGCGCGCGTAGTCGGCGCATTCTTCCATGGTCAGGCCTGAGATGGGGATGAAGGGGCAGACGTCTGTGGCGCCCATGCGGGGGTGTTCGCCGTGATGTTTGCTCATGTCGATCAGCTCGCTGGCTTTTTTGATGCCCTGGAAGGCCGCTTCCACCACCGCTTCGGGGTTTCCCGCCAGGGTGAAGACGGTGCGGTTGGTATCCGCCCCGGGATCAACATCCAACAATACAACCCCGTTCACCGAACGGATCGATGCCGCAATGGCATCCAAGACGGCAGTGTCTCTGCCTTCGCTGAAATTTGGCACGCATTCCATCAACTTCATGTGCTTTCACCTCGTTTATTCATTTTATGTAATTTCACTTTCAGTATCTTCTTTTCAGTGGCCTGCAACACCTGGATGCGCCAGGGCTCCAGCTCTATCACCTGTCCCCGCAGGGGAATCCGTTCCAGACGGTCAAGGATCAATCCCGCCAGGGTCTCGTAATCGCCCTCGGGAAGGTCGATGCCGTGGTCTTCCGCCAGGGTGTCGATCTCCACATCCGCCGATGCCAGCCAGGTATTGGGCGAAACCTGCTGCACATCCGGTGCCTCGTCCTCCACGTCATATTCGTCTTCGATGTCGCCCACGATCTCCTCCAGAATGTCTTCCATGGTCACGATGCCGGAGGTGCCGCCATAGGAATCAACCACGATGGCCATGCTGCGGTGCTGTTTCTGCATTTCGCGCAGCAGGACGTCGAGGTCGGTGTTTTCGGGGGTGAAATAGGGCTCCAGCATCAGCTTGGAAACCGGGGTCTGGGGGGTGAACTCGCGTTTAAGGACATCGTAAATGATGAGGATGCCCACGATGTCATCCAGATTCTGGCGATAGACGGGGTAGCGGGTGAAGCCTTCCTCGCGGGCTATCTCGATTGCTTCGGCGATGGTGGCTGACTCCTGGATGGCGATCACATCTGTGCGGGGCACCATCACGTTGTGGGCTTCCTGCTCGGTAAAATCCAGGGCGTCCTCGATCATCTCGAGCTGGGGCTCGTCCTTGGCGTCGGTGCTGGTGATGGAAAGCAGGTAGGCCAGATCGTCCTTGGTCAGGTAATTAAAGTCTTGCTCGCCAGATATTTTTAGTAGCTTTCTGACGCCGCGGTTGAGCCAGGTGACCAGCAGCACAAAGGGGCTCAGCATATATGAAATGAACCGCATAAGCGGGAAGACCTTGGGTACCAGGGTGTCCGCGTGGGAACGGAAATAGGCTTTGGGAAAGACCTCACCAAAGATCAGCGCCACGCCACCCACTATCAGAGCGGTGTATTTTGGATTGATGAAGGGGGAGTTTATCCTGTGCACCAGATAGGTGGAGATGGTGGCTAACAGGACAGTCGTGATGTTTGTACCCAACAGGGTGGTGCCTAAAAAGACATCCGGATGGCGCACGTATTCCAGCAAGCGGGCGAGCGACCTGTTCTTTTTGGCGCGGTTTTCCAGTTCGATCTGGTTGATGGAGATCGCGCCTGTCTCGAATCCGGCAAAGAGGAACATCAGCGCCAGCAGGAACAGCATGATCGCCGTCCAGAGGATGATCTCAATTATCAGGGGCATTTACTCATTCACTTTTTCGTTTCGCCAGGCTATTCTGAGCGCCTGGATAAACTCATCTATATTGCCTGCCAAAAAACCATCGAGGTTGTAGCTTGTCAAGTTTATTCGGTGATCGGTGACCCTGGACTGGGGAAAATTGTAGGTGCGGATCTTGGCGGAGCGGTCTCCCGTGCTCACCTGCGCCTTGCGGGAACTGGCTATTTCCTGCTCCTGGCGCGATATCTCGGCATCCAGCAGGCGGGAACGCAGCACTTTCATGGCCTTGGCCTTGTTTTTGATCTGGGATTTCTCGTCCTGGCAGGTGACCACAATGCCGGTGGGAATGTGGGTGATGCGCACAGCAGAGTCGGTGGTGTTCACGCTTTGCCCGCCGTGTCCGGTGCTGCGGTAAACATCCACGCGCAGGTCGTTGTCGTTGATCACGACGTCTACCTCCTCTGCTTCCGGAAGCACCGCCACGCTGACCGCGGAGGTGTGGATGCGGCCACTGGATTCGGTGACCGGAATCCTCTGCACGCGGTGCACTCCACTCTCGAAGCGCATCAGGCCGTAGGCGTCTTCGCCGTTGAGTTGAAAGATTATCTCTTTGTAGCCGCCCAGACCGGTCTCGTTAAGGTCGAGAAGTTGCAGTTTCCAGCCTTTTTGCTCCGCGAAGTATGAATACATGCGATAGAGGTCGGCCACGAACAGGGCGGCTTCCTCTCCGCCGGTGCCGGCACGAATCTCCACGATGGCGTTCTTGCCGTCATTGGGATCACTGGGGATGAGCAGGTCACGCAGCTTCAACTCGCTCTGCTCCAGTTTCTGCTGCAAGTCCTCCAGCTCCAGGCGTGCCAGCTCTTCCATTTCGGCGTCACTTTCCGTCTGAAGCAGGTGCTCCGCGCCCTGGATCTGCTTTTCCAACTCCTGGTAGCGCGCCCATTCCGCGTTGATCTCGTTCAGTTCCTTGAACCTGCGCATCAACTCCCGGTAGCCGCGGGTGTCCGCTATCACCGCCGGATCGGACAGCTTGCCATTCAGCTCTTCCAGTTCCGCCGTGAGGTTGTCCAGCTTTTCCCGGGGCAGCATTTTAACCTTGCATCAGGGTGACGTTGTGTTCGGAGTAGTCCATCTTCAACGCGGCTTTCATGGCGACCAGCGCGGTTTCCACCATGCTGTCGTCCGGCTCGCGGGTGGTGATGTGCTGCAAGCCCATGCCCGGCCAGGTCATCAGTTTTACTAGAGGGTGGTTGATATTGCGTCCGCTGAATTTGAGGACTTCGTAGCTCACTCCGGACACCAGGGGGATCAGCAGAAGGTGGTAGCCCAGCCTGAGCAGCAGGGGCACCTGGGCCTTGAGGATAAAGACCGAGACGAGTGTGTCCACCACCGAAAAGATGAGGATGGAAATGAGCAGCACAAAGAACATGAAGCTGGTGCCGCAGCGGGGGTGGATAGTTGTAAAGCTCTGGATGTCGGCAATTTGCAGGTTGCTGTCCTTCTCGTAGGCGTGGATGTTCTTATGCTCGGCCCCGTGGTATTGGAAGAGGCGGCGGATTTCCTTCATAAGGCTGATCAGCCAGACATAGAGGACGAAGAAGGCGATGCGAATGCCGCCGGCAAAGAGGTTGAAATAGAGGTTCTGTTTGGAGAGCCCGATCCAATCCGCCAGCTTGTAGGGCAGAAAGCCAAAGAGCAGGAAAGCAAGCCCGATAGCAAAGACAAAGCTCAGCAGTTCCTCCACCTTCGATGAGGATTTGGAGCTTGTTTTGGGCTTTTTCCCCCTGGCGGCCTCATCAGCGGCGATGTCCAGTTCCGCGCGGTTGGCGGAGAGGGTGAGGGTCTTGACCCCGATTACCATCATCTCGATGAGGGACACAAAGCCACGCAGGATCGGCAGCCCCAATATCTTGCCCTTTTGGGTCTTGCTGATAAACGGCTGCACAAACAGCTCCAGCGAGCCGTCCTTGCGGCGGATGGCGGTTGCCAGGGAGTCCGGCCCCCGCATCATCACACCTTCTATCACTGCCTGGCCGCCAACGGCGATCTCGGGTTTTTTAGCGTTCATGATCGGCTCCTTTGCCAAATTAACAAGTATTTTTTTGCCAGGATGTAAAAAACGCCATCATCCGTGCTTCCCGCGCAGCGGATAAATGGCGTCTTAAACCTGGTAGTGGCTACTTTTCGTCTTTGAGGTTATACTTGCGGTTAAACTTCTCGACGCGGCCGGCGGTATCGATGATTTTCTGTTTGCCGGTGTAGAAAGGGTGGCACACACTGCAGATATCGACCTGCATGTTGCCTTTGGTGGAACGGGTCTGAAACTCGTTGCCGCAGGCGCACTTGACAGTGACGACCTCATATTTGGGATGGATTCCCTGTTTCATTTTATCTTGCTCCTTGAGAAAAATATTATTAGTTGTTTGCCAGAATTTTAGACTTGCCTCCCCTGTCAACTGTTTTTTAACCCCCGCTTTTTTCCAGATCTTGCAGACTGCTTTGCACCGCGGAAAGACGGCAGATTTGCCGGCAGGGAAAATTCCACAGGCCGCAAAGCACTTGACAGCAGAAGCCTGCATCAGAATTTGTCCGTTGACCATACTATTGAACGGTATGCGCTTGTAAGTTCAGAGCGCCCGAATGGAGAAGAAAAATGGAATATCCCTTTACCAGGATCGAGAAAAAATGGCAGCAGGTCTGGAACGACCGCCGGATCTTCAACCCCCCGGATTTCCCGGACAAGCCCAAATACTATGTGCTATCCATGTTTCCCTATCCTTCCGGTGTGCTCCATTGCGGCCACTTTTCAAACTATGCCATCAGCGACGCCATCTCCCGCCTGAAAATGATGGAAGGCTATGCCGTGATGCAGCCCATGGGCTACGACGCCTTTGGCATGCCCGCGGAGAACTTTGCCATCCAGCACAACTCCCATCCCCGCATCACCACCGAGGAAAACATCGCCGCCATGCGCGTCCAGTTCGACTTCATGGGCTTTGGCCTGGATTGGGAGCGCGAGATAAGCACCTGCCGCCCGGAATATTACAAATGGGGACAGTTCCTCTTCAAAAAGCTCTATGAAAAAGGACTGGTTTACCGCAAAAAAAGCTGGCAAAACTGGTGTGAGGAATGCCAGACCGTGCTCGCCAACGAGCAGGTGGAAAACGGCCATTGCTGGCGCTGCCACAGCGAGGTGACCCAGAAAGAACTGGAGCAGTGGTATTTCCGCATCACGGACTACGCCGAGGAACTGCTGGACTTCAGCAAGATGATCGACTGGCCGGAGCGCGTGATCCTGATGCAGAAGCACTGGATCGGCAAAAGCGAAGGCACCCGCATCGAGTTCCCCCTGGAAAACGGAAGCGAGAGCATCCCCGTCTTCACCACCCGCCCGGACACCGTCTATGGGGTCACCTTCATGGCCCTGCCGCCGGAGCATCCGCTGGTGCAGAAATGGCTGGAGGAAGACCCGGACAACCGCGAACTGCATGACTTTTGCCACAAAGTGATCAACGAGGACAAGCTCCTGCGCGCCGCGGAAGACACCACCAAGGAAGGTGTCTTCAGTGGCAGATACTGCCTCAATCCGCTGAACGGCAACAAGGTGCAGATTTGGGTGACCAACTATGTGCTGATGGATTACGGCACCGGAGCGGTGATGGCAGTGCCCGCGCACGACCAGCGCGACTTTGAATTTGCCAGAAAATACGGCATCCCCATACTGCTGGTGATCCAGAATCCCCAGCAGGATCTTGTTTTGGAACAGATGACCGAGGCCTATGTCGAGCCCGGGATCATCGCCAATTCCGCCCCCTTCGACGGCATGGACAGCGAAGCCGCCAAGGCCGCCATCTCCGCCCGCATCGAGGAACTGGGCTGCGGCCAGGTGACCAGCACCTACCGCCTGCGCGACTGGGGCATCTCCCGCCAGCGCTATTGGGGCAACCCCATCCCCGTGATCCACTGCCCGCAGTGCGGCGTGGTGCTTGTCCCGGATTCCGATCTGCCCGTGCTGTTGCCGGATAACGTGCAGGTGGGCAAAACCACCTCCAACCCCCTGCTCTCCGTTCCGGAATGGTACATGACCGTCTGCCCCAAATGCGGCGCGGCAGCCAAACGCGAGACGGACACGATGGACACCTTTGTGGACAGTTCCTGGTACTATGCCCGCTATGCCGATCCCAAAAACGACAAGGCCCCCTTCGACCCCGCCAAAGCCAAGCACTGGCTGCCGGTGGATCAATACATCGGCGGCATCGAACATGCCTGCATGCACCTGCTCTACGCCCGCTTCATCGGCAAGTTCATGCGCGACCTGGGCTGGCTGGACTGCGACGAACCTTTCTCCCGCCTGCTCACCCAGGGCATGGTGCTCAAAGACGGCGCGAAAATGAGCAAATCCAAGGGCAACGCGGTCGATCCCGGCTACATCATCGACCGTTTCGGCGCGGACACCCTGCGCGTATTCCTGCTCTTCGCCTCCCCGCCGGACAAGGATGTGGAGTGGAGCGACGACGGCGTGATGGGAGCTTTCCGCTTCCTCAACCGCATCTGGCGCCTGATCGAAGGCAACCTGGACGCCATCAGGCGCGGATTGCAGCTCAATGTCAAATTGGAAGAGGTGACTCCGCCCTTGCGTGACCTGCTCTTCAGCACCCATAGCACCATTAAAAAGTGGATGGACGATTGCCAGAACAGGATGCAATACAACACCGCCATCGCCGCAGTGATGGAGCATCTCAACCACTGCGTGGCCGTGAAAGACCCTGCCAGGCTCAAGGATTCAGACCTGGCGGTCTTTGCCGAAGCCTGCGGCGTTATCCCGCAACTGATCTATCCCTTCGCGCCCCATGTGGCGGAAGAGCTGTGGCAGATGCTCGGCCATGAAAAGCTGCTGCACGACAGCGGCTTGCCTGCCTGCAAGGAAGAGTTTCTGCAGCGCGCCAGCGTCACCTATGTGGTGCAGGTGAACGGCAAACTGCGCGGCAAGCTGGAAGTGGCTCCCGACATCGATCCCGAGGAACTGAAGAAACTGGCTCTGGAAGTGGAGAATGTGAAGCACAGCCTGCAAGGCTGGACGGTTAAGAAAGTGATAGTTATTCCCGGCAAGATGGTCTCCATCGCGGCGGGTAAACAATAAAGCAAAATAATTGGACGGCAAGAGGATGGCACGTGCCGCCCTCTTGTTTGCGTCCGACAGCCCGCCCGGCTGGCCCTCATATCCAACCGCCAGCCAAGGGGCGGTCAGGCAGGGGTCTTCCTGGGGTCAACCTTATAATTTATAAGGATGACCTAAGGATGATGGGTTAATCGACTGCGGCGCAGTATGATAGGCAAAGGGGAGGCTACTTTCCGATACAAAAGTTGGAAAAGATACGCTCAAGCAAATCATCGCTGCTGATCACCCCCAAAATCTCTTCCAGAGCCTTGCTGGCGGCGATCAGATCGAAAGCGGTGAACTCGAATCCCGCCTCATCCCGCAGCGAGTCCAGCGCTTTTACAAGGGCATCCTCACATCTTTGCAGGGCAGCCAGATGGCGGGCATTGGTGACCAAAGGACGGCGCAGATCAGGCTGCTGGAGCTGGAAACGCTCCATAATGGCGGCTTTGAGCTGATCCAAGCCATCCTCCCGTATAACGGTGACGGGGATACAGCCGGAAGAAGTCAAACCAGGCCCGGCAAGGTCGCTCTTGCTGAGCAGCCAGAGGGTTTTGGGGTGGAATTCCGGGGGGATGAGTATGTCTTCAGTTCCCTGCCGCGCTTGATCCGCCGGGCTTAAATGCAGGATCAGGTCCGCGGAACGCATCAGCTCGAAAGAACGCTCGATGCCCTGCCGCTCGATGCTATCCCGGGTGTCGCGCAGTCCGGCGGTGTCCGTGAGGATGAGGGTGTATCCCTGCAAGGCGACCCTTTCTTCCAGATAGTCGCGCGTGGTGCCGGGATGGGGGGTCACGATGGCCCTGTTGTAGCGGAGAAAGGCGTTGAAGAGTGAGGATTTACCGGAGTTCGGGGGGCCCGCGATCAGCACGCGGATGCCCTCGCGGATGATCCTGCCCTGGCGTCCTTCGCTTTGCAGCAGGCGGGTTTGCTCCAGAATGCCGCTTATCCTCTGGCGCAGGTCGTCCAGATCGATCTGGGGCAAATCCTGATCGGCAAAATCGATGGCCAGTTCGCAGCGCAGGCGTGCCGCGGTGATTTGTTCCAGCAGCTCCCCGAGATGGCTGGAAAGCTGCCCCTGCACCTGCATCAGGGCGGCCGTTCCCGCCAGGCTTCCGGTGGCAAGGATGAGGTCGTTGACGGCTTCCGCCTGGACAAGATCCATCTTGCCGTTGAGCAAGGCGCGCAGGGTGAACTCACCGGGGCGGGCAAGGCGGGCTTCCAGCAAGAGGTTTTCCAGCACCCGCGCCACAATCTCCGGATTTCCGTGGCAGGAAATCTCCACGCAATCCTCTCCGGTGTAGCTGGCAGGCGCGCGGAAAACGGCGCAAAGCACCTGATCCAAAGGAAAGCCCCCGCGGTCGTAAAAACTGCCCAATATTAAGCCTTGGGAGGTGAGCTTGAGCAGTTTGCCACGGGGGCGGAAATATTTGGCGACGATTTCGATGCTGTCCCTGCCGCTGACCCGGATGAGGCTAACGGCAGAATAGCCGGGAGCGGTGATCTGCGCGCAGATCGCTTCCTGCTGGGAAGGCATCATCCGTCCAGTCTGGCCTTGATGTCCGCCAGCAGTTTATCTGCCGTGAAGCCGATAAGATCGAGCAACTCGGAGATTTTGCCATGGGTGATAAAGTGGTCGGGATAGCCAAAGTTGACCACCTTGCAAGCTTGTTCCGCCAGGATTTGGGCGATGCGCGAACCTATCCCGCCGATGACGGAATTGCTTTCAAAGGTGAAAACATGCTGGCACCCGCCGCCGACCTCCAGCAGCAGTTCCTCATCCAAAGGCTTGAGGCTGAGCAGGTTGACCAGCCAGGGCTGATGCCCCTTGTCCTTCAGTTTTTGCCAGACCTCGCTGGCCAGGCCGAGGGTGTCTCCGGCAGCCAGCAGGGCTATTTTTTTGCCTTTGTGGATGGTTTTGGCTTTGCCGGGGCTAAACTCCTTGAGGGGCTTGCCGGAGCAAACGGCGATTCCCCGCGGATAGCGGATCGCGATGGGGCCGTCCTGGTAGCCCGCGGCATAGCGCAGCATGGCATCCAACTCCTCGGAAGTGGTGGGAGCCAGGATTTGCAGGTTGGGCACCATATTCAGGTAGGAGATGTCGAAGGCGCCGTGGTGGGTGGCGCCGTCCTCGCCCACCAGTCCCGCCCGGTCGATGCACAACACCACAGGCAGCCTGGGCAGCGCCACATCGTGGATGATCTGATCCAGCGCGCGCTGGAAAAAGGTGCTGTAAACCGCCACAAAGGGCTTGATCCCTTTGGTGGCCATGCCCGCGGCGAGGGTGACCGCGTGCTGTTCGGCAATGCCCACATCGTAAAAACGCTGGGGAAACTCTTTCTCGAAGGGCGCGAGTCCCGTTCCATCCGCCATGGCGGCGGTGATTGCCATCACCTTCCTGTTCTCTCTGGCGATCCTGCAGAGGCTGTTGCCAAACACCTCGCTCCAGCTTTCGCTGCCGCTGCAAATCGTCTGTCCGGTCTTGCTCTCAAAAGGCCCCACCCCGTGGAACCGGGAGGCGTCCTGCTCCGCCGGGCTGTAGCCCCGGCCTTTTTGGGTGACCACGTGCAGCAGCACCGGCCCCACCATGTAGCGTTTGATGCGCCTGAACATGTTGCAAAGCTGTTTGATGTCGTGCCCGTCGATGGGGCCCACATACTTGAAGCCCAGGTCTTCAAAAATAATATTGGGAACCAGGATGTTAATCATGGATTCCTCAATCTTTTGCGCTCCCAGGATGAAGCGCCGGCGCACGTTTTCCGGCAGGTTTTCGCTGAGTTCCCAGACCTGCTTTTTGATGGCATTGTAAGGTTTGCTGGCCAGCATCCGCGCCATGTATTTCTGCAAGCCGCCCACATTTTTGGAGATGGACATGCTGTTGTCGTTGAGGATGACCAGAAACTTGTCCTTTTGCAGGTGTCCGGCATGGTTGAGGGCTTCAAAGCTCATGCCCCCCGTGAGGGCGCCGTCCCCGATCACGGCTACGCTGTGGTGATTTTCGCGCAGATGCTCCTTGGCGCAGGCGATGCCCAGGGCCGCGGAGACGGAGGTGCTGCTGTGTCCGGTGCTGAAGGCGTCATAGGGGCTTTCATCCCGGTTGGTGAAGCCGCTGATCCCGCCCAGGCTGCGCAGGGTGTCGAAACGCTCGTTGCGTCCGGTAAGTATCTTCCAGGCATAGCTTTGGTGCCCCACATCCCAGACGATCCTGTCTTTGAGGGGATCGAAGCTGTGGAGCAGCGAGATGGCGATCTCCACCGCGCCAAGGCTGGGGGCCAGATGTCCGCCGTTTTGCGAAGAAACTTCCACGATGCGTTTGCGCACTTCCGTGGCAAGCAGGTCAAGCTCTTTCTGCTTCAGCTTGCGGATGGCGGCAGGGTCTTGTATGTTTTCCAAAATCATTTTTCTCCTCCCTCGGTATTGGGTGCCGACGCCGCATTGGGACGCAATTCCTCTGCTTTTACCAGAATGATCTCCAAAGCCAGCAGCAACAATGCCGCGCCCAACAGCCATTTCCAGAGATCGTGTCCCAGGCGGGTGTGGAAAAGGGTATCCTGCCACTTGTCCGGCAGGACTTTGATGTATTTTAAGGCAGCCAGATCCATGTTTTCAAAGTCGCTTTCGCTTTGGTCGTGATCCACGGCAATTACTGTGCCGGGGCCTTCCGGTTGGCTGAGTGTATAAAGTCCGGGGCTGGCAAGCCTGTGGCTGCGGGAAGCCAGTTCAATGGCGCTACCGTCGGGTAAGGTGATGCTGGAGGCGCTCACCATGTCCCCGATTTTGCGGGTTTCTCCCGCGGCGATGGCGGCGCTCACGTATTCCAGGCTGCGATAGGACAATACAGCGTAGGCGGCATCCAGGAAAAAGCTGTTGGCGGGGCTGGCAAGGTCAAAGGACCAGAGCACCAGGTTTTCTTTGGCCAGGGCAAAGATGTCGGAGCCTCCACCCAGCAGATTGGCGGCTCCGCTCCCGCTGACGCTCCAGTAGTCCCTGATCTCCCTGTGGCGCAGGTTTTTGTCCGCCATCAGAGAGGTGATGAAGTGGTGTTTGTTGATATAGCTGATAGATTTGGGCTGTTCCCGGAAGGCGCCGATCCGCAGGCCAAAAGTCTGCTCCAGCACGGCTTTGTAGTCTGGGGTCAAGCCCTTATCCAGACAGAACAGCGTTCCCCTCCCACTCTTCTGCAGGCTGCCGATTATCTCCCGCAGCTTGGGCGAAAGCTGGCCTGGGGCGTAGAAAACGATGGTCTGGTATTGATTGAGGGTGCCCAGGCTCACCTGGCGCGGGTCAAGGCGGACGATCCTGCCCTGATCTCCCGCGTAAACGCTGAGGGAACTGCGCAGAAAGCCCGGTAACTGTGGCTTGGCGCTAATGACCGCGATATGCGGGTCAAGGCGGAAAGGAAAGGCGAAATGGGCGCGGTTGTCGTGGATCAGACGGTCGTCCATCACCTCAACATATCCGCTCTGCCAGCCATCCTGGCGCAGTTCGATCACGATCGTTTCTTTCACGGACTGGCGGGCGGGAACATCCACGAACTTCTCCGCCACCTTGGCATCGCCCAGAACAACCTTCACCAGCACTTCCCGGCGGTCTTGCGCTCCGTGATTGCTGAGCACGAATTCGATGCTCTGGCGGCGTGATTTTTCCACCAACTGAGCCTGCACCTGGGCGGAATGGCAACTGAGGTTGGCAAAGTCCCCATCCGGGAAAAGGTCGATCACCCGCAGGTTCAGCTCGGGCAGCTCGGGATACTCCTGCCGCTGGCCGTCGGTGATCAGATAGGCTTCGCGGTTCGCCAGTTGGGTCTCGGCCAGTTTGCTTTGCGCCAGTTGCGCCATGTCGGTCAAAGGCAGGGGGTCAAAGCTGACGCCGATCCGGTCGATGCTGTCCTGGGGAATCCTGCCGGCATAGATCTGGGCGTGCAGGCGGTTCCAGGCATCGTCGGAGGTGATCAGGATCAGCCTGTCCTCGTCGTTGCAGAGTGAATTGATCTGCCGCAGGGCGTCCTTGGCGCGGTCGAGGGTGCTCATGCCCTCCTGCACGTAGTCCATGCTGAAGCTGGTGTCCAGCAGGATGGCGAGGGCGGTGGGAGGATGCTTGCGCGAGGGCTTGAGCCGCTTGCTCTGCAAAAGCGGGCGCGACACCGCCAAAGCCAGCAGCAGGATGATCAGCATGCGGATGATCAGCAGGATGATGTTCTTCAGCCGCGTGCGCTTCTTTTCCTGTTCCTGGCTGGCTTTGATGAAGCGCAGGGTGGAAAAAACGATCCGCTTGGGCTTCTTTTTGGCGAGCAGCCAGATCAGCAAAGGCAGGATGGTGGCTGCCGCCAGAAAGAGCAAGCCGGCATTAAGGAAACTGATTCCGCCCATGGCTTAGGGCAATCCCACTCCCAGGGAAAAGAGGTATTCGCTGTCTTTTATCTTGAGACCGCTGTTGTTGAGCGAAAAGTCAAAGCGCAGGATATTGTAGTTGTAACCGGAGCCAAAGGTGTAGTTTATGGCGGAGGTGCTGCTGAAGTCATGGCTGTACATCCCCAGCCTGACAGCCAGTCCTTGCGCGGTCTTGGGCCCGCCCGACCTTCTTACGCCCATATCCCAGCCATATTGCATGCCCAGGTGGAAGGTGGTGTCTGTGGAGCGGGAAAGCCTGCCCTGCAAGCCGCCGTTCAGGGTCAGGTTGTCGCTTTCATACTGGGCGCCCAGGGCGATCCTGCGCTGCAGCGAGACCGCATCGTAGTTTTCCCACCACATGCGGGAAATGAGATCGTAAGCCGCCACTCCATAGGTCATGCTGCCCGTCTGCAGGGTGAGGCCGATGTCCGAGGAAAACCCGCGCACCTTGTCATCGATAAAATCCGCTCCATGCAGATAGACCAACCGCCCCGCCAGATACTTCAGGTTCATGCCAAAGCCGATCGGCTGCCAGGATTTGTCCGTAGCGGCCAGGGTGGCCTGAACTTTGTCCAACTGATAATCGTAGTAGAGCACCCTTCCCTGCTGCTTTTCGCTTATGTGCACCCGGGCCATGGGCTGGTAGGTCCAGGCCGACTGTTTAGTGAGCAGGGTAAAGTATTTGAACTGCTTGCTGTTCAGGGCACTGCTGAGCGAGGCAGCCTGGGCAAAGGTGAGATCATCGTTACCCGCCAGGCGAAACGAGGTGAGCAAGGCGCTTTTGCTGTTGCTGCCTATCAGGGCGGGATTGGTGTAGGAAGCGAAGAAATCATTGGTGTTGGTCACATTCAGCCCGCCCATGCCGATGCAGATTGGCGAGACGTTGTTTTCCGGCAGGGCATAATCGTAGCTTGTAATGGGCAACACAGGCTGTCGCGCGGCCAGGGTCAGTCCCAGCAGCGCCAGCAGGATGGTGAGCGGTGCTTTCATAGCTATGTCCGTTCCAGTCTGGCGCGCACAATGCCCGCCAGGTAATAACCAAAAATGCCAATGAAGATTCCCCCCAAAGCATCCACAAACCAGTGATAGTGGCAGTAAACCGTGGCGAGCGTGAGGAAAAAGGATACCACGCAGAAGGCGATACCCCAGGGGCGGATATAGCGCAGCGCGGCAATGGTCAGCACCAGGCTGATGGCGATGTGGGAACTGGGGAAGGCCCCGCCCAGATGCCCGCTATAGTTGTAGATAAAGGCCATGATGCGGGTGAAGGGGCCTGCCTGGTAGGCCCTGCTGAGAGCCATCGCCTCGGGGAAATATCTCCCTCCGACCACCGGCAGCAGGCTGTAAATGAAATAACAAAGATAGAACACGAAGGTAAGCGCGAAGATCAGTTCCGAGAAAGCGCGTTTGTCGCGGAAATAGAAATAGACAGGCAGTCCGGCGATCATCGGATAGTAGCAGAAATAGGCAAAGTGCATGAGTTCCTGCAGCAGCCAGTGCCCGCAGCGCTGCCCCCATTCCAGGGAGGGATAATAGCCAAAGAGGGCTTTATCCAGACGGTAAAAGAAAGGATCCTGCCATTCTCCAAAGATGATGCGGTTCACGGCATAGCCGGAAATATAGAAATAGGTGAAGAACAGCACCGGATAGATGGCCCGCACAAAGCTGAGCGCCCTGCCAAAGCGCGGATACCGATCCCGCGGAAAACGCTGCTGGGCCCAAGCCATCAGTAAGACCAGGGTTAGGATGCTAAGATAGGCGGGCAGGTGCAGCCAGGGCTCGATCACGGTCCTGCCCAAAGCCAATCCAGCCAGCATATAGACCAGGATCCAAGCGCAAAAGGCGATGGTGATCTTGTCTATGGCGCTGAAAAAGGGACGTTCTTCAGTTTGCTGCTGTGATTTCCTGGTCATAGAGCCTGTAGGTTTTGTAGATCCTTCCGCCCAGCATCTCCGCCGCGCGGATCATCATGGTGTTATTTTCCAGCACCCAGGAAAACTCTCCCCGAAACAGCTTTTTAGGCAGGCCGTTCTTGTATTGGTGATAGTAAAACAGAGTGTCGATGCCCCTGCCCTGATATTCCTTGATCACTCCCATGGTAATCACCCGCGCCGATCTGATCTTCTTTTTGGCGATCAGGGCTTTGACAAGCGTGATGGGATTGATCCTGCCCCGCATCACATGGAGCACTTCATTATAGTTTGGCAGGGCTAGGCTGAAGCCCGCGGGCTTGCCATCCACCTCGGCGATGAACACCAGTTCCGGATCAGCCAGGGGAAGCAGTTCATCTACTATGGCGTCAAACTCCGCATCGGTCATCGGCACCGCGCCCCAGTTGTATTCCCAGGCCTTGGTATAGATCTGAAAGACCGTCTCGATATCCTTGCGCAGTTGCTTTTTGTTTTTGCTGAGGGAGCGGATGTCCACATTGGCGCGGCGCGAGATCAGTTGGGCAGCCTTCTCCACCCGGGGCGGCATTTCCTTGTTTTCAGCCAGATAGGCATAGAGATCCATCACTTTCACCAGGCCGTGGTTTTCATAGAGCCTCTGGTAATAGGGCTTGTCGTGCCGCATCATCACCATGGGCGGGGAGTCGAAGCCATCGATCAGCAGGCCGCACTCCTCGTTCACAGAGAAGTTCATCGGCCCGCGCATGGCCGTTTTGCCCCGGTAGCGGTTCCATTCGTATGCCGCGGCAAACAAAGCGTCTGCCACCTCCTGGTCGTCCTCGCTCTCAAAGAAACCAAAGAAACCGATGTTGTCATTGTGTTCCTTGTTGTGCTGGGTGTTGGTGTGCGCGGAGATGCGCCCCACGGTCCGCCCATCCTTTACCGCCAGGAAGAGCATCACTTCAGAATGTTTGTAATATGGATTCCTGGCAGGATTGAAGAACTTTTTCTGCTCCCCTATCAGCGGAGCCACCCAGTTGGGATCGTCTTTATAGAGACGGAAAGGCAACATGATAAAACGCTTCAAATCCCGGGAATTAAGTACTGGCTTGATTGCAACCATCGCCTACTCCTTTGGCTTATAATTCACCCAGTTTTTTGGAAACCAGATAGTTCAGCACGCCCATGATTATGGCAATGCCCCAGATTATCATCGAAAAATAGGGAGGCATTTCTTTCTTGAAATAGGGTATGAAATTATAGAAGATTTGGGTGAGGATCACCGGCAGGATCACGATCACATACTGAGCGAAGCGAATCTGTTTATAGCGCGCGACCAACACCAGCGCGACCAGCACAGTGATCAGCATGGGCACAGGGGCAAAGAAAGCCACAAAGCCGATATAGGTAAAGATTCCCCGCCCGCCCTGAAACCTGTTCGTCACCGGCAGGCAGTGCCCGATCAGCATGGCCAGGCCATAGATCAGCATTGTATTCACGCTGTAGATCTTTTCCATGTTCTCATAAACCGCCGTGTTGGCCAGTAAATACAGCCCATAGCGCACCACGGTGAGAAACACCAGCGCCTTGAGCACATCCAAAGTTCCCACCAGGATACCCATCGGCTTGCTCACGTTGCTGTAGATGTTTTCCGTGTCTGCCAGACCGGTTCCGACCTTGTAGATATTGAGGGAGCGGAAGGTCTTGGCCACGATCCTGGCGGTGGACAGGCAGCCATAAAGATAAGCCAGCAGCACCACCAATACGATGATCAAGTAGGTCATTTCCGCGCTCCGTAATCTCTGGCGCCAAACAGCGCCGAGCCCAGCCTCAGCATATTGGAACCCTCTTCCAGCGCCACCAGGTAGTCATCACTCATGCCCATGGAAAGATAGCGCATCTCCACTCCCGGAATCTCCAGCTTGCCGAAACGCTCAAAAAGCTCTCTCAGCATGGTAAAGTATGGTCTGGTCTTTTCGGCGTCGATGCTCATCAATCCGATGGTCATCAGGCCTTTCACCCTCAGACAGGGCAAGGCGGCGATCTGCCACAGCATGTCTTCTGCGTTGGCAAAGCTCACTCCGCTTTTGCTGGCCTCGGCCGTGGTGTTCACCTGGATCAGGATGTCCTGGGTGAGGTTCTTGCGTCCCAGCGAGGCGTTCAGTTTCTGGGCGATGTAAAGGCTGTCCACAGACTGGATGAGGGCGGGTTTGAGCGTGAGCAGGTTATTGATCTTGTTGGACTGCAGGTGGCCGATAAAGTGGAATCCCTCATACGGCTCGCGCAGCATGGGAATTTTGCGCAGGGCTTCCTGCACCTTGTTTTCTCCGATATGGGCGATTCCGGCGCGCAGGGCTTCCTCGACACTTTCCACCGGATGCGTCTTGGTGACGGCCACGATGGTGGCGTCGTCCCTGCCCAATGCCGCCAGTTTGTTCGCGATCTTTTCCCGGACTTGTTCGATCCTATCCCTGATTAGGGGCATCTATACTCCTTTGGCATATTTGGCTTTTAGGGGCTCTTTCCGGCAGCTAAAATCTTCATTCCGGCACGGAAACAGCCATTCTTTTCAAAATCTTGCACGGGCGGCTGCTGTCAAGCATAATCTGCCAGATTAATAACTTGACTTGAGAGCGAGGATGGCAAAGAGTGTCCGTATGGACAAGCATAAAAACAAGAGCAAGCTCTGGCTGGCCTTGAAGTTCCTGCAAAACAGAAGCGTCGGGCCGATCGGCCGGGCGCATTACCTCACCGTGGCCGGCATCCTGCTGGGAGTGATCGCCCTGCTTTGCGTGAGCAGCGTGATGAACGGCTTCCGCGCCGAAATCCGCGACCGCATCACCGGCTCCCTGAGCGAGATACGCGTCAGCGCCGCAGACGGCAAACCCCTCGCGGAACCCTATCTGCTGGCAGACCGGCTGCGTTCCCAAGGTTTTCAAGCCGCTCCGGTGATCCGCAACGAGCTGGTGCTCAAGCGGGGCGGAGAACTTGCCACCACGCTCTGCTTTGGCATCGATCCCACCCTGCAGGCGGGGATCAGCGGGGCTCTCATGCCCCAGAAGGGATATGCGCCCAACCAGCCCCAGGGGATGCTGGCGGGCAATATCCAGGGCGAGGCCTTCGCCGCCGGAGGCATCGCGCTTGGCTCCGCCCTGGCCATGAAGCTTGGCGTGACAATCGGCGACGAGGTGCAGTTGCTTTCACCCATTTTCACCGTGCCCACGGCCTTTGGCCTGATTCCCCGGGTGCGCACCCTGAAAGTGGCGGGCATCTTCTCCGCCGGAATGCCGGATTACGACCTCACCTTCAGTTACGTCCCGCTGGATGTGGCGCGGTTTTTCAGCGGTTATGGCGATGAAGCGGACTACGTGGAGGTGAAGACCCCGGATTTTGACCGCTCGGAAGCCTACGCCCGTTCCCTGCGTAAATCCCTCGCCGGTTACCGGGTGGATGACTGGAGCAGCTTCGATGCCAGCCTCTACAGCGCCATCCGCTTCGAGAAATACCTGATGTTCGTGCTTTTGCTTTTCATGTATGTGATCGCCTCCTTCAACCTGACCGGAAACATGCTCAAGGCCATCGTCCAAAAGAAAAGGGAACTGGGCTTGCTACAGGCTTTGGGCTACACGGAGTCCGATCTGCGCGGCCTGTTTTTGCGCCAGTCGCTGATCCTTTCCACCCTCGGCATCGCGGGAGGGCTGCTGTTGGCGTCTCTGCTGCTCTGGCTGCAAACGCGCTTTGGCATCATCCGCCTGGACATGGGCGACATCCAGCCCCAGGTACTGCCGGTGCGCATATTCTGGCAGGACTACCTGCTGGTGGTGCTGGCTTCCTACGGCATCACCATCCTCAGCGTGATCCTCCCGCTGCGGAGGCTGAAAAACATCAACGTGATCGAACTCATCCGCCAAACGGCATAGCTTTTTAAGGAGTATCCATGGCATCCGATCAAACCGACTTTCTGGAAGAGCAGGAGCTTAGCGAAAGGCAGGCTCCGCTGGCGGAAAAGCTGCGCCCCCGTTCCCTGCAGGAACTGCGCGGCCAGGAAAAGCTGGTGTCCAGCAACTCCTTGCTCTGCAAGATGCTGGAGAGCAACGACTACCACTCCTTCATCCTCTGGGGCCCTCCCGGCACCGGCAAGACCACCATCGCCCGCATCATCGAACACGCCTCCCCCCACCGCTTCGTCCAGTTCAGCGCGGTGCTTTCCAGCATCAGCGACGTCAAGGCGGTGATGAAGGACGCGGACTACGCCCACCGCCGCCAAAACCAGCGCACCATCATCTTCATAGACGAAATCCACCGCTTCAATAAATCGCAACAGGACGCCTTTTTGCCCTATGTGGAGTCCGGCGCGGTGATCCTGATCGGCGCCACCACCGAAAACCCCTCCTTCGAGGTGATTCCGGCGCTGCTCTCGCGCTGCCATGTGTTTGTGCTGGAAATGCTGGGCGAGGAAGACCTGAAAGCCATCCTCGGCCGGGGCGTGAATGAACTCGGCCTGGAAAGGGACGAAGATGTGATCGGCTGGCTGGCCACCCAAAGCGGCGGCGATGCCCGCCGGGCACTGAATCAACTGGAACTGCTGGAACCCTGGCTGCACGATGATCCGCATCCATCCATCAAGGAACTGGCGGCGGTGCTGGAAAAGAAGACCATGTTTTACGACAAAGACCGCGAGGAGCACTACAACCTGATTTCCGCCCTGCACAAGTCCCTGCGCGGCTCCGATCCCCAAGCCGGGCTCTACTGGCTGGCAAGGATGCTGGAAGCCGGCGAAGACCCGCGCTATGTGGTTCGCCGCCTGATCCGCTTTGCCTCCGAAGATGTTGGGCTGGCGGATCCCCAGGCGCTGGTGCTGGCCATCGCGGTCAAAGACACAGTCCTCTTTCTGGGCATGCCGGAGGCCAACAACGCCCTGGCGCAACTGGTGGTCTATCTGGCCACCGCGCCCAAGAGCAATTCGCTCTACACTGCTTACTCAGCGGCGGCAGAGGACGCACGCTCCACCAGCCACTACGGCGTCCCCCTGCACATCCGCAACGCTCCCACCAAGCTGATGAAAGAGCTGGATTACGGGAAAAACTACCAGTATGACCACGATTCTGAGCAGCATTACTCCTATCAGAGGTATTTCCCGGAACAAATGCAGGACAAGGAATATTACAAGCCCGGTAAATTCGGCTTTGAAAAAGAAATTGAGAAACGCCTGCAATGGTGGCTGAAGCTTAGGCGCGAGCAAGAAAAATAGTCTTTCTCTCCCATACAGTTACATCCATTTAGCGTTTGCCCTTCACCCATATTCCCGGCAACCATCTCCATTTTCCTTCATAGCGCTCTCCCTTGCTGCTACTTGCTTTTGTGCCATCATCCTTAGGTCATCCTTATAAATTATAAGGTTGACCCCAGGAAGACCCACCCTGGAGAGGGGGATGCAAATGAGAGCAATCCCCCATATATATAGGTGCTACGATTAGGCCGTGGAAAGGTGGAAAGGTGGAATGGTGAAAAGGTTCCCCCGAAACAAGCTCCACCAGGCTATATACTGTGTCATCCCGGGCAAGCTTGCTTGACCCGGGATCCAGTCTTTTAGAAACAACCACCTTGCCCCGAAACAAAACATACCAGACTACATTACTGTGTCATCCCGGGCAGCGACCCGGGATCCAGTCTTTTGAAAACAACAAGCCAGCCTTGAAACAAAGCACACCAGACTAAAAACCGTGTCATCACGGTCTGCGAGCCGTGATCCAGTTCTTTGGGGCGGCAAAGTCCGTTTGCCACAGAGACCGGAGGTCTCTTCCAAACAGGCAACTCCGT